>Ga0116129_1000544_pt1 | contig 24092 bp, 22 predicted proteins | sample June2015DPH_17_2_FD_89732 | JGI IMG/M metagenome (GOLD analysis project Ga0116129, IMG submission 89732) | Peatland microbial communities from SPRUCE experiment site at the Marcell Experimental Forest, Minnesota, USA - June2015DPH_17_10 | ecosystem: Environmental > Terrestrial > Soil > Wetlands...
CAACGGGGTGACCATCGATCCGGGTTCGCGCGAAGCAACTTGCGACAAACGGGTGATTGAGCTGACGACGCTCGAATTCGACATTCTGGAAGTCCTGATGCGCTCCGCGGGGCGGGTGGTTTCGCGCGACGTGTTGATGGAAAGCATGTATAACCGCAAGGCGACGCCGTTCGACCGCTCTATCGACATGCATGTCAGCCATTTGCGCAAGAAGCTGGAACAGGACCGGACGCTGATCAAGACGGTGCGCGGCGTGGGGTATCAGTTCTGCCGTTCGGGAGATTAAGTGCGCTCTCTGTTCGCAAAGATCCTCGCCTGGTTCGTGGTCACCATCGTCACCGCGATCGCGGCCGTGCTGCTGACCACCGCGCTGACTTACGATGCGTATTCATCGCGGCAGGCGCCCTTTTCCATGCTGCTGAATCTGGAGTTGAGCGAAGCGCGGCAAGCGTGGGAGAGCGGTGGAGCGCCGCAATTGCGCGAGACGCTGCAACGGTTTCGCGAAGTGACGCATGCCTCCGACGCCATGCTCACCAACGGCAATGGGATCGACTTGCTGACGGGTGAATCGCACGCCGCGCTGATCCGTTCCGCGCTCGGCTGGGTGCATTTTTCCAGGCCGTTTTCAGGGAGCGGGCGGGCGTTCGCGCACCGGTCGTCCGATCGCCGCTACTGCCTGGTGCTGGTCCGCGAAAACTGGTTCTTCTGGTATTTGCAGCCGGCGCATCTCCTGGTGCTGGGGCTGGTGGTGCTGTTCTGTTATGCACTGGCGCACTATCTGACCAAGCCTCTGCGGCAGTTGCGTTCGGCGGTGGAGCGGCTGGGACGTGGCGATCTGACGGCGCGCGCCGAGGAATCGCGCAAGGATGAGCTGGGGGATCTGGCGGCGTCCTTCAACCGGATGGCGGATCATATTCAGACGCTGCTGGCGGCGGAGCGGCGGCTGCTGTTCGATATCTCCCACGAGCTGCGCAGTCCGCTGGCGCGATTGAGCGTGGCGGTGGAACTAGCCCGATCGAGTGAGGCGGGCGCGCCGCCTCTCGACCGCATTCAAAGGGAGGCGGACCGGCTGAACGCGCTGATCCGGCAGATGCTGGAAGTTACGCGCACGGAGGGTGACCCTTCGCGGCTGAAGGCGGATCCCCTACGGTTGGATGAACTGGTTACGGCGCTGGTCGACGATTGCTCGATCGAAGCGGAAGCGCACGGCTGCAATCTCGATCTGGCGTCCACGGGCCCGGTGACGCTGGATGGCGATAGCGAATTGCTACGGCGGGCGATCGAGAATGTGATGCGCAACGCGATTCGCTATGCGCCGGAGAAATCGAAAGTCGAAGTCACTTTAGAAAACGGAGGCGGCTGGGCGAAAATTCGTGTGCGCGATTACGGTCCCGGAGTGCCCGCGGAGGCGCTGCCGCGGTTGTTCGATCCGTTTTATCGAGTGGAACAGGATCGCGACCGGAAGAGCGGCGGCGTCGGCCTGGGATTGGCCATCGCGCGCCGCGCGGTCGAGCTTCATAAGGGGCGCCTGCGGGCCTCGAACGCATTGCCGGGGTTGCTGGTCGAGATTGATCTGCCGGTTTAGAAGAACCAGATGATATCGCTGGCGAACATGAACTGGCTATGGCGATGGAAGCCGTCATAGGCCAGATTGTCGAAATTATGTTCCCAGCGCAGCTCCGGACGCAACACGATGGTGCTGCCGATCCAATGGTTCCACGAAATTCCGTCTTCGATGTACACGCCCTTGACGCCGGTTCGCTGGCCTCTTAGATCGTCGAATACCTCATTGCGGAAACTGATGAAATCCTTCTTCTTAAGCTGGCGGTTGGTGTAGTTCAACACCGACCATTCCGGAGCGTAACAGGTGACCTGCAACTCGGTTTTGCACCATGCTCCGTTGGTATTGAGAATGATCAGGCTGGCTGCCGCTGGGTTAAATATATTTGGCGTGTGACTTTCATACTGATACCAGGATTCCGTGGCGGTGTGCCATTTGTCGTTGATTTTGTGATACCAGGTGATGTAATAGGCAGCCAGGTTGTTGTAACCGTACTGGCCTTTATTGATCGAATTCTGGCAAAAGTAGAGATTGTCGTTGGCCTCCCGCCATTCGAACTGTTCGCAGAAATTACCCGTCCACTGCGCGCTGGGCTTCCAGGCGGCTGTTTCGCAGCCGGGCGAAATGCCGGCTTGAAAGGTGAAATGCTCGCTAAACTTGATGGTCGCGTTGGCGCCGGTCTGGGTATAGCAATCGTACGTATAAGTCAACGAATGCGTATAGGTATAGTTATTCGGCGCCAATTGAGCTTCAATATCCGGCAGCGAAATATAGCGGCCTAGCCGGAGAATCATCCCCTCCGCCACGTGCGGGAAATAGAGATCGATATAAAACATCACCGGATCGTAGCCATACTGATTTCCCAGCGTCCCATCGGGTTTCTGATGCAGAAGCTGCTGGCTGAAATAGCCGTCGGCGGTGGTGAAACGGTAGTCCAGCCCATAGAGGTTCGTGAAGCGGAAACCCCAGTCGAAGTGATCGGTCTGGACCGTGTCCGGGGTGCGCTCGATGTACAAAGTGAGCTGGTCGAGCTGGATCGAATTCGGGATTTGGTTGTATCCCATCGGCGAGTTGGCATACTTTCCGCCGACGGCCTGAGTGCTGGTGCTGAAGTTAAAACCCGCGTTGGCCCAACCGTAAATCTGAATATTCCATTTCTTCCACCAGTCTCCGTTGGGGCCGTTCTGAAGGGCGGTGGTGAGGGGATAGGAGGTTGCGTTGTTATAACCGATCCAAGGCGTGCCGCCGATCGGCCAGACCGCAAACGGATAAGGAGGATTCGATTCGGGCGGAGGATAGCCGCGATACTTCGACGCGTCTCCGTCGGGACCGGGATGCCAATCGTCGTAATACGCCTTGGCGAGGCGCGAGAAAAATCCTGCTGGTTTTTTTGCATCCTTGGAATCGGTCTTGGCCAGCGGGACGGCGGCTGGGGCCGGCGGCTGTTGATCCGGAACGTCCGCTGCTACATCGACAATGACCGGCATTTCGGTCTCATACCCGTCGGTCCATGCGGTGATCTGATACCGGCCCGGCGTGAGTCCGGTTACCAGAAAGGTTCCATCGTTGCCGCTCAGCGCCAGGTGCGGCGTGTTCTGCTCCATACTGCAAATGGCGACCTGGACTTCGGCCAAAGGCTCCCCAGCAAGATCCCGGGTGATTCCGCGGAAGACCACGCCTGTAGCAATTGTGGCGGCGGCTTCATCGGCCGAAGGAGTTGGCGATGGACCGCTGACGGATTGACCCACCGTTAATGATGTTATCCCCAGCAGCATCGTGATAATCATTCGATTCATCTACTCACGATAAGATTAAAGCCATAAAAAAGGCATAAGAATGGCGCAAGGAAACTCTCATGCATCCTTCAGGACTTTCTTATGAAATCTTTATTCGTAGCGGAGAGCTTCGACGGGGTCGAGACGGGCGGCTTTACTGGCGGGCCAGATGCCAAAGAACAGGCCGATGCCGATGGAGACGACGAGTCCCAATCCGGCGGCCCAGAGAGGGACGCTCGAAGGAAGCGAAGGGAAGGCGAGGCGGCTGGCAAAGGAAATCAGGTAGCCGGCGATCATGCCGCACATGCCTCCCAAAGAGGTCAGGACGACGGCTTCGGTGAGGAACTGAAGGACGATATCGCGGCGGCGCGCTCCGATGGCTTTACGGACTCCGATTTCGCGGGTGCGCTCCGTGACGGAAACCAGCATGATGTTCATCACGCCGATGCCGCCGACGAGCAGACCGATCGAGCTGAGCACAACCATCACCAGCGCCGTGACCGAAGTCAGCGCGCGGAACTGCTCCACCATCTGATCGGCGGTCGAGACGGCGAAATTGTCGGGCGCGGTCAGCGGCACGTGACGCTGCTGGCGGAGCACCACGCTCAGCTCATCCACCGCGGCGGCGAGTTGGCCGTCCTTGGCTTGCACCATCAGAAAATTCTCGTCTGCCGTAGGGAAAATTTTGCGCATGGTGAAGTACGGCAGAACGATGCGATTATCATCCTGACCGGGAATTGACGTGGCCGGACGCTTCATGACGCCGATCACTTCCACTTCATGGCCGTCGACCTCCATACTTTTGCCGATCGCGTTATCGACGCCGAACAGGGCTCGATATAAATCCTCGCCGATAACGGCGACCGGAAGGCGATGCAGGCTTTCGGAGTCGGTAAAAAACCGGCCGGCGACCATTTCCACATTGTTCGCCTGGGCGTAATGCTCGTCGCTACCAGCGAGGTTGGCGCCGGCGTAGTCGTTGCCCTTGTAGCGCGCGCGAATGATGGTGCCTTTCAGCACGCCGGGAGGGAGGAGATAAGGGCTGACATGTTCGACTGCGGGACAGCGCTCGCCAATGGCCACCGCATTCTCATAAGTGATGGGCTTGCGCTGTAGTTCTTCGGTAGTGCGGCCGCCGGCGCTGGGGCCCATGCGCATCTTGAACACCATGGCGGTATTGGAGCCGAGGCTGCGAATCAATCCGGTCACCGCGCCGTCAAGACCGGCCAGAATCGACCCGACGCCCACAATCGTCCCGACGCCGATAATCACACCCAAAACGGTCAGGAAAGAACGGACCTTGTTCGCGCGCAGCGTAGCGAGGGCGAGGCCGATCACGGAAAGAAGAAGTTTCATGGCGCTAACTCTCCGCCCGCAAAGCAACAATGGGATCCAGCAGGGAGGCGCGCCGCGCGGGATAAATTCCGAAGAAAAGTCCCACCGCGGTGGATAACGTGACGCCCAGCAGAACGGCGTTCAGAGGCACTTCCATCGGCACGGGCGTGAAATTGCGGACCAGCACCGCGACGGTCCAGGCGATGGTGACGCCGATCAATCCGCCCATGCCGGAAAGCATCGAGGATTCGACTAAAAATTGATTGAGAATGTCCTGGCGGCGCGCGCCGACGCTTTTTCTGACGCCGATTTCGCGCGTCCGCTCGCTGACCACGGCCAGCATGATGTTCATGATGACCACGCCGCCCACAACCATGAACACGCTCACGATGCCGATGGCGGCGGCAGCCAGCGTGCCCGTCAACTGATCCCACAGGCCGACTAAAGTATCGGAGGAAACCATTCCGAACGTGTCCTCCTGTTGCGGGCGCAAATGGCGGTAGGAGCGGATCAGCATCCGCACCTCATCCTGCGCCTGTTCCAATTGGGCCCGGTCCTGCGCCAGGAAAATGTAGCTGATGCCGGTGCGCGATCCATAAATTTTGAAATAAGTTCCGGCGGGAATCGAAACGTAGTTGTCCTGGGACTGGCCGAATACGCTTCCCTTGGCTTTGCCGACGCCGATCACTTCAAAAGGCATCCCGTCGATAGCGACCGTTTTCCCAATGGGATCGACGGACGGGAAAAACCGGTCCTTCAAATCCGCGCCGAGGAAAACCACGTTCATATGGCGCTGGTCTTCGATATCGGTGATGTAGCGTCCGGTATCGATCTGTGTATTGGTGATTACTCCGGCGTTGGAAGTAACGCCGGTCAATTGTACGCCGTCGACCAGATCCGTGCCGAAGGTTACTTTCGCCGAACGGTTCGCGGTAATGCCCGCTTCGCGCGCCAGCGTCACCTTGCTCTTTACGAAATCGTACTCTTCCTTGCTAAGCTGCGGATTGTGCTGCAAAGCTTTCAGAAACTCCTTCGGATTTCCGGGGCCGACGAACGCCATGCGCACGGCGCGGAATCCATCGGTGCCCATCGAAGAAGCGCTATTGGCGACGTAGACGTCCATTCCGTGAATCACGCTCATCACGGCGATCAGGGTGGTGGTGGATAGAATGATCCCGAGGAGCGTAAGGAAACTACGCAGCTTGCTCGATCGCAGGGAATCGAACGCGACGCTCGCGGCTTCGAAAAAGGATGCCTGACTTTGCACTGTACCTCTTAGGATACGAGTTCCAGATTAAGTTTGTTCCCGGTGTGTGCAATAGGGACCAGCGCCGGAGCGTGAACAATGGGACGATTGGCTAAGCCATCGAAGGCCTGGAAGGGGATTTCAAAATGGACCAGGCAGAGTTTGCCGAATGCGTGACGACCACAGAAGTTTATTTCAGGGAGGCGCAGAGGACCTCCGTCCTGCTCGGCCGATGCACGAGCGCACCGCTATCTTTTGAGGAGCGATTTGCATTGTTGTCTCAGGAAATCCTGGAGAGGGAGGCATTCCTGATGTACCTCGACGCGAAGCGTTTTCTTCATAACGCGGCGCGGGTCGGATATGGAGGGCTCGCGACGAGTTGATCGCTGAGCCAACCGACGACTAGTCCGTCGAGCCAGAATCGAGGGCGGCGGCGGGCGATGAAACCGAGGTGTCCGCCGTGCTCCACTGCGATCAGCGTCAAATTAGGATTCTCGCGAAACGCCGGATGATCGTAGACGGCGAAGGGAATCAGAGGATCGTCCTTGGCCTGGATCACCAGGGTGGGGACGCGAATTTTGCCGATAAAGCGGTTGGCGGATTGCGTGGTGTAGTAATTATCGGCGTTGCCGAAGCCGAAGAGCGGGCCGGTGTAGAGATCGTCAAAATCGTAAATGGTGCGGATCTTCTTCAGCGGTTCGAGTGAATAAATTTCCGGCGCCTGCTTGTTACGCAGCCTGATCCGCTCCCGCAAACGCTGAAGGAATCGCTTCTCATAGATGATATTCCCGGGCTTTCCAAGGGCCACGGAGCATGCCTTCAAATCGATTGGCGTCGAGACCGCGCAGACGGCGGTTAGCAATCCGCGAGCTTCCTCGCCCAGTTCCCCGGCAAGCTTCAAAACCACGTTCCCACCCAGAGAAAATCCCACCAGATAGAGCGGCAGATCGCTCTTTTTCCGTCGCTCCCGGAGGACGTGCAACAGGTCGCTGGTCTGGCCGGAATGATAATTCGATAGCGCCAGATTCTCCGTGCCGCCGCAGCTTCGCATGTTGAATCGATGCGTGGCGTAGCCGGCTTCGAGCGCCGCGTACGACATGCTGCGCGCGTAGCCGGCCGCGCTCGATCCTTCGAGGCCGTGCACGAAAATAATCTCTCCGCGCGGATTGCCGTCGGGACGCTGCGAATGAACCAGCACGCTGACATCGTGCTCGGTCTGGTAAATCACCGCTTCCACCGGCCAGCGCTGGTCAACCTTGGGGCGGGACCAGAAATTTCCCGCGATGGTTGCAAGGTGCGGATTCTTGAAAAATGGCGTAAAGGGATCCAAGGGACTATTTTACAGTCTGGATGGGCACCGCTCCCTGCGTCACGGCTCGGTTAACGATCGTGTCGCTCGGAAGCGGAGGCCGAAGGAGGAACACCAACTGGTCTACAATCGGGCACTGGTGACTTTTTGAAAACGGACCTTCCCCGCACGCTGGGCTTGCCTGATGCTCTCTCGATCGTGATCGGATGTGTGATCGGCGGAGGCATTTTCCTGGTGCCCAATCTGATCGCGCAGAACCTGCCGTCGGCTGCTGCGATTCTGGGCACCTGGATCTTCGCCGGCGTCGTATCGTTCTTTGGAGCGCTGGCCTGCGCCGAACTGGGCGCGGCGATGCCGGCCACCGGCGGCCAGTATGTATTCCTGCGCGAAGCCTATGGTCCGATGGCGGGATTCCTGTGCGGCTGGACTAATTTTCTGATTGCGAGAGGAGCGCAGTCCGCGTGGCTGGCCGTGGTGCTCTCCATTTACATCTCGTATTTCCACCCGTTCGGACCCATTGCATCGAAGGCCATCGCAGTGGCCGCGATCGCTCTGTTTACGTTCGTGAACTACCGCGGAGTTTCGGTCGGCGCCCTGGTTCAGAAAAGTTTCGCCTTGGCGAAGCTGGTGGGGATTCTGGTGATTGCCGGTAGCGCCTTCCTATTCGGACATGCTTCGGCCGCGCCGGCTACGGCGGCTGCGCCCATCACATTGAGCACCTTCGGCGTGGCTTTGATCGCGTGCCTGCTGGCCTATGACGGCTGGGTGCAGATGAGCTTTGTGGCGGGCGAGATCCGCAATCCGGGACGCAATATCCTGCTTGGGCTCGGATTTGGCATCGCTGCTGTGATGGCGGTTTACCTGCTGGCCAATGCGGCTTATTTGCGAGTGCTTTCCATTCCCGAAATCGCGTCCAGTACTCATGTCGGAGCGGACGCGGCGGAGCGCGTATTGGGGCCGGTGGGAGGAACGCTGGTCTCGGTGATCATTCTGCTCTCGATCATCGGCTCCCTGAACGGAGCCGTCCTCACCTGCCCTCGCGTCTATTTCGCACAGGCTCAGGATGGGCTATTCTTCCGCCGTTTTGGCGAGGTTCATCCGCGCTATCAGACGCCTGGGTTCGCGATCCTGGCGCAGGGCGTATGGGCCACCGTGCTGATCGTCAGCGGATCCTATGAAGCCTTGATCGACTACGCGATGTTCGCAATCTGGCTGTCCTACGCCTTCATGATCGCGGGCGTCATTGTGCTGCGGCGCACGCAGCCCGATCTGCCACGCCCTTACCGCATGTGGGGCTATCCGGTGACGCCGTTATTGTTCCTAGGCATCGCCGTTTGGTTTCTGGGAAACATGCTGGTCACGCGCCCCGTGCCGTCCTTCGCCGGGCTCGGATTGATTGTCGCCGGGGTTCCGGTTTACTTCTTGTGGCGGCGGGCTAATCTACAATAGTTATTTCTATGCCAACCAAGCGTATTGGAATCCTCACCGGAGGCGGCGACGTTCCCGGACTGAATTCAGTGATTAAAGGCGTTGTTTATCGCGGCACGGAGGCCGATTGCGAAGTCGTTGGCATCCGCCGCGGCTGGGAAGGTCTGACGCACGTCAACTTTGACGATCCGGCCAGCAAGGCTCGCTACATTCTGCCCCTCAATCGCGAAATTACGCGCAATGTGGATCGCACCGGCGGGACTTTTCTGCACTCCAGCCGGACTAATCCCTCAAAGATGAAGAAGCTGCCGGCGTTTCTGGCCAACGAAAGTTTTCCGAAGAATGGGGAGACTTGGGACATGAGCGCGCGGGTGCTGAAGAACATCGAGACGCTGCGGCTGGATTACCTGATCGCCATTGGCGGCGACGATACGCTGAGCTATGCGGCGCGGCTGGACAAGCTCGGGATGAAGGTAATTTCGATTCCCAAAACGATGGATAACGATGTGCGCAACACCGAGTATTGCATCGGATTCTCGACCGCCATTACGCGCGCGACGAGCGCGATTGAGCGGCAGCGCACCACCGTCGGCTCCCATGAACGCGTCGGAATCTTTCGCGTGTTCGGACGCGACGCCGGCTATACGGCGCTCTACACGGCGTTCGCCAGCTCCATCCGCTGCTGCATTCCGGAATTTAAAGTCAATCTCGACAAGCTGATCGAGATTGTGATGACCGACAAACGCAATAACCCCAGCAATTACGCGCTGCTCGTCATTTCCGAAGGCGCGGAGTGGGAAGGCTACACGGTGCAGGAATACGGCGAGCCCGACGCCTACGGCCATCGCAAAAAAGCCAGCGTCGGTGAAGCGCTGAGCACCGAGGTCCGCGATCGCACCGGCGAAGAGTGCATCGTCAGCGATCTGACCTACGATCTGCGCAGCGGCGAGCCCGATTTCGTCGATAAACTGGTCGCCTCGGCGTTCGGAGCCATGGGCCTCGACGCCGTGCTCGAAGGAAAAAGCGGGCTCATGACGGCGCTGGTCAATGGCTGCTATCAGATGGTGCCGATTCCCGATCCGAAGTTGGGGCCGCGCAAAGTGGACATCGCGACGATGTACAACACCGAGCGCTATCGTCCGACATACGGCAATAAAACCGGGCTTCCCATCTTCTTCATCAAGGCGTAATTTGAGTTTGTTCGACCGATTCCGCCATAAACCGCGCGAAGCCTCGACTGCCGAGCTTCGCGCGTTTTTCAACGACGCGGCGTCCAGTGAGGAGCATTACCCTTCGACCATCGACCCGCGTATTTTTCACGTCAAGCTGGTGATGGAACATCTGGGCGATCTCTCCGGCCGCCAGGTGGCCGACGTCGGCTGCGGCAAGGGCCGCTTTGCACGGGTGATTCAGGAGAAATATCCAACGGCGCGCGTCTGCGCTATCGATATCGCCGAAGCGATGCTGGCCCGCGTGCCACCGGGAATTGATCGCGCGGCCGCGGCGATGACGGCGCTGCCGCTAGCCTCCGGCTGCTGCGATGGAGCTTACGCCACGGAGTCTTTGGAACACGCGGTCGATATTCCCAAGGCGGTGGAGGAAATTTGCCGCATCGTCAAACCGGGCGGCCGCATCGTCATCATCGACAAAAATATCAAAGCCTGGGGACGCCTGGAAACTCCGGCATGGGAACGCTGGTTCGGCCGCCGCGAACTGGAAAAACTGTTGGCGCGCCATTGCACCGAAGTTTCCAGCCGCCCGATTTCGTACTGGGAAGAAATCGAGCCGGACGGGCTGTTCCTGGCCTGGTTGGCCGTGAAATAGAGCAGTCCGCCGCAGGCCCTTGATTACGGCTCAATCGGCTCTCTCAGGGCCTTATCGATCACAAGATAATCGAGCATCTCCTTCTGCGACCGCAATTGCAGACCAAGCTGTTCGGTGAGGGCAGTGAAAATCGATGGACCAGCATCTGGTAGAGCGTTACCCCGAGCCGTATCAGGAGCCCACTTCAGCTCGACGTCATAGCGCCCCTGCAACTGCGTCATGTCAATAACCGGGCGCCCTAGATATCGCGAGATCATCGACGCCAGATCGGCCATCCCGACCTTTCCGGTTATGTGACCGTCAGTGCCGTAACCTTCGCCATGTGCATCCCGCTCAGCCGGCTTTAGCTTCGCTCCCCGTTTATCGACGACCAGAGCGTACGTCGCCGTCTCCTTTTGAACGATATGAACCACTAGGCCGATGCGTTCTATGAGTAGCGCCTTGACCATTTCATGAATCTGATCTCTTGGAGTTTCCGGTGGATAAATCGCGTTGACGTCATAGCGCGCAGAACCGATCCATTCCTCGCCTCCAGAAATACGAGCATCCGAGATGCGGTACGCACTGCCGACCAGGAATTTTAGACCCACATTCGAAAAGGCCGCCCTCCCTGTCGTCAGCGATAATTTCGGCTGTGCCGCCTCGCCGCTGCGGGGCGGCGCAAGCTTGAAAGACGCCTCCTCAAACCGCACGGTTTGCGCGAGCAACAGCGAATAGAGTAGCGTTATTAGCCTCGGCATGGGTCTAATTTATAACAACGCTTTACGGAAGTAGCAACAGAATAATTGGACAAGTCCCAGCACATTTTAAAAAAGCTTGACAGCCCCCCAATATCTGTATCATTTTTTTAACTGTTGGGAAATTAAATCCAAATTTTGCGAGGAATCACTAATGGCTCGGAAACTGCTAAGAATCATTTGTGTCAGCACGCTTCTTCGATGCGCGGCCTACGCCGAAGAACCTGTATGCGAATTCTACCAGTGCAATTTTTGCGACGGAGTAGCTTGCGCTGGCCAAATGTGCATAGACTATTCAACCGGCGACGTGAGTGTGACTTGCTATGGCCTGTGAGGCTGCGTGGAGGCGTGCGATTAAAAGGGAAACAAATGCGTCGAGCCATAGGATACATCGCAGACTTGTTGGTAGTCGTGCTCGCTGTGGCGGCCTTGGCTATCTACGCAAAAAAGCAGAACCTGTTCCACACGAGTAGCCCTACACCGCGGGAGGCCTTTTTCAAAATTGGGAGACCGAGGTTTTTGATGCGCTCTCCTTGGCGCAAGACGAACATTTCTAGGCATCGAGGCGGCAGCGGGCTTATGACTCCAAATGTTAAAACCTGACCGGCTGCCGTTCGATATTTCAATATCGCTGTGGACACGATACTCGTTCTCACGGTAATCTTGGTAGCGACTTCGACATTTGCACCCGGATTTCGACGCGCGACGCTTCCGCACGAGTTGCATGAATTCAAAGCAGGCCAAGGACTAACCGTCTCCGGCATCGACTGGGGCAAGGCGAAGACCAATGTCGTCCTGATTCTTGCCGTGGGGTGCCAGCCGTGCGAACGCAGCTATCCGTTTTACAGCCACTTGGCCGAGATTGCGAAAAATCGGCCCAACGTCAGAATGTCGATTGGCTTTTTCGGCTCCCAGAGCAGTGGTATACAGTATTCCGCTACGCTGGGGGCGTGGGCGAGCTCGCTCGAGGTGGGTAGTTTTCGAGCCGTAGACGAAAAAATGATCACGGTGCCCAGCATTGCCGTCACGGACTCACGCGGGGTGATTGCGAAGTCGTGGTCCGGGCACTTTAGCAAGGCGGCTGAGGACGAGGTTGTGAGGGACCTGGCAGCGAGATAGCACGGAGCGCTCCGCGTGGCCGTAATTACCACAAAGCGACGAATAGCGCGCTTTATGAGAGCATAACGGCCTTAATTCACTGCACTGCGATGTGATCCTTCTTCGCCTCCACCTTGGCGGGGTCGATCACCGTGGTTAGATCCTTCCAGGATTTATACGGGCCGTTCTTTTCGCGATACTCGACAATCGTGGCGGACTCTTTCGCGGAAAAATCCAAGCCGGAGGCAATCTCCTCCGCCGACGCCTTATTCACGTTGATTTTTCCAAAGCTTTTAGTCAGGTAATTGACCACAATTTCAAACTCTTCATTAGTACCATCCGCGCCGCGATCTATCATTTTATCAACGGTTTTTTTCCAATTTTCCCTGGTCCGATTCTCCGCTGTGATCGTATCCAAGTCGTGACAATCGCGGCAGATCTTCAGGACCGTTTCTTTGCCCGGCCCGGCGGGCAGATCCTGTGTCAGGCTCGTAAACAAAAGAAGGAAAAGCATGCGTTATTCCAAGATAGTACGGTTTCCCGCTAGTACGGGAGTTCTCGCCGGATCACGGTCCAGTACCAGCCACTTTGGGAGCTTATGGCTATTCCTGCTTCAGACCCGGTTACCTAGAATGAGGGAGCAATGGAACTCGCACATCATCTCCAAATAATCATGAGCTTCGCTGTAGTGCTCTGCGCCGCTGTCGTCGCCTTGATCTGCGATTCGCTCAAGAGGAGCAATGAACAGCTCCGCGAGCTGACCATCGAGCTCAACATCCGCCGCGAGGAGGAGCAGAAGCGTTCGCACGCGCCGCTCTCGCATGTCGCGGAACGTGTCGAGCGTCCGAAACCCGAACAGATCGAGGCTCCAGCGGTGGCCAGTGTGGCTGTTCCTGCCAAGACACCTGTTCCCGCTGCTTCCAACGTGACCCATCCCGCCGTCGGCAAAGACAAAAAGCGTTCCGTCAACGCCGGCGCTCTGGCCGCGATGGAGCGTGGAGCCGCTCTCGCCGGCACCGGTAAGCGTCCCCGGCCGATGCCCGCGCCTGCTCCTTTGGCCGAACATAAACCGGAGATGGTCGTAAGCCAGGAAGTCGCGAAACCCACCATTCAGGCCGCGGCGAAAAAGGACTGGGGATCGCTCCTCAGCCGCAACGCGCGACAGAAACCCACCATCGTAGTGAACCCTTCCGCTGCCTCCGCGCCGACCGCCGAGCCGTCCTTACCTGCCGGTTTCCAGGGCGGATTTCAAGACGGGCATGTGCTCAATAAGTTGGTGCAGAGCCGTCAGCCCATCAGCGGCCTGGTCGTTTCGATCGGCGTCAACGCAGCGCGCAAGTCCGATGGCTCACTGCCTGAATCGGTCACCACCCTGGTCCAATCCCTGGTCGGTCCCAACGATTTCGCCGCGCAGAGCAGTGACGACGAATTTCTGTTGATCTATCCGCAGGAGCAGGGCGCGTCGGCCCAACGCCGTCTCAGCCAGATCGCGCAGAAGTTGTGGGATTTCCAACTCCGCTCGCTCGGATCGTTCCAGATTCTGTTCAGTTGGGGTGGAGTGGAAGTACGCAGCGAATCCATCGAAGAAGCCATTGCCTCCGCAAGCGAGCGCATGCAGGAAACCAAGCGCGGCCGCAAGCTGCTGACTATGGCGTCCCCTGCGCCCACCGTCGAAACGCAATTGCGGCAAGCGATGTAGAAAGTCACTACTGCTTCGGCTGAAGCGTCAACGGTGTTGTAGTTTCTTTCTGGCCGCCGGGATGAAAAATCTTCCCGATCGCCCGGAAGAAGCGGTTGCCCTTCTGAGGTTTCTCGGCTGGTTCCTCGGCCGGAGAAGGAGCGCCAAGATCTAACACAGGCCGGTTCGAGTTGGCTTCGAGCAAGCTCTTGTAGCCGACTCCTTTACTCGCAGGCACTTCGCTCGCGTCCGGCGATTCCACCGTTGGAGCGGCCGGCAAAGCACCAACCTCGGAGGCCTCGAATTCCCGTCCCGATGGTGCCGCGGCTCGACCCGCCCGGGCCTGCAACGGAGGCGGCGGCGGAACATCATAACGCGGACTCGCTACCTTGGCTGGACGCTTGCCACCCACTGGAGGCGGCGGCGGAACCGCCAGACCATGCGGTTCCGAAGGCGCCTGAGACGCAGCGTCGGCGGGCGCAGGTTGTTCCGGTTGTGCCGCTTCGTAAACGGCGGGTACATTTTCCGCACCCTGGACATCCGCCGGCGCACGCAGCATTCGGTATATCCAAACGCCAATTAATACCACGGAGAAGGCAATCAAAAACAACCTGACGCCTCTGAGGATGTCGTTGCGAAACGCCACGTCCTGGGTACTCCTTAGGAGAATGATCGGCCATTCCGCGCGACAGGTCTATAGCCCGGCGGGCCTTAATTTGTCCCAAGAAGGCGTAGGTAGAACACCTGAGTCTTGCTCAATCCTCCAGCGCCGGCTCGAACACTTCCTCGCCGCGCGGCCGCAGGTCGTGATTCCTCATGAGGATGCGCGCGCACGTATTCCAGCGCAGCAGCGCGTCGTCGTTGCCTTCGGGACGAAGCTGCTCGGCGCGCTCGTAGTGATGCATCGCCTCGCGTAGCCTTTCATAGGCGATGAAGCCAACGCCGGGCGCTCCCTGGCGCAAAAGCGCGTCGGCCCATCGTTCACAGATAATCCCGGCGTAATACGCATGCTCATAGCCGCCCTGAATGCGCGCCAGCACCTCGCGCGCCTGCGCCGCCGTGACGCCTTTTCCGAACTGGTCGGTAAGCGACAACAACAGCATCACCAGCGCCAGATCGTGTTCCGGCTCGATGCGCAAAATATCGCGGCAGATGCTTTCCGCCTGCCAGGGTTCGTTCAGCAACCGGTACCGCTCCGCTTTCGCCAGCGCAACAGGAACAGCTTCCGGCGAGATAGGTTTCAGGTCGAACATGCGTCCAATATACAGCAGATCCTTCCCCGACTAGAAAGATGTCCGCGTTTCGTTAACAATCGCATCCCCTGACTGACGCCAGAGGTTATAACCCCGTCCCGTCAGGGCGGGGATTCGGAAGCCGGGTGTTACTAACTGAACACTCGGAACAGCCGCCGTAGAGGATCGTAAAATTCATCCACCACGCGTTCCTTTAATGGAATAATCGCGTTGTCGGTGATCTTGATTTCTTCCGGACACACTTTCGTGCAGCACTTGGTGATGTTGCAATATCCAATCCCACCCGAATCCTTCAGATCGCCGAGCCTATTTTCGGTATCCATCGGATTCATCTCCAAAGCCGCGTTGTAGAGCAGGAACCGCGGCCCGATAAATTCGTCATGCAGGTCGTGATCGCGCAGCACGTGGCACACGTCCTGGCAGAGGAAGCATTCGATGCATTTTCGGAATTCCTGCACGCGGTCGATGTCCGCCTGCTGCATGCGCCATGTGCCGTCGGCCTCGGCCGGCTTGGGGTTGAACTTCTTGATCCGCTCCTTCACCCGGTAATTCCAGGACACGTCGGTCACCAGATCTTTGATCTTGGGAAACGTGTGCATCGGCTCCACGGTAATCGGCTCATCGAGAGGGAGCGTGCTCATCCGCGTCATGCACATCAGCTTCGGCCGCCCGTTAATTTCCGCCGAGCACGATCCGCACTTCCCCGCCTTGCAATTCCAGCGCACGGCCATGTCGTTGGCCTGGTCGGCCTGAATGCGATGGACCGCGTCCAGCACCACCATCCCTGCCTCGACCTCGGTTTTGTACTCCTTAAACTCGCCGCCCGATGCGTCACCGCGCCAGATTCTGAATGTCGCCGTGGCCATTATTTATTCTCCTCGATGACCAGCTTCTGTTCCTCAGTCAGCGGTTTAATCGGCACCCGCTCCACCTTGGGGGCTCCTCCGGCATCCTTTGTCACGCGCAGATTGTACTTCGCCCAATCCTCGCTCTTATCCGGATAGTCGTCTCGAAAATGCGCGCCGCGGCTCTCTTTCCGCTCGATGGCCGCCCGCGCGATGATCTCTGAAACCGTCAATAAATTGTCCAGATCGAGCGCGGTATGCCATCCATTGTTGTACTCGCGATTCCCGGCGATCCCCGCCTTCACCGCGCGCGCCTTCAATTTGGCGATTTCCCCCAGTGCGCTTTCCATCTCCCCTTCGACGCGCACAATGCCCACCAGATCCTGCATCATCTCCTGCAATTCATGTTGCACCGCGAATGGATTCTCCCCGGCCACGCCGCGATCGAAAGGCCCGAGAGCCAGCTTCGCCGCTTCGTCCACCCGCGCCTGATCGATCTTTCCCGCGCTGTGTTCTTTGGCGAACTTCGCCGCGTATTCACCAGCGCGTTTGCCGAATACCACCAGATCCGACAATGAATTACCGCCCAGCCGGTTCGCTCCGTGCAATCCCGCTCCGCATTCCCCAGCCGCGAATAATCCCGGCACGGTCGACATCTGCGACTCCGCGTCCACTTCGACTCCGCCCATCATGTAATGGGTGGTCGGACCGATCTCCATCGGCTCCTTCGTGATGTCGATATCGGCGAGCTGTTTAAATTGGTGGTACATACTCGGCAATTTCTTTTTAATATGTTCCGCCGCGTTGGGAATTTTCTCTTTAATCCAGGAAATGTCCAGGAAAACGCCACCATGCGGGCTGCCCCGGCCCTCCTTCACCTCCCGCCGGATGCAGCGCGCCACATGGTCCCGCGTCAGCAGCTCCGGAGGACGCCGCGCCGTCTTATCGCCTTGCGTATAGCGCCAGCCTTCTTCTTCGGTATCGGCGGTTTGGGCCTTATAATTGGCCGGAATATCGTCAAACATGAACCGCTTGCCGTCCTTGTTGCGCAGCACGCCGCCTTCGCCGCGCACCCCCTCGGTGACCAGAATTCCTTTCACGCTGGGCGGCCAAACCATCCCCGTAGGATGGAATTGCACGAATTCCATGTCCATTAAAGCCGCCCCCGCATGATATGCCAGAGAATGCCCGTCGCCGGTATATTCCCAACTGTTAGAAGTGACTTGAAATGCCCGCCCGATCCCTCCCGTCGCCAGAATCACCGCCTTGGCGTGAAAGATCCGGAAGCGGCCGCGCTCGCGGTCGTACGCGAAAGCGCCCACGCACCGCTCGCCGTCTTTCAACAGCGTCAGGATGGTGGTTTCCATGTGAAAATCAATGCCTTGATGGATGCCGTGATCCTGCAGCGTGCGGATCATTTCGAGTCCGGTCCGATCGCCCACGTGCGCCAGCCGCGGATAGCGGTGACCGCCGAAATTTCGCTGTAGGATCTTCCCGTCCTTGGTGCGATCGAATACCGCGCCCCACGCTTCCAGCTCCCGCACCCGCGAAGGAGCCTCTTTCGCGTGCAATTCCGCCATGCGCGGATTATTCAGATACTGCCCTCCGCGCATCGTGTCCGCGAAATGGACGCGCCAGTTGTCGCGATCGTCCACGTTGCCCATCGCCGCCGCCATTCCACCTTCGGCCATCACGGTATGAGCCTTGCCTAGCAGCGATTTGGTCACCACGCCGACCTTCACTCCCGCCGCCGACGCCTCAATCGCCGCACGCAATCCGGCCCCGCCCGCTCCGACGACAAGAACGTCGAATTGGTGAATCTGAAAATCAGACATTTAGAGAATTCTCCAATCCCGAATAACGCCCATGGAGCAGAGCCTTATATAAAGGTCCGTAAACCCGACCCAGAACAAGCTGAACCAGGCCCACATCATATGTTTGCGATTCAGGCAGGAAACGCAGTCGTAGGTTTGCTTCCGCACCGGCGATTTCGACATTTCATCGACCCGCCCACCCACGAGGTGCCGAAGCGAATGGCACCCCAGCGTGTAGCATCCCAGCAAAATAGGATTGACGATCATCACCAGCGTCCCGACGCCGATACCGAAGTGCCCGTCGAACCACATCGCCTTAAATGCGTCATACGACAAAAGTGCGATGAAGATCAACGCCAGATAAAGGAAATAGCGATGGACGTTTTGCAGGATCAGCGGAAACGACCGTTCTCCCCAATAGGATTTTCGCGGCTCACCCACCGCGCAGGACGGCGGATCCGCCCAGAAAGCTTTGTAATAGGCTCCGCGATAGTAGTAGCAGGTGAAGCGGAATCCGCCCGGAGCCCACAGAATCAGCATCGCCGCCGAAAAAGGCACGAACGCCGGCCACCATCCCGGCTTCTCCGTCATCAACAGCGGTGAATAGAAAGGAGAAAGATAGGGCCCAAAGGTGTAATGGGCGCTTTGCAGCGCCGCCCAGGTGGAATAGACAATGAATGTGGAGAAGCCCAGAAACACCAGCAGAGGCTCAATCCACCAGTTATCTTTCCGCGACGTGCGGCCAAAGCCGCCGTTTTGAAGCGGAACATCGATCGAGGACATTCTTAGCAGACTCCTGACGAAGCAAGATTGGTGAATCGTTAAGGATAGCCCCCCGAGGGCTCACAATTCAAGGATGTATCATTTTCAACGGTGGAACCGGCAGCGGACATGATCCAGGCCGAAGTGACCGCCGCGCCGGAGCCTCACCGGCGTAAGAACTTTACGAAGCTTCTGAGTTCTAGTATCATAGTTTTGCTCATTTCGTAATGCGGAAAACACTCGGAGGAAACATGAAAAAAAGTCTGCGCCTCGCTGCCTTCGCAGCGTTCACTATGTCTGCCCACTTGTGGGGCGGGTCGATCGTCCTTACCAACAACCTTACTGAGCCGTTGGCCGGCAATGACGTTCTCTCTACAACTATCTGGCATGCCATCAGCTTCACCACTGACAACAATACCTACACGCTCGATACGGTGACATTGCTAATGGAATTGGGGGAGGACCTTCCCACCAGTCAACTTCCTGCCGGCCTGATCACCAATGCCGTCACGGACATCGCGCAAGTTTCTCTGTATACCAATAACGGCGGCCACCCGGGATCGCTGATCAGCGTTTTGACTCCCACCAGTACGGCGACCTTCTCACTTCAGGATGTGACTTTCGCCGGGGGAGGAATCACCGTGTCGCCCGACTCCACTTATTGGGTAGTCTTGCAGGCGCTCTCCGGAGTCGTGAGCTGGGGCTTTTCATCTGACAACAACGGAAGCGGCATCGGATTCACGGACGATTTCTCAGACACCGGCGATAGCGGAATTAATTGGTCGACCTTCGCCGGGGACCCCGACGAAGCCGAGGTAACCGCCGATCTGGTCGCCGCCCCCGAGCCGTCCAGTGTCCTGTTGATGGGCCTCGGGCTCTTGGGAGTGGCCGTTTTGGTCCGCCGCAATCGGCAAGGAACGGTTTAACGCTTTAGCCGCCGCCACAAACCGGCGATGAGCAACGCTGAGCCGGTCAAGGCAAACGTGGCCGGCTCTGGGGCCGAGCCGATATCGGTCACCGAAATCGTATCCAAAAGTAGCGCCGTATTGTAATCGTCCACCGCGGCAAATTCGAGAAGGGTGTTGTTCAACGTCGCCTGGTAGGTGAAGTTATATTGCGTGTAGGCTTGGGTGTACGTTTCTGAGGCCGGAAACATAATATCTTGAAATGACAGCGAGCCCTGCCAACCCACATCGATCTGGGGGGGATATTGCTGCGAATTGTGGACGTTGCCGTCGGTCACGCTATCGGGCTGAATCGCCACCCAAAAAGTGAGTTCATACAAGTCACCGACTGTGGTCGCGAAACTCTGGTCGATGTAATTCGTGATCGGTTGCCCGTCTCCAAAGAACGCAAACCACGAGCTTCCCCCCTGCCCCGTATCGCTCCCGAAAGCCGTACTGACACCGTTATTTGTAGGGGAATAAGTGGAATTCAGGTACCAATTAGCGTTAAAACCGGCGTAGCCGCCTTCGAAATCGCCATCCACTACCAGGTTACTGGCGGAAGCCGCGCCTGCCAGCATCGACAGCGCCGCTGTCATCCAGATTTGTCTTTTCATTGTGTTGATTCCTCCGAATCGTTGTCTACCACTAGGTGCGTGAACGGAAGGCCGAAAAAAGCGAACAGTTGATAATACTTTCGAAATATTGCTATCCCTTTAACTTGCAACAGCTTGGAGCAAAAACCATTCAATGTCCCCGGATCGCCGTCCAATGCATCCGGGAGCACTTCGCTTCATTAATGTAGCTTCACTGGACCCTGTCTCCTATACTTGCAACTTATAGCTGTAGCCGACAATCCAACTGGAGAGCGCACTTTGACTAAGCCAATCAAGCACGTTGAAAAAGCAATCGCTCTGGGCGCCAATGCCGCCTGGTTCTTCTTTAATAAGTTCAATTCGATCAACCGCAACGCGTCTTTCACGCCGAAGTGGTCGGATAAACCGCTCCTGAAGAGCTGGGAGAAGCAGAAGCCCAAGTTGGGTTGGCCTCGCGAGACCGATTCGCTGTGCCCCAAGTGCGTCCCCGATATTCGCAACAAAATCATCAACGGCGAGCTCCCCGTGGCGATTCTCAAGAACGAGAAAGCCGGCGAAATCAAGGCTCGCATCATTGAAAAAGACGGCAAGATCGTCATGACGAAGGAATGCCCGATCCACGGCAAGTTCGAAGACGTCATGTCGACCGATCCGGCCTTCTTCAAGCACCTAGAGGACGTTTTCCCCGGCCGCGACATCCGCGCCCATAACGACGAAAAGCTGCACGACCACGGATCCTCGACCGTCACCCACGGCCGCGGATCGGTTCTGACCATCGATCTGACCAATCGCTGCAATATGATGTGCGATCCCTGCTTCATGGACGCCAATCAGGTCGGGTTCGTGCATGAGTTGAGCTGGGAAGAAATCAAGACCATGCTCGACAACGCGTTGACGATCAAGCCGCGCCGCCAGCTTTCGGTTCAGTTCTCCGGTGGCGAGCCGACGTTGTCGCCTTACTTCTTAGACGCCGTCCGCTATTGCCGCAAGATCGGCTATCAGAGCGTGCAGGCCGCGACCAACGGTATCGAATTCGCGAAGAAGCCCGAGTTTGCCAAGGCAGCCGCGGAAGCGGGTCTGCGCTATGCGTACCTTCAGTTCGACGGCATCGGCAACGAAGCCAATTCGCACCGCGCCGTCGGCAATCTGTTCGACGTGAAACTCCGCGCCATTGAAAATCTCTACAGCGCGGGCGTTGACATCGTCCCGGTTATCACGCTGATCAATGGTGTGAATAATGAGCAAGTGGGAGCGGTGGTCCGCTTCGCGCTCGACAACCCGAAGAAGATTCCGTTCCTCAGCTTCCAGCCGGTTTCGTTCACCGGCCGCGACGAGGCGATTACGGATGAGCGCCGGCAGGCCCAGCGCTACACCCTGGCGGATCTGGCGCACGACGTGAAGAAACAGACTGGCTTGGGCGAGCCCGTTCGCGACTGGTTCCCGATCAGCTTCATGAGCACTTTCTCCGATTTCGCCGATCTGGTCCACGGACCGAACGCGGATTGGGGCCAACTGAGCTGCGGCTGCCACCCGAACTGCGGCGTCGGCATGGCCGTGATGTGCGACAAGGAAACCAAGGAATATCGCCCGGTAACGGCGTTCCTGAACGCGGATCGTCTGGCTCGCGACGTGGCTGCTATCAACGATGCGGCGCGCGGTAAGCGCATGTCGGTGATCGGCGTGTCGCTGGCTCTTCTCCGCAACTACAATCCTTACGAAGCGCCCACGCACTTCCGCCTCAGCGATCTGATCGCCAAGTTCGACAAGTGCTTCGGCATGACGGGAAAGAAGTACGGCAAAGTGACCGGCGACCGCACGATGAAAGACATCGAACAACGCCGCGCGGACCGCTGGAATTTCCTGTTCATCGCCGGCATGTGGTTCCAGGATCTGTTCAACTACGATTTCCGCCGCACCGAACAGTGCATCATTCCTTACGCCACGCAGGAAGGTGAAATTTCCTTCTGTGCTTATAACACCGGCGTCGGCTGGCGCAATATCGTCGAGAAAATGCACATGACCGCGACCCTGACCAAGTGGTACGAGGAAAAGGGCCGCCACGAAATCATCGCCGGCGGCAAGGCCGTGAATCTGCCTTCTTCGGAACACACGCTGGTCCTCCGCGCCGATGACGTGAACCGCGAACGCCAGCACGATCTGGACGATAAAGGCATCGCGAAAACCGCACGGGAAGAAAAAATCCGCGCCCGCGACAGCAAGATGAAGGAAAAGGCCGAGAACGACCGCATGATGAAGCTCTATCGCGAGACCGTGCTCGGCGAAAAACCGGTCGAAGGCGGCATCGTCCCCCTGAGCGCAATCGCCCCAGCGGCTCCAAAGGTGAAGAAGGAAGAAGAAGTCGGCTCCTTCGGCGATTAGTCGAAGTCGTCTCTCGATCCCGGCTGCTCTACCGAGCCGTGACCATAGGGAGCGGTGCCAATAACAAACAAAAGCCTCCCAGCCCTCGGGCTCGGGAGGTTTTTTGTTCTATATCTATAATTTCGGTAGCGACACATGAACCCAATCATGATGAGTAACGCGCAGTTCTATTTCGCGCTGAGCGTGCCATTAGTAGGCATTCTGAAGATCAACTCCACACGACGAACGAACGAATACAGACCGGGCGGGACCTGCTCATCGGGAAAATCAACGAAGTCGAAATCCGTTTAGCACGGCTTGAGGAGCGGTCGGCGAGGTGAAAGCCTGCGGATTATAATTGCTGCATGAAGACGGCGGCCATGGTCACGCTGATCGCGATCGGCACATTTGCGGACGCCCAGCAAGCCGCACCGGCCGAATTCGAAGTGGCCTCGATCCGACTCATCCCTCTTTCGCAAACGTCTGTGCCCGGCGCAGTGCGCCAAAGTATCGAAGCCCACCCTGGCAGCCTGACCATGAGAAATGTGCGGATGTGGGGTTTGGTCAAGTGGGCTTACGATCTCAAGGAATACCAGATTTCCGGAGTGGAAAGGCTCGCCACCGAGCACTATGACATCCTCGCGCACGCCGACAAGGTTCCAGTCGAAAATTAGCGAAGTCGGCAAGAAATCTTTAAGTATTAGCCGGCACGGCGCCCCGATATAAAGCCGCCAGCGTCTTCACGTTTATAGCACGATTGTGCTCCGACTTTTCGATCACCGCCAGCGCGCCCGCCCCAGCCTCGGAATCGCCGCGAGCCGCTTGCTTAATTACCATCTCCGCCCATTTCTCCGCCCCGGCATCGGACCTTATCTGAACAACCAGACCCGGAATCAGGATTGCCTCAGGAGGAAGACCATCCGAGATCACGCATTTTAATCCAGCCGCTTGCGCTTCCACCACAGCGATGCCCAACGCCTCATTTCCCCGTGGCGGAGGAGGCGAGGGGAACACGAATACGTCCATCACGTTCCGCAGCAGAGCCGGCACATCGGACCGCTGACCCGGCAGCACCAGATGATCGCGGTAACCGCCTTCCTGCGCCTTCCGCTCCAGTTGCTCCCGCAGCGGCCCGTCTCCGATCAGCAGCAGGTAAGCATCGGGGCGAACGCGAAGCACGGCAGCGAGCACGTCGAGAAGAAACTCCGAATTTTTCTCCGCTGTGAGCCGGCCGACGCTGCCCAAAACCAACGCGTCCGCTGGAATTCTAAGCGCCGCGCGGGACGACATTTCACCGATGGGAGCGCGGAATGGAGCCAGATCGATGCCGCATGGCAGCACCCTCCATCGTGGGTCCGCCCGCCATCCTTCGCCGATCAGGTCTTCCAGGGACGCTGCCGAAGGCGCGATCGCGCCCGTCGCGAACATGCGCAGCAGTGCCCGAGCCAGAATAATATACCCCCGCCGCCCCAAAGACCCAGACGAGTTCCCGATCACGTTGTGTGAGTGGACGATTCTGACCGGCACTC
>Ga0116129_1000546_pt1 | contig 24068 bp, 35 predicted proteins | sample June2015DPH_17_2_FD_89732 | JGI IMG/M metagenome (GOLD analysis project Ga0116129, IMG submission 89732) | Peatland microbial communities from SPRUCE experiment site at the Marcell Experimental Forest, Minnesota, USA - June2015DPH_17_10 | ecosystem: Environmental > Terrestrial > Soil > Wetlands...
GTCCTACCGTCGCTCCCCACGCGGGGAGCGTGGATTGAAACAGCGTTGTCGCGGCGCGATCGAGTTGCAGTTGCTGTCGCTCCCCACGCGGGGAGCGTGGATTGAAACCTTCTCTGAACCGCCCCTCTCAGATTTGCCCCCTCGTCGCTCCCCACGCGGGGAGCGTGGATTGAAACATATTTGTCCTGCCGGTCTTCCTGTCCTCGTCACGTCGCTCCCCACGCGGGGAGCGTGGATTGAAACTTAGTGAGTCTGTCGAGTGCGGCCTGTGCCTTATCGTCGCTCCCCACGCGGGGAGCGTGGATTGAAACCTTACCGCCGATAAGGCTTGTATTATCAACGCATGTCGCTCCCCACGCGGGGAGCGTGGATTGAAACATGGCGTACATCGCACACCGCTTTCGGCGCCAAGTCGCTCCCCACGCGGGGAGCGTGGATTGAAACGATTGCTGCTGGGGTTCTGGGCGGCGATACAACGATACGCTGAGCGAAGCGGTAGAATGGTTTCGCAGGTCGCTCCCCACGCGGGGAGCGTGGATTATTATCTTATTTATTCGTAAGTGTATGCGTCCGATGCAAGAATGGGCCGGCGAGGGAGATTGTCACTGGCCGACACAACGGGCATCGAGCAAGCGACGTACCTGCTTCATTCCTGGCCGTCCAAGTTGGATCATGTAGTAGACCGGAGCCTCGCCGGCGAAAAGGAAATGGAGCACTATTTCCCCCAAAAGGCTGAACACAAGACAAAGCGAGTTTCGGCATAGAAAAGCACGGCAGCGCATCATCACGCTGCCGGGCGGGGATATCGGTCGATTGTGTGTTGCGTCCAGAGTTACCGGGACGCGCTGTTACGGATTGGGGTTGAAGATCACGATTTGCGTCGGACCCTGAGTGACTCCGCTGCCCATCGAGTATGGTGAATTCGGCAACTGCGTAAGAGCGCCGGATGACGTGTCAATGGAGAACCCGGAAATGTTTCCTGTGTCCGTTTGGTTGGCGACATAAAGATAAGAGCCGGTCGGGTCGATCACCAACTGATTGTTTCCTCCGGCCCCTCCCGTGATGGAGAAGGGCGAGCCGCTAAGCTGCGTGAGTGCGCCGCCGCCCTGATTGATCGAAAAAGCGCTGACTGTTTGAGCGCCGTTGTTGTTGACATAAAGGTATTGGCCTGTGGGCTCGATCGCAGGACTGTCGGGGCTCGACCCGTTGGTGTTGGCAAACGGTTGCCCGGTGATGGGAGTGAGCGGCTCGGGATTGCCGTTCAACATAGCGCTGGGGGTGATGGTGAAGGCCGAGATGTTGTTGCTCAGTTGGTTCGGCGCATAGAGGAAGGTTCTGTTTGGCGATATGGCTATGCTTTCTGGAACGTCGGCTCCGGTGATTGTATTGGCAATGTAAGTCAAGGAGCCGTTGGCGGCTACCGAGAAGGTCGCCACTGTCCAATCGTCGGTGTTGACGACGTACAGGGTCTTATCTGGCGCGTCATAAAGCATTTCACCAGGAGTGTTGTCGTTGCCGCAGAACGCGCCGATGCAAGGGACTGAAGGGCGAACCGGGCAATGCCGTGAGCGCTCCTCCCGACGCAATGGAGTATGCCATGATGGTTGCGCTGCTGGCACTGGTGACGTATAGGATATTGCCGTTAGGGCCAAGGACTAAGTCGTTGCCGGTCGGCGCGTCAGGTAGGCTTGTTGAATTCCCCGTCAGCGTTAAATTGCCCGTAGAGGGATCGACCGTAAAGGACGTAACCGTTCCCTGGACGGTGGCCGTTGTCTCCGCACTGACGACAAATAAGAGGTTCATCGCGGGATCAGGCGCAGGCCACTCGATGCGGGGGCATCTGGCGTCGACGCAGTCGTCGTTTCCGTTGGAGAGTTAAGTACGGCGGCAGCAATCCGACGCTGCACTTCCGGACTCAGCTTGAGTGGCGCGTTGTTCGTCTGCAGGGTCTGTCCTGACGCTGGGACAGAAGATGGAACGGCAAGAAGCGGCGATTGATCCAGAGGGTGGGCCACCTTCTTGGTCAGCAAGCCGTCGGGACCCTGCACTGGAATCGCCATGCGGCCGCCTTCCAGCGACTGCGCGAAGCTGGTAGTCACGCCAGCCCCCTGCATCTGCGATTGGGCCTGCACGGCCATAGTGGAAGCCGGCAATGCGGAATCAGGCCTGCCCCCGTCCGCCCTGGCGTTGTCAGGAACCTCATGGCAGCGGAAGGTCACGAGCAGACTGTTCTCTCCTGGGCAGTAACATAAACATCCAGCAGCGCCAGGGGTTGTCGAACTGGCGCTTCACAACCTCGCTCATGGCATCGTTGTAATCCTTCTGCTCCTCCACCTTCATCTTTCGAAGCGTCTCCCCGCCCTCTTTAACCAACACGAATGGATAAATAAGGATGAGAACCAGGCTTCCGATTGCAAAGATGCGCCGCCAAAAAAGATGATTGGCGGGCGGCGCGGATTCCTCGTGGTCCTCTGCAGGATGCGGGCTCAACTTTACCTTCTTTGCGGGAGCGGTTGCGAGCGCAGGTACGCACGCCGCAGCGTTGAAACCGCTATAAGAGGCTACGTTACAGGCATTCCGGGCGATCTGGCAAGATTGTCCGCTGGCCGCTCTATCCTGGCGGCCACGTCATGGCCCGGCCGCCCAGCAGATGTAGGTGCAGATGACCGACCCTCTGGCCGCCGTCTTCGCCCGTGTTCACCACGATGCGGTAGCCATTGGCAAGCCCCTTGTTGCGGGCAATCTCCGAGGCCACAGTGACTGCGTGTGATGGAATCAACTCATCAACCATTTGTCAGCCTTGGAAAGAGACCTCGAATTCAACTCCTGAATAATTCACTTTGGGCGCAAGTTGCCGGTTTGGGCCTTGTTCAAAATGAATGAGACCGTAACGCTCCATGTTCTTGAGCGTTCGAGACAGGCTTGATTTCTCACGTCCCGATTGTTCCGCCAATTCCGAAAGTGATTGTGGATGCTTCTCGTTAATGAGTTTTAGCAAAGCCCTGTTTTGGTCAGATAGTACCTGAGCTAAACTCTCCAAGGACTCAAACCAAACTTTAGGGTCGTTCTTCCCAGGCTTATATTCGCCTCTGGCGATCGCCAATGTGCGCTTCTTGAATGTGTCGCGCGATGCAATTCCAATCTTCAGTGTGTTCATGGCTTGGTGATCCTTTCCTCTAAAACCTTGTCGACTTCCGTCCAAAAGTCAGTGAGCAGCGTAACGGCGTCCTTATAGTCGTAAAAGCGGATCCGCTCGCCCTTATGGGTATGATCGTATTCAATCCGCGTTTTCGCCCCTGGCCCAGAACCTTCTGTGATCGCATGCGCGTTATCGAAGCCCAAGATACGCTGTCCATCTCCATCATGGAGCGTCAATGAATAATCCAAGCCATGAGGCTTTGCAAGCGTTTCGGGTACCTGTTTGACCTCGAACTTGACCCAAAACGGGCCGTCAACAACGTAGGACACACCATCGAGATAGAGCAGGTTATCGAGACTCGAATCTCTCGTCATCTCTCTCTATGTTAACATCAGATATCAACACTGGCAAGAGCCTTCGGATCGTTCTCTTAGGTGTCAACGAAAATCTTCGTACATGACTCTCTGACCAGTTGCGCCCACGTCACCGTGATCTCGCCGTTGTTGGTATTGAACTGCGCGAAGGCTCCGGAGAAGTTACTGGCACGTTAAGGGATTCGGGGCATACGCCTTTGTAGCATGCGCTGCCCCGGCTCATGGAAATCAAGCCACCCGCAGGTGAGAGCCGCAGCGCACCTCGGCACCGGCGACTTCCTCGTGACGTAGCGCTGCGGCCTTGATCGCTTCCGTATCCGGTCTCGTCTCCTGAATGCACGCGGCAAGAGCATGTTCCAGGTCCCCTGGAAGGTAGGAGAGAATCGTCTCCCAAAGAACACCACCAACTCGAGCCTCAACCTTGCGGTAGGCGATTGGCAGATTCGCGTCGTCGAGGATTCGGACAGAATCCTGGCTGTTCTTCTGAATTCGCAGGGTGAACTCCCGGCCTTCGATCTTTCTCAGTTCCCGGCTCATCAGGTAAAAGAGGACCATCGACTTCGTCCGATTCACCTTGTTCGCGGTGGCGCGAGCACGATCAGCGAGCCGCGCAACCTCGGCTCGGCAGTATTGCTCGCGGGCCTCCATCATGCGAACAAACCGGCCGATCCGATCGACCTTCTCGCCATGGATTTCACAGAACTGCCGGAAGCGGCACAACAACTCTTCCGATGCCTCTCCCTCAGCTTCCACCTGCTCCTCAATCTGCTCGAGCAGATCATCCAGTTCATGGTCGACCTCAAACAAGGAATGGGATTCCACAACGTTCGTCATCCACTGAATCTCCTTCGAAATGTTTTGTCAGGGTTTCAAGGTAGGTTGCGAGTCGGGACTGTCACGCTGCCATGCGCCGAGGAACCGCGAGGCTTCTGGCCGCTCCGTAGGCGAGGGCGTCGGCCCGGCTTTGCCACCGGTGCCCGTTGTGCCCTCGCAGCCATTCCCATCGAACGTGGAGCTCGAGGTTCAACTGGAGAAGTTGCTGCCATAGATCCCGGTGCTGGAGCGCCGCACCGCGCCGGTTGCGCCATCCCTGACTCTGCCAGCGGAAGACAAAGCCGCGCATGCCGTGGATCAGCAGTTCGGAGTCTGAGTTCAGTTCGATCCGCGATCCTGTGGGTATCGTGCGGAGGGCCTCGACGGCCGCGAGAAGTTCCATCTCCGAGATGTTGGTCCATGGGAAAGCCCCGCACATCTCCCGCCGATTCTTGCCCGCGATGACAACAGCTCCCCACCCACCAGGACCGGGATTGCCGATGGCCGAGCCATCCGTAAAAATGCGAATGATTCTTTCCATGCTGATCTTCTTTCTCGAATCGACCGGAGAATCAGGCCGCCTGCATAGGAACGACCTGACCGAACGGTGCTCTGCAACCTCCGGTGGATGCCCAAAGGACCGGGTATGCCGGCTCGCAGTCTGGAAAGGACCCGTAGAGATCAGTCAGGAAGACAAGAGTTTGGGGCCGAACGCTATGCTCTTCGAGCCACTCGAAGCAAGGCCCAAACTCTGTGCCTCCGCCTCCGACTGGGTTGAGCGAAACAGGTTCGCCGGCTTCGAAGGTCTCAACCTTATGAGCCATCGCGTCAAAGTAGAGAACGTAAACACGCTGCGGACGCTGACCTTCGAGGATCGAACAAACCTCGGCCTCGAAGAAGCGCAACTGCCGCGAGTTCACAGATCCAGAGCAATCGACGGCGATCGCAATCTCGCCTACACCTTCCCGCACCACTCCAGGCAGGTAGAGCCCGTCCCAGATGTGGCGCCGATTGGGACACATCCAGCTATAGTCCGCAGTTGTGGTCTCGGACCAAGCCCGGCGCAACAGCTCCCGCCAATCGACGACCGCTTCGGCTGCTTCGTCGAGCGTGCGCTCGATGCCTGCGGGAACCTTGCCAGCCTGTTTCGCAACCGTGACGGCCTGGTTGACCGCGACACTCCATTCCCTCGCCTGTTCCTCGGTCGTCGGAGTTTCGCCGCCGGCCGTGGGCGCATCCAACACCTGTCCAATCCCGCCTTCTGTCACCGGGGCTGAAGGCTCACCCGATTCTGGGCGAGGGGAACCGCCTCCACCTCCACCGCCCTCTTGCCTGTCATCTGGGTCGCTGCGCCCCTGCTCCGCTTCCGTCTGGAGCTGGTTGTAGATCTGCTCAGCACTCATCTCACGGAAACGATCGTCGACCAGAATTCCCTCCAGCAAATGAAGACCGGCGTCGAGCACGATCGGGTTGATGGCGTAATCGCAGGCTTCGTTCCAACGCTTCGGGTCGCGGCCGGAGCGGCGCACATGATGCTGTAGTCCCGGATGCAGCACTTCATGCGCCAGGACTCCGCAAAGGGTCGCCGCATTGAGTGTGTCCACGAAATCGGGGTTATAGAAGAGCGAGATACCATCGGTGGCCATGGTTTTGATCGACCGGCTCTCCCGTCCCTTCAACCGGAACAGGAGCGAGCCGAAGAAGGGATGGTCGAGCAACAGAGTGGTGCGCGCCTTTTGCAGACGTCGTTCAATGGTCGTCTGCGCGTTCATGCCGCAGCTCCAATGTAGGCCGACATACGGTCGAGAATGCTTTCGACGCTTGGCATCACCTCGGCCTGCGGAGCTTCGCGGTCCTGCAAGAGACCGTCCATCTGCGCCACGATGTTCGCCGCGTCCGCCGCCGTGGTGACGCGCAGGAGGTCATGCTTCTTGAGGTCCTGCGCCGAATAGTTGCAGAGCCGCTGCTTGACCTGTTCCGCGAATCGATTCAGGTCCTCATCGCCCTGGACATTGAGGCGCGGAAGAATCTCCACCAGGTCGAAGACGTTGGTCACCAGAGACGCATGGAAGCGGGACTCCGGCTCGTTCAACCGGTCGACCATGTGGGAGACCACTTCGCGCAGACGTTTCCACAGGTCTTCGGTGCCGCGCGCCAACGACTGGCGCACGTTCGCATCGATCTCGCGGGAGACACGAGCCTGCTCCTCGGCCGACATCTGGACCCGGAAGTCCGCACCCGAGGGTACGGGAAGGATTTCGAGCTTCACGCCGAACTTCGTCCGCAGCTTCTCGGTGGAGGGATAGTCTTCCTCCCGAAAGAGTCCGTTCAGTTCTGGCCGCACCTGATCGATGTACTGCGGGTAGACGGTGAGAAAGCTCTCGATTCCCTGCTCAAAGCTTGCCTCGAACTCACGCATCCTCTCCATGAGGTCGAAGTAGAAGTTCGATGGCAACAGACGAAAGCCTTCATCGGACCACGGAAGGGTGATCTTGTAGAAGTGTTGCCGGATCTGGCCTGCCAGCGTTCGCAGCTCGTCCAGCTTGTCCGCGCCGCGCAGCAACTGCTTGTTATAGCGTCCGGCGCTTTGGTGGGCTCCGTGCTGATCGGCGATATCGCGGCTGACCTTGCGATCGTGTTTGACGGCCGTCCAGATGCTGATGTGGACGGCCGCGAGCATAGCGCGTTCGGTAATCATTGCAATACCTCCCGGTAGTCCACGCCGAACTGAATGAACTCCGGCGTGTGAGTGATAGCGGTTTCTCGTGCAGCCGCGTCGCGGACGGCCATGACGCGCATCTCGGTCGGCATGCGGTCGAGATAGGTCAGTCCTCTGCCGATGGAGTTGTCGGTCATGACACGGCCGAGTGCCGTGGCGACGGCGATCTGCGCAGATGTCTCGGTGGGGACCACTGCCGTCGCGGGGTTGAGAAGAATCTCGTCGATCGACGGCAGCTGACGAAACTGGCGAAGGAACCCAATCAGTTCCGAGGCTGCTCCTTCGCCTACCGTGCCATCGAGAAGCTGCGCTTCAAATTCGCTGGTGCCCGAAAGTAGAGTGGCATTCCGCCGCTTGGCGACGCCGCAAAGAACATTCGAGGCCATCTCCCAAGAGCGCGGAGTGGGCCATGCGTTGGCGTCGGCCGTGGTGTCGGCCGCATGCAGCAGGTCCGGCTTGAAGCGCAGGAAGGCGATGATCTCAGGACGGATGTGGGCCTTGACCGCCCACTTACACCAATCGTCCAAATCAGCCTCAAGCTCAAGATGAACGAATCGGTTGCGCAGCGGACGCGGCATCGCAAAATGCACCCCACGCTCTGAGGCCGGATTGCCAGCAGCGATGACAACCCATCCCTCGGGCAACACGTACTCGCCGAGCTTGCGGTCGAGCACAAGCTGATAACAGCCCGCCTGCGTCATCTGCGGTGCGGAGGTAAGCTCGTCGAGAAACAGGATGCCCTTCCCTGTGGTGGGCAGAAACTTTGGTGGCACCCATTCGGTCTGATCCGACGCAATGCGCGGTAAACCACGCAAGTCGACGGGATCGAGTTGCACGGCCCGCACATCGAGGAAGCCGTAATTAAGGTCGGCGGCGACTTGGCCGACGATCTGGGATTTGCCGACGCCGCATGGTCCCCAGATATGCAGGGGCACGCGCTCGCCAATGAGCGCATGAAGCGCTTCATAGAGCTTGGAGGGTTTCATGGATTGTCCTTGAGAGGGATTTCAGAAATGAGCGCTTAAGCTGCGATGGAGAGGTATTCTGCGGAAACGAAGAGTGCCCGATCTGTACCTCTAGGTTTAGGAAAATCGCTTCGAAGGATGCGATATTTTCAGTCAGCATGCGTCCGTCTATGCTCTTCCACACCTAGGGCGATCCTGTCCCAGTATTCTGATTGTGGAGGTGACAACGATGCTACCCACGACACGCGAAGACACCAAACGCGAAGAGACGATAGAAGCCCTTGCACTCCAGCTATCCGACCTGATGTCGGCTCAAATAGCAGATCTGCGGGAGTATGCAAGAGCCACTTCGGTTGGAGAAGGAACGATGCATCTTGAACGCAATTTGCGCCGTCTGGAGCTCCACCGCGTCGAACTCTATCGCCAACTTGAAGAGATCGCGTTCATCGCACCGTAGCCCCCATCGTTACATTCATCGAACCGGAATCTGCCCGAAGAACTCCAACCGTCTTGGGGAAAATCAAATAATAATAAACAAAGCCGACTTTGGGAGTAATCCTAGGTCGGTGCCGACAGGGTCAAATCCAGGACCTGATTTCCTTTCAATGGCATTCCTGACCAGCGGCCTGCCGAACATCAGAACGAATATGTTTGGCCGCGATATTGCCTATATTGCCGATTGATGGTATGATAATGGCAGTATTGGCAGGAGGCGAAGATGAACTCTTCCATAGGTGATCCGAAGTCCAAAGGCGCCGGGGGCACGCTTGTCCTGGATCTGATTCTTCCGAAAGGGACTGATCCTGCGATTGTGCCGTCAGTTCGTCACGGAATCGTCCAAGCCGTCCATCTCGTTCTCAGCACTGGGCAGACAGCCATTCTGGAGCGGGCGGACCAACTTGCCGGGCTCGTGAGTGGGTTGATTGAGCCCGACCTCGGTCTTGTCGAGGAGCGTCTTGATCGGCTGCAGGCCATTCGGACGATGTTTCGCGAAGGGGAATGGCTCACCAATGAGATGTTGAACCAACTGCAGCCGGAACCTCCCTCGAACCGCTCCCTCCCGGCGAGCGACTGGAAGCGGCGCGGTCGGATCTTTAGCGTCAATTACGCCGGGAAGGAGTACTTCCCGCGCTATGAGTTCGACTCTCTCTATCAGCCGCTGCCGGTGATTCGAGAGATTTTGAAGGCCTTTGGCCCGGTGTCGGATTCGTGGAAGCTCGCCGCTTGGTTTCACTTCCCAAATGGCTGGATCGCTGAACCGGCACCCGAGGGTCCGACGCCCGTCGCTCCTAAAGACGCTCTGGATCGCCGTGATGATCTGCTCAACGCTCTCAAGAAACGGCAAGGGAGCTATGTAGCGTGACCTGCGGAATACCCGTGCCTGGCCCATCAGAGGCATTTACCACGGTCTCCGTGAAGCACTCAGACGTTCCGGTCTGGTTCCACGTGTACAGCAACAAGAACCATCCCACTCACGCAGACTCGTTTTCCAAAGGATGGGGCAACACCCGTTTTGCTCCCATCCGTGCCGAGGACGGAACGTGGGTGCACACCTACTACTTAGCCAGCACGCCGGAGTGCGCTTATATCGAATCGGTGCTGCATGAGATTCCGCTCAATCCGCCTGGCTTCTTCGATGAGGACGAGCTTCGGTACTACCATCTGGCGCAGGTGATCCTTCCCGAGCCGCTCCACTGTGTGAGCTTTCACACGCCCTATCTGCCTGCGCTCCAGAACCTCACTCGCGCTCAGTTAATCGACAGCCTGCCGGCCTGCTACGAGGAGACGAGAGCATGGGCTCAAGCTGCCTATTTGCAGCGCTCCGAAGCTCAGGCCATCGCCTATGGATCGAGAAGAGATGACGCAGGGCGTTGTCTCATGCTCTTCGGCCAACGGATGCCCAACCCTCCGTTGACAGTCCTTTCGGACGAACCGTTGGCACTAGAGCCGAGACGTTCAGAGATCATCTCTCTGATTCGGCGACTGAAGATCCAGAAGATTTAGCCGGGTTCTCTTTCGCCGGGGGCAACCAGCGGCTAAATGATCGATTGAGCATCTACTGCGACCTCGAAGTAAGCCTTTCAGCCGAACCGAGCTTATGCCGCCTGGTCAAAATCCTCGTCTTCTTCCTCGTCGTCGTTTCCACTGACCTCCGCGAGAATCTCTTCTTCCTCATCCACCTCCTCCGCAACCGGGGTTTCAGTCGCAGGGGTATCGAAGAGACTGAAAGTCTTCGGCGGTTCCGGCTTGGCAACCTCGACGGGCTTCACGGCCGCAACGGGTTTCGCAGGCTCCGTTTTCGGCTGCTCCTTCTTCGCCGGCAGCTTCTTCGCACGCGCTTCGACCTGAGCGGCTTTGCCGGCAGCGTCCATCTCGGCCTTCGCTCTTTCGAGCGTGCTCTTGAGCTGCAGGTGTGCGGCGACGAAATCAACGATGGAGGACGGCAGGCCCCGGTCAAGCTCTTCGGCGGTGCCGGTGAGTTTGAAGGGAGTGGTCAGCGCGGTATTCTCTCCATCCTGCAGCTTCTTGGGAATGATGTTGACACTGATCTGATCGTCTTCGAGGCGGGTTACGGTCAGCAGGACTGCGCGCTGCCGCAGGTAGGGAGCAAGCTCCTTGAACATGGGATATCTCCAGGGTGGGTCACTTCGGGCGTGACCCTCTCCTCGGCATCTTGAGTTCAGGATCATCCCAGTGAATGGTTGCGGCGTCCAAACGCCAGCGCTTCGTTGTAGGCGGCGGGATCGTAATCTCGCTGCCATAGGATGCGGTACATTGCATCGACCGCCGACTTCATCACAACCTTCGATAGGGCCATTGCGAAGGGCCAGGACAACGAGGGCTTTGGCTTCCATCGCGAGGTCGGGATCGAGCTTCATCTTCATGGGCGGTCTCCGGTACGTTTCCACCATACCGCCGCAGGCGCCTTGGCGTCTTACATCGCCCGAAATTACGCAGCCATCTTTCGCGAACACCTTCTCGTTTTGGACCACATGACAGGATCGACGGGCAACGCACTCGTCTGGCCCGTCCTCGCATTGAAGAATGCTCCGTGGTAGCTGAGCTTGCCATATCGAAAGAGCTGTCCCAGCATCGCAAGTGCATTCGACGCCAGCGTCTGGTTGATGAACGGCTCCTGCCGATCCAATGCCTCGACCGCAGAACAACTCGGCAGAGGATCTTCTCCGGCAGCGACATCCGCAATCTCAGGATACAACTCGCTCACTGTGCGCAGACGCTCCGCCTTACGGCGGTTGCGCCCATTCAACGGTTGGCCGAGAACATACTGTCCGCTCGTAGCGTTGTTGCCGAGATCGAGCCAATAGCATGTGCTGCTCAAAGCCTGCGTGAACGATTCCTCGATGGCCCTTCTGGCTTCGCGCGTATCAACGCAGCCGATCAGGATGTCTGGGGCATTTCCACGAGCGTCCTCAAAGGAGCGCGCATGAAATCGATGGGGGATGGTTGTCCACTTCGTACCCCAGAAGATGTTGATGCGGTTGATCAACACGGTGGCTTTGTTCTGGCCGATGTCGGAGGCAGAAAAGGGTTGGCGGACGCAGTTCGTCGCAGAGACCGTATCAGCGTCCATCATGGTCACATCGAGACCGCTCGCGTGTCCCCACACGCGCATCGCCTGATCGAGATACGGCAGGTTCATGGCGATGGAACTGCCGGTGCCGCCTGCTCCAACGATCAGCACACGTACTGGTCCGCGACGTATCAGGTCTGAGGGCAATCTGTGTTCGACCCGCATGCTACCTCCTTTCTCCGCGCACGAACTGCGCAAGAGTTTGTGGCAGGACGATCAGGGTCTCTTGCGGAAACGGCTTGCGCTTGCCCGCCAGTGAAGTCCAGAGACCCTCGAAGCCTTTCGGATGGCGCGTCAGGCGCCCGACGTTGGCGTGCGTGAAGGCGCTTTCGTAAAACCCTCGTTCCCATTCGGCGATGGAGGATACCGTCGCACCGTCCGGGTGGCGCATGGAGCCGGTACACACGCGACCGTCATCAGAGAGATTCCAGAATGGTGCGACAGCCAGCTTTGTCGCCGTCTCCGGACGCTTATTCCCCGTGAGCGCACGAATCATGAGATCGCCGTTCTTCACGCGCCACACCAGGGGTGGCTGCGGAAAGACGAGCCCATTCAACTCCGCGGCTTTGCCCTCGGAGTTCTCATAGAACATCTGCTGCCGCCGCGCCGGCGTCCACCATGCGATCATCCTGTCACCTTTCGCCAGAACGTTCTCGGGCAGGACTTCTGCGTCAGCGGTCCCACTCAGCGAGCGCACCAGGGATTCCACAAAGGCCACGGTGAGCGGTTGAGCGGGACCGAGCGCAGGCGGGGCGTCCTTCTGAAGGGTTACGTCGTGGCGGGTGACAAAGCTCTTTTGGCGGCCTCCATAGACCAGAAGCGCTTCACGCAACTCGAAGCGATGGTTCTCCCCGATCGAGACGTGTATCTGCATGGTTGTTCTCCGACTTCTCCCACTTTTGCAACTCTTCCACCAACTGGAAGAGCTCATGGTTGAACATCACGAAACGCTCCACGATTCGAACCGCCTGCCGCACTTCCTCGGGGTTCTGCGGATGGAAGGCCACGCCTACTGTGGGCTCCGAAGTCCCCTCGAGCATGTATTGCCCCTCTTCGTCGAAGCAGGCCCGTAATGGCATCCCGCTCCTTGAACGCCACCAGCAGGGACGGCAATGGCGGGCTATCGTAGTTGCCCTCTTCGATGAAACTGTACGATGGGCGAACCCGAATTCGGGAGAGCTGCTGGAGCCTGCGCAGGCGGCTGATCCACAAACTGTAGCGGCCATTGCTGTGCTTGCGCAGGAGACGACGGGCGCCGAGATTCCAACGATCGTGGTTGTCTTTTTGCAAGCTCAACCGGATACAGTCGGGTAAAGTCTTCTCAACTTCGGGAAACTCGTACTGCCCCTTGTTGTCCTCTTCGTCCTGCTCGGCGTATTCCTGCAGCCGTTCCTCGTATTGGAGTGCATCGTCGTGGTTATAGACGCACATGAGGCGATAGAGCGCATAGGTCAGGGTACAATAGAAAGCCGCTCCGAGCCCCTGCGATTCCGCTTCGAGCGCTTCGATGGCCGGGCCGATCTTGAGATAGCCGGAGCCACCGCAGACCACCGTGATGGCAAGTTGTCCATCCCCCATGACCTCATCGAAACCTTCGCGGTCGGCGACATCGCTAATTTCGAGGTGATACTCGACGTTGCGCTGCAACAGGTTCCAGCGGTCTTCACCGATGGCGCGCATGATGGCGTGTTTGGCGAAGGCAAGGGCGCTTTCACCGCACTCCTTCCAACTTTCAGACGTTCCGAGACCTTCCCGCACCAGAGCGGCGCAGAGGTCGTACACCAACTCCGCTCGGAATTCATGGCTGTACTCGATAGGTAGCCCGGCGAGGGACGGGAGTGCCTGCGCAAACGGAGGGGCCAGAAGCGCTATGCCAGTGGTGGCAGTAACTCCGTCGGCGCCGGGAGCGGTTGGCTGCGGTTCGCGCTGTGCTGGTCCATGGCTTCGGACACGGACCGGGCGAGTGCGATGGATTCTTTGCATTGGAGGTGCCTCGCGAGTGCCTGGCTTGTCTCCGGGGGCGGCGCTGCCGCTTTGGCGGCGAACAACGCGATCAGTTCCTCCGGGCTCATGTTGGGCGAATCCATCGTTCAGCCCTTCGTCCCGATGGCTCGATTGAAGGTGTAGCGCAGGGCGGAGCCGGTATCTTCCGGGCCGGTTATCGATGCCGTAGCGATCTCAGGGTACGCAGGTGTGAGAAGGTCGCGGACCTGATCCACCGTCAGTTCGGGGCCAGGGTCAGGAATCCGTACACCGTTGTATTGGAACTCTCGTAAAAGCACTTCGGTCTTGAGACTTCTCATCACTGTTCTCCTTCTTGAACATGGTTGGGGTGGGGTTTGGAGTGAAGCATCCGCTCCCAGTAGTGGTCGGCGATGGAGTGGCCCATGCTGCGGCGCAACAACTCCAGCGTCTCCGACTCGTCGATAACGAAAGCGAAGAACTCATATCTCTTTCTCAGGGCCCGCGCGGCGCGATGGTTGCCGTCGATCACCGGCATTCCGCAGCCGCTGGGTAAGGTAGCCATGATGCCGGGGCCGAGAACGGGGGGAAGATGATCGACATGCTCCCAGTCGATGCGCGCATGCTCGAGCCATCGCTCCAGAGGAGCACGGTTTACGAGATGAGGAGCGCGGCCGCGGCAGAGTTCCCGCGCGATGCGAATGTTGAACCGGAGCGAAAGGATCTCGTAGACCTCTTCGCCCGGAGTGTCTTCGGCCCCGATGACGGGACAGCGAGGGCAGTTGTTGTGGTGGCGAAAAGGAAGCATATGCATGAGGTCACCTGCGGGAACCGTGCGCCAAGAAAAGAGAGAGCCCGGCAAATACCGGGCTCATCGTGAGTGGCGCGTTGTTGATTAGGAAGGAAGGATCACTAGAACTTAGGCATCTGCGATGCGAACGGCCTCAAGGCCGGTCGCGGCTACCACGGTCAGCTCAGGCGAGCAGCCTCTGTTGTCTGCCGAGTCGAGGAGATCGCGAATTGTGCGGGTTCAGAGATCATCTGAGGGGACCATAGTGCTGAGCTTCATTAGGATAGATATATGACTGAATCTCGACTCTCAAAGGCGCCGGCGATGGGCAGCCGAAGCCGAACGCTCGCGTTTCCCGTGGACCAGATCGGCGTCTGGACATCGACGCTCTGCGTGATCCATTGCCTGCTGACTCCGGTGGTGCTTTCCCTTTCCACTGTATCGGCTCATTTTCTGCCGTCAGAAGAGAGAACGCATCGCACGCTTGCAGTCGTCATAACCGCGCTTGGAGCCATAGCGTTAGTAAAGGGTTATCGTAGGCATCGCTCTTGGCGAGTGCTGGCGCTTATGGCTGTTGGCCTGACCTTTATCTTCGGTGGCGCGTATTGGGGCGATCACCTGCCGTCGCACGCGTTTGAGGTTCTCGTCACCCTGATTGGCAGCGGATTCATGATCGCCGCGCACAGAACTAATCACACATTCTGTCGAGATTGCAGTTGCAGTCACTCAGGCTAAATGCTCTGAGACCACCGATCCGTTCTGGAATTTCTGCCGAACCTTCAGAATTCGATTCTTCCCTGAAACGCGATCTTGCGCGGTGAACTATCCCCGCCGATTCCAACACCAAGTAGTCCGATTAAGTGCAGGAAAGTATTGCCGAACGCTGCATTGTCGGCATTCGTCGAGAACTCTGTCGGCAGGAAGTCCGATGGAAGAAATGACCCTTTGGGCATGGACATCTCCACGCAAAGAAAAAGGTCAGTCGCCAGGCTGACCCTTTCTTTGCCTGTTGATCGAAGCCGAAAACGAGTGGCCTCGTTGGAACTGTTCTCCCCACTGGACACACTAGCACTTCAACAGTTCCCGGGGAATCTCCAAAGTGTTAGCTTGCTTCAAAGCCTCTGACTTGCCACTGCAGCGGGCAGAAACCTGCCAGACGCTCAAAGTCCCGTTGGTTGGTTGTAAGGACAGTTATGCCGGTGCGGCTTGCGCTTGCGGCAATGAGCGCATCATTCGTAAGGCGGCTTCGGCCGATCTGTTCATATCCGAATTTCTGCCCCAGCGTGGCGAGCATCTTACCAGCATTAGTCCAGTCGGTGAGGTTCGGCGTAAGGACGCGGCGCGCTCGTTCGAAGTCCCGTTCCAGCCGTTCCAGAATGCGGTGGTCTCCTGGATTCGCCCCCGCATAGAGTTCCTCCAGCACGACCGAACTGAGCCAGAGCGGGCTTTCCCGCGACCACCGCTGAAGGAGAAGGGTTGCGCCGCCTTCACGCAAAGCGGTGATGTAGATAGAAGCGTCGAATAAGAGAGGCATCGATTAGCGCTCGACTGCGCCAAAGGCGTCGTTGATTCGGATACCGCTCTTGAGGAAACGCTGATTTGCTTCCACGGCTATCCGGTTGCGGTCATATTCGCTGATCGCCAAATCCAACGCTCGCTCCACGGCCTCTGTTTCAGTATTAGCCTGAAGCACCTTCTGCGCACGCTTAAGCTTCTTTGAATCGAGACGAAAATGCTTGTGGATGACATTTCCCTTTGCCGTAGCCATACGTCGCCTCCGGTCTTAGTCTATCATTGATGTGTACAAATCTACTTTCTATGAACATATAACCTTGGTTGCTATGAGTGGGCCCACTCATAGCAACGATCAACCAAACAGCTTCAGCTGCGTGTCGTCCTGGATTGCGGTCGGCCAGAGAGCAGCCTTCTTGCGCTTCTTCACCGTGACCGGAGGTTCGACGAGATGAAGTCCAGTCCAGATGGGTGCGGGATCGGGGCTCACGACGATAGGAAGGTCAAGCTCCGGGGTTGGCTCTTCCTCCACCTCGACCACTGCAGGCCGGGGTTGTACCCTTTCTCGCTCGCGATCCAACTCTCGCCAGATGGCGTCGGCTGATTCACCAACGCCAGCTTTCTCGACCAACTCGCGCGCCATCGCGCTCATCAGGTCTTCGTCGGCATCGAGCGATTGCAGCCCTTCCCCGGAGAACTTGCCCTCCATCATGAGCGCGACCAGCATCTTCTTGCCCATAAGGCGGAGGCACGTCTCCTGCATCGTGCCCGCGTAGGTAACGAACTTCACCTTTACGGGATGGCGCTGTCCAATTCGCCAGGAACGCCGGCTGGCTTGCCGCAGAGTATGGAGCGAGTAGCCAGTCTCGTAAAAGTAGAGCGTCGGAAAGGCCAGCAGATCGAGACCCGTTTCTACCAGCTTGGGATGACAGATCACAACCTCGATACCGGCCTTTAGCTGCCGGTCGTACCAGTCCTCACGCTTGTCGGTCGAAACCGAAGAGCGCAGGACCGCCACGCGAATGCCAGCCTGACGCAGAACCGTCTCGAGCCGCAGCGTGACGTCCTTCTCTCCCGTGAACGTCGCGTAGATCTGGCACCGACGCCCCTGCCGGAGCTCCTCTTTGATGTCGGCGATCACTTCGCGCTCTTTCGCATAGAGAACGTCTTGCGCAAGGTTCTCGGGCGTGGTGACCAGGAACTTCTCATACTCCTTCGTGGTGGGATCGAAGGCCCGCGCCCAGATCTCCTTGAAGTCGTAGGGATGGTCGGGATACAGGAGAAGCGTGTTGAGCAGAATGCTCATCAGGCTCTTATTGCCGCGATGCGCCTGCATCGCATTGCGGATGTCCTCCTCCAGTTGTTCGTAAGCGGCCTGGAGCCCAGGGTCCATGTCGACGGACAACACACTCTCGTCATATCGAGGCAGATTGTCCGAGATGTCCTCGAGCGAAAGGAACGCCGTCGTATTCATCAGGAACTTGCCGAAGAGCAAGGGTGACGCTCCCGGCTTGCGCAGTACGTGGATCGTCTTCTTGGTTGCCCTCGAACAGGCGTTGTCTGTTTCCTTGACCTTCTCGACGGTTTCGAGAACGCCATACTGTTCCTGAAAATCCCGCCGACCCTGACCGCCATACGCAAAGCCTTCGGCGACCATCACACGGGGTTCCATGCGAAAGAAGATATTGAACAGGTCATCCGCGTAGCCGCCCATCAGCGTCCCGGTGAGCGCGATCAATCGCTGCGCGGCGCGTCCCAGGACACCGAGGCCGTTGCCCTGAGCGGTGTCGCCCGCGAGTTGGTGGAGTTCGTCCGCGATTGCGAAATCGAACCATCCACGCATGTAACGGCCGATGTACTCGATCGGCGCCATCCGCTGAATGCGTTTCCGGTCGGCCTGCCACAACGGCGAGAATCGCGTCGTGCCCAGCTTGGGCGAAGTGAGGATCTCACTCAGCTTGATCTTGTCGTCGAAGTCGAGGTGTGTCAGCTTTTGCCGCTCGGAGTCCAGAATGGCAAGACCGGAATCTGGGTTGACGATCGAGCCGAGATTGGGACCTGACTTCGCTTTGAGATAGGCGTGGTCCCAAAAGTAGCCCAGTTTGGCTTTGTCCTTGCCGGTGATGAAGAACACAGGTCCGGGGAAACGCTTGCGCCACTCGCGGCGGCCCATGCGCCTCATCTCTGCAAGAGTGAGGTGTTTGCCCTCATACACGGTCTTGCCTTTGCTCAGCTTCACCTCGCAGATGCCATGCTGCTTCTTGGGATCGCCGCCGTTGCGCATGTCCTCGATCAGGAAGGCGCGCGCGCGTGGGATGGTCAGCAACACTTCGCGCGCCCATTTGTGGGTGATATGGGATGGGCACATCACGAGTGTTGTGCTCGCTTGACCGGCTGTCAGGACATGGATCGTCCCCAAGGCCATAAAGGTCTTGCCAGCCCCGCATTCGGCGACGATGCGGGCCGCCTTCGCCTCGCGCAAATACTTCGCGGTGCCGGTGATGGCGAGGCTTTGCGCAGGCAGGGCCCTTGCGCAGCAATGTCGCCACCGCATGGGCTATGGGGTCTTTGGTGCTCTGGAGCGGCGGATAGGTTTCAAGGATGCGCGCACCCAATTCTGCCGCGTGGGCGCGCAAATAGTCGAAGGTGGTCTCCATGAGATACCTCGCGAAGTCTGGATTGGATAGGGTTAAGCAGCTTGACGGCTAAATGCGAGAGACGCTCATCAGAGCGCCTCTCGCAAAACCTGCTCGTTCTTTGCCTAGTCGATGAGATGGAGCGTCCGTGATCCGTTGACAACGGCATCCGGCACCAACTGGTGGTCGAAGGTCGCGAGTTGTCCACCGTGTGCGGATGCCAGAGCCAGGAGATAGGTGTCTGTTACCTGTCCTGAATCCAAAAGGCGGCTAGCGTCGATACGTTGGGGATCGAGAAGTGTAATATCGTCGGCCCAAAACTCATGGCCGGGGAGTGCTCGCAGAGTCATGATGAGCTCCGCTACAGCGGCGGGTGTCCCAGGGAATTTGGATACCGCGCATGTCCGACAATCCTCAGCACCCCGTTTTCGGTCAGCGGGCAGGTCGCCCAAGCCTGCTCGCCCACTTCTGCGAACCACTGATGCGCCCGGTCATGTCGAACATGCGCCGGATCGATGAGGGCTATCAATACATTGACGTCGAGCAGAAACCGAATCACGACAACTCCTCATCCAGCCGACGAACCAACTCCGACGTCACTGGCACAGAACCCGGACGCACAGCTAACAGGGGCACGCCATTGCGGGTCTTCTGGTCGGAAGAGACGGGACGCAGTGCCTTTCTGGCGAGCGAGGAGATCACTTCCCCAATGCTTTTTTCTGCGTGGTCGCCAGTTCCTTGGCGACCGCCAACACATCATCATCGATCGCCAGTGTGGTTCGCATAGGTCCCTCTATTTAGAGTATAACATCAATCATCACGCATCAGATGCGTAAAATTAAGCATTTCAAAGTTGGGCACTGTGATAGGTGCGAGATCTCGTCAGCCGTATTCAACCTTCAGGGGGGTTCGCTGGAGACAGATCTGTCGCGCCAGGCTGCTTGCTTGATTTGGCTCTGGCGCTTCACCTCTGCTTGCGAATGCCACTGGACATTTGGGTCGTCGGCCTCGCGGACGGCATTCTCTACTTCGCGACGGAACCAAGCATCGACTTCGTCCAGCCCAGTTGTCAGGTGTCGAAACGATTTCGTCATCATCTGCCTCCACTCATAAAGAGTAGCGCGGTTCCGCGCGTTGGGTCCGACCGACGAGTCCCGACGGTAGAGTTCAGTCCCTAGCATGCAACAACTCTGTCAACGAAAACTGAGGCCAACAAATTGGGCCGTTCCTCTCAGGAAAGTTCAGCCCTTGGGAACGCAACCCGTTCCCGATTAAATCAAGCAACTCTTCGGTGGTGGCTGAGATGAGCACTGGCCGGCAACCGATGCCATCGAGGTCCTTGATGCGTTCTTCCTTTTCAATCACCCCGAGGACATGGTCCGCCCACGTCTGCTCGCCCGGCAGACCCAGAAATCTGACAAGCGTGGCCCACGCTTCATCCCTCTGGTAACGCAGCAAGATGGTCCGGCCGACGTTTCCGTTGGCATGAAACTCTTGTGAGGCGGCAACCAGATGGCGCACGGGATGCTTCCGATCCGCGAGATTGATCGACCCCTTGTAGCAGGAGGGGTTCTCTCCAAGCGTAACCTCCTTGCTGCTCCCGTCCGGAAAGGTCAACGTGAACGTCGCCTTCTCATGCACCGCCGCCGTGATCGCTCCGATGTCCGAATCGTTGCCGAAAACGCTCAGAAGATGGGCCTTCCGGTCCTCGCCGACATACCGATCCACTCGAACCCGAATGCGAGTCGAAATCTTCTCGGTGGCCCGCTGATATTCAAGCAGCCCGAGCCTCAGATGTGCGTTCTGCATCGGCCTCTCCTTCTGGCTTCGCTGGCGTCTCCGTCAGTTTGAGGGTCCTGCCGTCCACATAGACCAACCTCAGTTCATTAGTCCAGCGTTCCCGGTGGTGAACAATCTGTGTATCCCCGTCATCTTCTACGAAGGTCGTGACGTGTTTGACCGATCGCCAGCGGGCGATATGCCGTTCATCGCCGTCGCCGAACACCCCATTCAAGAGACCGGCAGTGCATAACAGCCCGACATGGCCACCGTGCAATGGAGTGATGGGCCGGCCGGTAGCAACGTCTTCGTGAGGCATGAGGAAAGGAATGGTCTGTCTCCAGGCTCCGGATTGGGGCAACAGGTCTTCGAGCAGATCGTAGGGCAGCCCTCGATACCCGAGGGACGCCTCGCCGGACGGTGGAACGATATAGGGAGAGCAGGAATTTGCGGTCAGCTCTGGCAGTTCATGGATGCTGCCATACGGGCTGATGCTTTGCAGGAACCGCTTATTGTCTTCGAGGGCTGTGCCTCGAATGTTTCGGCGTACCCCCAGAACCGCTATCTGTCGAAATCGTATCGACTCTTCATCGGTCATCCGCAGGACGCTCAATCTGCCGAAATGCGAGCCCAAGACGCCAACACAGTCATAGAGACGCTCGAATGGAATGATCAGCACAAGAACGCCCTCGGGTACCAACCAGCGGTAGGTATGGTCCAGGATGAGCCGTTCCATGCGGTTGTTGGCGACTGACCCAATCTCCGAGTCGTAGGGTGGATTCAGGTACAGCAGCGAGAAGGACTCGGGTTTCGCGATGGCATCAAAGGCATTGCCCTGAATTGTCTCGACACCCCTTGACCTGGCAATCCGTGCGCGTTCTGCGTCAAGCTCCACGCCGAAACGCCGAACCTCTGCCTCGGCGGTGACAAGATGTAGTGCTCTTCCTTGGCCGACGCAGGGATCGACGACAGAAGCTGGTTGAGGGAACGATAGGAGAGTGCGGAGTTTTATCCCTTCACTCTCAGGCAATGGGTAGTATCCCATTTTGAGGCGCGCGACATTGCGCATCGGATTCACCTCAGACGCATGGATTTTGTATTATCTGAAAAATAACCCATAATTTGGCCAAATGGCCACTTTATGGGTTATTTGGTTTGATAGATGAAAACTCGATGAGTGCATTGTCCTGTGGGTGTTGAAAAACTCGTTTTCTGCACAAACGACCTCAAATCCGATGATAGAAAATGTCCACCCAATCCGATAAAATCGTTTGTAGGGCATCCTGGCGAGATGATTTTTCTGAGAGTTCTCAGAGGATGAGTTTTTCAACACCCACTCCTGTTATCAGCAAATGAGAGTCGAAGTTGCCGAAAACACTGACTTTCAGAGAGCGTCGATTCCGCACAGCTAATTGCTGCCGATCCGATCTGTGAACAGAAGTGCGTTTTCTGATCATAGCAATTAGCTCGGCCTCATCGGGGGATGCAAGAACTAACGTTTTGCACCGCAGCATGCGCTCATCGGTTCTCTCATCTTTGTCCGCATATGAGCGACTCATTTCGCTACTGAACGACCAAGAGGCTAGATTCCGCGAAATCGATCATGCTCCTGAGGACAAACAGACCTCCCCAGCCAGCTTCGTGGACACGGTCCGAAAAGGCGGCGAAGCGTATGATCGTAACGATGAAACTCGGTAAGAAGACTACCAAGTTCAGTCGCGACGCGCCAAGAGAGTATGCCACGGCGTTGCGAAGATCTGCCTCTGAATGCCGCTCTGGGCATGCACACGAATACTTGCCGAAGTTCCTTGACTGATGTGACAAGCAAACAACAGCGTGGAGTCGATTCGTTGAGAACCAAGACAAGAGTACCTTCCGCAAGTTGCCTTGTTGGGGCTGCTGTGCTGTTCACCGCTAGCATGATCAGTGTCGCCGCTCAGACGCGGCAGCCTACGGCTCCGCGTACGGTTGATTTGAAATCCGCGGACGGCACACTGCTGAAAGCCACTTATTATGCCGCGGACAAGCCGGGCCCCGGCGTCCTGCTGTTTCATCAAGTCAATCGGACACGCAAGTCTTGGGATGACGTGGCTGTGAGACTAGCGGCTGCTGGCATAAACATACTGATTGTTGATCTGAGGGGATTCGGTGAGAGTGGCGGGACGCCTTATAACGAGCTGACGAAAACGCAACGGAACGAAGAAATATCAAGCGAAGGGTTTGCCGGCGACCGTGACGCCGCTTGGCGATATCTGATTTCGCAGCGTGGCGTAGAGCGTGATGTGATCGGCGTTGGAGGAGCTGGGCTCCTAGGAGTCGGCAATTCCGTGCAGATGGCACGTCAACATCCTATCGAGGTGAAGTCGATAGCGCTGCTTTCCGGGGAGACATTCCAAGAGGGGTTGCAATATCTCCGAACGACGCCGCAACTACCTGGGCTCTTCGTCGTAGACGATAAGGACGAGTATCCGCCCACGGTCGAGGCGATGGAACTCGCCTACGTCAGCAGTTCCAATCCCGGCAAGAAGTTCGTACACTACTCCGCCTCGGAGGAGGCACCATGGGTATGGTATGAACCGAATGATGTTGGTAAAGTTCCGGCCGGTGGCCATCACGGGACCGATATGTTTAGGGTCCATCCGGAGCTTCCCGGCATCATTGCGCAATGGTTTGTGACCACCTTGATTAAGACACCGGGACACGCGCCAGCCGACACTGTGGCCTCGGCCGAAATCCTAAATGAGATTCGCTTACCCGGCGGAGTTGACAGAGCCCGGCAGAAATTATTGGCAGCTCGCCAGGAGGATCCCAAAGCGCAGATGTGGCCCGAGGTAACAGTGAGCATTATCGCTCAGGATCACTTACGTGCGCGAGAAGTGAAGTCGGCGATCGAGATGTTTGAACTTAACCTGCTTGCTTACCCTGACTCGGCCGATGCGGAAGGTAGCTTAGCCGATAGCTATCTTGCCGACGACCAGAAGGATTCAGCAAGGCGGCATGCCCAGAGGGCACTGTCTCTATTGGATACTCCTGGATTGCCAGCATCGTCTTGGACTGATACTCCAGAATACCGCAGTGAGATTCGCCGCGACGCGGAGAAGGTACTCAAGACGCTAGATGGCAAAACAGCGAACTAGCAGGAAGTGACCTGTCGCGTCTGAGACAGTCGCCCACACACATTCCCAAGGTACGCCAAAGAGATGAAACCAACAGCAGACGCAAGATCTTTTCTGAAGGCGATCTACCGGCCCAGAAGAACCAGCCCCGGTAGTCCGTGACCCTTTGGCGATGCTCTCGTCGTCAGGGGCAGAAAACCCTCGCTGCTGCGCAGCGGTTGTAGCGTTGACACGCCGCAACCAACGTTGGGCCGCTTCGGCTCAACGCTCTCCGACTCGATAAATATTCATACGCGCATCTTGTCAGGATAATTGTGGAATGATGCGAAATCGCCAACTCACCCATCGACGCCGTATTTAGTAGAAATCTGCTTAAATCTGATCCCCTCCGAAACGCTGGAACAGGTTATGGTCCGTTAGAAACGTTTCGGCCAAGTAATGGCCTCAGAGGCTGCGAACGGTGCAGTAAGGCGGCACTCTTAACAAAGGAGTCTTGCTGGCCACCTTATGGTGGCAATTGGCAGTATCAGTCGCGAGCTTTGGTTGCTGCGAATCGCAGCCGCACGTAGTCGGCAACCCAGATTCCATTGGCATCGCGGAGTTGCGGTTCCAACACCGTCCGAACCTCTTGCAGATAGTCGTTGCGAACTTCGTCGGAGAAGCCTTGAAAA
>Ga0116129_1000547_pt1 | contig 24004 bp, 18 predicted proteins | sample June2015DPH_17_2_FD_89732 | JGI IMG/M metagenome (GOLD analysis project Ga0116129, IMG submission 89732) | Peatland microbial communities from SPRUCE experiment site at the Marcell Experimental Forest, Minnesota, USA - June2015DPH_17_10 | ecosystem: Environmental > Terrestrial > Soil > Wetlands...
GATATCGCCAACGGCACGCTGCCCTCGGTTTCCTTCGTCAAGCCCAGCGGCTACGTGGACGGCCATCCGTCCTCCTCGAAGCTGGACCTGTTCGAGGGCTTCGTGAAGAAGATCGTTGACCAGGTCGAGGCCTCGCCGACGTACACCAAGGACACCGTCATCCTGATCACCGAGGATGAGGGCGGCGGCTACTACGACTCAGGCTACGTGCAGCCCGTGGACTTCTTCGGCGACGGTACGCGCATCCCGCTCCTCGTCGTCGCGAATCCGCAGTACCTGCCGGTGCGCCACGGGGGATACATCTCGCATCAGTACGCGGACCATGTCTCGATCCTCAAGTTCATCGAGCGCAACTGGGGCCTGCGGCCCGTGTCGAATCGCAGCCGGGACAACTTCCCGAACCCGGTGCAGCTGCCTGGTTCCTACGCGCCGCTGAATACTCCGTCACTGAACGATCTGTTCGACTTCTTCGACTTCCCGGCGCAGGGCGGCTTCTTCCTGTAGCCGGCGCACTGAGGTTGAGTCCTTGGGAGGGCCGCCGCGAGGCGGCCCTCTTTGATTAGACATGTCAGAAGCCACCTACAGTCAGGGCTGCTGCAATGGCACTCGATAAATAATCAATGGAGTTACACTTGCTCAAAGAGAGCACTGTCAGTGGCACAACGCTCGCTTGCGATTTGGCTCTCCCGAGGTGGAAGACATGCCAGAAAACCAGGGGCTGGCGAGCGCCCCCTTTCCCGCCGGCATTCTGTCGGCAACCGGTAAACTCAGCGAAGAGGAAGCGGATCGTGCGCGAGCACTCCTCGCGGCGATCGTCCAATCTTCGGAAGATGCGATTGTCAGCAAGACGCTCGATGGCATAGTCACTTCCTGGAATGAAAGCGCCGAGCGTCTCTTCGGCTTTACTGCGCACGAGATGATTGGCGAGCCGATCACCCGTATTATCCCCAAATCAATGCAGCACGAAGAGTTGGAGATTCTAGCGAAGCTCCATCGTGGCGAGCGCATTGAACGCTACGAGACCATCCGGGTACGAAAGGACGGTCAGCCGGTAGATGTATCCCTGGCAATATCTCCGGTGCGCGATTCCGCCAATCAGATCGTGGGAGCCGCCAAGGTTGCCCATGACATCACGCCGCGCCGCCGCGCCGAACGACAGCTCATGGAGCGCGAGGCAGAACTCTCAAAGCTCATGGCCGAACGAGAGGAAATCGTGGCATCGGAACGTGCAGCGCGCTCCGAGGCGGAGCGGCTAAGTCACATGAAAGATGAGTTTCTCGCGACACTGTCCCATGAGTTGCGTACCCCACTGCAAGCTATTCAAGGCTGGGCGACGCTGCTACGGGGCCGCAAGAGCGCTGGTGAGGACTACGACCGCGGGCTCGAAGCCATCGAGCGCAATGCGCGCATCCAGACGCAAATCATCAGCGACTTGCTCGACATGAGTCGCATCATCTCGGGCAAGGTGCACCTCGAGGTACAGCCACTTCGGCTTCACGAAGTCGTCAACAACGCGATTGAGGCCGTCCGCCAGTCCGCGGTGGCGAAGGATATCCGCATTCAGGCGATTCTTGATTCGAACCTCGGCCTGCTGGTGCGCGGTGATTCCAGCCGCCTCCAACAGGTGTTCTGGAACCTCATATCAAATGCGATCAAGTTCACCGGCAAAGGCGGCCGCGTGCATGTAGTGCTGGAGCGTGTCAATTCTCACGTGGAGATCTCCATCGAAGACAATGGCATCGGCATTCAGCCCGATTTCCTGCCATATGTGTTCGATCGATTCCGGCAGGCGGACGCGGCGATCACACGTCGCTACGGCGGTTTGGGACTGGGTCTCTCGATCGTCAAGCACCTGGTTGAGTTGCACGGCGGCGGCGTCCGCGTCAAGAGCCCGGGTGAGAATCAAGGCAGCACATTCATCGTCAGCCTGCCCATTTCCCATGTGCGCGAGAGTGAGCAGCCCACGTCGCGGCAGTCGGGCATCGGGGAGGCGGTGGAGCCGCTCGAGTTGCCTCAGCTCAAGGATGTCCGTGTGCTCATTGTCGATGACGAGATGGACGGAAGGATACTGCTCGCCCGCATTCTCGAGGATCGCGGTGCGCGTCCGTTATGTGCGTCATCGGCCGAGGAGGGTCTCGCCGCGCTCTCGCGCGAGCACTTCGATGTTCTCCTGAGTGATATCGGCATGCCGGGTACAGACGGCTACGATCTTATTCGCGAAGTGAGGCGGCTGGATCAATCAAGGTCTCGACCTATTCCGGCGGTTGCGATAACGGCCTACGCCCGTACCGAGGATCGGCAGCGCTCCTTGCTGGCGGGGTTTCACATGCATCTTTCCAAACCGGTTGAAGCCCGAGAGCTGATTGCCAGTATCGCGGGTCTCGTACGCCTTTCCCGGTAGACCCAAACGAGCCATCCGCGGTCCAGCGCCGGTAGTGCTTTCGGCGCATCGGGTCAGGTGCGCAGGCCTGGTGGCTGGCTCAATCCTGATAGATATCCAGACTGCCGGCGATCGAATCCGCAATATGTTCCTTCGTGATTACTCCCACCGCGCACGATGAGCTATCCAGTGCGGTGCCCTGCACGACCACAGCCATGATGGCCTGCTTGTGCGACATGCGTCGTATCACGTCGAATACGACCTCGGTTTCCCTGACCAGGATAAAATCGTGGCTGGCAATCTCCTCGAATGTCACGCTGCTTGACGCGCTTTCCGACGCTCGACGCAGCGCAGTATTCACGCGCACGACCCCCAAAACTCGATTGCCTTGCATGACCACGATATGCCGCATCCGTCCCTGATGTTTCGGATCGGCGAGAAACCGCTCGAAGCTCGCCTCGGCGGGAACGACGGTTATGTCGGTGTCCATCACCTCCATTGCGCGACGCACTAGAAACATATTGGCGTGCAGGGCCTGGGGAATGGCGTGTCCCCGATGGAGCAATTTAAGGGTGTATATGCTCTCGCGCGACAGCAGCTTTCGAACTCCGACGCTCACGGCGACCGCAAGAATCATCGGCATCACCACATCGTAATCACGCGTCATCTCGAAAATCATTGTAACGGCGGTCATCACCGCGCCCGTGCCTCCGCCCACCATGGCCCCCATTCCGATCATCGCAAAGGCCGGGATGCTGATCGCAATCGGGATATGCAATGCCTGAAGAGCCGCAGCGAATGCCGCACCGATGGTGGCGCCCATAAATAAGGATGGCGAGAAGATGCCGCCTGATGAGCCCGAGCCGAGACTCAACGAGGTCGCAAGCATTTTGCAGGCGAACAGCAGGGCCAACAATCCCGCGCCGCTCATTTGCCCGAGCAGGATCGACTGAATGGTCGAGTATCCGACTCCTTCGACATAGTAGTGGCCGAAAGCCACCAACAACAGATAAAAAAGCAATCCGACCAAGAACATTCCAAGACAGTGGCGCAGGTAGCGATTGGCTATCTTGTCGAACAGGCCTTCGGCAAAGTGCAATCCGCGTATAAAGCCTGCGGCGGCAAGTCCGGTGGCGGCGCCAAGCAGGGCATAAAGGCAGAGCAGGAAGAGCGACGATAAGTCGGCGTTCAACGGCGCAAGCACGGGAACCGAAAACGCCGGTAGCTGCCCGAAAAACCACCGACCCACGAAGGTAGCTGTGCCGGTGGCCAATGCGACCGGCAGAAAGGTCGTGACACTGACCTCCGGCATCATGAGTTCTATCGCGAACATGACTCCGCCGATCGGCGTATTGAATGTGGCGGCGATGCCGGCTCCTGCACCGGCGGCCACCAGCGTAATGCGCTGGCCGGCAGTCATCTTGATGAATTGGCCAAAAGACGACCCTAACGCGGACCCGATCTGAATAATCGGTCCCTCCCGTCCGACCGCCGATCCCGTGCCGATAGCCAGCGCGGACGCCAGGGATTTAACGACCGCCACCACAGGTCGGATTACGCCGCCGCGGTAATAGATCGCGTCCATCACCTCGGGAACACCGTGTCCCTTCGCCTCCGGCGCGAAGCGCGTAACCAAGAATGTCACGCCGAGCGCGCCGATCACGGGGACAAGGATCACCAACACTCCCCAGGGACTGGGCGCGGTGAACACATTCGCGTCGTACTGAACCGCGAGGCGACCGAGAAAGCCCACATTGTGAATCAAGCCAATAAGCGCTCGAAAGGCGACCGCCCCTACACCGGTTACAACGCCCACAACGATTGCCAGTAGCGATAGCTTACTCAGCGCCAGGGGCCGTCTATCTTCGGCTGAAGTACGATCCGCGGGTGAACCGGCCAGGGTTTTGCCTTCATCAGTCATGAGGGACGAACACCCGAGTATAGCCGTTCTTACTTGGCAAATCGGCTGTCAGGAGCGTTTCGGCGCGACCTCCGAGACGACCTTGATCGAGGCGACGGGCACCGTAGGCTCCAAACGATACAGGGTAAATATCGTGACTGCTCGGCTCGCCGGCCGTAGACTGCAAATCAGGGGCATCCACGGGAGGCACCGATGAAGCACCTCAAGATCGCTGCGTCGCTCGTCAACTTGGCCGTCTTAGCTCTTGGCACAGTCTCGTGCAGCACCGTGCCACAATCTGCCGGAGGGCCCGGTGCCCATGCAATGCTGGCTCCGCACCTTCCCCGTACGGTGGCTGAAGGCAGCGCGGCAATGGCAGGTCCGGTCGGCCCGAAACAGCGTCTCAACCTCGCGATCCATCTGCCGCTGCGCAATCAGGCGCAGCTGACGCAATTGCTGAAGGACATCTATGACCCGAGGAGTCCAAATTTCCACAAATACTTGAGCGTCGCGGAGTTCACCAAGCGCTTTGCCGTGACGGCCAAGGATTACGACACGGTGGTTGCCTGGGCGAAAAAAAACGGCTTCAAGGTGACCGCCAAGACGCCCAACCGGCGGTTGCTCGCGGTGGAGGGCCCGGTGAGCACGGTCAACCGCGCCTTCCATGTGAAAGTGAACTATTACCGGCATCCGGCCGAGGGACGAACCTTTTATTCCCCCGACCGCGAACCCAGCGTGGACGGGCTCGCCGTGCCGCTCTTGCAGATCACCGGCATGAACAACTACGTTTTGCCGCAGTCGATGCTGCGACGCAGTGGGGCGGCAAGCACGACGGAATTGGCGAGCGCGACCGGCTCGGGACCTGCCGGCGAATTCCTGCCGAGCGACTTGCGTGCGGCTTACTACGGCAAAGGTCCACTCACCGGCACGGGACAAACGATCGGCATCTTTTCGTTCGACGGCTACCTCGCCAGCGACGTGCAGCTCTACTACGCAAAAACGGGCATGTCTTCGAAAGTGCCGATCAACAACGTATTGGTGAACGGGTTCAGCGGTGCTTGCACTGCGGTGGCTTCGCCGCAGAGTTCTTCCTGTGATGACGGCGAGCAAGTGCTGGACATCGTGAATGCAATCGGCATGGCGCCGGGGATCGACCAGATTCTTTTCTATGAAGGCTCGAGCAATACCGAGATCCTCAATCAAATGGCGACCGACAATATTGCCAAAGTGCTCAGTTCTTCCTGGGGCTGGAATCCTGCGGATGCGGCCAGCGATGACCCGATATTCCAGGAGTTCGCGGCACAGGGCCAGTCCTTCGTCAGTGCCAGCGGCGACGACGGCGCGTTCAATGCCTCGACCTATTCTTTCCCCGGGGTGGATCCGTACATCACCCAGGTCGGTGGGACGGTGTTGACGACGACAGGTCCCGGCGGCGCCTGGGTTCGCGAAACGGCGTGGTCGTATAGCGGCGGGGGTTATTTCAGCGGCACACCGATTCCGGGCTGGCAGCAACTCCCGGGTGTGATCAATGCATCCAATCTCGGTTCGACCACCTTGCGCAACTCTCCCGACGTGGCGGCGGAAGCGAATTTCGACAATCCCACCGTGGTGAACGGCAGCTTCGTAACCGGCTACGGCGGCACGAGTTTCGCCGCGCCGCGCTGGGCGGGGTTTCTCGCCCTGGTGAACCAACAGTCGCTGGCAAACGGCAAAGGCACCGTGGGATTCATCAACCCCGCGCTCTATAACCTCGCACTCAGCCCGAATTACTCCGCTGCACTTCACGACATTAGCAGCGGCGCCAATCCTCCCACGACGGGCGGTGGCAGCGGCTTCAACGCCGTCCCTGGCTATGACCTGGTGACGGGCTGGGGCAGTCCGGCGGGAGCTTTGATCAATCAGCTGGCAGGCAGCGGCACCAAGGCGCGTAGGTAGGCCCCCCTGATAGAAGCGACAATGCAGGGTCGGAAATAACGATGCAGGGCAAACGTCGACTGCTCGTGCTGTTCGCCTGGGCGACACTCTGCGCATCCGCCGCCACACTTGCGGCTGCTCCCGAGCCGGCGGCCGACGTGGCCGCCGCGGACAACGCGTTCGGCTTCCGCCTGCTCGGCGCCGTCCAGAAGACCAAGCAAAACGGCAACGTCGTTCTTTCACCGGTCAGTGCGGCTCTGGATCTAGCGATGTTGCTCGCCGGTGCCGAGGGCGAAACGAGGCAGGAGATTCAGTCCGCCCTGTCGCTCAAGGGACTGACGCCCACTGCAATCAACGAGGCCAACGCGAATCTGATCAAAGTCATCCGCACACCGGCGCAGAGCGTCACATTGTCGGTGGCGGATTCTTTGTGGGTCGACAATCGTCACGCGATGCTTGCTCCCGACTACATAAAACAGACCAAAGCTTGGTACGACGCCGAAATCACGGATCTTGATTTTTCCAATCCAAGCGCCCCGATTCAGATCAACGGCTGGGCATCCAAGCAAACCAATGGCAGGATTGCCAAGATCATCGATAAGCTCGATCCGGACGATCGCCTGCTGTTGCTCAATGCGATGTATTTCAAGGGAGAGTGGGCGCATAAGTTCGACAAGTCGCTGACGCAGCAGCACGATTTCACGCTCGCCGGCGGTTCCGTCAAACAAGTGCCGCGCATGGCGCAATCGGGTCGCTTCGACTACTTCGAAACGCCGCAGCTGCAGGCGGTTCGCCTGCCGTTCGGCAGCGGCGACCTCGTCATGCAGATCCTCTTGCCGGCGGCATCATCGAGCTTGGGCGCGTTGCAAGCGCAGCTCACGACTGAGCAATGGAAAAGCTGGCAGGCTCGATATGCCCCGCGTGCCGGGAACTTGGAACTGCCGCGCTTCGAGCTGAAATCGAATTATCGTTTGAATGAAGCGCTGCAAGCCGTGGGTATGCGCCGCGCCTTCGGTCCGGACGCGCAATTGGCTGCCATGTTCTCAGCCGCGCCGGGGCGACCCGGCGCGGGGGCGTTCTTCGTTTCGTCGGTTCTTCAATCGACGTACTGGAAGGTGGACGAGGAGGGCTCCGAAGCCGCGGCTGTCACGTCGATCGGCGTGAGGGCCACCGCGATCGCGCGCCCGGTGGAACCATTTTCGATGATCGTCGATCGACCGTTCTTTTGTGCGATCGAAGATAGGCGCAGCGGCGCGCTCTTGTTTATCGGCGCCATCTACGATCCAACGGCGTGATGAACTGGCCGCTCTTGATACTTGCCGGCATATCGTCGCTGCCGTTCGCGAGCGCAGCCTTAGCCCAGACCGCCTTCTACTCGGTCGGGAATTCCGACATTGCCTCCTACGCGAATGGTGCATTGATCCGTTCGGAGCCGATCTATGGCGCCCCAGACGGGGCTTCAGCCTATCGGGTGCTTTACCGCTCGGAGGGGCTGCATGCCGAACCCATCGCGGTTTCCGGCGTCGTAATCGTTCCCGCGGGTTCACCTCCTGCGGCCGGGCGCCTGATCGTTGCATGGGCTCACCCCACCACGGGAATCGTCCCCCCATGTGCCCCGTCGCTCGCTCGTGTGTTTTTCCGATCGATTCCAGGTCTGCACGATATGCTGGAGCGTGGCTACGTAGTTGCAGCGACCGACTATCCGGGCCTTGGCACTGCCGGGCCGCACCCCTACCTCGTCGGAATCAGCGAGGGCCGTGCAGTGCTCGATTCAGTGCGAGTCGCGCGCGTCATGCCTGGTGCGGGTACGGGGCGAGCATTTGCCGTCTGGGGCCATTCGCAGGGCGGTCACGCCGCGCTTTATACAGGAATTCTTGCGCAGAGCTACGCGCCTGAGCTGCAACTCGTCGGGGTCGCCGTTGCCGCACCCGCGGCTGATCTCGGAACCCTGCTCGCCGACGATCTGGATACCACGGGGGGAAAGAACGTCACCGCCATGACCCTCTGGTCGTGGTCGCGAATATACGGCGCATCTTTATCTAATGTCGTCTATCCAGCTGCGGTGCCAGCGATCAATGAATTGGCCGGAAAGTGCATCGAGCGCTTCTTCGACGTCTTCACGCGCCGCGGTCCTTCGAGGCAGCTCGATCGCAGGTTCTTGAAGGTGAACAATTTCACGGATGTCGAACCATGGCGCGATTTGCTCGCAAGTAACACGCCGGGCACGCTTTCGCCGACGATCCCGATTTTCCTTGCACAAGGCACCACTGACAACCTGGTTCTGCCCAACGTGACAGAGGACTACATGGCCGCCTTGTGCAAAGCCGGAAGCCGCGTTCAGTGGTATCCGGTGCAGGGCGTTGGACACCTCTTTGTGGCTCGGGACAGCGCCGCAGCTGCGATCAATTGGATTGAAGCTCGCTTCGCAGGAACCCCAGCGCCCAATAGCTGCAGCTTGACCTGAACACTGCAGAGCCACAAGTCGGCGCGGCGCCGAGACGTCCCGCTTCTGTCCTGGATCGTATTGCGTTTTCTGCCTGATCTGGCAAGGTGATGCCCCTGCATATGAGGAGTGACTCCATGACACGTAAACTCGGAACGATCGGCCCGCAAGTCTCTGACATCGGCTTTGGCTGCATGGGATTGAACTTTGCGCTGGGTGCCGGCATCGGCAAGCAGGACGCCATCTCCCTGATTCGCGACGCCTTTCAAAACGGGGCCACCTTTTTCGACACGGCCGAAGCGTATGGACCTTTTACCAACGAGGAGTGGGTGGGCGAGGCGCTGGCGCCCCTGCGTGACCGGGTGGTGATCGCGACCAAGTTCGGCTTCAAGAATGCCGATCCCACCTCCGGCGTGGACAGCCGTCCGCAGCACATCAGGGAGGTGGCCGAGGCCTCGCTGAAACGCCTGAAGACCGACCGCATCGATCTTCTCTATCAGCATCGGGTCGATCCCAAAGTGCCGATGGAGGACGTGGCCGGCACGGTGAAGGACTTGATTCGCGAGGGCAAGGTGAAGCACTTTGGCCTTTCGGAGGCGGGCGTCAAATCCATCAGAAGCGCTCACGCGGTACAGCCGGTGACCGCGCTGCAAAGCGAGTACTCGCTCTGGTGGCGCGAGCCCGAGTCTGAAGTATTGCCTACCTGCGAGGAACTCGGCATCGGGTTCGTCCCCTTCAGTCCCTTGGGAAAGGGCTTCCTGACGGGCAAGATCGACGAAAACACGCAGTTCCCCAAGGGTGACTTCCGCAGCATCGTGCCCCGCTTCGCGCCCGAGGCGCGCAAGGCCAACCGATCGCTGATTACACTGCTCGAATCGATCGCAAAGGAAAAGCGCGCCACCCCGGCGCAGATTGCGCTCGCATGGGTGCTGGCGCAGAAGCCCTGGATCGTGCCGATTCCCGGCACGACGAAGCTGCATCGACTCAAGGAAAATATGGGTGCGGCCGCGATCGAACTCACCGCGGGCGACCTTCGTAAGATCGACGAGGCGCTGCGCAGCATCAAGGTGCAGGGCGAGCGTTATCCCTCGAGCTTTGCTGCGCTCGTCGGGAAGTAGGCAACGTCCTTGCCGTCATCGACGACACGGCCGTGAGTGTCCGCGTCGTTGCGTGATGAGGCAAAGTACTTCTTCGAAATCGCGTCACACTTGTCACTCCCGGTCCTTCGTTCCAGGGGGCTAACCTAGCTTTAACTCAAGCAACGACAGGAGATGAGCCATGAACACCCACCGGATCGGAACGCGAAAGGAGTGGCTGAACGAGCGGCGCAAGCTACTCGAGGCGGAGAAGGAGCTGACACGGCGGGGTGATGAGCTGGCGCAGCGACGGCAGGCGCTGCCCTGGGTCAAAGTCGATAAGGAGTATCGGTTCGATACCGATGAGGGGGGTGCCTCGCTGTCGGATTTGTTCCGCGGGCGTTCACAGCTGCTCGTATACCACTTCATGTTCGGGCCCGACTACAGTGCCGGCTGCCCGTCGTGCTCGATGATCGCCGACGGATTTGACGGATTTGCCGTGCACCTGGCCAACCATGATGTGATGCTATGGGCGGTGTCGCGCGCACCGCTCGCGAAGCTGCAAAACTACGAGCGACGCATGGGGTGGCGGTTTCCTTGGGCGTCCTCGTTCGCGAGCGACTTCAATTCCGACTTCAACGTTTCGTTCACTCAAGAAGAGCAGCGCGCGGGCAGCATCGAGTACAACTACAAGCCCGGCGGCCACGCGATGGACGCGAAGAGTGTGCCGGAGCCCGTGAGCCAGTTTGCCGCCATGTGCGGAACCGACACGCCCACCTACACGCGCGACCGGCCCGGGATGAGCGCTTTCGTGCGCAAGGACGGGGCCGTCTTCCACAGTTACTCAAGCTATGCTCGCGGCCTCGACGGGCTGTGGGGCGCGTATCAATGGCTCGACCGTGCGCCCCTGGGCCGTAACGAGGAGGCCGGCGTCTGGTGGCGGCGCCACGACGAGTACCAAGGATGAAATACGCAGTCATGCCCCTGAGGCTCGCAGATCGAGTTCGCTGGGAGCAACTGTGGTCTGAGTATCAGCTCTTTTACAGAGTTGATCTGTCTGCAGAGGTCGTCGAGCGTACGTGGCAGCGCATCCACGCCGGGCAAGTACGCGCTCTCGGAGCACGCGACTCGCCCGACCATTTGCAAGGCATCGTTCACTTCTTATTTCATGAGGACACATGGTCGATGGTGCCTGCGTGTTATCTGCAGGACCTTTACGTTGATCCCAAGGCCCGCGGCACTGGGTGCGCGCGTCAATTGATCGAAGCAGTCGCCGAGTCAGCAAAGGCAGCAGGGGCGAGCGACCCCTACTGGTTGACTCATGAAACGAATACTGTGGCTCGGCAGCTTTACGATCGATTGGGGAAGAACCAAGGGTTCATTCAATACGTATATTCCCGGCCTTGAGCCCCAAGGCAGCTAGCCGCATCGACCCGCCCGGCGGGCGTTGGGCACGGCAAGCGTCCGGAGCCCGCGCCGGTGCAATTCCTGAGCGACAAGTATGTGTGACGCCGGTATTCTCTCGCCGCATGCTGAGCATTCGATTCTCGAACCGGTTTGAGACATTACGCGATGCCCTGACCCTGAACCTGGGCGCCGCGTCGGGCTCGGTGTTCGATGCGCCGCAGGTCGTGGTGCCGAGCAGCGCCGTGCGCCGGGCGCTGTCGTTGGCCATCGCCGACCGGCACGGCATTTGTGCCAATGTCGAATTCGTCTATCTCGCGGCGTGGTTGTGGCGGCAGATCGGCCGGGTGGTCGAGTCCGTCGCAGGCGAATCACCGTTCGCGGCCCGCGTGTTGGCGTGGGCTGTCTATGAACTCTTGGGCGATTCAAGCTGGACGGGGAGGTTTGCGCGGCTCAGCCATTACCTGAAAGACGCCGCACCTTTGCGGCGCTGGGATCTTGCCTCCGAAATCGCGGTCGTGCTGGAGCAATACATCACCTACCGGCAGGACTGGCTGACGGCGTGGTCGAGCGGTGAGCGGGTCGACTTCAAACCAGCATCGGCGTCCGGCGCGGACCATGACTGGCAGGCGGAACTGTGGCGCCGGCTGCTCGCTCGTCTGGGTTCGAACCAGGAACATCCGGCAAACCGGTTCTTTCGCTTGTTGAAGGCGTCGCAGGCCGTGGGTGCGCCCTCGGCGGATTTGCCGGCGTCGGTCCATGTGTTTTGCCTGCCGGCGGTTCCACCCTTGTATCTGGACGTGTTGATCGGGCTAGGTCAATGGATCGATGTGCGGATCTATGTTCTCAATCCGTGCCGGGAATATTGGTTCGACATCGTCGAGCCCAAGCGCCTGAGTCACCTGATCGTTCGCCGTGAAGCGGCCCACCGGGAAACGGGCAATCGCTTGTTGGCCTCCTGGGGCAATCAGACCCGGGGCCAGATCGAACTGCTCCTCGATCGGTCAGGTGATGCCCCCATCGACGACAGCGGCTATCACGACGACCAACCGGACACCCTGCTCGGCCGCGTGCAGCGCTCCATTCTTGATCTTGAGGACCTCGCGCCGGCAAGCCTGGCCGGCCTCGATGATCGCAGCATTGAAGTGCACGTGTGCCATTCCCTGACCCGGGAACTCGAAGTGCTCCAGGATCAGCTGCTGGCGCTTCTTTCGGGGCCGACGCCGCCCGCGCTCGCGGATATTCTCGTCGTGACCCCCGATCTCGAAGCGGCGGCGCCGCTCATCGACGCGGTGTTCGGCAACGTGCCCGCGGAGCGTGTGCTGCCCTACCGGGTGAGCGGGCGGGGGCGCAGCACGGTGAATGCAGCGGCGCGGGCGCTGCTCGCCATCTTAGGAGTTCTGCCGTCGCGATTCGCCGCGAGTGCCCTGATCGATCTTTTGCAGCAGCCCATCATCGGACGGCGTTTTCGTATCGGCAGCGATGAGCTGGAGAACATCGAAGATTGGATGCAGGACAGCGGCATCCGCTGGGGTATCGACGCCGAGCATCGTCGCGAACAGGGGCTGCCGCCCGAACAGCGCTTCACGGTGGAGGACGGATTGCACCGCCTGTTCTTAGGCTACGCCCTGCCGGAACGCGTCGCGGCGCCGTCGCAGGGTCGTGTGCCCGCCGGCAACCCGGAAGGCTCGCGCGCGCTGGATCTCGGTGTGTTTGGACATTTTTGTCAGCTCTTGACGGAGCTGCGAATCGACTTTCGCCGGGCGAGATCGGCAGACGGGTGGTTGGCGTCGCTGATGGGAGTCCTCGAGACTTTCATGCTGCCGGTCGGCGATGAACTGGACGATCTGGGTGAGGTCAGCGATGCGATCCGGGAGGTGCATGCCGACATGGTGCGCGGCGGCGCCGCCATGGATGTGCCACTGGCGGTCGTGGCTGCCGCTCTTGACGCAATCCTCGGCGAGTCCGCGCATGGCGGCGTGCCCACGGGTGCGATAACGTTTACCTCGATGACCAGCTTGCGAAACCTTCCCTTTGCCGTGATCTGCGTCATCGGTCTCGACGACGGTGTGTTTCCGCAGATCTCGCGCCCGACGGAGTTCGATTTGATGGCGGGGAGTCCGCGCCGCGGTGACCGCCAAAGGCGCACCGACGATCGCAATCTCTTTTTGGATCTCTTGCTGGCGGCGCGGCGGCGCCTCTATCTCAGCTACACCGGCCGCAGCGAGCATGATAATTCCATCGTGCCGGCCTCCGTGGTCGTGGCGGAACTCATCGAGACGCTGCTCCCGGCCATGGCCGATGATCCTAATGACCCGGCCTCGCTGGCCCAGGCACGCCGGCGCTTGGTCCTCGAGCATCCGCTGCAGGCGTATTCCTGGATGTATTTCACCGCCGGCGGCGATCCGCGATTGGTCAGCTTCAATCGCGAGCTGCGCGATGCGTTGCGTGATTCCATCCTCGAGGATGCCAATCACGCCGCGCCGGTTCTACCGGTCGCGGCGCACGAGAGTGATGACCAGAAGCGCGGTGATGACGAGCAGCGGGGTGATGACGAGGAGCCGAGCGCCGCGGCGACCGAGCCCTTCTTCACCGCACCCTTGAGTCCGGTAGGCGCTGAATGGCGCACCGTGTCCCTGGATCAGTTGCTGCGATTCTTCCGCAACCCGTGCCGATTCTTGCTGCGCGATCGGTTAGGTATGGCGCTCTATCGAGAGGGCAGATCGCAATCGGATGACGAGCCGTTCTTGCCGGACTTCGATGCGCGGGCGGCGCTCGCCGAGCGGCTGCTGCCTCAGGCCATGCTGATTTCAAGCGACCGCGAGCTTGAATCGCTGGCGCAAGCCGGAATCGAATATCCCCCGGGGGTAATGGGGGCCGTGCTGCTCCGCGAAGAATTGGCCACGCTGCGGCATTTTGCGCACAGCGTTCGGGACGCAACGCTGCCCGATCGTCTCGCGCCGATCGACGTTGAGCACGAGTTCGACCTGGACGGCGAGCTCTGGCGGCTGTCGACGGTGTTGACCGGAGTGCGCCCCGCAGGACTGGTACTGCATCGGTATGACGACACCCGTGCTACCGATTACCTCACGGGGTGGCTCACCCACTTGGTGCTGTGTGCGGCCGCCCCCTCGGGGTCGACCTCGCACACGCGCTGGATCTCGCGCGACGGTGACTACGTGCTCGAGCCCTGCAGCGAGGCGCTGGCCATTCTGCAAGGGCTGCTGACTTTGTACCGCAAGGGCCTGCACGAACCTCTGCATTTCTTCCCCAAATCCGCGTGGGTCTACCTCGAATCGGGCCGCCAGCTGAACAAGGCGCGAACGAAATGGCGCCCCATCTATGAGGGTGCCCGCGGCGAATGCGATCATGCGGCGTATCAACTCGCGTGGCGGGGGCGGGCAGACCCGATCGATGCGGACTTCGTGGCTTGCGTCGACACGGTGTTTGGCAAGCTGCGCACCTATCTCAGGGACGATCGTCTCAAGGTTTTCTGGTAATGCCCATCGCCGCGCTCGACGTCCTTCACTGTCCGCTCGACGGCATCAATCTCATCGAAGCCTCGGCGGGCACCGGCAAGACCTGGACCATCTGTGGCCTGTACCTGCGCCTGCTGCTCGAGCGCGAGCGCACGGTGCAGCAGATCTTGGTGGTGACCTTCACCAATGCGGCAACGGCGGAGCTGCGCGAACGCATTCGCGCGCGCCTCGTGGAAATGTCCGTGTACCCGGAGCGCGCGCCCGGCGCCGGGGGTGACAGGTTCATCCCGCAGCTCGCCGCGAAGCTCGATGCCTTGGGCATCGATTGTCATAGGCGCCTGCAGCTGCTGCAGCGGGCGTTGGAGTCGTTCGACGAAGCGTCGATATTCACGATCCATGGATTTTGCCAGCGAGCGCTCGCGGACAGTCCGTTTTCGGCGGGCCTGCCCATGAAAACCGAACTCCTGGAGGACGACCTCGATCTCTTGATGGAAGCGGTCAACGATTTCTGGCGCCGGCATGTCGCCTCCGATTCAGTATCGTCGGATTTTGCGCGCTACCTGTACGCGCGCAAGGACTCCCCGCAAAACTATGCCAAATTGCTGAGGCGTTACCTCGCCAAACCATTGGCGAAGTACCTCTGGCCGGCGGACATTGATGCACCGCTCAGCGCCGCGCCGCTGGATGCCCTGTACCAACAGGTGCGTGACACCTGGCAGCGTCAGAGCGGCGCGATCATCGATCACCTGCGCGGATCGTTGACCGAGTTGAACGCAGTGTCATACAACGAAGGATTCGTGCGCGCCGGTGCCGCGCACTGGACGCGCCTCTGCCGGCTCAACAGCCCGTATGCCGATGCCGGGGACAAGTCGCGGCTGTATCGCTCTAGCGTTCTCGCGACGCGCACGAAGAAAGACTGTAGGACGCCGCAGCATGTCTTCTTCGACCAGGCGGAGGAGTACTGCGCGCTGCGCGAGCGCGTCGAGGCGTCGTTTCGTTTGGCGCGCCTTGATTTGCTGCGTCGTTTGTTCGACGAGGCGGGGTCGCAGCTCAAGGAGCTGAAGCTGTCCCGGCAGGTCATTTCCTTCAACGACATGCTGTCCAATGTCCACGAACGACTTGAAGATCCCGGGTATCCCTGGCTGGCAGCGTCCATCAAGACGCGCTTTCCCGCGGCGCTGATCGACGAATTCCAGGATACGGATCCCTTGCAGTTCGCCATCTTTCGCCGCATTTACGATGGCGGGGAGACGCAGGTGTTCGTCGTGGGCGACCCGAAGCAGGCCATCTACAGCTTTCGCAATGCCGACCTGCAGACCTATCTGCGCGCCAGGAGCTGGGCGACGAACGAGTGGTCGCTGGTGGCCAACCAACGCTCGAGCGAGCATCTGTTGACGGCGCTCAACGGGTTGTTCGAGATCAATGGCCAGGCCTTCATTCTGCCGGGGCTCGAGTACCGTCGCGTGACGTATGGTGACAAGCGGCGGTCGGAGTTCCTCGACGGCACCGAGCCCCGGGCGCCGCTGCAGCTCTGGACTCTGCCGCACGATGCGAACGGTCCGGTGCCCAAGCGCGTGGCCAAAGCCGCTGCCGTGCAAGCCACCTGTGCCGAGATCGCGCGCCTGATCGGCGCCGGAGCGCGCGGCGAAATCACCCTGGACGAACAGCCCCTGCGCCCGCGCCATATCGCGGTGCTGGTGCGCAGCCGCGCCTTGGGCAACGAGGTGAAGCAAGCGCTTGCCGAACTGCGGGTGGGCGCGGTGGAGATGAGCCGCGAAAGTGTGTTCCACAGCCCCGAGGCTCAGGATCTCGAAACCGTCCTGACCGCGGTGCTGTCCCCCGCGCGTGAATCCCTGGTGCGTGAAGCGCTGGCCACCGACCTCATTGGCTGCGACGTCGCGGCAGTCGAAAGGATTTCCGGCGATGACGCGCTGCTGATGGAGCGTATCCGGCAATTCACCGAGTATCGCGGCACCTGGCAGCAACAAGGGTTCGGGCTCATGTACCGTCGGCTACTCGCCGATCACGCCGTGGCGCGGCGCATGCTGCTGCGTGCGGACGGCGAACGGCGCCTGACCAACTTTTTGCATCTGGGCGAGAGCTTGCATCAGGCAGCGGAAATGCATGGCGCACCCGAAGCGCTGCTGCGTCATCTCAAGTCCGTGCGCGACGATGAGACCTGCACGGACGCCGCGCAGTTGCGGCTCGAGTCGGATCAGAACCTGGTACAAATCGTCACCATCCACACCTGTAAAGGATTGGAGTACCCGGTGGTGTTCTGTCCCTTCATCTGCGACGGCATCACGAACTTCGGCGGCCCGTCCTTGGAGGGGCTGGAATACCACGGGGCTCTGCTCGAGCCGGTGATCGACTTTCGCCCGTTCGCTGAAGGCGACCTGGAGCAGGCGGCGATCAAGGGTATCGTCCAAATGGAAGCGGCCGCGGAGACCGTGCGCCTGCTGTACGTGGCCCTGACTCGCGCAGTGCATCGATGTTATCTGGTCACCGGCTGCTACCTCAGCAAAGCATCGAGCAAGGAAAGTGTCCAGAGCATGCTCAACTGGTTGGTGGCAGGGCGCGGCATGGCATTCGATGACTGGTGCAAGTGGGCGGCGACCCCCGCCGCCATCGACGCGGCGTGGCGGGGCTTTGCGCTGGCCCACCCCAAAGCGGTGGCGCTGGCGCCGCTGCCGTCGCGTGCGGGCACGCCGTTGGATGAGGGGAACAGGGACGACATCGCGGAATCCCCCCCGCTATCCTTGCTCGCGGCGGGCGGCTGGCGGCTCAGCAGCTACAGCGGCCTGAGCTTCGGCGCAACGGCCGAACGCGCGGCCGATGACCGCGATGCGCGCGTGCTGTCGGCGAGTGGCTCGCGGCTGCCCAGCGGGGCGCAGCAGGGTGAGGGCGATGTCCTGTGGTTTCCCCGCGGGCCAAGCGCCGGCGAGTGCATTCATGCTGTGTTCGAGAACATCGATTTTGCCGACGACTCGACCTGGGACGGTGCGATAGCGGCGGCAATGGTGAGTCATCCGCAGACGCTGCCCGGAGCCTTGGAATCCGTGCAAAGAGCCCGCTTGGCCCGCATGTTGCGAACTCTCGTCAAGGACGTGACCGAGACGGAGGTCATTCCAGGGTTGCAGCTTCGCTGCGTGTCGACGCGGCGGCGCCTGACGGAAATGGAATTCACGTTTCCGGTGCCCCGTCTCTCTGCCGGCGATCTGAATGCCACGCTGCGCTCGCTGGGTTACCACATGCCGATGCTGCGCTTCGCGCAATTGCAGGGGTATCTCAAGGGCTTCATCGATCTAGTGTTCGAGCATCGGGGCCGATATTTCATCGTGGACTGGAAATCGAACCACCTGGGCTATGACTCATCCGACTATGCGGGGGAGCCCCTGGCGGCGGCCATGAGCGAGCATGGCTATCATCTGCAATACCTGCTCTACACCATCGCGCTCGATCGCTATCTTGCTTCGAGAATTCCCGGTTATCGGTACGAGACGCATGTCGGCGGCGTGCTCTACCTGTTCGTGCGCGGCGTTCGACCGGAGTGGACGGCACGCGATGGCGCTCGCCCGGGAGTGTATTTCCATCGGCCTGACTTGCGCGCGATTCGAACACTCAACGGCATCTTGAATGGCTCGGTCCCCTCCGAGATCGCGTGATGCCGAGCACCGGAACTGCTCCCGATGAGTGGCTGGCCGAGGCATTCGGCCGCCATGCGCAGCGCTGGGCCGCGGAAACCGGAGCCTCAGCGGTGGTTGCCGAGACGCTGGGCAAAGCCGCCGCTGCGCTGAGCCGTGCCACCTCGGCCGGGCATGTCTGTATGAATCTTAGCGACATCGCGGCAGCGCTCAATGCCGATGCGGCCGGGGCCGTCACGCTCGATACGTTGCGACAGGTGCTGTGCGAGTCGCGCCTGGTAGGCTCGGCCGAGGATCCCGGCGTCATACCGTTCGTTCTGGATGCGCACGATCGGTTCTACCTGCACCGCTATTTCGACTATGAGCGCCGCTTGGCACGAGCCCTGGCGCAGCGCCGCGCATCGGCATTCACAGCGCCGGCCGGCGAGAATCTGCCCACCAACGTCGCCGCCTTGCTGGCAACGCTTTTCCCGCGGGGTGCGCCCGCGCATGTGGTGCCGGTCGATTGGCAGAAAGTCGCGGTCATCACCGCGCTGCTGGGGCGTCTCACCATCATCAGCGGGGGGCCGGGAACCGGCAAGACCACGGTCATCGTCAATCTTCTGGCGTGCCTGCTCGAGGAGAATCCCGCCTGCCGCGTTGCCCTCGCTGCACCCACCGGCAAGGCCGCGGTCAGAATCACCGAAACGATTCGCCTGCGCGCGGCGCATATCCCTGAGAAGATCAAGGAGCTGCTGCCAAAGAAATCCTCCACCGTGCATCGCCTGCTCGGCGTGTCGCCCAAGGGCGGCTTTCTGCATGATATCGAGAACCCGCTGCCGATCGACGTGCTGGTGGTCGACGAGGCGTCGATGCTGGATCTTGCCTTGGCCACCCGGTTGTTCGAAGCGGTGCCGCCCACGGCGAGGATCATCCTCGTCGGTGACAAGGATCAGCTCGCGGCCGTGGAGTCGGGCGCGGTTTTCGCCGAGTTGAGCGTGGATCCCCGCTTGAGCGAGCCGCGGGTCGAGCAGCTGGCGCGAGTTTGTGGCGTGGCACCCGAAGTCATTCAATCGCCGCGGCCGGATCCCGCCATGGGCCTCACCGACTCGGTGGTGTGGCTCAAGCACAATTTTCGATTTGGCCGGGAATCCTCGATCGGCCGACTGGCCGAGGAGATCAATGCCGGCGATGCGCGAGCGGTGCTCGACCGGCTACGCAGCGCGTCCAGTCCCTCCTCGCTCACCTGGATCGATGATGCCAGCCCGATTCCCTCGCCAGGTGTGATCGACGCACTGTGCGCGAGCTATGCACTCTACGTCGACGCCTGCCGGCCCCATGTCGATGCCTGCGGGACGCCGATGCTCGATCCGGGCGCGGTCAGCCAGGCGTTCGGCCGCTTCCGTGTGTTGTGCGCCGTTCGCGACGGGCATCGCGGCACCACCGCCATCAACGAGCGGATGAGTGCGTTCTTTCGTCGCGAACTGGATTTGCCGACGGGTGGTTTGGGTCGATCCGAGTGGTATCCGGGCCGTCCGGTGGTGGTGCTGCGCAACGAGTACACGCTGCGGCTGTTCAACGGCGACATCGGCATTGCGCTGCCGGATGCCGCCGGCAACCTCATGGTGTACTTCCCGGACGCGGAGTCCGGCTTCCGGCCGGTGGCGCCGGTGCGCCTGCCCGAGCATGAGACCGCCTTTGCCATGACGGTGCACAAAGCTCAGGGCTCCGAGTTCGACGACGTGCTGGTCATGCTGCCCGCGAAGACGCAGCGGGTGCTGACCCGCGAACTGCTCTATACCGGCGTGACGCGTGCTCGAGCACGCGTCACGCTGGTGGGCAGTGCCGAGGTCGTTGCCAATGCGATTCAATCGACGACGGAGCGGGTGTCGGGATTGGCGGCGCGTCTGCGGGATGCGACGATCGTTTAAGCGCGCCCCAAGGATTACCCAGCCCGCCCGGGCAATTGCGCAAACTCCGCGCGCTCGGCCTCCGTCGCGCGGCGTTGCACGATGAGGCGATTGACCCGATCGATCGACCAATCGGGATTTGGCCGCTCCTCGAGAACGACGGAGTCGCCCGCAGCGAGCGACCCAGGCGTCAGCACCCGGTAATACCAGCCGCAGTAACCATTGCGTACCATGGCCCGCGGCATGGCAACGTCGTCGAAACGCAGTGCGAACTTGAAGCAGGGCTGCCGAGGCTCGGTCACCTGGAGCACCGCCGTGCCAATGCGCACGATGTCACCCAAGCAGACCCGTCTCTCATCACAGCCTTCAATGGTTAGATTCTCGCCCAGTCCGCCGGGCACGAGCAGCGCCGCGTACTGCGGAAAGTCCGCGCGCCACAGCGCATAGTTCGGCCAAGCATAGCCATAGACGGCCTTGTCGCGGCCGCCGTGCACGCGCAAATCCGCTTGTTCATCGCCTTCCAGACCAAGCAAGCCGACGGCTACCCGGTGGGTCACGGGTGTTTTTACAAAGCCGCTCATGACACCCTTGCGTCCGAGTGGCGCAGCGCGGCCGACTTGGGCCGATAGCACAATCCAGACGCTGGTTGGAGATGCTCGGTCGGACGACACGCAACTACGATGCATTCGAAGCTAGCGTAACAGCCGGCGCGAGACCCAGGCGCGCGGTGCGGCGGGCGAACTTCCGATCATCGAACGTCACGAGGCGCTCGCACGGCATGCTGCACGACCAGTGCAGGGCGTCGGCGAAGTCGAGGCCTCGCTTGTGCAGATCGAGGGCATCCTTGACGGCCTCCCATCGCTCGACGGTGACATGCGGCATGCCGATGAGGTGCTCGACGGTTTGGCAAAACACTTCGGTCTCGACCGCATAGAACCCGCGCATGACCCACTCGAACTCCAAGATGACGGTGAGCGGTACGAAAATTGCGGCCGACTCGATCATGAGACGACGCGCGATGAGCCGCTGTCTCTTTGCCTCGGGATCGTCGGGATCGTCGCAATAGAAACGCGCCAGCACAGTCGTGTCGACAGCGATCATGATCCGCGTCGCGACTGCTTCATCAAGTGGGCGGCATCAAATTCCGACAAGCGGTGTTGTTGACCGGAAGACTTCAACTTAACCATCCCGAAACCCGCGGCCGGATCCGAGGGGGCGACCCGGCGGCGCACGACGAGCCGAATCGCTCCACCTTCATCGACGAATTCGACCTGGGTTCCGGGCGTGAGTTGGTACCGCGCCCGAATTTCCGCGGGAATGACGATCTGCCCTTTCGCCGTTAGCGTAGCTGCCGCCATTTGCATTTCTCCATACAATCACGGCCATCCTAAACAGCATCATAGCATTCGCTTACCTGGTAAGCGAATCAGCGGCCTCGCGCGGAAGTTCGTGACGCATGGCTGCGCCCGGCGACAGAATCGCGGACTGCGCTTAAGATCTGCTCCTGGTTTCACTCGCAAATGCACCCTCATGGCCTACACACCGATTCTCGCGACGCTCGGCTACGTGCTCTCGCCCGACGGCGGGCGGGTCTTGATGATCCACCGCAACGCGCGCGACGACGACCTGCACCTTGGCAAGTACAACGGCCTCGGCGGCAAGCTCGAGCCAAACGAGGATGTCGTCGAGGGCATGCGCCGCGAAATCCGCGAGGAAGCGGGCATCGAATGCCTCGATCTAAGCCTGCGCGGCACGATCAGCTGGCCTGGATTTGGCAAGGGCGGCGAAGACTGGTTCGGGTTCCTGTTTGTTGTCACGCGCTTCAGCGGCACTCCGCTGCAGCGCAACCCGGAAGGCACGCTCGAGTGGGTCAACCTCGAAAACGTGGAAGGCTTGGCCCTGTGGGAAGGGGATCGCTCCTTTCTGCCGCTCGTGTTCGATGCCAACCCTCGTCCGTTCCACGGTGTGATGCCGTACCGCGACGGCAACATGGTGAGCTGGACATATAGCCGGATCTGAGGTGGCCTGGTCATACCGGGGCCAGGCCAACCCAGAACCGTGGCATTCATGCTTGGGTGTCCTGGCGAAGCGCACGATCTGCCTGCATTTGCTTCAAGTCGATGGGACGAATTTCATCGATCGGACAACGCGTGCCGTTGCGCAGTACGATCGATTCGAACTTGCTCACGCTGCCCACCGTCGAAGTGACGGCAAGCCGATTGGCGAACGGCAGCTGCGAACAAGACGACCACACGGTCACGAGGTAGGCCTGCCACGGAGTCGACCAGAGAACCAGCTGGTTGGGTCCCACCACCTGCCAGTTATCGAGCCGGTTGATGTGAAAACTGTCGATCGGCGCTCCTGCATATGCCAGGTAATCGTTCGCTGGGGTGTGGTCGTTGGCGCGCGGGGCGCCGCTCACGCACCCGGCCAAACTCGCGGCGACGACGCAACTGGTGATGATCGATTTCATGTAGCTCATGTGAATATCTCCTTGCTTATTTGATGCTATAGCCGCGTGCTTCGAGGCATGCGGACGTGGCCCGATCGTACTGGGAACTCTTTGAGCTATTCTGGTCGGCCGGTACGCCGCCGCCCGCCTGTGTGGGGTCAAAGCCCGTTTCTTTTCTCGCCCAGGAATGGCAGTCGAATCGATCGGCCGCCTGCTGCTCGTTTGACTGGCCGTTCTTGGGGTAAACGAAGACACCGGGCTTCAAGTCCGTGGCGCTGCCGGATTGTGCAGCGTCCGCTTGCTCGATGTGAGGGGGCGGCGCCACGACCGAATACGAATTCAGGTCCGGCATCCAGCGGTAGTAAGTGTCATCCGCGTAGTAGTAAGGCACGCTGCCGGACCAGACCGTTGTGTAATATGGGGGCGGCAGGCTGACATTCAGACCGATCGGGGGACGCACGACATAAAAGCCGCGCGCGCCCGGGGCGTACCAAACGCCCTCGGAGAAATAGTAGGGGTTTCCACGGTAATAGTACGGCCGATAGCCGTGAGGCAGAGTGCGCGAGAATGCACCGCGGGGCGGGTAATAGCGGCCATGCTGAAACCGGTTATCGAGGACCTCGTGCCCGCGCTCCTGGCTTCGATCGGCTGGCGCCGCTTGCAACGTGGCGCTTTGGAGGAGTGCGCCGGCGAACAGCATTGCCGGGAGCGTCCAAAGGTAACGGCGAGCGCTTGCGCGCTGGCGCGTTCCAGCCGGGGTGTTTGCTTGAAGATGGTTTGTCGCGATCATGGTGCTTCTCCGTGTCTGTCGCCGGCTCCGAGTGCGCAACCAATGCAGTCGAGCAGGCGATCTTCGTTAAAGGGCTTGGTCAAATAGCACAGCACGCCGGCTCGTAATGCCTGCGCCTCAGTGAGTTCGTTGGGATACGCTGTGATGAGAATGGTCGGTATGTGCCGTCTCGACTCAACCAGTCGACGATGCAGCTCGAGTCCTGTCATTCCGGGCATTTGCATGTCCGAAATGAGGCAGGATGTGTGAGCGGCGCGACCGTCCCTGAGAAAGTCTTCGGCTCGCCGAAACGCCTGCGCTCGATAGCCGACGGACTGAATGAAGCCGGCCAAAGCCTGCCTCATCGACTCGTCATCGTCCACGATCGCGATTAAAGGTGTTTGCGGCATTTCCTCGTTCCCATACTTGGACTACCCGGAGGAAAGTATCTTCGTCAGCCGCCAGCGCGGCTACTATACCCGCGTATATTTGGCTTAGATCTTCGGCAAGTGATGTCGCGCGTGAGCTGTGTTTCGGCCGATCATCAAGACGCGGGAAGCCCAGCTTCCGGGCCTGCTTCCGCGGAAGAGTCGCAATCGACCGGCAATGTGAACCGGAAAACCGCCCCGTGAGGTTCGTTCGGCGTTGCCCAGA
>Ga0116129_1000550_pt1 | contig 23894 bp, 21 predicted proteins | sample June2015DPH_17_2_FD_89732 | JGI IMG/M metagenome (GOLD analysis project Ga0116129, IMG submission 89732) | Peatland microbial communities from SPRUCE experiment site at the Marcell Experimental Forest, Minnesota, USA - June2015DPH_17_10 | ecosystem: Environmental > Terrestrial > Soil > Wetlands...
CCCGGCCACGCCAGAATCGCCGTCCATTCTTTGTGGGTCAACTGCCGAGTGTACCCAAAAACGCCATCTCACTGAATCATCGATATTTGAAGGTTTTCACCAATTCCTGCGGAGAGCCGGAAAAAGATTGGCGGAGCATTTTTCCCTGCCGGAGTCTTCCTCGTTTGTGCTTGGTCCCAAGACAAACTCTCAGGTTGCGTTGACACGTATGCGAATGCCGAACGGCTTTCCTGGACCCACTCCACACATTCCACCAGAAAAGGCTTTTTCGATATCCGTGCACCTGCGCCGTCCCGACAGCATCAGGGGCTGGGGAACGTGGCTTGACGGACGCTTTCATCGTGTCACTGAATGGGATGCCGGCGGGATTCAGATATTCGATATGGAGTCGGAGCCGGTCGCACTGCGAACTTCAGGTTTCGACTCGGTTCACGTCTATATACCCCGGTCAGTCATCAATCGATTCAGCGACGAGAACGAGCAAAAACGCATTCGCAACCTGCATTGCACCCCGGGAACAAGGGATGACGTGATTTTTCATTGGGCCCGGATGATGTTGCCGTTCTCTGATCGTCCGCTTCAGCTTCCACGCCTGGTTATCGACGAGATGATCATGATGTTCTGCGCTCATCTGAGCCGCACATACCAGGGCCGCAGCCAGCCGGAGGTTGTTACCGGGGGGTTGACGATCTGGCAACAGGACCGGGCGATCGAGGTGCTGAACGGTCATCTGGATGGTGACCTGGCGCTTGCCGATCTTGCAAAAGAGTGTGCGCTATCGGCGGGCCGTTTCATGCGCGCATTCAAAAGGTCATTTGGTGTTCCCGTCCGGCGCTACCTGCTCTTAAAGCGCGTTGAAGCCGCAAAGTCTCTCTTGTTGCACTCGAACGACTCTTTACTAACAGTCGCGTTGGAAGTCGGATTCACTGACCAGCCCGCTTTCAACCGAAGCTTCCGTGCGATTGTTGGAACTTCGCCAGGACAGTGGCGAAGAGCAAACGCGCCGATGCCGAAGGCGTTCAACCTCCCCGCGCCTGAAGAGAAGTAAAAGCCGTCACTCGCGTTTCCCACCCCCTAAAGCCCAACAGAAACGCCAAACTGCGGCATTTTCAATCAAGACAAGGATTGAAAATTCCAAAACAATGGGAGTGTCGTAGTTGAGCCAGGATCGCGAGCAACGGCGAATTTTCAACCTGCCGCTTGTCGCAATTCTTGTGAACGGCGACACATGAGTTCTTCCAGATCGATGGAGACGAAAATGGGAAAAACATATAAGGCGGTCGAGATAACCAAACCCGGGACTTTTCGCCTCGTCGAGAAGCCTGTCGTCGGGCCGGGCGAGGAGCAAGTTCGTATCCGGGTGGAGGCTTGCGGTGTATGTCACTCAGACGCGGGCACCGTTGAGGGACAATTGCCCGGCATCGTGTATCCGCGTGTCCCGGGCCATGAAGCAATCGGCCGCATCGAGGAGGTGGGCCGGCGTGTTACGACCTGGAAGGTCGGCCAGCGTGTAGGAGTCGGGTTCTTTGGTGGCGAAGACGGAACCTGCGAGACCTGCCGGCGCGGCGACACGGCATATTGCCAGAACCCCATTATCACCGGCGTGACGAGTGACGGCGGCTATGCGGAAATGATGATCGCTGAGGCGCGCGCACTGGCCCTCATACCTGGAGAGCTCAAATCAGAAGACGCGGCCCCTTTGGTTTGCGCCGGCATCACGACGTTCAATGCGCTCCGCAACGCCGGACGTGCAGGCGATACCGTCGCTATCCAGGGCATTGGCGGGTTAGGACATCTTGGCGTGCAGTACGCCAAGAAGATGGGTTTTCGCACCGTTGCAATCGGCTTCGGTCCAGACAAAGAACATCTGGCGCCCAAACTGGGAGCTCACGTTTACGTCGACGCCAAGGCCGAGGATGCGGGAGCCGAGCTGCAGAAACTCGGAGGCGCCGACGTGATCCTGGCAACCGCACCCAGCGGCGCGGCAATTGCCAGCCTGCTTCCCGGCCTCTCGGTTCGCGGAAAGCTCGTGGTCGTTGGCGTCTCAGGCGATCCGATTCCCGTCAACGGCGTTCCGCTCATCTTTGGTGGCCGGTCTGTCATTGGAAGCCTGACGGGAAGAGCGATCGAGACACAGGACACCCTTGATTTCAGCGTCCTCACCGACGTTCGCCCCATGATCGAAACGCTTCCCTTGGAAAAAGCCGAAGAAGCGTATCGACGCATGATGTCTGGCGATGCGCGATTCCGCATGGTTCTCACAATGGCCTGAAAATCACGACGCCGTTGAAAAGCGGCATCGACAAACCGATGTGCGAAGGAGACGTTAGATGAATCAGTTCCAGGAAATCTTCGACAAGCAGAAAGCATATTTCGATTCGGACGCGACCAAGTCTTACGAGTGGCGCATCGACCAGCTGACACGCCTTGAGAACTTGTGCAATGAGAACGCCGAGGCGCTTGAGGCCGCGATGAGCAGCGACTTCAAGACCGCCAGCCAGGAAAAAGTCTTCGAGATTATGGCGCCTGTAGGAACCGCCGCCTTCGCGAAGCAAGAGCTGAAAGAGTGGATGACGCCTGTAGATGTCGTCGTGCCGAAAGCCCTTCGGGAGAGCGGACATACTGCCAAGGTTTACCGGGAACCGTACGGCGTCACCTTGGTGATTGGTCCGTTCAACGGGCCATTGACCCTGCTTTTCGACCCGGCGTGCCAAGTTCTTGCGGCGGGCAATCCGTGCATTCTCAAACTCTCCGAGGGTTTGCCCGCCACCAGCAAGGTTTTGCTCGATCTCATTCCGAAATATTTTGATCCCCGAGCCGTAACCGCCGTCACAGGCAGCAAAGACGAGGTGACGGAGCTTCTCAAGCTGCCCTTCGACTTCATCTTCTTCACCGGCAGCGTCAAGGTTGGCAAGATCGTCATGGAGGCGGCCGCCAAGAATCTGACTCCCGTTCTTCTCGAACTAGGCGGGCAGAATCCGGCTTTCGTTGACGCGACCGCAAATATTCCGGATGCGGCCAAGAAGATCGTCTGGGGTGCGACGGCTTGGGGCGGCCAATGGTGCACCTCGCCCGGCTACGCCTACGTGCACGAATCAATTGCAGAGGAGTTCGTTGCAGAGTGCAAGAAGGCGATGGTCGAGCTCTATGGGACTGACCCCAAGAGCAGACCGGACGACTACTCCCGCATTATCAGCCCAAAGGCCACCGAACGTTTGGCGGGCCTCATCGATCAAAAGAAAGTCGTCATAGGCGGGGCCTCCGACCCGGAGGCACGCTATCTCGATCCCACGGTCATCTATCCGGTGACTTGGGACGATCCGATCATGGAGGATGAGATCTTTGGGCCGCTTCTTCCAATCCTTACCTACAAGGACATGGATGCGGCCATTCGCGAGGTGAAGAAGCATCCGAAGCCTCTTTCCGGCTTCCTCTTCAGCCGAGATCAGCAGGCGATCGATCACTTCCTCGCGAGCTTGTCGTTCGGCGGTGGCGCGATCAATCAGGTAAATATTCACCTGTTTATCGAAACCATGCCCTTTGGCGGGGTCGGATATTCCGGCATTGGTCACTACTACGGCAAAGCCGGGTTTGACGCTCTCACGCACGCGAAATCAGTTCTGATTTCGCCGCCCGACGTAGCCATCGAGCACCTGTTCCCGCCGTATACGGAGGAGAAGGTCAAAGCGCTCAGCCAGTGGTTTGAATACTAGGGCACAAGATCCCCAACAAAAGCGACCCCAAAGGAGCACAGAGATGAAAGGAAGCGCGAAAGACTACGTATCGACCGCCCAACAGTTCTTCACCGCCTACGATGCCCACGACGTCGATGGCATGCTCGGTCTTTGCGCGGATGGCGCACTGGGACGATATGCCCCATACGGCCGCGAAAGCGTCGTGCCGATCCGTGGCGGCATCGATGTTATTTGGCGCGCGTTTCCGAATGAAGTTCCGAACTTCCGAGTCAAAGTGATCGAGCTGATCCCTGCCGACGGGAACATAGTCGTGATCCAAGCTGAAATGAGCGGGCCGATACCTGCCGAAGTGCCTGGGGTTGCAAAGAAGGGCCAGGACGTACACATCCCCCACTGCTACATTCTGCATTTCGACTCGAATTCCAAAATCACACGGCTCGACGCTTACTGGGACAACACGGTCCTCAACAGTATCAAGGCGAGCGGCGTGTGACTGGGTACCCGAAAGGAACGATCCAATGCCAGTTAGAAAAGTCGAAGTAGAGCGCTTCAGTCTGACAACATCAAGACCATTCGAGTCGGTGGTATGCGCCTTGAAATCCAGTATCGGGCAACTGGATCTGGCCGCGTTCGCGAGCGCTTCCAAGTCGTCCGGCACATTCGCCGCGTTGGAGGAAGTGATCAACCGAAACATGGGGGAATCAGGTCTGTTGTTGTTCCTGGAATTCGATCACGGCGCCGTCGTTCGGAAGGAAACAGGACTCGCGAAACCGAAGATCATGAGGCTAGTGATCGGCAATCCTCTCGTCATGAAGGAGATGGCCAAGCATGTTCCGGACGCGGGGTCATATGCGCCTGTGACCGTGCTCGTTGATGAACGGGACGATGGCGTGCATTTGTCCTACGACAGGGTGACTAGCTTTCTGTCCCCATACGAAAACCCGGATGCCCTGAAGGTCGCTCGGGAATTGGATTCGAAGGTAGAAAGGCTGCTCAACAATGCCGCGGTCGAGTGAACTTCACGCTATATCCCAACGGTCTGGAAGGCGAGAAAGGATGAACATGGATTTCGCAGGGATCAAAGTACCCGACACAGCGCTGGTGCACGACGCGATAGACTTGTCGCGGAGTTTGTTAGAGCCATTTCTTTTCAATCATGTGATGCGCTCTTGGTTGTTCGGAGTCGTGCTTGCAGAGAGCGCCGCGATAGCACCGGACGCTGAGCTCTTAGCTGTAGCAGCGATCCTGCACGATCTCGGTCTGACCGAGCGGTACAACGGGGAGAATCGCTTCGAGGTAGACGGCGCGAATGCGGCTCGCGAATTCTTGAAAGAACGCGGCATCTCGGCCCAGCAGACGCAGCTTGTGTGGGACGCTATTGCACTTCACACGACCCCAACACTCGCTCTCCATAAAGAGCCCGAAGTTGTGATCACTCATTCAGGAATCGCGGTGGATGTCCTTGGCGCCGGTCTTGATCGCGTCTCGCGGGAGAAACAGCAGGCGATCCTAACCGCATTTCCCCGGCTGGCATTCAAGGACGGATTTAAAGGATGCCTTTGCAACGTCGTTCGTCAGAAACCGATGACGGCGGTTGACAACATTCTTCGGGATTTTGGCATTCGATACGTTGAGGGGTTCACACCTCCGAATTTCGCAGACCTCGTCGCTGGAGCGCCATTCTCCGAATAGCTTAGCCGATGGAGTCAATACTTGAGGACATCTCGGCAGAATATCGTTGCCTGACTTCCAAACGGCGTCCGCCTGAGGTTTCGATAGAAACACCGTCATACACCGCCGGGGGGCTTCGGGAGCATGCTGAGGTCTTGCTTGACACCGCGTCACTGCCTTGCATTTTGGTATTGTGGGTTTGCTCATCATGCCTGCCCTTTATTTCGACTCGATAAAACGATGGATCGTGATCATCACGGCATCAGGCATGCTCGCCCCGCTGAATTCGGCGGCCGAGATCATCGATTATCACCAACACTTATACAGCCCAAAGGCTGGCGCAAGATCGTCTCCAGGGCCGAACGGTATCGACGCCGATTTCCTGGTTGCTCAACTCGATGCCGCCGGAATCAATCGAGCCGTCGTACTGTCGGTCGCATATAGCTTCTCGAATCCAAACAAACCGTCGGTTCCAAATGAATACGCGCACGTGATGGCTGAGAATAACTGGACCAGCGCGCAGGTTGCCAAATACCCTCATCGGTTGCTTGGCTTTTGCAGCGTCAATCCACTCAGGCCCTACGCACTTGAAGAAGTCGCACGCTGTGGGAAAGACCCAAACCTGCGCACCGGACTGAAGCTACACTTCGGCAACTCAGATGTGAATCTTGACAATCCTGGTCATCTCGCGCGGGTGCGACGGGTCTTCCGTGCCGCCAACGAGAATCATATGGCGATCGTGGTGCACATGCACACCAACATCGATCACCATCGACCATACGGAGCAAAGGAGGCCCGCATCTTTTTGGAACAGTTACTCCCTGAGGCTCCGGATGTGGTCGTACAGATCGCGCATCTTGCGGGGGGTGGAGGCTACGACGACCCGGCAACCGACGCCGCTCTTTCGGTATTTGTGAAAGCAATCGAGCGAGAAGATCCTCGAATGAAAAATGTATACTTCGATGTCTGTGGGATAGCCATACCTGGCACGTGGGAGAACAAAGCCGACCTCCTCGTAAAGCGCGTTCGCCAGATCGGGACCCACCGGCTCCTTTACGGAAGCGACGCCGCGACCGCCGACAACTTGCCGAAGGACGCGCTGAAACGATGGCACAGTGTACCCTTGACCCAGGAGGAGTTCCGGGACATCGATAACAACGTCGCGCCCTACCTCCGCAATTGGCTCTCGGCCGGAGAGTCGCATCGCTAAGCAGTCTAATCTGGCCAAATATTCGCGCCAAAGCCCTCTGCCGGTCTTGTCGCCAATACCGGGAATGGTCCACCCGGCCATGTAGTCGACTCGCCGAAGTGGCCTTTGCGCGGGCGAGGGACAAAAAGTGGAAACCGGCCTTATGCCGAGTACCGGATTATGCCGAGTCTTACGCGTAGTTGTTTGCGCCGGCAGCGGAGGGAAGCCCCTTTCGGCAGCCACGCTGATTTGATCCGCTCGGCATAATTCTGGGAGTGTTTCCTTGTGGCCAACTTGGTCGCAAGGAGAAGAAATGAACGAAAGTCATGCTGCAGCCGAATACCCTGGTGCCCTCTCATCTTCGGGTGCACCGAGCGGATCGATCGACGGGCTATTAAAGGATTTCGATCGACACTTGGAAGGACAGCGCGGCTGCGCAGTGGGAACGCGCAGGAACTATCGGCGAGAGGCACGGGCTTTTTTGGTCTACTGGATCGAGAAACGCGGTGAGAATACGGAACGTATCTTTTTCCCAAATGCCGCTGGCGGATTCCTATCGACCGACGGCGCCAATTGCATCCTCCAGCAAGCGGTGCAACGAGCCATTCCCTCCTGTCCGAGCCTGGAGGCAAAGCGAGTCTCTCCTCATGTCATCAGACATTCCACGGCGATGCACCCCCTCCAATCCGGTGTCGATATAACTGTTATCGCGCTTTGGCTCGGACACGGAAGCCTGGAAACGACCCATGGTTACGTTCAGGCTGACCTCCGGATGAAAGAGCAGGCACTTGGGAAATTGGCCCCAGCCGGCGGCACCTTGTCCCGCTTCAAGCCGGACGATGCACTTCTGGCATTCCTGTCCACCCTCTAATTATGCCGAGTACCCATTCCGCCCAATGCCCGCCCGCTGTCGATCGCCCGGAGCCACTCGGCATAGTCCGGTACTCGGCATAAGGCGGGTATTTAGCGACTACCCGCGGGCAATCCACCGCCGCTTGAGCCGATGCATTCGTGAGACCAGGCCACCCCGTAAAGCGATTACATTACAGCCCCCCTTGCATTGCCAAACGTGTTGCTCTACCATGTTCTCGGTAACCGAGGATAGTCCATCGGCATGAGCAAACCGTCTGATTTGGTCCAGGGCACCTTGGATCTGCTGATTCTCAAGATCCTGGCACTGGAACCGCTTCATGGCTGGGCCATCAGCCAGCGTCTGAAACAAGTGTCTGCCAATATGCTTCAGGTCAGCGATGGCTCGCTCTATCCCGCGCTCCACAAGCTTGAAAAAGGGGGCTGGATCACGGCCGAATGGAAGACCAGCGAACTCGGCCGCCGCGCGAAATTCTACTCGCTAACCCGCCTAGGCCGGAGGCAACTGGAGAAGCAAGCAGCAGACTGGGCACGCCTGTCGAGTGCCATCACCGATGTCGTCCGCCTGGAGGAGGCCTGAATCATGTCCCCCAGGCGGTGGCTCTACACCATTCCGTTACGCATGCGGTCGATCTTCCGTCGTAACCGTGTTGAGCAGGAATTGGATGAAGAGCTCCGATTCCATTTGGAACGGCGAATCGAGCAGCACATCGCCAATGGCATGGATGCGCGCGAGACTCTCCGACAGGCTCTTCTCGGGCTCAATGGCTCGGAGCAATGCAAAGAGGAATGCCGTGATATGCGCCATCTCAACCTTGTAGATGACCTCGTGAAAGACCTCGCCTATGCTGCACGCATTCTACGAAAGACACCCACGTTCGCCATTACCGCTGTCTTGACTATCGCCCTCGGCATCGGCGCCAGCACGGCCATTTTCAGTGTGACCAACGCCGTGCTCTTTCGCCCTCTTCCGTATAAGAATCCCGATCGGCTGGTTCTGGCGAACGACCTCCTTTCCAACGCCTACTTCTTCGATTTGCGTAATGGGGCCTCCGCTGCGTTCGAGAACATGGCAGCCGTTATGGTCTTCCGTGCCGTCGTTCCCCGCGAAGACGGTACTGCCGAGCGCATCAGCAAGGGCCTGATCACGACTGACTTCTTCCAGATGCTTGGCGCCCACATCATGTTCGGTCGTGATTTCACCGAGGCGGATGGCAAACCAAACGGTGTGCCGCCGCCATTTCCACCGCCGCAGGGAACCGTGGCCATCCTCAGCCATGACTACTTTCAAAGGCGCTATGGTGCTGATCCGACCGTCCTTGGCCACCAGATGCTTGGTATGGAGGGGCCCGGCCCGCAAATCGTTGGGGTTTTGGAGCCCGGTTTCAAGCTGGTCGGCCCCCAACCCAGTCCGGATGTCTGGATTGCCAACGACCGCGGCTACGACGAATCTAACCGCAGCGACTTGATGCTGCAAGTTATCGGTGATCTCAAGCCAGGTGTAACTCTGGATCGCGCACAGTCGCAGATCGGTCGTGTCGCAGCAACCTGGCGCCCTGAACATTGGCAAGTCCGTCTGGAATCGTGGCACAAAAGCCTTGTGGCCGAAGTCCGGTCAGCGCTCCTCGCCCTCATGGGCGCCGTCACCTTTCTCCTCCTGATCGCGTGTGCAAACGCGACAAACCTCCTGCTCGTCCGCACCAGCCTACGCGAGCACGAACTTGCCGTGCGTGCTGCGCTTGGTGCTCGAACCGGGCGGATCACTCGCCAGATGGTCACCGAAGCCCTACTGCTGTGCGGTCTGGGCACGCTGCTCGGCGTGGGACTCGCTTGGCTCGGGATTCGTGAGTTGCTCACGCTCGCGCCTCCCAATTTGCCGCGCTTGGAATCCGCGTCCATCGACTGGCGCGTGCTTGCGTTCTCCACCTTAGCCGGCGTCGTGGAATCTGCCATCCTAGGCGTGTTGCCTGGCTGGCGCGTCGCACGGCCCGATGTCATGCAGATGCTGCGCAGCGCCGGACGGTCTGCGCACTTGGGAATCGGCGGCTTGCTTCGATCTGGCATCGTGATCGCTGAGGTAGCGCTGGCCTTTGTACTGCTCGTAGGCTCGGGCCTGATGTTTCGCAGCTTTCTCGAATTGCTCCACGTCGACCCCGGTTATGATCCTCACGGCCTCCTCACGTTCCTGACCGTCGGCGACGCAAAAGGCTTTCAGCAACCCCAGCGGCGCCTCGCTTTTCTGCGCGAATTGGAGGATCGGCTGCGGGCGATCCCCGGAATCCAGAACGTCGGTGCTGCCACAGGCCTTCCACTACACGCCGTCGGGTCAACCCATGGAATCCAATGGCGCACCGAACAAATTCCGGAAGTGCCAACCCATACGGTCGATCTTCCCACCGTGCTGCCGGGATATTTTGAGACCCTCCATACGCGCATATTGGAGGGCCGTGCGTTCACAGAAGCGGACAACGCCAGCGGGCGTAACCTCGCAGTTATTGACCAGTCACTCGCCGAGAAGGCGTTCCCCAGTCAGTCCGCACTCGGCAAGCGCATTTGCGTTTTATATCCCGAATCCGACGTGGCTCGAAGTCATCGGAGTGGTCGAGCACCAACGGCTGCAAACTCTCGCCGATCCCGGGCGGGAGCAGATCTTTATGACGGATGGTTTTTTGGGGATCGGTATATCGCGGCACTGGGCGCTCCGCACTGCCGGAGATCCCACAAGGTACGCGGCCGCAGTACGCGCCGAGATTGCGAAGTTCGCCCCTGGACGCTTGGCCATTACAGAAATGCAGACGATGGACACCGCTATTGATACGGCGCAGTCCACTACGCGATTTCATCTGCTGCTCATTGGCACCTTTGCGGTGGTTGCCGCATTGCTAGCGGCTATCGGGCTCTACGGGGTGGTGTCGAGTGCGGTTCGGCAGCGTACGGCGGAGATTGGCCTCCGGATAGCACTCGGTGCTGCGCCGGGAGGCATTTTCAGGCTTGTAATTGGGCAAGGGCTCACTCTGAGCTTGGCGGGCATTGCCATCGGCTTGGTGGCTGCCGGTGGGCTCACGCGCGTTATGGCAAGCATGCTCGTTGGCATCAAAGCAACCGACCCGGGAACGTTCGCGGCCATGATTCTGTTGTTCATCCTTGTGGCAGCGGTCGCCTGCTGGGTACCGGCGCGCCGCGCTGCAGGTCTCGACCCGACGGCGGCCCTACGGGAGGAATAGCAGGATGAAGACTGATAGAAACCGAGGCGCAACTCCCACGGGACACAAGCTTCTCGTGGATATATTGTCACCACCGTTCCGGCGACTGTCTCCACAGCGAACCGCCGCTCTGAACATCGCCATTTGTCTTTCATTTTCGAACTGGCTTTTGAGGCGCTTGCAGCCTTGATCTCAGCGCCTTCCGGTCCGTCCGGAAATTTACCTCCCGCTCAGCTTCAACGGAGGCGGACCGCCCGTGGTTGAGCGATAGTCGCGCACCGCCCTTTTGCTGAATGCGACGCGCAATCGCGATCTTTGAAACTCAACGAAACCGCGCGGCGACCATGATTACTCCACTCGCAGCGCCGCCATAGGATCGACCTTCAGCGCCCGCCACGCGGGAATATAGATTGCCACCGCCGCTGCTAAAACCAACAATAGCGGAACTCCCAGGAATGCGGCCGGACTCACAGCGCTGACACCAAAGACAACGGAGCGTAGCAGGCGCGCCAGGGCGTAGGCTGGAATCAGCCCGGTTATCAGACCAGCGATTGCGGTACGCATGCCACGTTGGAATAGCCTCCAAAACACCGCTGCACGAGGCGCGCCCAGCGCCATGCGAATCCCGATTTCCTGCGTCTGCCCCGCCACAACGTAGGCCATCACCCCGTACACCCCGGCCGATGAAAGCACCAGCGCGAGCACGCCAAAAACGCCCATCAGAGCCGCCATGTAGACGACCACGAAGGCTTCCTGCTGGATAAGATTCGTCAGCGAGTTCAGGTTGGCGACAGGCTGCTCGGGGTCGACCGCACGGATCGCCGCGCGTATGGCAGGAGCAAACAGAACAGCGTCACCGGCCGTACGTATCGCGAGGTCCATTTGCCTCTCGGGCGATTGCACGAACGCCAGATACACCGTGGGCACGGGATGGCGATCGATCACGCTGTGCTCGATGTCGCCGCTGACTCCTACTACCTCCATCCAGGCCCCGCCGATCCGCACGCGGCGGCCGACCGCCGTGCCGTCGGGCCACCAGCGGCGAGCGGCGCTCTCGCTCACCACAGCGACTCGCGGTGCGGTAGCGGAATCGTTCGCAGACAGCAGACGGCCGGCGCGAAGGGGGATATGCAGGCTCGCGAAGACTTCGGGAGTGGCACGCTGAATCCACGCTGAGGGATGCCGGCCGAGTCCCGTCGGCTGGTCATCCAGGGTAACCGGCGACGCGCCTCCGTGGCGGCTGTACGGGAGCGCCGTGACCGCCGCCACCGACCGCACGCCCGGAAGCGATGCGACGGCATCGAGCACCTGGCGATAATAGGGCGCTGGATCGCGATTGGTGGTGAGCGCAATCTGCAGTGTGAGCACCTGCGACGGATCAAGCGCGGGGTTCGAAGCTGTCAGCATTTGGAATCCCCGCACCATCAGGCCGGCGCCTGTCAGCAGCACTACCGCCAGTGCGACTTGTGCGGCCACCAGCAGAGAACGGAGACGGTGCCGGCCGGGCCCCTCCGGTCCCGTCACGAGGCTGGCGCGCGATCCCCGCCACGCCGGCATCAGTCCGGCGAGAATGCCGCTGCCAACGGCTGCCGCCAACGTGAACAGCAGCGCATGCCAGTTCAGTCCGATGTCGGCCAGTCCAGGCCTGAAGCGCACCATTTCGGCCGGGATGTGCGCTGCCAATACCGCCAGTCCCCATTTCGCAAAGAGTAGCCCCAAGCCCGCCGCAAACAACGACAACGCGATGCTCTCGGTGACAAGTTGCCGCATCAGCCTGCCGCGGCGCGCGCCCAACGCTATACGCATGGCGATTTCCTTCCAGCGGCCCGCGGCACGCGCCAGTTGCATGTTGGCCACATTCACGCAAGCGATGAGGAGGACGAACAGTGCCGCGCCGAGCACCAGAGCGGCATAAACGGCCGCCAAGTCGCCCGTGAAGAAGCGCTGCGCACTCCACGCACGAAAGGCGCGATGGGAATCGGTGTCCGGATACTCGCGCCGCAGCCGCGCCGATATGCCTCCCAGTTCGGCATCGAGTTGCGCCAGAGTGTGGCCCGGCGATAGCCGGCCGCCCGATTCGAGCGTCAGAAGGTCGCGGGAATTTCGTTCTTCGGCCGTCATCGCCAGCGGGATCCACAACCGGCCCAGCGGCTGTGGAAAATAGAAGCCCGCAGGCATGATTCCTACCACCGAATAGTCACGCCCGTCCACCCGGATAGTCTTGCCCACAATGTTGGGATCGCCGCCAAAATGCGTTCGCCAGAGGGTGTCGCTGAGGATCGCCTCGCGATCGAGCCCCGGTTGATCGGAATGCCCCAGAAAGCTTCGGCCGATGGCAGGCCGCACACCTGCCACGCTGAGGAAGTTGGGGCTCACACGCGTGGCGTCCAGGCGAAGACCTTCCCCGCCCGAGTCCACCACATTCACGGCGGTAGTCTGCCAGGTTGCCAAACTTTCGAGCAAGGTATCCTGCCGGCGTATGCTCTCGATGTCGGCGGGCGAGGCCGGCGTCCAGAGGTGCGGCTGCCCGGGCACAGTCTGCACAAGCATCGCGAGCTTACTCAGTTGGGGCAGCGGTAACGGACGCCAAAGCACCGTGTCGATCATGCTGTAGATGGCGGTGGTGGCGCCAATCCCTAACGCCATCGTCAGACAAGCCATGGCGGTGAAACCCGGGCTTCGCCGCAACTGTCGAACCGCGAAACGCACATCTTGCCAAAGCCCGGCGAACCAACCGGCTCGACCGACCGGTGGCGGCGCCGGGGGCGCGGCGCCGAAACCCGCCAGTTCGATCGCCGGCCGCACGATGTGCGGCGCGAACGTGGCCTCGGGCGGTCGATTCCAGACCATCTCGGCGATTCCTAAATCGGGCAAAGCGTCCGGCAATTCCTGGTAGAGCAGGCGAGCCTCGCCCCAGCCATCTTTCCGACTGCGGCGCACCCAAATCCAGATGCCACCGAACAACGCTAAAACAAACGGGAAGAGCGGAACGAAGTCTGCTGCCGCCGCGAGCAGCACAGCCAGAATAGGCACGAGCGCGCATAGCGTGATTATATACATGGCAACGATCTGCACCATCGGACGCTTGCCCGGCACGTACGAGCAGGTGAACGGCAGTTGCTGCCAGCCGTAAAACAGGCAGTCGAAGAGCGTGAGTGAAACCAGCGCTTGCAGTGCGGCAACCCGCAAGGCCATGCTCCATCCAACCGCTCTGACGGCGACCGGAAACACCAGCGCGTAGATCGGCAGCACGGCGTAGCACAACGTGAAGCGCTCGACGGCCTGCATCCATTGCTTACGGCCTTGAGTTTCGGTTAGCCGGAAGATCCAGTTGGCGGGCAGTTCGGCGGGTAACCGGAAGACGTGGCGGATGCCCGCCAGCAGCACTACCGAAAGTCCCAGAGGCCAATACAGGATGGCGAACTTGATCCCTTTGCCGAGCCCCACTCCCCGCCCAGTGAGGTGCGATCCGTCGATGAGCGAACTATTGACCATGAGCGCGACAGCGGCGCCGATGTAGGCCAGCCAGATAGTGCGATTGGCGCGGCTGCGCGCTAGTGTCTTTGACAGGAACGCCAAAATGGCTTCCTGCTGCGGATTCCGCGCCAGCAGGCGAAGCAGACTCCACTTGCCGCTACGCGGCGCTTCGATGTGTACCGGCGCTTCGATTAGGAGCTGTCGATAGCGCTGGTAGCTCAGCAGGTAAGAGAGCACCATGAGCGCCGCCGCCACCGCAAGCGCCATCCACGCCCGGTCCGCCATCACAGCGTAAAACGCCCCCTGATCGCCCAGTACGCGCTCGTGCAGTCCCAGGAACCAGACTGGCGGCGCCCAGGCGAACTCGGGCAAATGGGCAACGTCGCGCATGGTCCAATCGCGGATGTTCCAAGCGTAAAGCGCGATGAAAAAGAGTACTCCCACCAGCAATCCCTGCAAGTAGACAGAGACGCGCGTGAACCAGCGCGCTGGCAGCAGACTCCACAACACGCCCTGCAACGCCACCATGGAAAACAGCAGGAAAAAGCAGCCCAGCCCCGTCGCCAGCGCCATCGCCCCGGCCTTGGGCCAATATGTCGAGTCTGGCTGCCACTGTCCACCGAACTCCAGCGGCGCTAGCACTGCCGGCAGGATATTCATCACGGTTACCAACCCAGCGGAGAACAGCATCACCGCCGCGAAGCGAGCCAGAAAGATCTGCCGCGAACGAATCGGCAATCCAGCCAGGGAAAGATAGTCGCGCCGACCGGGAAATAGCGATTGCCACTGTATGAGCCCGAGTAGTCCGGTCACCGCGAGCACCACGGTGATCAACGAAAGGGTGTCCGCGGTCATGGCGGCATGCAGAGGGGCTTTATCGGCGAGTTCGGCCAGCCTCCGGTACTTGCTGGAGTCTATTGCGTTGGTCGAACCCTCGCGCAGAATCAGCAGACCCGCGGGCACGAGCATCGCGAAGGCGCCAATCGCCACATTGCGCCATTGTCCTGGGGTGGACGACCATTCACCGTCCAGCATGCGGGCTACGAAATGCCGCACAAGCTCGAATTTGACACCGTGAGTCTCCGCCCAGGCTTTCATGCGCGCATCGCCTCCACGATACGGTTCGCCACAGCCGGGTGATTTTCATCGCGCGTCAGCTGCGCGAAGATGCCTTCGAGCGAGCGCTCCTGCATCTGCTCGCGCAATCGGTCTATGGTGTCGTGCGCCACTACGCGGCCTTTGGAGAGAATCAGGACGCTCGAGCAGACCTTTTCGAGCACTTCCAGCACGTGCGAGCAGTAGAAGATCATTTTGCCTTGACGGGCGAGCGACTCCAGCAACTCGCGCAGTACCAACGCTGTGGTCACATCCAGGCCGGAGAGCGGTTCGTCCCAGATCAGGAGGTCGGGATTGTGGAGCAGGCCCGCGGAGAGCAATACTTTCTGGCGCATGCCTTTGGAATAAGAGGAGAGTGCGCAATAGCGGTCGTCCCAGAGCGAGAAGATGTGGAGGAACTCCTCGATCTTGGGCTCCAGCACTTTGAGCGGCAATCCGCGGAGGCGCCCGACCAGTTGCAAGTACTCGATCCCCGAAAGATGCGGGTAAAGATTCGGCTCCTCGGGAACGTACCCAAGACGGCGCTGGAACGCCGGGAGGTCGTCTACAACACTGCGGCCATCGAACAAGATCTGACCATCGCTCGGTTCCAGGAGGCCGACGATCATTTTCACCGTGGTGCTCTTTCCGGCCCCGTTGGGGCCGATATAGCCGAGAATCTCGCCGGGACGAATGGTGAAATTAACGTCGCTTACGGCTGTTACTCCCTGAAAACGCTTGGTCAAATGGCAGATTTCGAGCATTTGCACCTTGGACACCGCCTGCGGGTAGAAGTTCCATGATTCGGACGTCAATATTGAACCGATTTCATTTCGAGCAGCCTATTGCGCCGGAGGCGACGGAATTTATGGCGCAATGGCGGAGATTGCCTCGGCATTCGCTTCCCTTCTTAAGCGCGCAGGGACTGATTGATCTAGGCGTAGAGGCCGCGGGCTCAGCCAGAGCTTTGACTCGGCAACGAATGTAGCTGAACGCAGATCCCATGGCTTCGGCCCGTGTTCAATTGAGGACCCTTCTTTGAGGCATCGCCTACCCAGAAAATCCACTTGGCTGTCTAACGCCCCATTGCTGACAGATGCCATGCCAGCCACGGCGGATAGATCCTCCCTGACGGCGTAGCGTAGACCGACGAACCACCGCCCAGAAGGTCGGCTTAACTGGAAGTTGGTTTTCGATGCGGACCGGCGTTCGCGCTCCGGGCGGGCCACCGCGAACCGAGGCGGGGACAAGCGTTGCTTTACACGCGCCCTTTCCCCGCTAGTGTAGTGTACGCGAAATAACTGGACAGCCATTTCTTCCGTTTTCTGGCCCGGGGACTCGTACAGCCGGGCTGAATCTTCTCCAAGGTCTGGCGGCGGCTTGCTCATGCTCCCCTCATCTAATGGCATGAGTGTACTTTCTTCTTGATCTGCCGTCAAGAGGAATTGTCAGCAATTCTGGAGGAACCAGCTCGGGGACGTGCTCGACAAGCAGCTTGGGCTGAAACTTCGGCCGGCGGTCCCAGTGAAGAATTCCTCGTCATGGATCAACATTGAATGGCACCCACCGGAGAATTTGACGAAGCGTTACGTGCGCAATGCAGGCCCGAGCCGACATCCTGGCTCGCGAGAAACGCCGTGGCGCTAAGGCTTCGAATCGTATCGTCCGCCGCGCTTTAGACAGTTCAATTAGGCACTTAGGGGCGAAGCCCGACAAATTCTTTGTCGATCAAGCAGCCACTCCGAGTTCCCGCAAGATGCCCGCCATGCTGACGCGGACAGCCTCGTAGTGACGGTCCAGCGCCGTCGGGTTCTGTGACCCGCGGGAAGCCCGGATTTCTTGCGCGGCGGTAAGCAAGAGGCGGATGGCTTTCTCCCGCAAAACCACTAATGCGGCGATGGCCTTCAGCCCTGCCTGAGTCGCTCGGTAGGCGCGGCTTTTCCCGACCCTTTCTACCATCTTCTTTCCGCGCAGCTTCTTGAGATCGTATGCGGCTTGTCGGGGACTGTAGTCGCCACTGGCTACCGGGCCGGACTGCGTGACTTGATCCGCCAGTTCCGAGGATGTGAAGCCGTTGGGGCGCCAGGATAACGACAGAACCGCCTCGGCCACGCGGCGCATCCGGGCTTTGTTGAAGTCGATACACCGACTTTCGCCTTGCCTACCACAGATGGTTCCGGCAACCGCTCCAGCGTGTCGTCCGGGATGAAGGATTGGTCGATACAGGACAGGGACTGCATGAATCGCTCCAGCATGCCCTTCAACTCCGCAACGATCCGAGGGAACTCTATAGTGTCGTTTCGTTTCTGGTTACGCAACGTCACAAGGAGTTCGGGATTCGCAGGGCGTTGGGCGCTTCGACGCCGTCGGTACTGCTGGGGGTGATCTATTCCGGACTTCGAGCAGTTCTGGCCGGGTTGGTGGCCGGGTTTCTTTTGTGCATCCTTTTGAATGGCTCTTCAAGCAATGGACTCAAGGAAGTATGAACGATCCGCTGGTCCTTCTAGGCGCCTCGTTCGTGCTTCTGTGTACATCTCTGATCGCGAGTGTTTGGCCCGCCTGGCGGGCCTGCGCCGTGGAGCCGATGACGGCTTTGCGCCACGGGTGAGATGACGGTGGGCTTTGGCGTTATGAGGGGCGCCGGCACGCAGCTGACTCCCTGGGCTACCGGCGCCACGGTGTGGGCGATGAGCGAAGCCGAAGCTCTGCTGCCTGTCGAGGTCGCTGCGGTTCAGTCCGCAGGAAAGCGCGCTCGAACTAGGCTGGCTGCTGGCGGAGATGCGGGTTTGACCATTTCCCCGGAAACGTGAGACGCTCCGCTGAACCAGTGACGGTGGGCACCAGTGGCCGGGCCTTCGGATGGGGTGGCACTTCAGCGACATGACAAGCCAACTAATTGAACTGTCTAAAGAGCGGCGGACGATACGATTCGAAACCTAAACGCCACGGCGCTTCTCGCGAGCCTGGATGTCGGCTCGGGCCTGCATTGCGCACGTAACGCTTCGTCAAATTCTCCGGTGGATGCCATTCAATGTTGATCCATGACGAGGAATTCGTCACTGGGGCCGCTGGCCGAAGTTTCAGCCCAAGCTGCTTGTCGAGCACGTCCCCGAGCTGGTTCCTCCAGAATTGCTGACAATTCCTGTTGACGGCAGATCAAGAATAAAGTACACTCATGTCATTAGATGAGGGGAGCATGAACAAGCCAAGAGATCTTGTCCAGGGTACCGTAGACTTGCTGATCTTGAAGACGATCACGCCGGGGCCGTTACACGGTTGGGCGATCGCACAGCGGATCAAGCAGGTCTCCAAAGACGTTATGAAACTCAATCAGAACGCCCTTTATCCAGCTTTGCATCGCCTGGAAGAGCAAGGGCGGCTGAAATCGGAGTGGGACGATTCCGAGAACAACAGGCGTGTCAAGTGTTACTCGCTCACGAAGGCCAGCCATCCAATGCTCAGCCTCGTCAGAGGAATCTGTGGGTCACTGATTCGGTCGAATGGCGCCGGGAAGCTCGGCTCGCGTAGCCGGCGAACCCGATGCCGGGGGGGAGCGGCTTTTTTTCGTAGCCAGTTGCCTTTCGAAGCAATTTGAATTCCCAGTAGACGCCAGGCTGTTACCCGGTAGCAATCGTCGCGAACCGTCCGCCAAAGCGATAAACCAGATGACGGCTAAACCATTGTCAAGATCACTTTCCCTTCGTGATTCGCGGTCGTGCGTCCGCCGGAGGTAGCGCGGCCACCTGTTCGAAAGCCATGCGCGCCGGCTTCGGCAGCAACGACGATTCGGGAGCACAGACAGGTCGCCAAAGACGGCTTCGCCGGGACGAAATCGCTCGACGCGGCTGCCCAAAGCGACCACGCTTCCGGTGCTGCATCCCAGGTATCGCTCGGCCGTTTGAAACCGCGGCCCGCGCATTCCTGAACTTCAGGACGGCCTCTCTCCACGATTGGATGTCGATATGGAACCGGATAGAATCAACAAAAAAATGAACAAACTTGCCTGCCTCGCCCTTTTCTGGTTGTTGCCTTTGCCATTTCTGTCAGGGGCCGATGATGTCACGTTTCCGAGTGGCGACATCACCCTTCACGGAGTAGTGTACAGGCCGGAAGGGAAAGGGCCGTTTCCCGCTGTCGTTTATAACCACGGGAGTGCCGAGGGCATGATCAGCAAAACCGGATTCGATGCACTCGGTCCAGTGTTCGCGAGCCATGGATGGGTGTTCTTTGGGCCCTACCGGCGTGGCCAAGGTTTGAGCGCGTCCGCGGGCCCATATATTGGTGACCAGATCGCGGCAGCCGAAAAGAATGGTGGCATCGCGGCAGGCGCCGAAACCATGGTGCGGTTGCTGGCGACGGATCACCTGAACGATCAGCTCGCCGCGCTTGCGTGGCTGCGAAAGCAGAGTTTCGTTCAAGCGAATCGTATCGCCGTAGCCGGAACTTCGTTCGGCGGCATCGAGGTCGTGCTGGGTGCGGAACGCGGATCTTATTGTGCAGCCATCGATTCAGCGGGGGCAGCCCAAAGCTGGGCGGACGCGCCGGCGGTGCAATCGTTGATGAAGGCTTCGGTTCGAAATGCGCACGCGCCGATATTTTTCTTCCAGGCCGAGAACGATTATGACCTGTCGCCGAGCAAGGTCCTCTCCGCAGTGATGAAGGACGCGAGGAAGCCGTACGAGGTGAAGATCTATCCCCCCTATGGGAACTCCCGGCAAGAGGGCCACGCGTTCGGTTACTTTGGATCCGCCGTCTGGGCCGACGATGTCTTCCGATTTCTCAACCAGCATTGTGGTAAGCAGTAGTAGATCCTCCGTGGTCTAAAATAACCGGCCCAAATCTGCTTGCACCAAGCTAAGCGTAAGCGATTTAGAATCAATCAGTTTGGCCGATTATTTTCGATTTATCTAGTCCAATCTCTGCACGCGCAACATTCCGAAGAAGTTAACGCCGCGCGGGCACGAGCACTGGCCAGATAAGTCGCGTAGCGTTTACTGACGCAAACGCCTTCTCCTTACGGGTCGGGTTGGCAGGCCGCAATCAGGTTGCGCGGTAACGCCGTAGCCGTTTAAAGCGCCCTCATCCGCAACTCCAGGTGGACCATACGGTTCTTTCTAACTGAACCAACGTCGCCGCGGCATCCACCGGGAGCGTGGAGTATGCCGTTCGCGGTCATGGTAGGAGGGATCAGCAGGGCGCGGACCCCAACCGGCATCCCTCCACTGAGTCGCGGCTTTTCCCGTCATCCTGGCGGGGCTCTCTCTGGCCACGTCCGTGCTCCAAGCCGTGCCGATACCGGTGGCCAGTGACATCTTCTGCGCGCAGACCGGGCAACATCGCGGGCAGAAGGTTCCCCGATGGAACAGAGGGCGGTGCATCTTCTTAGCTCGCCCCCCACACGTCAGGCAGAGGCTGGTGACGTTGGCGGACTGGATGCACGGCTCCATAGCTCAAGATTCTGACCAGCTGTCAAACCAATCTTGCCGTTCGATCCACAGCCGCAGCTCCCGGTGGCCAGGCGGATTTCGGCGCACCCAGTCAAACTAAACTGGCGCTAACGGAACCCGGACTGCGCCAGCGCTTGGAGATTAGATCATCGGGTGGCGCAAACACCACCGCCGGAAGCGCTGCGCGTGCCGGCGCCATTGGACCAACTTCCTGGAACGTCGCGAAAGACCAGTTCCGGCTTCCCGCATCCTGAATCGCGAGCGGAGAACGATGCAACTGGAGTTTCACCAAATGCTTGCTGTCGATCCGATTTAGGGTTGACATGCGACATGTGTCGCGTATATTATGTGACAGGAGTCGCACATAATTCTAAAGCGAGACGATGACGATGCCCAAAGCGATCACTGAGGGATTGGCACGACGGGAACGGGAGATCATGAACGCAGTTTTTGCGCTGGGTAATCGCGCGTCCGCGGAGGAAATCCGCGCGCACCTGACGACACCGCCAAGCGATTCGTCGGTGCGCGTGATGCTCGCGAGGCTGGAGAAGAAGGGCTATCTGAAACACCAACAGGACGGCCTACGGTACCTTTACTCGGCAACGATCTCCCCAGCCGCTGCCAAGCGGACGGCGCTGCAACAGTACCTGTGGACCTTCTTCGGCGGCTCGTTGCAACAGATGGTTACGGCTCTGGTTAGTGAGGCGTCGTGGTCTGACGACGAGCTCGATTCACTCAAAGACGAGATCAACCGTGTTCGTAAGGAAAGGAAAAATCAGTCATGATGCCCTTCATCCAAGAAACAATGCTTGCAGTCAGTAATTCGCTGGCCACATTGCTTGTCGCCAAGGTTACCTTCGTCACGGCGTTAGGCCTCATCGGCGCCTGGTTGGCGCGCAGGAACCGTGCAGCGGTGCGCCATGCGATTCTGGCCGCAGCCTTCGGCGTGTTGCTGACGCTTCCCATCGCCTCTATCCTCGCTCCGCAGGTCCGCGTCGCGGTTCTGGTTGGGGAGCAGGATCGGGCCGTTTTGCCTCCCCTCGATGCGGCGATCGACGGAATTCCGCCCGGCGCGGCGACGGATGGACGTGGTGTTACTTCTGGGACCCAGCAGTCGTCAAAATCCTCGCTGTCCGCCCTGTTGATGATGGGATGGATCGCCGGGGCGATGCTGTCTCTGCTGCCGATGATCGTGGGCCTGTGGAGAATGCGTTCGCTGCGACGAGCCGGTTTTCCGTGGGCAGGCGGGCAGTCAATCGTCGACGGGCTAGCCCGTGAGGCCGGCATCCATAGGCGCGTCGAAGTGCTGTTGCACGAAGCGTCGCCAGGACCAATGACCTGCGACCTCTGGCATCCGGCCATTGTTTTGTCTCCAGATGCGCAGACGTGGGAGGAAGAGGAACTCAGTCGAGCGCTCGTGCACGAACTAGAACACGTGCGGCGGAGCGACTGGGTGAGCCAGTGCTCGGTGCGGGCTGCTTGCGCCGTGTATTGGTTCCACCCCCTGGTGTGGATGGCATGGCGTCAACTCGCGCTCGAAGCGGAAAGGTCCTGCGACGATGCGGTGCTGCGACGTTCTGAGGGGACGGTTTATGCGGATCAGCTGGTCACGTGGCCGGTATGGCCCTGATAGCTGGCCTGCACCTGGATATTCACCTGGCCGTTGCCCGACGGACGGAAGCCGCTGATTACCGCACGGCCGTTGGTATCGGCAGTGATGGTGATGGTGTTAGATCCATTAGCGAAAGCTCCCGGAGTCGCTCCGCCGGTATGAGTAGCGGCGAACCAGACTACCCCCGTCGTGACGATAGCGCCGCCGACGATCGGCAGGTTGTTCCGGTCTCGCACCTCGACGATGCTCTCGGCGAACGTGCCGTCCTGGACGATGTTCGCGCCGTCCTCTCCCTGTATGACCACGATCTGTAGATCGTCCGAACCGTTATTGTCTTGCCGGGCGCCCTGTTGTTGTGCACATAAGGCGACCGACGCTATAAGTGTTACGCCTAATAACCGCTTCGCTTGTTTCATGCTCCCTCTCTGTGAATGCTCTCTCTGTGAAATGCCGAGTTAACTATGTCAAAAATCGCTGCACCCTTTGCTGTGCAGCGCGCTCCTTAATCCCTCAAATTGCCGCAGATAATTAGCCGCATTCTTAGCCTCATTGAGGTCGGGATTCAGTGCAACGACCTTCTGATAGTTGGACCGCGCCGCTTTGGCGGAGTCGCAGGATTTTGTGGCAATGAAAAGGTCCCGATGGACGTTGCCGAGCAGGAAATAGGCCATGGGGTCCTTCGGGTCGTAGCTAACCGCGCGGGAGCAGTCCTCACGCGCCCGTAGAAGGTTACCCAGGTTTTTTTCGCAGATACAGAGACCCAGGAACGCCGCGTCGCGCCACTGCTTATAGATGTCCGTTCGATCGGCATGGCGCCGGCTGCCAACGAAAACGTGAAAGCCGATCCATCCCAGCGTCGAAGTCGAGAAATTGGTGAGATTGACGAATGCCTGATAATTATCTCGAGCCTGCAGGAACAACGGCGTCTTTTCTGGCGGCGGCGTGGAAACAGCGATCTCACGCAGGCAGTCGGCGCGCCGGAAATTCGCCTCCGTGTTCTGCGGATTCAGTTGCAGCGCCCGGTCGGCTTCGGCGGCGCATTCCTTCCAGGACAACTTTTCCCAATACGCTCCCGCCATGAGGGAATGAAGCTTGTCGTTGGCGGGCTCGAACCGAACCGCCTCGGCCAGTTGCCGCACAGCTTCGTCGGCATCCCCCGTTGCAATCAACGAATCCGCATACTCCAGGCGGGGCGGTACGAATGTCGGGTCCAATTGGATCGCGCGCAGGAGCGCTTTCTTACTGGCCTCCCGATCACCCAGCGTCTGATTGACCCGGCCGAGATCGTAAGCGGCCGCGGCATAGTTTGGATCCACCTGCAACGCCCGCGCGAAAAGCTCCTTCGAATGCTGCAGGTCTTGATCGCTCTGGGAGTGTGCAGCCGTGAATTGCCCGAGAGGCTTCACACTGGAATGCCGGTTGTTATACAGCTTGAGCCCTTGTTGGTCGAGCGCCTCCGCCTCGCGTTTCACGGTGACGGCGAAACGCATGTGGACCGTCACGGTGGTCGGCTGAGCTCGCTTCGATTCTTGGCCTCAATCAGTTCGTTGACCAACTCCGCCGCCGTCGTGAATCGCACGCGCTTGCGCTGACGGCAGGCTTCTACAGCCAGACCGGTGCCCAAGTGCGTCTTGC
>Ga0116129_1000552_pt1 | contig 23865 bp, 21 predicted proteins | sample June2015DPH_17_2_FD_89732 | JGI IMG/M metagenome (GOLD analysis project Ga0116129, IMG submission 89732) | Peatland microbial communities from SPRUCE experiment site at the Marcell Experimental Forest, Minnesota, USA - June2015DPH_17_10 | ecosystem: Environmental > Terrestrial > Soil > Wetlands...
ACGGCCGCGCGTAGGGAAATTCGGATTTGTCGATCAGGTTGCGACGGCGCAACTCGACCCGATCGAGGCCGAGCCGGGCCGCGATGGCGTCCATCATACGCTCGCGCGCGAACGTGCTCTCGTAGCGGCCGGGCGCCCGGTAGGTGCCACCGGGGGTCTTGTTGGTGAGGCGGATGCGGCCGACGGCCCGATAGGCCGGCACCCGATAGGGGCCCGGCAGCATGACGGCGGCAAGGTCGGGCACGGTCGCCGCGTGGGTGCGCACATAGCCCCCCTGGTCGTGTAGGAATTCGTCGTCGAACGCCAGGATATGGCCGTCACGATCGACGGCGGCGCGGATCGCATGGCGCTGCTGGCGCGAGTGGTTGGCGGCGATCAGATGCTCGCGCCGGTCCTCGATCCATTTGATCGGCGCGTCCAACCGCAGCGCCGCGACGCACACCAGCACGTCCTCGGGATAGAGTTCGCCCCGAATGCCGAAGCCACCGCCCACATGGCCCTCGTAGAGGTGGACGGAAGACGGCGCGCGGCCGAGCATGCGGGCGATGCTGTCGCGGTTCCAGTGGGGGACTTTGGCGGCGCCATGAAGCTCGAGCACATCGCGCGAGGCGTCGTAGCGTGCGATGGCGCCTCGGGTTTCCATCGGCACGCCGGAATGCCGGCCGATGTCGAGGACGAGTTCCAGCACCGCATGGGCGTCGCGGAATGCCGCATCGACGTCGCCATAATGTTTCTCGATAACCGCGGCCTCGGTCGAGCGACCGGGCTCGAATTCGCCGGGCGGCGCCTCGGCGGCAAGCAGCGCCGGCAATTCATCGATCTCGAGGGTGACGAGATCGGCCGCATCTTCCGCCACATAGGCATCAGTGGCGAACACCGCCGCGACCGGCTCGCCCACATAGCGCACCCGGTCACGAGCGAGAATCGGCTGCCGATAGGCCACGAGCCCTTCGATCCGCGACAGGCGGAAGTCGATGGGCGGAATGTCGGCGGTGTCGGCCGCGGTCCACACCGCGACGACGCCCGCGAGCGCGCGGGCCGCGCCGGTATCGATCGCCACGATGCGACCGTGGGCGACCGGCGAACGCACGATCCGCATGTGAAGCTGGAACGGAAACGAAATATCCGCCGCATAGGCGCCACGACCCGTGACCAGCGGGCGGTCCTCGAGGCGCGGAACCGATTGTCCGACGAAGCCCATCGCGGTCACGTCCGCGCCACGCCCGCGGCCCGCAGGGCGGCGCGGATGCGCTGCGGGGTGGCGGGAATTTCGTTGATCGATACCGCGAACGGCGCCAGCGCGTCGTTGATGGCATTGACGATGGCGGCCGGCGCCCCGATGGCGCCGCCCTCGCCCAGACCCTTGGCCTTGATCACCGAAGCCTCGGTGAGGGTTTCGAGATGATGGATATCGATCGGCGGTACTTCATGGGCGGTGGGCAACAGGTAGTCCGCGAAGGTCGCGGTCAGGATATTGCCGGTTTCGTCGTGGATGACCTCTTCCAGCAGCGCATTGGCGACACCCTGGGCCACGCCGCCCCGAATCTGCCCCTCGGCGATCATCGGATTGATGAGGCGCCCGGCATCTTCGGCAACCAGCAGCTTTTCGAGCGCGACCTTTCCGGTCTCGATGTCGACTTCCACGATGGCGACATGGCAGGCATTGGAGAAGGTGCCGGCAGGATCGTAAGTGGCGGTTTCCCGAATGCCGGGCGTCAGCTCCTGGCCGAAGCGATGATACTGATGATAGGCCGCCCGCGCTAGCGCGGCGATCGCGATCTCGCGATCGGTGCCGGCGACCCGCGCGAGGCCGTTCTCCAGCACGATGTCTTGAACTGCTGCTTCGAGCACATGTCCCGCCATGATGCGCAGCTTGGCGCTGACCTTGCGCGCCGCCAACAGCGTGGCGCCGCCGGAAATCACCATCGAGCGGCTCGCGAAGGTGCCGAACCCATAGGGCGTGCGGTCGGTGTCGCCGTGCACGATCTTGATGCGGTCGGGCGCAAGCCCGAGCTCATCGGCGACGAGCTGGGCGAGCGTGGTACGCAGGCCCTGGCCGTGAGGCGAAGCGCCGATGCGGGCCTCCACATATCCCGATGGGTCCATCGCGAGCTCGACGGTTTCCCAGCCGGGCGTCACCTCCATGCCGCGCGCCGCGAAGGCCGGCGTGCCATAGCCGGTGCGCTCCGAGAACGTCGAGATGCCGAGCCCGAGATAGCGGCCGCCGGCGCGCGCCGCGGCTTGGCGCGCTCGGAACGCCGGCACATCGGCGGCATCGGTAGCGATCTCCAGGGTTTCCACATAGGTGGCCTCGTCGAACACCAGGCCGGTCGCCGACTTGTAGGGAAACGTCCGGATCAGGTTGCGGCGGCGGATGTCGATCGTGTCGATGCCGAACGACGCCGCCGCCTTGTCCATCAGCCGTTCCAGCGTGAAGGTGATGACCGGTCGCGCCACGCCGCGATAGGGCGCCATCGGGCAGGTATTGGTGGCAACGCCGCGGGCACGGCAAGCGTATTCGCGCACGTCGTAGGGGCCGGGCATTTCCGCCATGGCCATCAGCGGCTCGACCCCGCAAGTGGTCGGGTAACATGAATAGGCCCCGATATTGGAAACGACGTCGGCATCGAGTGCGACCAGCCGTGCGTCGGCGTCGAACGCGCCTTCGAGAGTGATGTACTGGTCGCGGCTGTGGAAGCACGCAATGAGGTTCTCGCGCCGATCCTCCGTCCACGCGACCGAGGTGCGCAGCTTGCGGGCAAGCCAGGTGACGAGTACGAATTCGGGCCCCAGCGACATTTTCTGCCCGAACCCGCCGCCGACATCCGGCGCGATGACGCGCAGGTCGGACTCCGGCATGCCGAGCGTATCCGCGACGGCGGTGCGGATCAGGTGAGGCATCTGGGTCGCGCAGGTGAGCGTGATACGGTCGCTCGATCGGTCATAGACCGCATGGGCCGCGCGCGGCTCCATGGGCGAGGCGTTCTGGCGGCGCGACCGGACCTCGACCTTGATGCGCCGGTGCGCGGCGCCCGAGACGGCATCGAATTGCGCGGTCTTGATGAGGCCTTCCACAATGACGTTGCCGGGAGCGATCGCGTGAACCGCGGGCGCATCCGACGCAAGCGCCGCCATGGCGTCGACCAGCGGCACCGTCTCCTCGATCTCGACGGTGACGAGATCGGCCGCATCCTCGGCAGCCTCGCGGCTACCCGCCACCACGGCGGCCACCGGCTCGCCGGTGAACCGCACCACCTCCGCCGCGAGGATCGGCTGGGCGATCGGGGCGTAATTGAATTTGTGCAACATCGGGGCGATCGGTAGAAGCGCCGCAACCTCGGCGGCCGTCACCAGCATGACGCCGTCGGGGGCCAGGATGCGGGTGATGCGGCCGGACGCCACCGGGCTGCGCACGAACCGCACCCATTTTTCCGCCGCAAGATCGCCGGTGAAGCGGCCTTGCCCCGTCACCAGCGCCGGATCCTCGACCCGGCGGATCGACCGGCCCACCCAGCCAGTTGGCTTTGCGTGGGACGTCACAGCACTCTCATGTCACCCCTCCCCCGTGTTTACGGGGGAGGGGAGGGTGGGGGCTGTTTCAACAGGCGTTGTGCTGCGGAAAGGACCCCACCCCGCCCTCCCCGAAGACGGAGAGGGAAAAGAAAGCGTCGTGGCGCATGCAATTGAATTGGAGCTCATGACTGCTGCACGGTTCACTTCACCGATGGCTTGGCGGCGAATTTCGAGCCGCGCACGCACATGCGGCCGCGAGAGTCCTGCCACAGCTTTTCGATCGCATGTAGATGCCCGATCGCCTGCGCGATGGTGCGGAAATTGTAGCCCGCGAACCGCTCCGCGATGTCGGTGTAGTACAGCGGCTCCTTGTCGATGGCGGTGAGGATCTTTTCCGCCAAGGCCGCGACCTCGCGTTCGTCGCCGGCGTCGCCCGCCTTGTCGGCCTTGCCCTTGACGTAGTCGTCGAGTTTTGCGGTTTCCGCATAAGCGTAGGTGATGCGCTCGTAGTGCTCCTTCGGGATGCCTTCCGGAATGGTGGCATCGATGCCGACCTTGGCGCCTGTCGGCACCACGCCCGAGCCCTGCGGCAGGCTCGGATCGAGCGGCTTCGCCCGCGCATTGGTGACGATCATGATGTCCTTGTCGCCTTGGACGCGGGTCGCGATCGCCCACTCGACTTCGGTCGAGTTGAACACGTCGATGTCGTCGTCGACCACCACCACGTGTTTGAGATCCATCACCGACAGCGCCGCCAGTAGCGCGTTCTTGGCCTCGCCCGGTTGCTTCTTGATGGAAATCACCGCGTGCCAGAACGCGCATCCGCCCAGCGTGACGTTGATGTCCTTGACCTGCACGCCGGCGGTCCTGAGCGCCTGCCGGATCGCCGTATAGCGCACCGGCGCCGCCAGCCAAGTGTTTTCCCAGGGCATGTGCAGGTTGTAGTAGATCGCGTCCTTGCGCATCGAGATCGCCTTGATGCGCACCAGCGGGTTCCAGTGCAGCCCGCCCATCAGGCGGGTGAACTCGCCGAACCGCCCCTCCGGCCAGGTCCAGCCGGTCGGCAGGATTTCCGCCTCCAGCACGATCTCGGCGTCGGCGATATAAGGCACGTCAATGGTCTTGCACGGCGCGAGCTCCACCGGCACACCGCGCAACCCGCCCGCAATCGCCATTTCGTCGACGCCGAGCGGCGCCCGGTAACCGGAGCCCGTGATCTCGATGGGATGGGTACCGATGCTGATCGAGATCGGCAGCGCCTCCTTGCGCTCGAATGCGCGCTGGGCGAACAGCCGCATGTTGTTGGGCGTCACGATGTCGATGCCGGTGAGGCTCTTTTCCTTGACGATGAAGCGGTAGATGCCGCTGTTGACGCCAAGCTCCGGATCGCGCGCGATCACCACCCCGGCCGTGATCATCGGGCCGCCGTCATAGATCGACGACATCGGGATCGGCAGTTTGTAGAGATCGACGTCGTCGCCCACGAGGGTGACTTCGCGGGTCGGCGAGGATTCGACGTGTTTGGGCGGGATCGGCTTGTCGATCGCCGCCTTCAGCTTGTGCTCGATTTCCAGATAGGTGTCGCAGCCGAGTGCCATGGCGGCCCGTTCGGGCGAACGGATGATCCCGGACACCACCGGCATGTCGTAGCCGACCACATTGTGGAAGAACAGCGCCGTCGAGGCCTGGTCCACCAGGGTCGAAATGTGGCGGATATCCACCGGCTGGTGCAGATCGACGAGCTCGCCGGTCTGCCGCAGACGATCAAGGAACTGACGGAAATTTTCCTGCATCAGGAGGTCTCCAAGGCGAGAGGCGAAGTGCCGGCGGCAGACACCGCACCTTCAATTAGCGATGGAATGTGCGGCCCGCAATGATTAAGAACACCCAGTGAGCAGGGAGAACATGCGTGAGCGGGACCACGATGAAAGCGCTGGTATTGCGCCGGCACGGCGGATTGTCCGATCTCGAAGTGACCAACGACCACCCGATGCCCCGGGTGACGGAAGGCCACGTGGTGATCCGGGTGCGGGCATCCTCGTTCAACTACCATGACGTGTTCACGGTGCGCGGCATGCCGGGCATCAAGGTGCCGATGCCGGTGGTGATCGGGCTCGACATGGCGGGCGAGATCGTCGAGGTCGGCAACGGCGTGACGGCCTGGAAGCCGGGCGACCGCGTGTTGGTCAACCCGCTCAATAAGAAAAAGGGTTTAATGGGCGAAATGCTCGATGGCGGCATGGCCGAATACTGCCTCGTCGCCGCCGACCAGCTCGTTGCTATTCCGCCCCACGTCACCTTCGAGGAGGCGGCGTCGCTTCCGGTGGCCTATGGCACCGCCCATCGCATGCTGATAACCCACGATACCATCCGCAAGGGCGACCGCGTCATCGTGTTGGGCGCCAGTGGCGGCGTCGGCACCGGTTGCGTCATTCTCGCCAAGCACCTCGGCGCCGAGGTGATCGCCTGCGCCAGCAGCCCCGAGAAGATGCGGCGACTCAAGGAGCTCGGCGCCGACGAGGTGATCAACTACCAAGAAATCGATTTCTCCAAATGGGCCGTCGAGCGCTACGGCAAGCCGCAGCGCCGCAGCTATGAGGGCGGCGTCGACGTGGTGATCAACTTCACCGGAGGCGACACCTGGCAGCCGTCATTGCGCTGCCTCAAGCGCGGCGGCAAGCTGCTGGTCTGCGGCGCCACCGCCGGCCACGATCCGAAGGAGGACCTGCGCTATGTGTGGACCTTCGAGCTCAAGATCATCGGCTCCAACAGCTTCTATGACGAAGACCTCAAGGGCCTGATGGAGCTGATCGCCTACGGAAAAATGAAACCCGTCATCGACAAGGTGCTGCCGCTCGAGCAGGCCGCCGAAGGCCTGCGCCTGATCCAGGACCGCGAAGTCATCGGCAAGGTCATCGTCACGCCGTAACCCGCCGCCGCGGGCATAAAGGAAACCATCGGCTCATGAGCGAAGAGATAACATTGGAGCGCGTGCAGGAACTGGTGACGCGGGCGCCCTATCATAAATGGCTGGGCCTGAAGGTCGTCGCGGTGCATGACGACGGCATCGAAATTACCGCGACCTGGCGGGAGGAATGGGTCGTCAATCCGGACCGCCGCTATACCCATGGCGGCGTGCTCGCCGCACTGGTCGATCTCGGCGCCGACTGGGCGATGGTCAAGAAGCTCGGTCGCGGGGTACCGACCATCGATCTGCGCGTCGACTATCACAGCGCCGCCATGCCGGGCGATCTCACGGTACGCGGCAAGGCGGTACAGATGGGCGGCCAGTTCTCCACCGCGGAGGCCCACGTCTATGATGCCGGGGGCAAGCTCCTGGCCAGCGGTCGCGGTACTTACTTCACCGCTCCCCCAAAGCCCTGACGTGGCTTCGCCGACGACGCGCTGATGGCCTCCTTCACCAATCTCGGCGACCTCATCCGCCGCGATCGCGATCAGGGCAAGATTGCGATCATCGATCTTGCCGAAGGCGAGCGCCGCTTCACCTACGCGGAGATTGATGCCGAGGCGAAAGCGGTGGCGCGCGCGCTGACGGCCCGCGGATTTGCGCGCGGCGACCGCATCGCCATCCTGTCCGCCAATCAGGCGGAATTCATCACCGCCTATTTCGGTATCATGCGCGCCGGCTTCGTGGCGGTGCCGGTGAATTACCGGTTCCCGCGCACCACGATCGAACTCATCCTGCGCGATGCCGGCGCGCGGCTGGTGTTCTGCGACAAGGCACGGCGGGCGGCCTGCCCACCCGGCCTGCCGGCGATATGTTTCGGCGCCGACGGTTCGGAGGGTTTTAGCGGCTTCCTCGATCCCGGCCCGTTCGACGCAGTCGTCACGATGCCGGACGAACCCGCCATGTTCCTCTACACGTCGGGCTCGACCGGAATGCCGAAGGGCGTGGTGCTGTCGCACCAGAGCCACATCTGGGTCGTCGAAACACGCCTCGCCGGGCAGGATCTCAGCCGCCACCGCTTCCTGGTGGCGGCGCCGCTCTATCACATGAACGCGCTTGCAATGACCAAGCTCGCCTGCGCGGCCCACGCCACCATTGTGCTGCAGCCGCAATTCGTCGCGCGCGCCTATATCGAGGCGATCGGACAGCATCGCTGCACCTGGCTCACCGCAGTGCCGCCGATGATCGCCATGATGCTGCGCGAGCATGATTTGGTGGAGCGCACCGACTTTTCCAGCGTCGAGTTCGTGCGCATGGGCTCGGCGCCGGTGAGCCAGAGCCTGATGGAGGCGCTGCACCGCGCCCTGCCCGACGCCAAGGTGACCAATGCATATGGCACCACCGAAGCCGGGCCGGTGGTGTTCGGGCCGCATCCACGCGGCCTGCCGCAGCCGGAAAACTCGGTCGGCTATCCGCACCCCCAGGTCCAGGTTCGGCTCATCGACGATATCGGCCACACCGCCGACCAGGGCGCGCTGGAGATGAAATGCCCGGCCGTGATGCTCGGTTATCACAACCGGCCGGGCCTGCCATCGCCGATCACGGCGGATGGCTTCTACCAGACCGGCGACGTGTTCCGCCGCGACGGCGACGGTTTCCACTATTTTCTCGGCCGTACCGACGACATGTTCGTGTCGGGCGGCGAGAATATCTATCCGGGCGACGTCGAGCGCATGCTGGAGCGCCACCCCGCCGTGGCGCAGGCCTGCGTGGTGCCGATCGACGACGACATCAAGGGCCAGAAGCCGGTCGCATTTATCATCGCGAAGCAAGGCACGACACCGGATGCCGACGATATCAAGCGCTTCGCGCTCGAAAACGCGCCCGCCTACCAGCACCCGCGCTTCGTATGGTTCGTCGACCGACTGCCGTTGTCGACCACCAACAAGATCGACCGTGGCGCGCTGAAGCGGGACGCGGCGGCGCGGCTGGCGCAGGGCCGCACGCAAATCGAGCGCACACAGGTTGCGGAGCATTGAATGAGCCGCGAACCTGTCGCGCCGGAAGTCGATCGCCGCCTGCCGCTGGGCGAGGAAATCTTCTTCGACCATATCGCGCATTTCGTCGTCGACCGCGACGCCGCGAGCCGCGCGCTGGCGCGGGCGGGCTTTGCGCCGACGCCGGTGTCGATCCAGGTCAACCCAGATCCGGCCGGCGGCCCGCCGCAGCCGACCGGCACCGGCAACGTCACCGTGATGCTCGATCGCGGCTATCTCGAAATATTGTTCAAGACCGCCGATACGCCGCTGAGCCGCGAGTTCGATGACCAGATCGGGCGTTATCGCGGCGTACATCTCGCGGCCTTCGCGGTCGCCGACGCGGGTGCGACCCATGCGCGCCTGGGGCAATCGGGCTTTCGGATGCAGCCCCTGGTCGCGATGCAACGCCCGGTCGGAACGGCGTCGGGCGAAGACATCGCGGCATTCGCCATCGCCCGGCTCGCGCCCGGCGAAATGCCCGAGGGCCGCATCCAGGCGCTGACGCACCGCACCGAACACACCGTGTGGCAGCCGCGCTGGCTCGCACAGCCGAACAGCGCCAGCGGGCTGCTCGACATCGTGATCGCCGAAGCAGACCCCGCAGAAGCCGCCGGCCGCTTCCGCCGCTTTCTCGGCCGCGAGGCGCTGGTCAACCGGCATGGACCCGCATTCCACTTGGATCGTGGCCGCGTGCAGCTCGTGGCGGCCGCATCGCTGGCACGGCTGTTTCCGCGGCTCGCCGCGCCCGATCTTCCCTTCATGGCAGCATATGCCCTCAAGGTCGCCTCGCTGGCACAGACGATCGCCTGTCTGCAGACCGGCAGCATCGCGTCGGAAGAGCACGACGGGTGCGTGATCGCGCCATTCCCAGCCGATCTCGGCGACGGCTGCTGGGCCTTCGTCGAGCGCGCGGCCGATCTGCCGTGGCGAAAGTAGACGTTACAGCGATTAAACGAAGACGACGCGCGACCGCGAGGCCTAGCTGGTCACACCGCCTCGGCTTTCGGCCGCAACGGCCGCCCGTGGTGGCCGCATGTCGGGTTGAGGCACAATATCCGCGCCGCGGTACCGCCGAGCACGGCCTCGTGGTGATGCTCCGGCACTCCGGCTTTCGTCACCCCGACGGGATCGGTCTCCGCCATCTCGAAGGGATAATCGCTGCCGAGCATCAGGCGGTCGGCGCCGACGAGGTCGACGAGATAGCGCAACGCGGCGGGGCTGAACGTCAGGGTGTCGAAGTAGAAACGCTTCATCACGTCGAGCGGATCGCCGCGAAAGCCTTTCGCGCGCGGCTCGGGGCGGAAGTCGGCGGCGTGGCGCAGGCGCTCGATCACAGCCGGCAGGAAGCCGCCGCCATGGGGGACCTTGACCATCAGGTCGGGGAAGCGCGTGAACACGCCGCCCAGGATCATGCGCGTCACCGCGACGGTGGTGGCTGCCGGATAGCCGATGCAGTTGTGCAGGAAATATTCGCGCAGGCCGGCCGCCGGCTGCTCGTCATAGGGATGGAAGATGAGGAGCCACTTCATCTCCTGGGCCGCCTCCCAGAACGGATCGAGCGCCGGATCATCGAGGAAACGCGACGGGCCGAGATAGGTCGCGATCTGAGCCGCCTTGAAGCCGTAGTCGCGCGCCGCGCGCTCCATCACCCGGATAGCGGCCTTGGCATCCTGCAGCGGCACATTGGCGGCGCCGGCGTAGCGGTCCGGATTGGACGCGACCACGCCCGCGATGGTTTCGTTCTGCAATTCGGAGAACTTGATGCCGAGATCGACCGGCATCGTATAGCCGGAAAAATCCACGTAGCCGGCCAGCACCTGCATATCCACGCCCTGCACATCCATGGTGGCGATGCGTTCGGCGTCATTGGTGAGCGGCATGTACATCGGCCGCGTATAGCCGCTGCCTTCCAGGCGGACGATCCAGCGCTTCTCGTTGCCGGTGATTTCGACGCCGTAGCGCGGACCGTCGTGGAGCATGACCTTCCACATCTCGGGCGGCACGATATGGGAATGGGTATCGACCACGGGCGTGATGGCGTTCATCGCGATCCTTCGGTGATGCTAAAAATGCAGTGTCACCATAGCGGCAATCGTCGCGCGCCGCCAAGGCTCGGATGCAGGCGCGGACCGCTATGGCCGCACGGCCGGCGATTCCATCGTCATGCCGCGGGCGCGCTGCATCAGGAAAAGCTCCAGAGCGACGTATTCCGGCGCGTCGTAGTCGGGAACGTCCGCCCGCATGCCTGAAATGCAGTTGCGCAAGCGGCGCTGCAGCGAACCGAGGCTTTGCCATTCGAGCCGGTAGACCGGGTAGCCGGTCGGGTGCCCCTGCGGCACGATATTGCCGGCGAGCCGCTTGCCCCAATTGTCGTCGTGGCACAGCGCGCAGGACAGGTTGAGCTGGCCCTGGCGCCGCTCGAAGAATTCGCGCCCCGCCGCGATGAAAGGCGCAAGCCGCTCGTCGTTCGGCGGCGCGATCGGGGCGCCGCGCGACTGTCGCGCCACATAGGCCGAGAGCGCCAGCAACTCGCCCGATTCAAAGCGCAGCGGCGGCGCCTGCTGATGCCTTGCGCGTTCGAGATTGATGCGCCCTTCGAGATCGACCGGCCTGGCGCTCGCGGCATCGAACGCCGGATAGCGCGCCGCGACCCCTTTCAGGCTTTGCGCCGCGTCGCCATGGCAATCGGCGCAGGCGCGATTGGCGGTGCCGGCCTTGCGGCTCCACAGCGCCTCGCCGTCGAGCACTGAAAGCATGCCCGGATTGGCGGTGTCGTCGTCCTGCATGGCGCGGGTCTCGCGGCTCATGTCCGCATAGGCCGAGCGGCGGTCGGCCGGCGCGATCCCGGCGGCAAAGGAAGGGGCGCGCGAAGGAACGAGCGCGAGAAGGAGCGAAGCCCAAACTAGTCCGGCCGCGCCGCGCATCACGCCGGGATGCTCATTCGACCGTGATCTTGGCGGTGCCGGTATCGACATTGCCCTTGTCGTCGGTCCACTTGAATTCCAGCGTGCCGCTCTCGGTCGCCACCGTGAAGAAGGTGATGAACGGATTGGCAGCGATGGCCGGGAACAGGTTGGCGCGGAAGATTTCCTCACCATTGTAGGTGCAGACGAACAGGTTGATGATGTCGCGCGGGATCGCGCCGCCGGTTTCGTTGCGCCGGTACCCGGTTTCCATGATGTGGGAGATCAGCGTCTTGATCTCGATGACCTGGCCGCGCTTGGCCTTGGGCGGAACGTTGATGAGGGTCCGGGCCATGGCTAGTTATACTCCAAGCAGGCCGCGATGGTGACGATCACCTCCACGCTGTCCGACCACAACGAGCCGTCGCTCATCTCGGCGATCGCAATGACGTTCTGGGAATCCGCGAGCCTGATGCGGGTCGAGAAGTTGGCCTTGCCGGCGCGCGGGCCGAGCTGCACCGAGATGACGTCGGGCTGCGGGTTCTTCTCGTTGAAGATGTGGATCGCCTTGACGTAATCCGTGGCGGTCATCGGACTTTCGACCGCAACCGACATTGCGATGGTGTTGCCATTCTCGACCAGCGGCGGGATGTCGAGCGCGACCCTGCCCTTGCGGACCGACGATTCGCCGATCACCTTGTGGATCGCGGCCTTCATGGTGTCGGGCGTCGCCTCGGCGCGGCGGATCAGCATAAGCGGCGCGGCGCCAAACGCAGCCGTACCAATCAGGATCGCGCGCCGCGTTGGCCGGAAGTTGGTGTCAGTGTCCGTCATGGATGCCTCGTGTCGTCACGCAGGGTCATGAGGAACGCCACGACGTCCTCGATCTCATCCGCCGTCAGCACCGTCTTGCCGCGAAACGCCGGCGCCACGCGATCAAGGCCATCGAGGCGATAGTAGGACGGCATGATGGTTCCAGAATCAAGTAAGCTCGAATCGACGATCCGCAACCTCAATTGACCCTCGGTATAACGCGCGCCGGCACCCTTGAGATCCGGCCCGATGGTGCCCTGGAACTTCTCCTCCGGCAACGGCGCCGAATGGCACAACAAGCATAACCCGGTCTGCCGGCTCACCACGATGGCCTTGCCGCGCACCGCATCGCCCGGCGCCCCCGTAAGCGAGGCCGGAATGGCATCGCTGACCACCGTATAGGGGTGCAGTGCCTCATCGGCTTTGGACGACGGCAGGCACATAAACGCCTCGGACATCGCGACCACGGCAATCAGAGTCGCCAGCGCGCCGTGCCTTCCTCCCTTGCCCACTTGCGGGGCAGGGTTGGGGAGGGAGCTCTTGCAGCGAGTCCGCACCGTAGAACAGACCCCCTCCCTGACCCTGCCCCGCAAGCGGGGGAGGGAAAAGAAAAGGTCCCGATCAACCGAAAATCTCGGCCGTGATGGTGTTGAACCAGCCATTGGCCAATTTCGCTTCCTCTTGGCGGAACGCAGCAGGCGCATTGATCGGGCTGATGCCACCGGCGCCTTCGACCTCCAGCCACTGACCGTTCACCGGCTGATAGACGCCCGCGATCGAGAAGCCGTAATCGGGCGCGACCACGCTGTAGCAGGTGTTGACGAACTTCGGCTGTGGCGGCGGCTCGCCGCGCACCAGCTTCGCCACCGCCGCGGCGCAGATCTTGGCCGCTGCGTTGGCGGAAAATGCCGACTTCGGCACCGCGCCGGCGATCGCCGCGTCCCCCACCACATGGATGCCGGGGACCAGGAGTGCCTCGAACGTCACCGGATCGACCGGGCACCAGCCGGTGCGATCGGCGACACCGGCAAGCTCCGCGATGCGCCCGGCTTTCTGGGGCGGAATCACATTGGCGACGTCGGCCTTGTAGGCGTCGAAATCCGACATGATGGTTTTCGCCGCGGCGTCGACGGCGGTCGGGTTGCCGCCGGACGACAACGATATCCATTCGAGATTGGGATAGAGCTCCTTCCAGGCATTCTCGAACAGGCGCTGCTTGGAGAAGGTGTCCTTGGCGTCCAGCACGATGATCTTGGAGCGCGGCTTCTTGGTCTTGAGATAGTATGCGATCAGGCTCGCACGCTCGTAGGGCGCCGGCGGACAGCGGTACGGCAGCGCCGGCAACGCCATCACGACGGTTCCGCCATCTTCCATGGCTTCGAGCTGGCGGCGCAGCAGCACGGTCTGGGCGCCGGCCTTCCAGGCGTGAGGCATGAGCTCAGCGGCAGCCTCGTTGTATCCCGGCAGGGCGTCGAAACGCAGATCGATGCCGGGTGAGAGCACCAGCCGGTCGTAACGCAGACTGCTGCCGTTGCCTAGCGTAACGGTGCGGGCGCCGGCATCGACGCCGGTCGCGGTCTGGTGCACGATCGTAATGCCGTCGGACGCGACACGGTCATATCCGAAATACTGGGCCTTGATATCGCGCAAGCCCGCGATGACCTCGTTGCTGAACGGGCAGGACGTGAAGATCGGGTTCGGTTCGACCAGAGTGACGTCGAGCCGTGGGTCGGACCGTTTCAGGAACCTCGCCGCGGTGGCGCCCCCAAACCCGCCGCCGACCACCACGACCCGCGGCTGGGCGGCGCCTTGGGCCCACAGCGCCCGCGGGAATGTGGCGGCGCTTGCGCCAACAGCCGCAGCGGCGATGAGACGGCGACGGCTCGGAAGTGCTGTGCCCTGCGTCACGGCTGCGCCCCATACCAAGCCGCGATCGCCCTGATCTCGTCGTCGGAGAAGCCTTTGGCGATGCGATCCATCACGGTCGCCGGTCGCTTGCCGCTGCGGAAGTCCTGCATGGCCGATACCATGGCGGCCGGATCCTTTCCGGCGAGCCGGGGCACTGGCGTGTCCACGTTCGGTTTCGCCGGATGGCATCCCGAGCACGACGCCGTACCGGGCGGCGCATCGATGGCAAGCGCCGGCATCATGGCCGCACACCCCAACAGGCCCGCCACCACGGCGTGACGGGCCGTCTTTAACGAAAGATCAACAAGGCGGCGGCGGTCGACGCGATCCGCGGGACCGCCGCCCTTGGGTCTACACAATGGTCAAACCATGGTTCTTCAGCGGGAAGGTGCGGTAGCGCTTGCCGGTCGCGGCCGTGATGGCGTTGAGCACCGCAGGCGCCGCCACGCAGATGGTCGGCTCGCCGACGCCGCCCCACACCGTGCCGCCGGACGGCATGACGATCGCCTCGACCTTCGGCATCTGGTTGATGCGCATCATGTCGTAGGTGTCGAAGTTCTCCTGCTCGATCGCCCCGTCCTTGACGGTGCATTCGCCGTTGAACAGCGCCGTCAGGCCATAGACGAACGAGCCGGCGATCTGCCGCTCGATCTGCGCCGGATTGACCGCATAGCCCGGATCAGTCGCCCCGACGATGCGGTGGACCCTCACCTTGTTGCCGTCGACCGAGACTTCCGCGCAGGCCGCCACGTAGCTGCCGAAGCCCATGTGCTGGGCAAGGCCGCGAAAGACGCCCTTCGGGGCCAGCGTGCCCCAGCCGGCCTTTTCGGCGACGGCGTTGAGCACCCCGAGGTGCTTGGGATATTTCGCCATCAGCTTGCGGCGGAACTCCAGCGGATCGACACCCGCTTCCTTGGCGAGTTCGTCCATGAAGCTTTCGATGTAGATGGCGTTGTGGTTGATGTTCACGCCCCGCCAGAAGCCCGGCGGCACGTGCGGATTGCGCATGGCGTGATCGATCAGCAGGTTCGGAATGTCGTAGCCGAACGCCGCTTCGCTACCACCCTTGTAGAAGCCCGCGAAGGTTGCCGGATCCATACCGTTTTCCATGCGGGCCGGCATGACGGCCGCAAGGATCGACTGGCCCGAAATGCGCAAATGCAACGAGGTCAGGTTCTTCTTGTCGTCGAAACCGGCCGTCATCTTGCACTGCGTGATCGGATGATACCAGCCGTGGGTCATGTCCTCTTCGCGCGTCCACAGGAGCTTCACCGGCGTGCCGGGCATCTCCTTGGCGATGAGGACGGCTTGGCGGACATAGTCCACCGAAGTCGATCGGCGACCGAAACCGCCGCCCAGGAACGTCTTGTAGACCTCGCACTTGCCGACCGGCAGGCCGCAGGCCTCCGCGGTCGCCGCCAACGCCTGCTCGCCGTTCTGGACCGAGCACCACACCTCGCACTTGTCCGCGGTGTAGATCGCAGTGGCGTTCTGCGGCTCCATGGTGACGTGATGCTGGTAGGGATAGCTGTAGACCGCCTCGATCTTCTTGGCGGCGCCGGCGAGACCCGCTTGGACATCGCCGCCCTTATTGCCGACGATCGCCTCCTCGGCGTCGAGCCCGGCCTTGAGGAAGTCGGCGATCGTGGCGCTGGAGACGTGGTCGTTCGGGCTCGAGTCCCACACGATCGGCAGTTCTTCAAGCGCCGTCTTGGCGTTCCACCACGTGTCGGCGACCACCGCCACGGCGTTGTCGTCGACCTTGAGGACCTTTTTCACGCCCTTCATGGACGCCACCTTGGTGGCGTCGAAGCTCTTCAATTTGGCGCCGAAAACCGGCGCGGCCTTGAGGGCGGCGTTGACCATGCCGGGCAGCTTGACGTCGATGCCATAGATGGTCTGGCCCTGGACCTTGCCGATCGTGTCCAGGCGCTTGAGGCCCTTACCGGCGATCTTCCAGTCCTTGGGATCCTTGAGCTTGACGTCGGCCGGCGGTTCGATCTTGGACGCCGCATGGGCAACCTTGCCGAAGGTGGTCTTGCGCCCGGACGGCGTATGGATGATGACGCCGCCGGCAGCAATACATTCCGCCACCGGCACTTTCCACTCGCCTGCCGCGGCCTCGATCAGCATCATGCGGGCAGCGGCGCCGCCTTTGCGGACGAGCTCGTGGGAGGTGCGGATGCCGCGGCTGCCGGCGGTGAGGTATTCGCCCCACACGCGCTTGCGCGCCAGGCTCTGGCCCGGAGTGGGAAACTCGTAGGAAACCTTCGCCCAGTCGCATTCGAGCTCTTCGGCCACGAGTTGGCACAGGCCCGTGAGGGTGCCCTGCCCCATCTCGGAGCGCGCCACCCGGATGACGACACTCTCGTCCGGTTTGACCACGACCCAGGCATTCACCTCGGGACCGATGGCCTGCGCGGCCGCTTCGTCACCGAACGGAAGCTGGAATCCGAGCGAAAGGCCGGCGACGCCCGACCCGACCAGGAAGGCGCGGCGATTCAAGTTTGGCATGTAATTCATGATCGCCTCCCGTTACGCGTTCGCGGCTTCGTGGATCGCCGTGCGGACCTGCTGATAGGTGCCGCAACGGCAAATATTGGTTATCGCCGCATCAATGTCGGTGTCGGTCGGCTTCGGCTTGTCCTTGAGGAGCGCCGTCACGGCCATGATCATGCCGCTCTGACAGTAACCGCATTGTGGCACGTCGTTGTTAATCCAGGCCTGCTGGACCTTCGAGAGGCTGCCGTTTTGCGCAAGACCTTCGATGGTGATGATCTGCTTGCCTTCGGCGGCACTTGCCGGAAACGAGCACGACCGCGTCGGAACGCCGTCGATATGGACGGTGCAGGCGCCGCATTGGGCGATGCCGCAACCGTATTTGGTGCCGGTCAGGCCGATATTCTCCCGGATTGCCCACAATAAGGGCGTATCGGGGCCGACATCCACGTCGTAGCTTTTACCATTCACCGTGAGACGAGCCATATGCAGATCTCCTATGTGCCATGTGGCGGTGTAGTGTAACTGTGCGCACCGTGAAGAATGGGGAGCTTAGCGCATTTCGAACGACTCCAAAATGCCTTCACGAATCCAACCGGATGGAGGCCATTCACGGTCACGTGACCACGCGCGCATGACTTTAATTGGTCGTTAGGCCGAACACCGCCGCGGCGAACTGCGGATAGACTTCCGCGAGCTGCGGCGCCACCACGTTGCGAATCAGCCGCAGCGTATCGGCACTCGGAGCGGGCGTGGTCGGGACCGCTTCCGGGCTGTCGTAGTCGAAGCCGGTGTTGTCCGCGACCTCGGCGACGGTGTGGCCCGGATGGACGCTCTGCAGCCGGAACCGCCGTCGTTCGCGATCGAAATCGAATAGGCAGCGATTGGTGACGAGCGCGACCGGCCCGCCCGGACGGTACACGTTAGGCGCACTCCCGCCCGGCGCGCTAACGAAGCCCACCCGCGGCACCAAGGTACGCCGTGAATGCTCGGTGCGGAACAGCACCACTTTCGGCACCACGTAATAGAGATGCGCGGATCCGAACGACCCCGGAAAGCGCACGCGCGGTTTGTCGTAATCCCCGATGCTGACGAGATTGATGTTGCCCTCGCCGTCGATCTCGCCGCCCGAAAGAAAAAACACGTCGATGCGGCCCTGGCCGGCGCAATCGAACAGCTCGCGCCCGCCGTCGGTGAAGAAATTGTGCTTACGGCTCTGCAGCAGCGACACATAGGGCATGCCACGGCCGCGCTCGCGCGCCAGCAGCGCCGCAGTCGCCGGGATCGGCGACGCATTGCCGACCGCGATGTGATGCACATCGCCGATCACCCGCGTGATGACGTCGGCGAGGAGTTCCTCGTCACGGAATTTGGTTTCAGTGAGGGTGGCTGCGCCCATGTGATCCTGCATACGCCGCGTCATTCCGGGTTCGCGCCAACGGGTCCGGCCGTTGGCCGGCCCGATGACAGGCTCCGACGCGCGCCCCGGAATGACTGGCGAAAATCTATCACGCCGCTTGGCGCGCATGAACATACTGTTCAAGATACCGCGCAAACCCCTCCGGGGTCGCGGCCAGCCGGGCGTATTCGGCAAGATGGGTGAGATCGGCATTATAATAATCCGGCAGTCCGAGCGGCCAGCAGCCATTCGCCGCGATCGCGATCGCGTCCACGTAGAATCCCGGCAGCGTTCCGGCGGCGAGCAGCGGGTCGTCGAGCAGGTTGCCGTCGACGATCTTCTCCACCGTCACCACGGTCTTGACGGACGCGTGCGCCATGGTGGCGAGTTCGCGCTGGCGGCCGATCCACACATTGCCGGCGCGGTCCGCCATCGGGGCGTGCAGCAGCGCCACATCGGGGTGGATCGCCGGCAGCACCACGATCGGGTCGTCGGTGCCGAACGGATTGTCGATCACGCGCCAGTCCGGCCGGTGCGCCAGCACGTCCGACCCGATGATGCCCCGCAGCGGCATGAACGGTACGCCTTTTTCAGCCGCCTGGAAGGCCGCGTGCAGCGCCGGGCAGGTAGCGTCCATCATGCGGATGGTGGCGCCCGTGAGGGCGGCGGTAAAACGCGGCGCCGCCCCGAACTCGCCGAGGCTGACGGCGGAGGTTTCCAGCACCGCGATCGCGCCCGCTCCGATCAGGAGGTCGGCCTGCAGGCTCGAAGTCGGCAGCGCCACCAGATGCAGGTTGCGCACGCCGCGGCGGATCAGCGCACGGGTCGCTTCCATCGGCACGCCCGCGACTTCGCGGGGCACTGCCAGCATGATCCCGTCGCCGATAGGCGCCAGCGCCTCCTCGATGGTCTGCGCCATCACGGGCATGTGCGGATCTCCAAAACCTCAGTTCACCGCTCTTCTCCCCTCCCCCTTGTGGGGAGGGGCCGGGGGTGGGGGTCGTCGATCGGGGCAAGTCCCCGCCGCAACCTCCCGACCCCCCACCCCGACCCTCCCCCACAAGGGGGGAGGGAGAAGTAGCCGTACTCAATTCACCTTCCACGGAATGATGAAACGCTCCAGCTCGTTGAGCGCCAGCGTGAGCGCAAAGCCGATCAACGCGATCATGAACAGGCCCACATACATCTGCTCCACCGCGAAGGTTTCCCATGCGCTCCAGATCAGATAACCGAGCCCGCTTTTCGCTCCGATCATTTCCGCAACCGCGATCAGGATGAGCCCGATGCCGATGCCGAGCTTGAATCCCGTCATGATCACCGGCAGCGCGCCTGGTAGCGCGATGGTCCAGAACGTGTTCCAGCGATTGGCTTTGTAGTTGCGGCCGACGTCGAGATAGATCTTGTTGATCTCCAGCACCCCGGTGGTGGCATTGATGGCGACCGGAAAGAACACCCCGATCGCCACCATGAAGATCTTCGACGGTTCGCCAAGGCCGAAGATCAGGAGGGCGAGCGGCAGGATCGAGCTTTTCGGGATCGGATAGGTGGCGGCGATCAGCGGATCGAAGATCGCGCGCGTCGCCCGGTGCAGCCCCATCACGACGCCAAGCACCAGCGCCGGCACGCCGCCGATCAGGGTGCCCCAGAACAGGCGGCGCAGGCTCGCCATCGTGTGGGTGATGAGTTCGCCGGATTGGAGCATCTGGATAAGCAGCACGAAGATGCTCGACGGTGCCGGAAAGAAGCGGGTGTCGATGAAACCGAACCGCGCCGCAAGTTCCCACACCAGCAGGAGCCCGAGCGGCGACGCGATGCTGAGGATGCGGTCGCGCACCGGCAGCGACATTCCCGGCCCTTTGGCGGCCCTTTTGGCGGGAGCGGGGCGGGGCGGCGCAGGAGCCGCAGCCTGTTCGCTGCTCATAGTGGGTCTCCGAGTCCTTCGGCGATTTCGCGCGCGCGCGTAACCTCATCGCGCAGGTTGGCCCAGATGCGCTGGACGAGGTCGCCATATTCGGGCGCGCCCTGCAACTCCATGATATTGCGCGGCCGCGCCAGCGGAATGTCGATCAACAGCTTCACCCATCCGGGCTGTGCCGTCATCACCATGACGCGGTCGCCGAGCAGCACCGCTTCGTCGACGCTATGGGTGATGAACACGACGGTCTTCTTGTGCTCCTCCCAGATGTGGAGCAGCTCTTCCTGCAGCAACAATTTGTTCTGGGCATCGAGGGCCGAAAACGGCTCGTCCATGAGCAGGATTTGCGGGTCGTTGGCGAAGGCGCGGGCGATCGCGACGCGCTGGCGCATGCCGCCGGAAAGCTGATGCGGATAGTAGCCGGCAAAGCGCGTCAGGCCGGTGCGATCGAGATAGTGGGAGACGACGTCCTTGATGGTGTTGGCCGGGACATTGCGCATGCGCAGCCCGTAGGCGGCATTCTGCCACACCGTCATCCAGGGCAGGATCGAATCGCCCTGGAACACCATGGAATTCTCCGGTCGCCCGCTGCCGGCCGGCACATCGACATCGATGGTGCCGGAGGTCGCGTCCTCCAGACCGGCCAGGATACGCAACAACGTCGTCTTGCCGCAGCCGGACGGACCGACGATCATGAAGAACTCGCCCTGCCCGATATCAAGCGAGACGTTATCGACCGCCACCAGGTCGCCGAACGACTTAACCAGATTGCGGATGCGGATCGCCGGCACCGGCCGCGCCGCCTCTTCGGCTGCCGTGACGGGTCGCAGGTGGGACGCGGGACTGGTGGAACTGGACATGGAGAGCCTGATTGGTCAAACCTGATAGTGGCGAAATTCCGCAGGCCAGACAACATCGCTCATAGGGACGGGGCCATGCGCCGGCGGTTCAGCAATGGCATCGCGTGGCGCGGGCACGTTGCCGCGGCATTACGCTGCCGTGCGGCGGGCATCTCTGATCGTGACCTCGCCTGTCTTGTTCGCTTGTCCGGCGCCGATTTTGATCTCGATATGATAACCCAAAGCCGTCAGGAAGCGCATGAGGCGTTCGAGCGAAACCTCGGTGAATTTTCCTCCGAGGATTTTCGACAGCTCGGGTTGCGTCGTCCCGATCTGCCTCGCGGCGACGCGTTGGGTCAGGCCCAGAGACTTGATGGCTCTGTCCAGCCGAAGAACGAGTTCAGCCTTGAGGTAATGCTCTTCGGCATCGGGAAATCCAAGTTGTAGCCACACGTTACGCGTTGGGTCTTTCGCAGTAGAGATTTTCGTCATCATCACCTTTCCTTTTCCTCGATCAGATCTTTGAGACGCCTTTCGATCAAATCGATTTCCACCCTCGGTGTTGCGACGCCCTGCTTCGATTTCTTTTGGAATGCGTGAAGCACGTAGATCGCCTCGGCATAGCGTACCGCATAGACGGCCCGGTAGGCGTTGCCGTCGTGGCTCTCCTTCACTTCGATCACGGCTTCCCCGCCAAATCCGCGAAGCGTCTTGGCCATGTCGGATGGCGTTCGCCCATTTGGGGCAAGAACAGCGCATAGCCGATCTCGCTCTGCACGGTCGGGGGAAAAGCCGCGAAATCGGATTTCGAGGCTCCGCGCCGAATCAGCGGGCTCGGCTCGTCCGTCTTTCGAACCATGCCTCATTATGTGTTATTTCACATAATCCGTCAAACGGCGGCGCCAGCATGTCGCATAGCGAATGCAAGCTAGTCAGTTTGACGATGCAGGAATAGTCCTAAGAATTTGCTGGGGATGGCGCCGGCCCCCGCCCGCCAATCGCATTAAAACATTCGGATTTCGGGTCGAGCACGATATGCGATCTCCCCGGGGCGAGGAAAAAGCGCGTTTTGGCAAAACGAACCAAAGGGCGTTAATACACCAAACCTCACCCGCGCCGGCACGCCGCCCAAATCTTCTCCGGGGTCGCCGGCATGTCGAGATGGGCGGCGCCCGGCACCGCGTCCGCGATGGCGTTCATGATGGCGGCGAGCGAGCCCGTGGTGCCGGCCTCGCCGACCCCCTTGACGCCGAGCGGATTGGTGGTGGCCGGCACACTTTGCTCCGCCGCCGTCAGCGGCGGAACGTCGGAGGCGCGCGGCATCGCGTAGTCCATGAACGAACCGGTGACGAGCTGGCCGCCGCCGTCATCGACGAGGTGCTCCAGCAGGACCTGGCCCATCCCCTGCACGATGGCGCCGTGGACCTGGCCTTCGACGACCATGTGATCGAGCACGTTGCCGCAGTCGTCGACCGCCACATAGCCGACCAGCGCCACGGAGCCGGTCTCGGGATCGATCTCGACCTCGGCGATATGGCAGCCGTTGGGGAAAGTCTGCGGCGTGTCCGCCGTGAGCCGGGTGTCGAGATCCTCCGCGATGTCGCCGCGCCGCTTGCGCTCCTTCGCTTGCGCGGCAAGGTCCAGGAGCCCGATGCGCCGATCGGTGCCGGCGATCGCGAACACGCCGCCGTCGTAGACAATGTCGGCTTCGGCCGCTTCGAGCGCATCGGAGGCGAGCTTGCGGCCTTTGCGGATGACGGTTTCGGCGGCACGCACGATCGCGGTCCCGGCCGTGATGGTGGTGCGCGACGCCACCGATAAAGCGCTCGCGACGCCGAGCCCGCTGTCGCCCTGGCGCAGTACCACGCGATCGGCCGGGATGCCGAGCTGCTGGGCGACAACGCGCGGGAACACCGAAGCATGGGCCTGTCCGGTGGACTGGGAACCGAGCCGAAGCTCCACGATGCCGCCCGGAAACGCGAGCCCGGCACCTTCGGTCGGCATGCCGCCCGCGTGTTCGAGGAAGCAACAAATGCCGATGCCGCGCAGCTTGCCGCGCTTGCCGGCCTCGCGGCGGCGCTTGGGAAACTCCGCGTGGGCGGCGAGCGCGAAAGCCTTGTCGAAAACGGCGGGGAAATCGCCGCTGTCATAGGTGGTACCGACCGGCGTCTTGTAGGGGATCGCGGAAGGCGGGATGAGATTGCGCCGGCGGATTTTGTCCGGCGCGATGCCGGTGATGCGCGCCGCCTCATCGACCAGCCGTTCGATCAGGTAATTCGCCTCGGGGCGGCCGGCGCCCCGATAAGGCGCGGTCGGTACCGTATTGGTGAAGGCGCAGCGCACCCGCACGTCGATAGCCGGGATGTGATACATGGCGGGCAGGCAGCGGGCGAAATTGTTGGTAGCAAGGTGGATGCCGACAAAACCCACATAGGCGCCGAGATTGACCAGGCAGGATAGCCGCAGCGCCAGGAACTTGCCGTGTCGGTCGAGCGCGAGTTCGCCGTCGGCAAACATGTCGCGGGCCTGGTTGTCGCTCAGGAAGGACTCCGCCCGCGTCGCCATCCAATGGACCGGACGCCCAAGCGTCTTGGCGGCGACGAGCAGCGCCGGATATTCCGGATAGATCGGCGACTTCATGCCGAAGCCGCCGCCCACGTCCTCGGTCACGACCCGGAGCTTGCCCGCCGCAATTCCCGTGGCGCCCACGAGAGCGTCGCGCATCACGATGGCGCTTTGGGAGCACACCCGCATCGTGTAGCGGTCGGACGCCGCGTCGTAATCCGCAGTGGCGCCGCGCGGCTCCATCGACACCGCCACGATGCGCTGGCTGAACTGTGACACCCGCGCCACCAGCGGGGCCGACGCGATGATGCCGGAGATTTCTCTTTCGTTCGCGCCGTCCGCCGAGGCGGGCATCTGCCAATCGAACGACAAATTGCCGGGCGCCTGCGGCCAAAGCTGCGGCGCGCCAGGCGCGACCGCTTCGCGCCCATCGGTAACGCCAGGGAGCTCTTCGTAGTCGACGCTCACGCGCTCGGCCGCGTCCTGGGCCAGCGCCGCCGATGTCGCAACCACCAGGGCGACCGGCTGCCCAACATGCATGACGCGGTCGTGCGCGAGCGCCGG
>Ga0116129_1000553_pt1 | contig 23841 bp, 21 predicted proteins | sample June2015DPH_17_2_FD_89732 | JGI IMG/M metagenome (GOLD analysis project Ga0116129, IMG submission 89732) | Peatland microbial communities from SPRUCE experiment site at the Marcell Experimental Forest, Minnesota, USA - June2015DPH_17_10 | ecosystem: Environmental > Terrestrial > Soil > Wetlands...
ACGATATGGGACGGCGAATGAGCCAGACTGTTACGCAGTTGATCGACACATTCTTCGACGAAAAGGTAAGACCGGTCGTTATCACAGTGAACAAAGCTCTCGTAGATGACTTGGAAACTCATCATCACGATAAGACAACGGATGACGCTATGGACTTGGTGGTTGACTACAAAGACCGCTTGAAGGAACTGAAACGGACGGCGGTCGACGGTATCTGGGATAGTTTAGGTGAATGGAAATATACGCTTATAAACATGGGCATGAAGGGTGATTTTGATCGATACATTGCGCACAAATTAGACCCTGTATGGGAGACGTTGAGCAAAAATGCTACGGAGCAAATGGCATACTGCGTCGCGCGGATCACAGGGCATATCACAGACGAAATGCATGCGACGACCCTTGATGAGTTGAAAAGAATACGTTGAACGCAGGAAAGCTTAATGATCAAATCGACGTTTAGCCATTGTGCACTCTGCTACCCGCAATATCGTTGAGAGCCTCAGGCGACCAAAATCGGCAGCTTGTTCCCTACCATTTCGGGAATTATTCTCGCGCGGGAAATCTTCCATATTCAGGGCGCTGCCTTTGCCCGCATCTAACGAATGGATGCCCTTGTCGATCTCAAGACGAAACGTGTTGAGTTTTTCGACACGCGAAAGCAATTTGCGGTGGATTTGCAGCGGCGTCCGGAAACCGGGAAATTTGCGCAACGGCTTTTCCGAGCGATCCGACCATGAACCCAATCCGACACTTTCCGACTGGCAGGATTCAAAAAATGGAGCGGGCGAAGGGAATCGAACCCTCGTATGCAGCTTGGGAAGCTGCCGTTCTACCATTGAACTACGCCCGCGGTCGCCTTGCCCTCCTGATTAGCCGAGACCGCGCCTTCCGCCAAGTGGCGTTCGCCCGCTCCCCCGCCCTTCGGGTGGCGGCGGCATGGGCATGGACGGCGGGGACATCACGGGCATGCTCGGCGGTGGCGGCAAGATGATGGGCATGATTCTGCGCCTGATGCGGATGACCCATTACGGGGGCGGCCGGCGTCACCGGCGGCGTCAAATCGGCATTCAGGTCAATGCCGGACTGATTTCGCGAACGCCGCCGCGCTTGGGGCCCCATCGCGTCAGGACAACGCTCGAGGCGGAGAGCAGGCCGAGCACGGCCATCGAGGCCGCCGCCAGCCTGAAAAAATCGGCGGCCGTCGCGTCATGCGTCGCGAGCCACCAGCCGCCGCCGCCGATAAACAACAGCCGCGCGGTTTGCGCCAGCACCGGCCCGACAACCTTGGCAGCACCTTGCGAAGAAAAATACATCGACATCGCAAGCCCGATGAACGCGTACATCGGCGCCGCCGTCGACAGATATTGCCTGCTGGCGGCCCGAACGCCCGCGTCGTGGGTGAAGATGTTGACCCAGAGATCCGGGAAGATCGCGATCAAGCTGCCGATCAGCCCGACCGAGGCGAACGAGAGGAATCCGGCGGCCCAGGCGATGCGGCGGGCGCGCGCGATCCGTCCGGCGCCGACCGCCATGCCGATCATCGGCACCGATGCGATCCCTACCGCGAACGCCAGCGAGGTCAGCATGAATTCGAGCCGCGCGCCGATGCCGTAGCCGGCCAGGATCTCGGTGCCGAAACCCGCCAGCAGATGAGTGAAGATGCTGATGGTCAGCACCGACTGCAACGGCGAAAGGCAGGAAACCGCACCGACCTTCAGGATGTCGACGAACATGGTCCAGCGGATGCGAAGTCCCCGGATTTTCGGAACGACGCGGGCGCGCCCGGAAAACAGATACCACGCCATCACCGATACGCTGATCGAATAGGCGATCAGCGAACCGGCGGCGACGCCGCGCATGCCGAATTGCGGAATCGGACCGAGGCCGAGGCCGAGCGTGCCGCCGAGAATGATCTGACAGATGGCGGAGAAAAGAATCATCAGCGACGGCAGCTTCATGTTGCCGGTGCCGCGTAGAACCCCCGCCATCGTGTTCATCAACCAGGGCAGCACCGCGCCGCCGAAGAAAATCTGCGCATAGCCGATCGCGTAAGCCAGCACATTGCCGCGACCGCCCAGCAATTTCAGCAATTTCGGACCGAAGATCAGCATGCCCAGCATGAATGTCAGCCCGAAGCAGACGCCGATCAGCAGCGCATGCGCGGCCAGCGCCGATGCGCGCTCCCGGTCGCCGGCGCCGAGCGCGCGCGCAATCGAGGACGCCACGCCACCGCCCATCGCGCCTCCCGACATGGTCATGGTCAGGATCACGCATGGAAACACCAGCGCCATCGCGGCCAGCGACTCGACACCGAGCCGGCCGACATAGGAAGTCTCCGCGATGACGACACAGGTGCCCGCACCGAGCGCGATGACGTTCGGCCATGCCAGCCACAACAGCGTGCGCAGGATCGCGCCGTCGAGCAGCGCATTCACCGCTCCAGGCGCCGGCGGCGGAAGCGGCCGCTCATCCTCGTCTACGGGTATTTCGGAGATGGCGATATCGGGCATATCGGTTCCTGCGCGCCGTCAAATAACCGCGCCGCGATGTTTTCCCTAGCACGGCCGTGGCGGATTCCCCGTGCGCCGCACGCAATGGGGGCCTGCGCGATTGCAGGCGGCGCGAAAGACGCAGAAGCCCCCATCAACTCGTCCCGGCGAGTTCGCGGGGACGCAATGGAGGGAATCGATTAAACTCCGAAACAGTTCGGGCGGTACTCTCGCGGGCGCTAGCCGATCGACCAGACAAACGGTGGACGGCCGTCGGCCGATGGCCTCATGCGCACGGCGATACGGCGACCGCAGCCGGCCGCGAGGCCCTCAAACAATCCTTCCAGCACGCGTGCACAGGCCGGGTGATAATCGGCGACATCGGCCATCAGCTTCCAGCTCTGCTGCCTGATTTCGAAAGTGGTGTCGGACTCACCGATGTCCGCGACGTCGTCCTGCGCCTCGAACAACGCGCGCAGGAATCCATCGAACGCTTGTGCAGTTCCGCCGCTCAAGCCGAAGCCACGCGCGATCTCATCGAAATACTGCATGCCTATCAGCTTGCCGGTCAGATGCAGGAGGTAGCCTGCATCTTCGGGGCCGAACAATTGCACCATCACCGGGGCTGCGGTTCGCACATATTCCATGGCGTAGTTGCGAAAGGCTTTTTCAAGCCGCGGTTTCGGCCAGTTCGCGACCGGCAAGGCCGGCGCGGTGGCGGCGTCGAACAAGGGTGCTTCCAGATGCCGCGCGAACACCAGCCGCTGATCGATCTCGATCGGGCGATCATACTCGACGTAATACCCTTCGAGGCCGTCCTGGCCGTCGACGCTCTGCTTGGTGCAGACGAAGCCGAGGTTTGGATTGCCGAGCGCAACGCCGTTGTTGGCGTGCCATCCGCGCAGCATCGCGGCCGACACTTCGCCGGGCACGCCGCAGATCGCGGTGCCCTTCCAGATCCAGCGCGGCGGCGGATAGCGGATCCAGGCCTTGCGGTCGGTCTCGTACATGTATTCGACCGAGACGCCGCCGATCCAGTTGGAGAGATAATGATATTGCGCCGCGGCAACCGCCGGCGGCAGGCCACGCAAACCGAGCTTTTCGAGGCCGGGCAAAAAGCGTTCCCGCTGCTGACGGCGAAACACCCGGAACACGAATTCCGCGGCGTCAGGCGTCCCGCGCCGCGTCACCACGGTGAGGATCAGGCCGGTGAAATAGGCGTGATAGAGTTCGGCGACGCAGCGCCATCGCTGCCAGAGCCCTTGCTGCGCGCCGTCCTGCGCCGCGGTCATTTTCGCTCCCAGAACCCGTATTTGCCGGCTGCGAGCATACGCCCCCCGCGGCTTTCGCTTCACACGAATTTCATGGCGAACATGATGAACTTTCGCCAATTTTGCGTATTGTAGCGCGACAGGCGAGGAGCGGGCATGCGCAATTACATTCAGATGGCGATCTGCGTTGGCGTGCTGGTGCTTCCGCTGGCCGGCTGCGACGAGCCGGAAACGGCTTCTGTCGCGCAGACCTTTGGGCCCTCGCCCACCCTGCCGGCGCCGGAAAAATCCTTGATTCCGACGGTCAATATCGCCGCGGCGATCGGCTGGCCTGCCGGCGGCAAGCCCACCGCCGGCAAGGGCATGGCCGTCAATGCCTTCGCCACCGGGCTCGACCACCCGCGCACGCTTTATGTGTTGCCCAATGGCGACGTGCTGGTGACCGAGACCAACGCCCCGCCGAAGCCCGACGACACCAGGGGCATCAAGGGCTGGGTCACCAGAATGGTGATGAGCCGCGCCGGCGCCGACACCACAAGCGCCAACCGCATCGCGCTGCTGCGCGACGCCGACGGCGACGGTGTCGCCGAGACCAGGAGCGTCTTCCTCGAAGGCCTGAATTCGCCGTTCGGCATGGCGCTGGTCGGAGAGGATTTATATGTCGCCGACAGCGATGCGATCCTGAGGTTTCCCTATCATGCCGGCGACACCAGGATCACCGCACCCGGCGTCAAGCTGGCCGACCTGCCGGCAGGGACCATCAATCACCACTGGACCAAGGATCTCGCCGCCAGTCCGGACGGGACGAAGCTGTATGCGACCGTCGGCTCCAACAGCAATGTCGGGGAAAACGGCATCGAGGCCGAGGCCAACCGTGCCGCGGTTCTTGAGGTGGACCGCGCCAGCGGCAAGTGGCGCGTCTTCGCCTCCGGACTGCGCAACCCGAACGGGCCGTCGTTTGAACCGCAAAGCGGCGCGCTATGGGTTGCCGTCAACGAGCGCGACGAACTCGGCAACGATCTGGTGCCGGATTACATGACCTCGGTACGGGACGGCGGCTTCTATGGCTGGCCCTGGAGCTATTACGGTCAGCACGTCGATGTCCGCGTCGATCCGCAGCGACCCGACCTGGTCGCGAAAGCCATTGTGCCTGACTATGCGCTGGGCGCACATACGGCCTCGCTGGGCTTGACCTTCAACACCGGCAATCTTTTTCCGCCCGACATGGCCGGTGGCGCGTTTGTCGGCCAGCATGGCTCGTGGAATCGCAACCCCCGCGCCGGCTACAAGGTGATCTTCGTGCCGTTCGCCGACGGCAAACCTTCCGGCCGGCCGCGTGATGTGCTGACCGGTTTCCTCAACGATAGCGGCGAAGCGCAGGGGCGGCCGGTCGGCGTCAAGATCGACAAACAGGGCGCGCTATTGGTGGCGGACGATGTCGGCAACGCAGTGTGGCGCGTGACGCCGGCGGCAACAGCGGCGGGGCGTTGAGGCTTGCCCGCGCCTCTACGCTCTAAAATGCTTGCTCAGCTTCAGCCCCTGCGCCTGGTAGTTCGAGCCGATGCGCTGGCCGTAGACGGCGTCGGGCCGCGCCAGCATTTTTTCGTAGACCAGCCGGCCGACGATCTGGCCGTGCTCGAGGATGAACGGCACTTCGCGCGAGCGCACCTCCAGCACGGCGCGGGAGCCCTTCCCGCCGGCGCCGGCATAACCGAAGCCGGGGTCGAAGAAGCCGGCATAATGCACGCGGAATTCGCCGACCAGGGGATCGAACGGCACCATCTCGGCGGCATAATCCGGCGGCACCTGCACGGCCTCTTTCGACGCGAGAATATAGAACTCGCCGGGATCGAGAATCAGGCTGCCGTCGGGCCGCGCCGATATCGCCTCCCAGAATTCGTCGACGGCGTAGCCGCCGCGGCGGTCGATATCGATCACGCCGGTATGCCGCTTGGCGCGGTAGCCGACAAAACCCCGGGCGTTTTCGCCTGACAGATCGACGCTCAGCGCCACGCCGTTGACGAGATCGGCGTCTTCACAATCGACCAGCCGCTCCAGATCATGCAGCGCGTCAAGTTCATCGGCGGAGAGGATGGCATCGCCGCTGCGAAAGCGGACCTGGCTGAGCCGCGATCCCTCGCGCAGCAATACCGGAAATGTCTTCGGGCTGATCTCGGCATAGAGCGGGCCGTGATAGCCGGCGCCGATCATGTCGAACCGCCTTGTGCCGTCGGCAATCACCCGGGTGAATACATCCAGCCGCCCGGTCGAGCTTTTCGGATTGGCCGCGGCGACGATTTCCGGCGGCAGCGCGAGGCTTTCCAAGAGCGGCACGATGTAGACGCAATTGGTTTCCAGCACCGCGCCGTCGGTGAGGTCGATTTCGTGCAGCTTCAACTCGTCGATGCGTTCCGCTACCGTGGCGCCAGGCCCGGGCAGGAAACTCGCGCGCACCCGGTAGGCGACGTCGCCGAGACGCAGATCGAGGCTCGCCGGCTGGATCTGGCTTTCGACAAACGGATAGGCCGGCAGGATAAGGCCGGCATCCGCCATCGCCGCGATCATGCGGTCGGGCAGAATGCCATTGGCGTCGGGCAGAAGCGTGAACGACAAAGGATGGCCCCCGGGATGGCTTCGCTCTCCTCATCCATACGCTGAAAATACGGACTTTTACCGGTTATCCGATGGCCGCCTTGACGGAAAGGGCGCGAGCGAATATGAGCATGACTTATCCCGTGGTGATTTGAGCCGGCCGGCTTGCAGCCACGTTAAACAAGTCGCTAAACAGGCCGGGGACACGTGTGATCCCGGCCTGTGGAAATTTTTCCGGGCCGGTTTTTTGTGACCATTTTCATGTGGTCACGATGGAGGTCACATGCCTGAGGTCAACACACCGACGTCGCCAACAGCCCGTTACCGTCCCGAAACCCGGCTGGTGCATTCCGGCACGCTGCGCTCGCAGTTCGGCGAAACGTCAGAGGCGCTGTTTCTGACGCAGGGCTTCGTCTACGACACCGCCGAGCAATGCGAGGCGCGGTTCAAGGGCGAGGATACCGGCTTTCTCTATTCGCGCTTTTCCAATCCCAATGTCGCGATGTTCGAGCGCCGCATGATCGAGCTTGAGGGTGCCGAAGCCGCGCGCGCCACCGCCACCGGCATGGCCGCGGTGACGACGGCGGTGCTGGCGCCACTGAAAACGGGCGATCACGTGGTTGCAGCCAAAGCCATGTTCGGCTCGTGCCGCTATGTGGTGGAAGATCTGCTGCCGCGCTACGGCATTGCCTCCACTTTGGTCGACGGCCTCGATCTCGATGCCTGGCGCAGCGCGATGCGGCCGAACACCAGAAGCTGTTTTCTGGAAAGCCCCACCAATCCGACCCTGGATGTGCTCGACATCTCGGCGATCGCCGGGATCGCGCATCAGGGCGGCGCGCGGCTGATCGTCGACAATGTGTTTGCCACCCCGATCTGGCAAAGCCCGCTCGAATTGGGCGCCGACGTCGTGGTGTATTCCGCCACAAAACATATCGACGGCCAGGGCCGCTGCCTCGGTGGCATCATCCTGTCGTCGGAAGCCTTTATTGCCGAGCACATCCACACCTTCATGCGCCAGACCGGCCCGTCAATGTCGCCGTTCAACGCCTGGGTGCTGTTGAAGGGGCTGGAGACGCTGGCGGTCCGGGTGCGGGCGCAAACCGAAACCGCGGCCGCCATTGCCGATGCGCTGGCAAAACACCCCAAAATTTCGCGGCTGATTTATCCCGGCCGTGCCGACCATCCGCAGGCCGCCCTGGTCAAGAAGCAGATGCGCGCCGGATCGACCCTTGTCGGCTTCGAGGTCGAGGGCGGCAAGGCGGCGGCGTTCCGTTTTCTCAACGCGCTGAAGATTTCCCGGATTTCCAACAATCTTGGCGACGCCAGGAGCCTCGTCACCCATCCGGCGACCACCACCCATCAGCGGCTGACGCCGGAGGCGAGAGCCGAACTCGGAATCAGCGAGGGTTTCGTCAGATTCTCGGCCGGGCTCGAGCACCACGACGATCTGATCGCGGATCTGGAAGCCGCGCTGGCAGAGGCTTGATGGCGAATAGCGAATGGCGATATCCCCTGTTCGCTATTCGCCACTCCTTATTCTTATCCGCTCCAGCTCACATCGGCCGGTAGGTCTGCACGCTGGAGGGCACGTTGACGCCAAGCTTGATCTGGCCGACCGACTTGATGATGTCGTCGCCAAGCAACTGGGCGAAGCAGGCGTAGCCCCAGTCGTTCATGTGCAGGCCGTCGGCGATCACGAAACTGTCGATCGGCAGGGCCTGCCGCTCGTGCCATTCGCGCATCACCTCGAAGCGGGGGAAAAAGCCGACATGGCGGAGCCGGGCGACCTTGCCAAGCAGCTTCACCATCCGGCTTGCGCTTTCGGCTTTCTCGGTGACCCTGGGAGAATATTGCGGATCGACCAGTACCAGATCGGCACCGGTCGCCTGGATGCGCGCGACGCCCTGTTCCACCAGCTTTGCGGTCTCGGCCGGATCGAGGTCGCGCAGCACGGCGTTGGTGCCGACCTGCCAGATCACAAGATCCGGTTTCAAGTCGAGCACCGACTTCTGCAGCCGGTTCATCATCTCGGGCGCATCTTCGCCGCCCTGGCCGCGATTGACGACGGTAATATCGGCAGTCGGATATTGCCGGTGCAACTGCTCCGCCAGCCGGTTGGGATAGGTGAATTCGGGCGACGTCGAGCCATAGCCGGACGTTGAAGACGACCCGAAGGCAACGATCACCACCGGCTCCCCGGCAGCGAGCTTGCTCGCCACATGCGGCAGCGATCCCACCGGATTGACGCCGCCCTTCGGCGGCAGGCACGGAACCCGGCTGAAAATGTTGCCCGCCGATTTGGCTGCCTCTTTCACCTTTTCGATCGCCTTGGCGGTAAGGCCCTTCTGCTGCCGCGGATTTGCCTGATCGACAGCCGCGACATTGCCCGCGCCGGTTGCGGCGGCGGCCCGCGAGGCGGGCGCATTGGACGATTGAGCGCTATCCGGCGGTGTCGCCTGTTGGGCAGCCTGGGCGGCTTGAGCGGTCTGAAAAGTTTGGGCGCCTGAGGCGGGCACGGCCGATGCCGGCGGCAGCAGCACAAGTGCCGCGACCGCGGGTGCAGCCAGCAATGCGGCTTTCCAAAAAGGGCGCTGGCAACTCATTAACGCTGTATCCTCAATTCTGCTGGGCCGGGTCAAGGTGCGCCGCGTCGATTACAAATTTCGACAGCGCGCGGCCAAGGCAATCGTGAACGCGCTTGGCAAGCTCAATGCCAGGCGATGCGCTGAAAAGGTCGAAGTCTCCCTCCTCGTTCCAGTTGCGCATGATGGCAAACCGGTCAAACAGCGGCACGTCGTGCTCTTGCGCCGCCGCGCGCATGTTATCCAGGTACGGCGACGTGGAAATCATCGTTTCGGTACGCGGGCTATATTGCAAATTCATCAAGACCACGTCGGTTCCGGCATTTTGCAGCGCAGCAACCCCCCCGTCAACGGCGGTGCGGAAGTCATCGGGATCGATGGATCGCATAGCATCGGCCGTGCCGGTCTGCCAGATCACCAAAACAGGCTTTTTATCTTCGACAAGCTTAACGAGGCCGGCGGCGACTTCCCCGGCGGTTTTCTTTGGCTCCAGTTCCACGGAAACGTTCACGGTTATTGCAGGCAGTTTCTCCTTCAGCATCGCCTGTAACCGGCCGGGATAGGCGCTGGCTTCCGAATTGCCGATGGTCGACGATCGGCTGCCCACCACCAGAATATTCAGCGCATGGCCGCTCTTTACGGCCTCCGCGACCTTGGGAAGCGCACTGTCGCTTGCGAGCAGGTCGTCCGGGACCTCGCAGCTCTTGGCAGCTTCCTCGGCGCGCGCGGCGGGCAGCGCCGCCAAGACACCGGCCAGCAATGTCAGTCCCAGGATCACCCCTGAGCTAGACTTCATCAGCCTCCTCCCGCCATGTCAGCGTTGCCGCCAGCGCCTCTTGTTCGCGAGGCATTCTTGTCGGCAGAGTGTTTGTACCACGAAAACAGCCATGCCGCAGCGGACATGATCAGGATTCCGGAAATACTGACCAGGAAATGCAGGCCGGCGCCGCCGGAGATCTCGGCCAGCATGAAATGCCCGGCGAAGGCCAGGAACACGCCGAGGCAGAAAATCTCCAGCGAATGCTGCCCGCACAGGATCAGCGGCCGCAACCAAGGCGACTTCAAGCCGGGCCAGTTCTTTGGGATGAAGCGCACCGTAACGAGCGCCAGCGCCAGAAAATGCGCGAACCGGAGCACATCGAGATCGGTCTTGTCGATGGGATACATCCATTGCTCCAGCCAGCGCGGCATCAGATGACTGAGCTCCGGCAAATGCCATGTCAGTGTCACGTAGAACGCCGCGAACAGATAGGTCAGAGAAATCCACAGCGTGATCGGCGACGAAATGATCCGAGACATTCGCCTGGCGCCGCCCATCGCGCACCAGGCGCCGAACACGAACAATAATTGCCAGGCAAACGGATTGAAGGCCCAGACACCGTTCGGATAGGCCGACAGATAGAGATCGTAGTGCCAGGTGAGCGCATAAACTACCCCCGACAGCGCCAGCGTGAGATCGGCTCGCCGCTGCATCAGCCACAGGATCAGAGGGAGAAAAAGCATCAGCACGATATAGAGCGGCAACACGTCCATGTTGACGGGGCGGAACCTCAGGAGCAGCGCCTGGACGATGGTGACGTCCGGCTGCCTGAGAAAGTCCATGATGCCCATTTCTTCCGAGTACAGCGGGTTCTCGAAACTGGTGGCGACATAGGAAATTTCCGCGAGGAAGATCGTGAACAGAAACACGTGCGCGACATAGATCTGCCAGACCCGGCGCAGGATGCGCGCGGTCGCGACCACGAAGCCGGAATCGATCATCGCCCGGCCGTAAACGAACGCCGCGGTGTAGCCCGAGATGAAAATGAAGATTTCGGTGGCGTCGCTGAACCCGTAGTTGCGGATCGTGAACCAGGTCAGCAGATTCGGCGGCAGATGATCGATGAAGATCAGCCACAGCGCGAGCCCGCGGAACAGATCGAGCCGCAGTTCGCGCTCGCCGCCCGGGGCAATCGAAAGGCCCGGCATCAACACCGCCGGCGTCGAAGCGGCGTCGCGCGGAATCGGATCCGACGCGCCCGCCGGCGGTGGTCCGGCAACTCGATCGGCAATGGATGTCATTTAACCCCGTCTTGAGAAGGCCGACTCAGGCACTGCCATCACGCAAAAGATAATACCGGCCCGCAACTTGCAAGCAAGTTGCGCAGGCTTTGCGGCGGCGTGGCCCTTTTAGGCCGGAACTATGTTGAAACGACGGTACCGCCCAAGCCGATCCGGCGATTTGTTCCTTCCGGACTTTTCGATATGATGCGGCGTGATTTCGAAAGAACCGCCCGCATGTACCGTGCCGTTACCCGCCAGATCGAAGTCACCGTCGAACCGGACTTCCTGCCGGAACGCTCGTCGGTCGAAAAACGCGAATATTTCTGGGCCTACACCATCGTCATTACCAATACCGGCAAGGAAACGGTGCAGCTACGGACCCGGCACTGGATCATCACCGACGCCTTGGGCCGCAAGCAGGAAGTTCGCGGCCAGGGCGTGGTCGGCGAGCAGCCCGTGCTCGCGCCGGGCGAGCGCTTCGAATACACCTCCGGGGTGCCGCTTTCGACCGCGTCGGGGTTCATGACCGGACGCTATCAGATGGTGACCGCAAGCGGCGAGCGGTTCGAGATCGAGGTGCCGACCTTCTCGCTCGACAGTCCCGACAGCAAGCGGGTGTTGAATTGACCGGCGTCTTCCCTCGTCATCGCCGGGCGTCCAGAGCATGATCCGGAAAAGTGGGTGCCGGTTTTCCCTCGGGGCAAACGCGAAGCGTTTGCCCGGAGATCACGCTCAAACAAAAAAGTTGGAGCCAGATGACGTTTCGAAGAAAAGTCATCTCGCTCTGGACCCCCTACTCCACGCCGGCCTCCTGCGGCGTGAATTCATACACCGAGGAGCAGAACTCGCAGGTCACGACCACCTTGCCGTCCTTCACCATGTCGGCGCGGTCGTTCGGTGCGAAGCTGGCGAGCATCGAGGACACCGCATCGCGCGAGCACGAACATTGCGCGCGCAGCGGCAATGGAGCGAACACCCGCACCCCGCGCTCGTGAAACAGCCGGTACAACAGCCGCTCGCCCGAAAGATCGGGATCTATCAATTCGACGTCCTCGACGGTCGAAATCAATGACTGGCCTTCAACCCAGGCATCGTCTTCCGCCACGGTGTGGGGGAGCACGCCCGCGGGCGCATCGCCCGGATGCAGATCGGCCTGCCGCCGCCGCTCCGGCGCTTTGGGAAGGAACTGCAGCAGCATTCCCCCCGCCCGCCAGCGATGGCTCGGGCCTTGCTCCGATCCCTGGCCGCCGCGCCATTCCTCGCCGACCGCGAGCCGCACCCTGGTGGGAATCTGTTCGGAGCGCAGAAAATATTCGTGCGCGGCGTCTTCCAGGTTGCCGCCTTCGAGCGCCACCAGCCCCTGATAGCGGCTCATGTCCGGCCCCTGATCGATGGTCATGGCAAGATGCCCGCGCCCGAGCAGCGCGCCGGAATCCTGGCCCGCCTTGAGCCGCCTGGCGTCGAACCGCGCATAAGCGCGCAGGCGGTCCGGCGCCTGGAAGTCCACGATTAGAAACGACACCGGGCCGTCGGTCTGGGTCTGCAGAATGAAGCGGCCATTGAATTTCAGCGACGAGCCCAGAAGCGTGGTGAGCAGGATCGCCTCGCCAAGCAACTTGCCGACCGGCGGGGGATAGTCATGCCTGGTCAGGATGTCGTCGAGCGCGGGGCCGAGCCGGGTCAAACGGCCGCGCAAATCAAGCCCATCGACCTCGAACGGCAACGCCGCATCGTCGATCGGAACAGCCGATGGCGCGCGGATCGGGATTTCAGCAGGGATTTTGGTGTCGGGGGATTGTGAGACCATGGCGCCTTATCTGGGGTCGGCGGAAGCGGAACGAAAGGGGGCACGCATTACGCGTCGTCCCTGCGAAAGCATGCGAAAGCAGGGATCCATAACCACCGGCGCTGGTTGTGAGGGCAGGTGTCTGCCACAATGGCCCATCGACAAGTCACGTGGTACGGATCCCGGCGTTCGCAGGGACGACGGATGAGAGGCGCGTTTACGCCACCGCCTCAAAACACCATGCCAAAATGCCCTTTTGCGCGTGCAGGCGATTTTCGGCCTCATCGAACACCACCGACTGCGGACCGTCGATCACCTCGTCGGTGACTTCGTCGCCGCGATGGGCCGGAAGGCAATGCATGAACAGAGCATCGGGCCTGGCCAAAGACATCAGCTTGGCATTGACCTGATAGGGCTTCAGCAAATTGTGGCGATGCTCGCCGTCCTTGTCGCCCATCGAGAACCAGGTATCGGTGACCACGCAGTCGGCGCCGCGCACCGCGGCTTCCGGATCGTTGCCGAGCACGATCGGAGCGTGGGTGGCCTTGATCCAGTCCTTCATCGATTTGTTGGGCGCGAGCTGCGGCGGGGTGGCGACGCGCAGATTGAAATGGAAACGCTCCGCCGCGTGCGCCCATGACGCCAGCACGTTGTTGTCGTCGCCGGTCCATGCGACGGTGCGGCCCTCGATCGGGCCGCGATGCTCCTCGAACGTCATCAGATCCGCCATCACCTGGCAGGGATGCGACCGCCGCGTCAGCCCGTTGATGACCGGCACGGTGGCGTGCGCGGCGAGTTCCAGCAGCGCATCATGGTTCAGAATCCGGATCATGATGGCGTCGACATAGCGCGACAGCACGCGCGCGGTGTCGGCGATGGTCTCGCCGCGCCCGAGCTGCATTTCGGCGCCGGTCAGCATGATTGCTTCACCGCCGAGCTGGCGCATGCCGACGTCGAACGAGACCCGGGTGCGGGTCGACGGCTTCTCGAAAATCATCGCCAGCGTCTTGCCTTCGAGCGGCTTTTTCGAGCTCCCATGCGCCTTCAGCCTCGCCTTCATGGCGACGCTGGCGGCGAGCATGTTGCGCAACTCCCCGGTCGGAAGTTCGCTGAGATCGAGAAAATGCCGCAGCACTTTGCTCATTGCCCCGCCGCCCGTTTCAACCGATCGCCGGAAAGCGCCACGCAGGCGCGCTCCAGCCGTGTCACGGATTCCTCGATCTCCGCCTCGGTCACGATCAACGGCGGCAGGAACCGCACCACGTTTTCGCCCGCGCCGACCGTGAGCAGCTTTTCGTCGCGCAGCGCCGTCACCAGGTCGCCCGACGGCACCACCGCCTTCAGACCGATCAGCAGGCCTTCGCCGCGCACTTCGGCGAGCACGGCGGGATGGCGATCGACTACCGAAGCGAGCTTCTGCTTGAGCAGCAGCGACATCTTTCGCGCATGCGCGAAGAAACCGGGTTTCAACATCACGTCGAGCACCGCATTGGCGGCGGCTATCGCCAGCGGGTTGCCCCCAAAGGTCGAGCCATGCGTGCCCGGCGTCATGCCGGCCGCGGCCTCGGCGGAGGCCAAACATGCTCCGATCGGAAACCCGCCGCCGAGCGCCTTGGCCAGCGACATCACGTCCGGCGCAACCCCGATGCGCTGGTAGGCAAACAGCTCGCCGGTGCGGCCCATGCCGGTCTGCACCTCATCGAACACCAGCAGCAGACCGCTGTCGTCGCAGAGCTGGCGCAACGCCTTGAAGAAGGCATGCGATGCGGCGCGCACGCCGCCTTCGCCCTGCAGCGGTTCGATCAGGATACCCGCGGTCTGCGGGCCGATCGCCTTCTTGACGGCTTCGAGGTCGCCGAGCCGCACCTGATCGAAACCATCCATCGGCGGCCCGAAGCCTTCGAGGTATTTGGCCGAGCCGGTCGCGGCCAGCGTCGCCAGTGTTCGGCCGTGAAAGGCGCCGTCGAAGGTGACGATGCGATAGCGCTCCGGATGGCCTTTGGCGGCGTGATGCCTGCGCGTGATCTTGATCGCGCATTCCACCGCCTCGGCGCCGGAGTTGGCGAAAAACACGAAGTCGGCGAAGCTTTGTTCGCACAGCCTTGCCGCCAGCCGTTCGCCGTCCGGGCTCTTGAACAGGTTCGACATGTGCCACAGTTTTGTGGCCTGTTCCTGCAGCGCTGCGACCAGATGCGGATGGGCATGGCCGAGCGCATTGACTGCGACGCCGCTGGTGAAATCGAGATAGCGCTCGCCGTTGGTCGCGGTCAGCCAGGCGCCCTCGCCGCGCTCGAAGGCAAGATCAGCCCTGGCGAATACGGGAAGCAGATGCGACGTCGCGCTCATGGTCATGGCGATCACTGCGGGTTTAAGGCCGGCCGCGGTGCGCGCATCGCATCAGCAACCAGCCCCGGAAAACAAAACGTGCCGCCTTTTCGGGGCGGCACGTAGAAGCATTCTAGGCGTGCGGCGATAACTGTCAACCTGTCACGCGTCGGCCCGTCTGAAAGACGAGCCTCGGGTGCTGAAAGGCAAGCCTTGGGCGCCGCGGAAAATCCAATTGCAATGCTTAAATAAAGGAACATGTGGATGCCATCATGGGGACTCTTGCGCCGGAGTCACGCCATATTGTAGCCTTTGGACTGTCGGGTACGACATCTCGTGCGGCGGTTATAATCTTCACCCGTTTCAATGTTCGGCGTAAACGCCCGGGCGTGCTTTCCGCGCCCGGCGAGGGTTGGAGGATTCTGCCCGCAAGGGATTTTGAAGAATTGGAGTCGCAACGCCGCTTAGAGAATGGCCGGCGACACGAAGGGAAGAGTGCGATGACGGTATTGACCTGGACCGACGATCGCGTCGAACAACTGAAGAAGCTTTGGGAGGGCGGGCTTTCGGCCAGCCAGATCGCCGCGGAGCTTGGCAGCGTGACCCGCAATGCCGTGATCGGCAAGGTCCACCGGCTCGGCCTTTCCGGCCGCGCCAAGAGCCCTTCCTCGACGGCGCCGCGCCCGCGCAAGGCCCGCCCGGCCCAGCATATGATGCGGGTTTCGCGTCCGGTGTCGCGTGGCAACACCGCGCTGGCCCACGCTTTCGACGTCGAGCCGGAGCCCGATCCGATCGCCTACGACAATGTGGTGCCGATGGGCCAGCGGCTGTCGCTGTTGGAGCTGAATGAGGCCACCTGCCACTGGCCGATCGGCGACCCCTCCAGTTCGGAATTCTTCTTTTGCGGCGGCAAGGTGCTCGCCAGCCTGCCCTATTGCGCGCATCACTCGCGGATCGCCTACCGGCCGGCCAGCGACCGCCGGCGCCAGCCGCCGAAGCCCGCAAGGTAGCGGACCCTCGCCCGCGCTCTTGCGCGGAGAGGGTTGGGGCAAGGGGCTCTTCGCGAAGACGGTGCAGTTTGTGATGCGCGCCGTGCCCGGCCCCTCACCCGGAATTCTCGTTGTACGAGAATTTCGACCTCTCCCCCCGTAAAGAACGGGAAGAGGCAAGCAAGCGATCAATCGCTCGCCAGGCAGATCGATCGACGATCGTTATTCCACCTTCGCAAATCGATCATCCAGCGCGTAGCCGGCGCCGCGTACGGTACGGATTGGATCCTGCTCGCGGCCCGGGTTGAGCAATTTGCGCAACCGGCCGATATGCACATCCACGGTACGCTCGTCGATGTAGATATCGCGACCCCAGACGCTGTCGAGCAATTGCTCGCGGCTGAACACCCGTCCCGGATGCTCCAGAAAAAATTCCAGCAGCCGGTATTCGGTCGGGCCGAGATCGATCGGACGGCCTGAGCGCGCAACACGGCGCTTTTCGCGATCGAGTTCGATGTCGCCATAAGTGAGGATGGTGGCAAGGCGTTCGGGGCTGGCGCGCCGCAACAGGCCCTTCACCCGCGCCAGCAGTTCCGGCACCGAGAACGGCTTGACGATGTAATCGTCGGCGCCGGTCGCCAGCCCCCTGACCCGTTCGCTTTCCTCGCCGCGCGCGGTCAGCATGATGATCGGCAACTGCCTGGTCTCCGGCCGCGCGCGCAGGCGGCGGCACAACTCGATCCCCGACAGCCCCGGCAACATCCAGTCCAGCACGATCAGGTCGGGAACCCGTTCCTTCAGTCTGGTGTCGGCGTCATCGCCGCGCCCGACCGTTTCGACATCGTAACCTTCGGCGTCGAGGTTGTAGCGCAACAGCGTGGTGAGCGCTTCCTCGTCTTCCACCACCAGAATGCGCGCGCTCATATCTTCAAGCCTCTCTCTGTTGTTTTGACGGGTTATCTACCGCAGATAAGTCTACGCAATCCTCGTAAGCTTGATTGCCATGCAAACCGATATCCACTTCGCTCATGACGGCTTCGCTGCCTGTTTGAGCACGGTCTCCAGGCAAACGCCCGGTGTTTGTCCCACGGCAAAACCGGTTTCCAATTTTCCGGATCATGCTCTAGTTTCCAGGCACCGTCGTTGCAAAGGTCGTCATGTCGCCCTTCGGGCGCTTGTCGAGCATCTGCTGGCCTTCGATCATGTAGAACACGGTTTCCGCGATATTGGTGGCGTGATCGCCGATCCGCTCGATGTTCTTGGCGCAGAACATCAGATGGATGCAGAAACTGATGTTGCGCGGATCCTCCATCATATAGGTCAAGAGTTCGCGGAACAGCGAGGTGCAGATGGCGTCGACTTCCTCGTCGCCTTTCCAGACCACCATCGCCGCCGGCAGATCGTGCGCCGCGTAGGCGTCGAGCACGGATTTCACCTGCGACTGCACCAGGTCGGTCATGTGCTCGAGGCCGCGGATCAGCTTGAGCGGCTGGAAATCGCTCTCCAGCGCGACGACCCGCTTGCCCACGTTCTTGGCAAGGTCGCCGATCCGCTCGAGATCGGTAGCGACCCTCAGGGCGCCGATGATTTCGCGCAGGTCCACCGCCATCGGCTGGCGGCGCGCGATGGTCAGTACCGCGCGTTCCTCGATCACGCGCTGCAGGTTGTCGATTTCGGCGTCGGCGGCGACGACACGCTGGCTGAGCGCGACATCGCGGCGGATCAACGCATCGACGGATTCGACGATCATGCGTTCGGCGAGGCCGCCCATTTCCGCGACCATCCGGGTCAATTCCTGCAGATCGCTGTCGAACGCCTTGGCGGTATGTTCTGATGCCATGTTACCCTCCTCAGCCGAACCGGCCGGTAATATAGTCCTGGGTGCGTCGATCGCTCGGCGAGGTGAATATCTTGTCGGTCTCGTCGAATTCGATCAGCTCGCCGAGGTACATGAAGGCGGTCTTGTCCGAGACGCGCGCCGCCTGCTGCATATTATGGGTGACGATGGCGATGGTGTAGTCCTCCGACAACTCCTGGATCAGTTCCTCGATCTTGGCCGTCGAAATCGGGTCGAGCGCCGAGCATGGCTCGTCGAACAGGATCACCTCGGGCCGCACCGCGACGGTGCGGGCGATGCAGAGCCGCTGCTGCTGGCCGCCGGACAGGCTGAGGCCAGAGGCGTTCAGCTTGTCCTTGACCTCGTTCCACAGCGCGCCGCTGCGCAACGCCTTTTCGACGCGGCCGTCCATCTCGGATCTGGAAATTTTCTCGTAGAGCCGGATACCGAACGCGATGTTCTCGTAAATCGTCATTGGAAAAGGCGTCGGCTTCTGGAACACCATGCCGACCCGGGCGCGCAACAGATTGAGGTCGAGCTTGGGATCGAGGATGTTGGTCTGGTCGAGCATGAGCTGACCGGTGGCGCGTTGCCCCGGATAGAGGTCATACATCCGGTTGAATATCCGCAGCAGCGTCGACTTGCCGCAACCGGACGGCCCGATAAATGCGGTGACGCGATTGGTGCCCAGCGTCAGGTTGATGTCCTTGAGCGCATGATTCTCGCCGTAGTAGAAGTTCAGCCCCCGCGCGCTGACTTTGTCCGGCGCTTCGCCCTGATGGTGCGGCGACGGCAGCGACCCGCCCGGAACGTTCACGGATGCGGAAAGATTGTTCATTTTGGTGTCCTCTCGGCGCCGAGAACGCGCGCGCCGATGTTCAGGGTGAGAACGGTGAGAGTGATGAGCAGCGCCCCGCTCCAGGCCAGCTGTTTCCAGTAAGCGTAGGGGCTTTGCACGAAGTTGTTGATGGTGACCGGCAGATTGGCCATCGTCTTGGCCAGATCGAGGCTGAAGAACTGGTTGCTGAGCGCGGTGAACAGCAATGGCGCGGTTTCGCCGGCAACCCGCGCCGTCGCCAGCAGCACGCCGGTAATAAGGCCGGAGCGCGCCGCGCGGTAGGCAATCCGCTTGATCACCAGCGAGCGCGGCAGGCCGAGCGCGGAAGCCGCCTCGCGCAGCGGATTGGGCACCAACAGCAACATGTCTTCGGTAGTCCTGACCACCACCGGAATCACGATCACCGCGAGTGCCAGACTTCCGGCCAGAGCCGAGAAGCTGCCCATCGGCACCACGACGGCGCCGTAAATGAACAGACCGATGATGATCGACGGCGCGCTCAACAGAATGTCATTGATGAAGCGGATCACCGAGGTGAGGCGGTCGTTCCTGCCATATTCGGCCAGATATGTGCCGGCGAACATGCCGAGCGGCGCGCCGATCCCGACGCCGATCACGGTCATGATGACCGAACCGGTGATCGCGTTCAGCAAGCCGCCGTCGGTCGATCCCGGCGGCGGGGTGTTCTCGGTGAACAGCTGAACACTCAGCCCCGCCAGTCCGTTGAAGAACAAGGTGAACAGGATCAGCGCCAGCCAGGTCACGCCGAACAGCGCGGCGCCGACACAAAGCCAGCGGATGATGCTATCGACGCGACGGCGGCGCCTGTAGATCGGATTCATGATCTCAGTTCCCGGCTTTCTTTTCCAGGTGCAGCAACATCAGCCGCGCCGCGGCGAGAACGAAGAATGTCAGCACGAACAGGAGCAGGCCGAGCAGGATCAGGCTCGACTGATGCAGCCCGTCGCTTTCGGCAAACTCGGATGCGATCGCCGCTGAAATCGTGGTGCCGGGCGCGAAGATCGAGGAGGAAATACGGAATGAATTGCCGATGATGAAGGTCACCGCCATGGTTTCGCCGAGCGCGCGGCCGAGCGCCAGCATGATGCCGCCGATCACGCCGACGCGCGTATAGGGAATCACCACGTTGCGGACGACTTCCCATGTAGTGCAGCCGACGCCGTAGGCGGCTTCCTTGAGCACCGGCGGCACCGTCTTGAATACGTCGACCGAAATCGCGGTGATGAACGGCAGCACCATGATCGCAAGGATCAGCGCCGCGTTGAAAAGGCTGAGATACGAGGGCGGCCCGGCAAAGATCGACCCGAGAACCGGGACACCGTCGAACACACTGATCATGAACGGTTGAAAGGTGTAGGCCAGAAACGGCCCCAGCACGAAGAAGCCCCACATGCCGTAGATGATCGAGGGAATTCCCGCCAGCAACTCGATCGCGGTTCCGATCGGGCGGCGCAGCCATTGCGGGCAAAGCTCGGTTAGAAAGATTGCAATGCCGATGCCGACCGGAATCGCGATCATCATCGCGATGATGGAGGTGACCAGGGTGCCGTATATCGGACCGAGCGCGCCGAGCACCGGCGGGTCGGCCGACGGCGCCCAGCGCTGCGTCCACAGAAACGCAAAGCCGTATTGCCTCATGGCGGGCCACGCGCCGGCGATCAGTGAGAGGATGATGCCGCCGAGGATGAGAAGAACCGAGATCGCGCAGGCGCGGGTGAGCCAGTAAAAGGTAACGTCGCCGAACTTGAACGCGCTGAGGGCCTTGGCGCGATCATACGGTCCGGCGGCCTCCATCGCGTCGCTCTGAACAGCCATCTCTGCCACGCCAATCCCCTGTACCAGTTCAAGGCTATCAAAAATTGCTGCGCCCTGAAGCTGCTTTTGCTGACGATTTTAACCGGCGTCATCCCGGATGCGCTTTCGACCGCAATTGCCGGCCTGAGGCGACAGGCCCGGAATCCATACCGCCTGACGCGGTTATGGATTCCGGGCTCGCTCGTTTCACTCGCGCCCCGGAGTGACGGAGCCGCGAGGCATACCGTCGGCTCTTGCCGTCAGCTCTTGATCTCGTCCGACCAGGTCTTCTCGATCAGCTTGACCACCGAGTCCGGCATCGGAATGTAGTCGAGATCCTCGGCCATCTTGCCGCCCTTGGCGAAAGCATATTTGAAGAACTTGACGGCTTCGGCGGAAGCCGCCTTGTCGCCGGGTTCCTTGGGCATCAGGATGAACGTCGAGGCGACGATCGGCCACGACTTCTCGCCCGGCTGGTCGGTGAGGATCAGATAGTAGCCCGGCGCGTGCAACCAGTCGGCATTGGAAGCCGCCGCCACGAAGGCTTCGCTGGCCGGCTGCACGGTCTTGCCGGCCTTATTGACCATCGCGGTATAGGTCAGCTTGTTCTGCTTGGCGTAAGCGTATTCGACATAGCCGATCGAGTTCTTGGTCTGGCCGATATTGGCCGAAATGCCTTCATTGCCCTTGGCGCCGACGCCAACCGGCCATTCGACCGCGGTGCCTGAGCCGATCTTGGCCTTCCAGTCCGCATCCACCTTCGACAGGTAATCGGTGACGTTGAAGGTCGTACCCGAACCGTCGGCGCGGTGGACGACGGCGATCGCGGCAGAGGGCAGGTCCAGTTTCGGATTGAGTTTCTTGATCGCCGGGTCATCCCATTGGGTGATCTTGCCGAGATAGATATTGGCGAGGGTCTCGCCATCCAGGGTCATATCACCGGCCTTCACGCCCTCGATGTTCACCACCGGGACGATTGCGCCCATAACCATTGGCCACTGAACGAAGCCTTCCTTCTCAAGCTGCTCGACCTTCAGCGGCATATCGGTCGCACCGAAGGTTACGGTCCTGGCCTGGACCTGCTTGATGCCGGCGCCGGACCCGATCGACTGATAGTTCACCCCGGCGTCCGCGTCCTTCTTGTAGGCGTCCGCCCATTTCGACAGAACCGGGAAGATAAAGGTGGAACCCGCTCCGGTAATGTCGGCCGCGAACGCCGACGTCGACGCGGCGACCAGACCGGCAGCGACGATAGCTTTCATGAAACGCATTGCTGGTCTCCATCTGGTGAGCGAAGCGCCAGGCGCGCCCGATTGCGCTCACGGCCGCCGCTTTAGGAGCGGTTGATGCTCGCTTTTAAGAAGGTTTAGTGACAGTTGAATGACGGCATCAAGCATCTGAAAATGCTTGGTTTTAGCCCGCCGAGGGAGTCCTGATCTGGGGGAAACAGGCGGTAAAAGTGGCGCCGTTTTTCGGCACGCTTTCGATCAAAAGCCGGCCGCGATGACGGTTAACGATATGTTTGACCAGCGATAAACCGAGCCCGGTTCCACCCTGCGCCCGACTGTCGCCGACATCTACCCGGTAAAACCGTTCGGTGAGCCGCGGCAGGTGCTCGGGCGCGATGCCGGGGCCGAAATCGCGCACCATGACCCGAACTTCCGGCGCGCCTTCGACCGACATCGCCGCGGTAAGCGAGACAATCACCTTGCCGCCGGAGGCGCCGTATTTCAGCGCGTTCTCGATCAGGTTTTCGAACACCCGCAGCAACTCCTCGCGATCGCCGGCGATCGGCACCGGCGCATCGGGCAAATCGATCTCGATCGCAACCTGACGTTCGTGTGCCAGCGGCTCCAGCCCGTCCGCGACCTGCCGGATGATGGGGACGATATCCACCGACGTGTCGGGGCGAACATGGGCGGAGAGTTCAACCCGCGACAGCGACAATAATTCGTCGATCAGCCGCGCCATCCGCGTCGCCTGGGTGTGCATGATACCGAGAAAGCGCTCGCGCGCTTTGGCATCGTCCTTGGCGGGCCCCTGCAGCGTATCGATGAAACCCGACAGCGCCGCCAGCGGGGTGCGCAGTTCATGGCTGGCATTGGCCACGAAGTCGGCGCGCATTTCCTCGACCCGGCGCAGCGGCGTCTGGTCGTGGAACGTCATCAGCATGCATTTGTCGGTGCCGCCGAACAGGGTCGGCACCGGCACCGGCGTAATGATCAATTCCATCCAGCAATCGACCGGCACATGATCGAGGTAGGTGGTGCGGCGGGGTTCCGTGGTCGCGATGGCTTCGCGCAGCGCGGTGATGATTTCGGGCGAGCGCAAAGCGAACTGGGCAAGTTCGTTCTTGCGCAGCGCCGGCGCCAGCTGCGCCGCCGCCACATTGAGATGGATGACGCGGCCGGTGCGGTCAAGCAGCACCGCCGGATCCGGCATGCCGGCGACGATGGCGCTGACCGCGGCGGCTTCGACCGGGTTGACGCCGCGGACATCCTCGCGCGACGCCACCGCGTTGTGCAATCGCCACGGCACCAGGGCCGCGGCGGCGATGCAGATAAAAACCGCGGCGGCGCGGGTCATCCACAATTCGCCGAACCCGACAAGCACGCCCAGCGCCAGACCGGCGGCGAGCAGGATAATGGCTGAATGCCTCAGCCGATCCGGCCATGGCAAAAAGAAGGAAGAAGAAGAATCGTCAATTGCCATCGGTTGCGGCTCTCTTCCTGTTCGGGTCCGTATCGTCAGGCGCCGGCGTCCCCGGCTCTCTTCCCTATACGGCTTACCTATACGGCTTCGCGTCGCGGCTCCGGGTCGGGGCCGGGCGTCGCCTGACGCAGGCGCTTCAGCCGCGCGCCGATGATAACCTCCCGAAACGTCAGCAAGATTACAGATATGACGAAGGGCGCAATATAATAGAGGAGACGAAACAGTAACATGCCGGCGAGCAGGTCTTCCCGGTCCATCTGCCAGAGGCCGACCAGCATGGCGGCGTCAAACACGCCGAGACCGCCGGGGGAATGGCTGGCAAAGCCCAGCAGCGTCGCGGATACGAAAATAACCGCGACAACGATAAAGCCGAGGTTGGGCTCGTCCGGCACCAGCACATACATCGCCAGCGCGCAAAACCCGAGATCGACAATGCCGATCATGATCTGCAGTAGCGTCAGCGGACCGCCCGGCAGCACCACGGTCCAGGGGCCGCGGCCGACCGCCCTCGGCTGCTTCCAGACCCATACCACATACGCCACCAGCGCGGCGATGA
>Ga0116129_1000554_pt1 | contig 23829 bp, 23 predicted proteins | sample June2015DPH_17_2_FD_89732 | JGI IMG/M metagenome (GOLD analysis project Ga0116129, IMG submission 89732) | Peatland microbial communities from SPRUCE experiment site at the Marcell Experimental Forest, Minnesota, USA - June2015DPH_17_10 | ecosystem: Environmental > Terrestrial > Soil > Wetlands...
CGCCGCAGCGGGCGAGAAGCCATGCCCAAATGACTGGCCTTGTCGTACCACCACCGAAGTCAATCCGCCGCAGCGCTCGACCAAACAGCGTGAGAAATCCGGGCTAAGCGCTCGCGCGAGCAGTTTGACCGCGTCGTGGTTTTTCAGCGGCGAGCGCAACAAGGCGTCGATCAGAGCGGCCAGCGATATGCCGTTGTTCAACATGACCCGTGCGATGTCGTCGCCATAGACTTGCCTTAGCGCGTTGACGATCCCCGCGATGGTGTCCGGGTCGCGAATTGATGCCTCCGGTCGCCTCTCGAAAATGGACTGTTGCCGGCCGAGCGTTTCTTCGTTGGTGCGTTGGGCGCGGCGATATCCTGCCGGAAACTCGCCTCAACAATCCATTGTGTTGACGACGAGATCGCCAAATGTTTGAAGCGCGGTGAGCGACGCAGCGCGACCTTCATGCCCCACGAAGCGACTAGCCTAGATCGGCAGAAGGCGTATAATATCTGCCATGAGTTGGGATGCGGAAGACGTAGCACTGCTCAAAAAACTCTGGGCCACAGGTGAGAGCGCCGCGGAGATCGCGCGCCTTCTCGGCCATAGCCGCAACGCGGTCTGCGCCAAGTTGCTCTGCCTGGGGTTGAAGCGCGGACACAGGCCACCGACCTCAAAGCCCAAGATCGTGTCGGTGCCGAAGCGAAAACCAGCGTTGTTGGCAGCTTGCGCCCGTCCGGTGGATAAGGTTGTGTACGCGCGTAAGCGAGTAACGACACAGCCAAAAGAATTCACCAAGCCGCAATTGCGTGCGATGTTAGCGGAGGCCACCGCCAACACGGCGCGACTGCTTCGATGATGCATTCTATCATCGTCTTGCCGAACTCAGTCCTCTTCGTTTTGCTGTGCATAGACGGGCATAGCCCTATCATGTCCGCTTCGCTTCAAGGGTGACTTTCCTCGATCCCGCGTCATGGACGTTGATGGCCGCTTTGCACAAAAGCAGTCATAGCGTGGATTAGCGCGATCGATTCTCGGGGCCGGTAGCATTATGCCCCCGACTCTGGACTTTATCTATGTCGTCCGTTCAGATCCGATTTGGAGAGACTTGTTATGACAGCAATAGCCTACCTGGCGGGTCCCGACGTGTTCCTTCCTAATGCGGTTGCGCACGCCGCAACGAAGGTGGAGATATGCCGGCGACTAGGTTTGCGCGGTTTGCCGCCGCTGAACGAAGATGCCGAGACAGCCGCTACGGAGCTAGAGGTCTGGCAGGCTATTTATGAAAAGGACGTCGCAATGATGGAGAAAAGCGACATCATCATTGCCAACCTCACGCCATTCGCGGGCGCATCCGCCGATGCCGGCACGTTGATCGAGGTCGGTTGGTTTCTCGGCAAAGGCAAGCCGATCTTTGGCTATTCGAATACCCCCGAAAGTTTCGAATCGCGCATACGGAAACAGCTTGGCGCGAAGCGTGCAGACCTCGGCATCGAGGGTTTCCATGTGCCGGACAATCTCATGATTGTCGGAGCCGTCCAAAGCGGCGGATACCCGGTCTTTCTTCCAACCGACGGCAAAGCGCGCAGCTTCGATGCGCTCGACGTGTTCGAGAGCTGCGTGAAGGCGGCGGCATGATATTTTGCCAAGCGGCCGTGAACGCCTGACGCGCGCCGCAACTTGTGAGATACTTCGGCCAGCTAGCGTCTGACCAATGTCCGGTTTGCACCACGGGAGATTCCGGCCGCCACGCTGGAATTTCCGTTCGACACTACCAAAGCGGTCACCAGCCTGCTGTTCGGCGGCACCTTCGCCCGCTGCCGCGACATCCGCTTCATCTTCTCGCATGCCGGCGGGACGATCCCGTTTCTGGCCGAGCGCATCGCCCGCCTGGAAGTCCGCCCCGAGTTCCGCGAACGCGTGCCGGATGGCGTCATATTCGAACTGAAACGCCTGTTCTTTGACACCGCGCTGTCGGCGAACCAATTGGCGTTCAGCGCGCTTTTGAAGCTGGCCGCCTCCGAGCAGGTGCTGTTCGGCAGCGATTATCCGTTCGCGCCGGAGGCGAGGATGGCGGCAACCGTCAAGGGCCTGGCAAATCTGGGGCTCGCGCCCGAGGTGCTGCACGCCATCGAGCGCGGCAATGCGCTTCGGCTGCTGAAGCGGTAACAAACCCGCTCCGTTCAACCGCGGTTCCGTGCTGTGCCGCGGATGCGGGCTCAGTTAACCGTGAGTGAGTCGCAAGGCGTTCAGGTATTTTCGACGCCCGCCGCTTGACGGATTTTGGTGGGCAAATGGACCTCGAGACCCTGCGGACCCAGTGCGCTGTGACCGCCATCGACGTGAAGACAGGAGCCGGTGATGAAGCCCGCATGTTCGGAACAGAGAAACAGCACCGCGTCCGCGACCTCATCCAGCGTCCCCATGCGACCCAGCATGTGAAGCCGCGAGGACAGGCTGGCGTAGCGCTCGGCCACCTCAGGGGGTGCGGTGTCATGAAACGGCTTTCGGGTCCAGCCCGGCATCACCGAATTGACCCGGATTCCGTATTGCGCCAGATCGAGCGCCTGGGACCGCGTGACCTGTTCGATCGCTGCCTTGGTGGCCGGATAAATCCAGCGGCCCGCTAATCCCACCCGGGCGCTTTCACTGGTAAAGTTGATAATCGACGGCCATCCGGAGATTTTCAGATACGGCAACGCCTGCTGTACCAGAAGCACGTGACCGATCAGGTTGCTGTTGAAGCCGTTGAGCCACATCTCGCGGCCAGATTCGGCACCGTCGTCGGCGTAGGTCGCGGCACAGTTGATGATGAAATCGATCCCGCCAAATGTCCCGACGGTCGCCTCGACGATCCTGGTGAGATCTTCATCTTTGCGAAGATCGGCTTCGATGAAATGTGCCCGGTCGCCGAATTCTCTGATCAACTCTCGTCCACGGGATTGAATATCGACGCAGGCCACCCTGGCCCCCGTCGCCACGAACTTCCTGGCGATTCCGGTTCCGATGCCACTTGCGGTTCCCGTCACGATCGCGACGCGATCTTTTATTCCAAGCATGACGGGCCCCTTAGACGATGATGGATAGTTTGCCGTGCGGGCGAAGTGCACCCATCGCAAGGATGCTGCGTTTTTGCTGAATCAGGAGAGCGTCATCGGCCTGCACGAAGCGATATTCATGCTTCCCGAAATACGTATCCGTGACGCCCTGGCTGGTTCTGAAGGTGACAAAATTGCAGTGCACGTCGAGATGATCAGGGGTTCGTTCCACAAGCCGGACGTTGCTGATCGAGCGCTGGGTGATAGAATGCGGGTATTCGGCGTGCGCCGTGCGCTTGCCCAACCGCTTGACCCGTTCGGTCAGATGATGGGCGTCGTCGGCAATCAGGTACAGGGTGGAATCGGGCGACGCATAGGGATCGCCGGCCATGTTCGGGACCAGATATTTGCATTCTTCTGCAAACAGCTTCCGCCATTCCACCAGGCGCCATTCGTCGAGCAGGGCCGCCTCGTGGTACAGAAACTCCTCGATTTCGGCCCGGCTTCGCTGTTCCAGATTTGGCATCCTAGACCCCTGCCTGAAGCAGCTGAGACTGCCATCCGCGCCAAAAAGCGCGCTGCGGAAGCTCGTCCTTGGTGTCGCCGACGTCATCCTTGCCGCTGGGGTCGAATCCCTTCGAGAGATCGTTCCAGGGCGCCTCGGGAGCCGCGATCGCGGCGCGCTGGCAGGACTCGAGCGCCTCGATATCGTCAGGCGTCGCGAACCCGCCCGGACCCAGGAATTCAAGGAAATTGCCGAGCCGGCGCGACAGCGCCGGCGTACCCACCTCTTCCTTTGGTGCTAGCGACCACACGCTGACCTCCATGTAGTCGGCGGCCTTCGGCTGAAAGGTTCGCACGGTGATCGACATGATGTCGTTGATAACCAGATTGGGAAAGATCAGCAGGTTTCGCGAATAGCGCGCCATCCGGATGGCTTTTTCCTCACCGTAACTTTTGACGAGCCTGGCGAAGATCGCGTCGATTTCGACCTTGGCCTCGTCACCCCACAACGAGATCCATTGCGCAATCGGCCGACCGTAGGTGGCCTGCCGTTCGACCACGGAATGCCCGTTGCCGAGATCGATGCACTTGCCAAGCATCTTGCCACGTTTAATCTGCCCCTTCGAATTGGTTGCGACGAGGTCGAGGTAGGTCGGATGCAGCGCCTCCACATGCAGGATGTCGACGCTGTTTTCGGCGAGCAGCTTCCAGTTCGCCCGCGCGCTGTATTCCTGAACGCCGCCCGTGATCTCCATTCCCTGTTCGGCCTGATCGACAATGACGTCGATATACTCGCGGGCGCCGCCGAGATAATCTTGAAGACTGATCGCGCCAGCGTCGAAATTCACGAACCAGAAACCGCGATATTCCTCAAACCGCGGCACCGAGACCAGGTCATTCCGGCCATTGCTGCTGAAGTCGGACGGATAGGTCTCGGGTTCGGCGACTCCCATTACGCGTCCGGTGTTCTCAAAGGTCCAGCCGTGATAGATGCAGCTGAACGAACGCGCCGAGCCCTCGCGCAACCTGCAGATCTGCGCGCCGCGGTGCGGGCAAACGTTCAAGAAACATCGAATCTGACTCTGCTTGTCTTTCAGGAAGATCAGCGGCCGTCCCGATATCGTTCTGGTCTTGAATGCGCCGGCATCCTTGAGTTCGGAAGAGTGTCCGACGTAAAGCCAGCATTTCGCAAAGATCCCGGCCATTTCGGCACTGAGGATGTCAGGATCGGTGTAGGCGGCGCGCGCAATACCGAAGCGTTTGGTGTCACGCTCTACGCGGATCGCACTGCCGACGCGTGACTTTGTATTTGCGTCCATGACGTATCTGTTCCGGATGGGGTTGCGGGGCCGATCGAGACTCGACCACGGGAATCGCAGTGACTGACTTTATTCGATCAAAGCGCCGACTGGTTCATAGTGATCGCCAGTGACACGGCTGGGTTGAAGCTTGCGAATTCCTTCGTGGTCGTCAGCGGTAGGCTTATAGTCAATGCCTGGCAATGCCAGCGACAAATGATAGGCTTCGCCGTTGGTCGCGTTGTTCATGATGTTCGCCGAGGATAGATCATTGCCGCAACGTTGCAGGATCTGCACCAGGGCTTCGGCTGCGGTGTAGGCCGTGACGTTCGTCGTATCTTCGGGGTCCGCGCCCTGGTCCCACTTCGCCATGAATTCCAGATATTTCCGAAACCCAGGATTTTTCTTGATACCCGGATCGCCCGGATCGACAAAATAGGTGAAGCTGATCACGTTCTGGCTCTTCTCCAGCCCGGCGACTTTCATCACCGTCGGAATCGAAGATGACGGCGCCGTCACCAGCTGGACCGGATTCCATTTGAGATCGTAAACCTTGCTGATCGCCTGTGCCGTCGCCTTGCGCTGTGTGAAATGCACCAGAACATCCGCTCCGGTCGCCTGCAGTGAGATGATCTGGCTTTCGACCGTGGGATCGGTCACCGACGTGCTCGCTTCGCCGACAATGTCAGCAGCCTTTCCGCCGAGCCCCTTCTTGAAGTTGGCCAGATAGAGTTTGCCGAAATCATCATCCTGATAGATCACGGCGATCTTCGCCTTGGGCAGCGTCGACAACACATACTTTGCGAATGCACCGCTCTCCACCTTTGCGCTTGGCGGCAGAATCGTAGTGAACGGCGCTTCGGTCGGATTTGTCAGGCGGTCGGTCGAAGCGATCAGCAGAAGCTGCGGGATCTTTGCGGTATTCACCTGGCGCAGGACGGCGAGGCTGGTTGCCGTGCCGAAGCTGCCGAACAGCAGCGCTACCTCGTCCTGCTCGATCAGTCTTCGGGTCTGCTCCACCGCTTTCGGCGGGGAATAGGCATCGTCCAGGCTGATGAACTTGATCAAGCGGCCGTTGACGCCGCCGGCCGCGTTGACCATGTCGAAATATGCCGTCTGGGTTTTGCCGGACACGCTGTGTAACGATAACGGCCCGCTGTATGGCCAGGTTTGTCCGATCCTGATTTCCTTGTCGGTCACCCCCGGCGGGTTCGCCTGCTGAGTATGCGCTGCCCTGCCGACAACCAGCGACAACACCAAACCTACCGCAATGCCCGTTTTCATCACCCACCTCTTCCAACAAGCCCGGCTGGCGTATTAGTTGTAATTCGCAATCATAGCGTTTTGCAAGTAATTTATTGAGCCGGCTTCAGTCAGGCTTTGCACCTGTGACGGACAGCGCGTTGCGCGGAAATGGGTAATGGCTTTCCGGCTGCGCTGGTCGGCTCGGGCGGAGATGATGCAGAGTCCGCCGCGGATAAAACAAGACCGTCTGTCAGAGACCGAGCTTCTTGAATGAATCGGTATCGTACTTGTTGACGATCCGCTGCCACGCACCATGTGAGGTAAAAATGCTTTTGGCCTGCGGCTCCAGCTTGTCGAGGATCCGGTAAAGCGTTTCCAGTTCGGTGTCGTCGAGCACGCTCAGGAATTCGTATTCGAGCGCATATCTGACCCGTTCGATTTGCTTCTGAATGCGCTTTCCCTTCGCGGTCAGGGAAAGGCTGATCCGCCGCCGATCCTGCTTATCCTGCCGCCGCGCGACGATTCCCTGCTTGACCAGAACATCGACGGTTCGCGTGACCCGGTCGGGCTCGAGGCTGACAAACTGGCCGACTTCCACCGCCGCCAGCGGCGCAAAGCGCCCCACCACGCTCATGACTTTCCAGCCATTGATGGTTATGCCAAACTTCGTCTGGTGCATCTCTGCCAGACAATCGACCAACCGCTTGAGGATCAGCGAGAAGCGGTAAGTCGTGCGCTGCTTGAGATCGACTTTGACAATCCGGCTGACACGGACGTTCATTGGAGCCCCATGTTGGCGTTTGGCGAGGTCAGTATATCATTATGAGGGGATCGCAAGTAACTGGCGATGTCAGCCTGACCTTCACCAAACGGCGCAGTCAGCACCGGCGACAAAGCGCCCGTTCCGGTTGTTGCCTGTTGGACTCAAGTGGCCTAATTGGGATCGCTGCGCTCGATCATCGTGTGGCGCAATCGTGCTGCGGGAGTTAACCTGGTTCGATGACAGAGAATACCGACCCGCTTTATCATTCGAATTCGACGATCCTGAGCCGGCCGCCAGTGGTTTGGCCCGGCGGCGACAAGGTCGCTTTCGCCGTCGCCGTCAGCCTGGAATATTACGAACTTCAGCCGCCGCCAAACGCGTTCATTCCCCCGAGCCTTCCCGGCGGATTTGGCCGCGCCCCCTACCCTGACATGCGTGCGTTTTCGCAGCGCGAGTATGGCAACCGGGTCGGCATTTTCCGCGTGATGGATGCACTCGATCGCCATTCGGTTCGGGCGACCGCGGCGGTGGATGCAAATGTTGCCTCCCGATATCCCTATCTGATAGGTCAGTTTCGCCGGCGTGGCTGGGAGGTCGCCTGTCACGGCATCAGCCTGACGCAGGTGATTTCAAACCAGATGTCGGGCGAACAGGAACGCGAGTACATCTCTTCGTCGATGCAGCACATCGAACAGGCAACCGGCATCAAGCCGGGCGGATGGCATGGCCCCGAGTATGGCGAGTCAGAGCGGACGCCGATGCTGCTGGCCGAAGCCGGCTTCGACTATGTGCTCGATTGGCCCAACGACGAACAGCCCTACTGGATGACGACGCCGGCGGGTTCGATTGTCTCGCTGCCGATGGCCCTGGAACTCGATGACGTCGTGGCCACCTATCACCGCAGGCTTACCATGGCGCGCTGGCACCGCGCCGTGATCGAAGCGATCGACCAGCTTCTCGCAGATGGATCAACGATCGGGCGCCATCTGGTTCTGAACGTGCATCCCTGGCTGATGGGGCATCCGCATCGCATCTCGTTCCTGCAGGATCTCTTGAAGCAGGTGCGTGAACGCGACGGTGTCTGGATCGCCACGGCCGGCGAGATCGCCGCGCACTACAGGCACGTGAGCCGGCCGGCGGCCTAAAGTTTCGGCAGAACGCTTCGACCGATCACCTTCGCAATCGCCATGCCGGTCTCGAGCAGGTCGTGATCGGTGCCGACCGAGGAGAAAATCGTCACACCAACGGGACTTCCATTCGGTCCGAGACCGATCGGAATCGCCAGAACCGGAGCGCCGGCTTTACCCGTCAGTTTGGCAGCCGTGCCCATTGGGGCAATCAATGCATCGATGCCGGAGAATTCCATGGCCGCATCGATCCCGGCCTGCCGGCTGAGCGCGACATCGCGGCGGCGATCATCCCGGTATTGGGCGCTGCCAAGCCCTTCGGTTTCCGACGCCGCGATGAGCAGCGATTGCCCGTAAGGAATCGCCTGCGGATGCGCTTCATTCCACCGCACCAGATCCGTGATCGACGCGATACCGCTGGGGGCACCATTCTCCAGCAAAAACGCGTTTAGCGCGTCCTTGAATTCCGTCGGGAACACGGAAGAACGCACCTCCAGGATTTGCTCCGCGGAAGGCACGTCACAGGGATCGACGATGAAGGCGCCCGCGCGGGTAAGCTCCGCGATGGCGGATTCAAACTGCTCCAGTTCGACCGCCAGCTCAGTCGCTTTGGTCGCGAACAGGCGCCGCGGTATGCCGAGGCGCACGCGGCTGATCGCCCGAGCTTGCACCGACTTGCTGCCAAAACTCAAAAACGCCGACGACATGCTGGCCGCGTCACGCGGATCCGCGCCGGCGATGGCATGCATCACCAAAGCGATATCCTCGATCGAACGCGCAATCGGTCCCGGTGAGTCCTGACTTGGAACCAGCGGAAACATGCCGGCCCTGCTCACCAGGCCGACCGTCGGCTTGAAGCCGAACACCGAAGACACGCTTGAAGGCGTCTGAATCGAATTCTGGGTTTCGCTGCCGATCGCAAACGCGCAAAGCGATGCGGCCACCGCGGCCGCGGGCCCGACGCTCGAGCCGAGGCCGCGCCCGTAATCCTGTCCTCCGTGGGGATTTTTGACCATACCGCCGGCGCCTGAAAACCCTGACGGCATGACATCCGACACATAGTCCGCGAATTCGGTCAGATTGGCCTTGCCCAAAATCACCGCACCGGCCTGCCGGAACCGGGCGACCAGCGTCGCGTCCCGCGCCGGAATGAAGTCCGCAAACACCGCGGCTCCGCCGGCTGCGGACATGCCGCATCCGGTCAGGATATTGTCCTTCAGCAACACCGGAATGCCATGCAGAGGTCCGCGGCGGCGACCCGACGCCAACTCGGCATCGAGGGCTTCGGCGACTTGCAAGGCGTCGGAAGCGATGACCCTCACCGCGTTGAGAGCCGGACCTGATCGATTGAAGCGATCAATCCGGTCAAGGTACCAGGCGACGACATCGCGAACCGAAAGTTTCCGCGTCGCGATGAGATCGCCGATCTCGGCGATCGATCCGCTCAAAAGAACCTGTTCCATCCGCCTCCCCGCCAACCCCGACCGGTCGTGGTAAAATCATCGAGCGGGTGCTCGCTATTCGGCCGCGACCTGGGGCTGTCCCTGCTCGTGACGTTCCTGCCATTTGACGACGTCCTGCCAGGCCACGTTGTTCGGGATTTCAAACGAACAGGCACGTTGATCATAGTCGAGCGCCGGATCGAGGCCGGGCAACGTCGCATTGCCTTCTTCCATTTCCTTCAGCTTTTGCAGCAACAGCCGCCGATAGAATATGACGGCCTTGTCGCTGGTGCCGAGGTGCTCCTTGGTTCGGTCGATGATCGGCCCCATGCTTTCCTGCACCGCACGATCCTGAATAGCGGCGCCCTCGACGCCGGAAAAATTTCCGCGTTTCATCCGCTCGCGGTCCTGAAGATGCATATTCCCCACATTGTGCATGGTCATGTAGTCCGGTGGCTCGGTCCGATGCCCCCAATTGGCGTAGACCGCCTCGCGGTCGATCGGCTTTTCCGGATCGAAATGAATGTAGAAGGTATAGCAGCTGAAATCGTCGATCGGATGCCAGGCCTTGAACAGGCGCGATTCATGCGGACCGGTCGCGATATAGCAATAAAACGGCGCGATCCATTCGGTAGATCGCACATAGCTAAAGTCGGGTCTGGCGGTCTTGCGGATCGCGCCGACGCGCATCAAGTACGGCGTCTCCTCGCACTCGATCACGGGAGAACCGTCCGACATCATGTGCGCGATCGATTGCCAGCCGGCGCCGCCCCAGCTTTCGTGATCGTCGACATCGAAATCGCGATGCAGGTAGTTCGGATGCGCGGGGTCCAGGTCGCCTTCCACGCCTTGTAGATAATTGGTCGACTGAAACATCTTCACGATGCAGACATGGCTTTCCGGCAGGTCGAACCATTTGTAATTCGGAGATGGTGGTTCGAGCTCCGCCGGTCCCATATAGGTCCACAGCAAGCCTCCGGCTTCGCGAACCGGATAGGAGGTGTGCGCCAACTTTTTGGCGAAGGTGCGCGCCGGCGGCTCGGGCGGGGATTCCAGCACCAAGCCGCTGCAGCCCATCTTCCAGCCATGATAGAGGCAACGCAGGCCGCCCTCCTCGTTGCGCCCGTACACCAGCGAGGCGCCGCGATGCGGACAGAACTCGCCGATCAGCGCCGGCTTTCCAGCCGGATCGCGGAACGCCACCAGTGATTCGCCGAGCAATTTGACGCGAACCGGGGCGCCGCCCGGCTCCACGATCTGTTCGAGCTTGGCCGCGGGGATCCAATAACGCCGCATGAACTTGCCCATCGGGGTTTCCGGCCCGACCTGGGTGAGGGCCATATTCTCCTCGTGTCTCAACATGACGTCCTCCGCCTGACGGTGTTAGTCCGCGTGCAGCCATTCAGCGTTGCCATGGTATCATTTGTGAAACACAAGTAAATGACCCCCGCTTTAAAATTGTAATTAAACCGGTCCATCGCGTCCGCGGCGGGTTGGTTTCGCGGCGACAGGTCGATAGATTGCCATCGAATTTCACGGGACTTCCGAGATGCTCCAGTACGGCTACCGACCGCAATTTCCGGCGACGTCCAGGACGAAGACTACGGTCGATCAGCCCTGGATCGACTATCTACCGATCACCGAGCGGCCACCGCTGCAATGGCCAAATGGTGCCCGGATCGCGGTGATGATTTGTCCGAACGTGCTGTACTATGAGTTCGCGCCGCCGTTTGATCCGTGGATCAATCCATGGGCGCGCATGACGCCTGACGTCATGATGTTCGGCCGCCAGGAGTTCGGTGCACGGGTCGGCTTCTGGCGCCTACTCGATATTCTGGACAAGTATAACCTGCCCTGCACCGCGGTGCTGAACGTTGCCGCACTGGCCAAATTTCCCGAGATTTGCGCGGCGCTGGTGAAACGCAAATGGGATATCATGGGACACGGGATGACCAACACCCGTTTCATCTGCGGATACACCGAAGACGAGGAACGCCAATACTACCGGGAGATGCTCCGGATCACGCAGGAACTGACCGGCGTGCGCATGTCCGGCATGGGCGGTCCCGGCCCCCAGGCCGCCACTGAAAACACGCCGGACCTGCTCGCGGAAGCCGGGTTTCTCTATTATTCGGATTTCTTCCACGACGATCAGCCGTTCCCGATCAAGGTCCGTTCCGGAAAACTGATCTCCATGCCCTACTCCCTGGAGATCAACGACGTCCCGGTATTTTCGACCGCCCACGAGGGCGACGAATTTGTCGGCATCGTCAAACGCCAATTCGATACCTTATATGCCGAGGGCGGCCGCACCATGTGCATCACGCTGCATCCCGCCGTTGTCGGGCAAGCGCAGCGCGCCCGCTATGCCGATGCGGCGCTGCGCTACGTGACGTCGTTTCCGGATGTCTGGTTTGCAACGGGTGCGGAAATCGCCGACTATTATATGAAGCATTGCTACGACGACGTCGCCCGGCGAATTGAAACATGGCAAGCAACCCATCTTGGGAAGCGGGAGCAAGCGTGAGCGTGAGCGTCAAAAAGAAACAACTCGAGGGAACGGACGGGATCCGGCTGGATCTCAATGAGCGGACTTTTTATCGCTTCTCGCTGCTGGCGACGCAGATCAACCGGTCGATTGCCCAGGCCTATGTGCAAAAGTTCGGCCGGCCGGCCCACGGCTGGAAGGTGATCACTGTTCTCGGCCGATTCGGCCCGCTGTCAGCGTCCCAGATTCACGCCCATACGACGCTTGAAATGGACAAGGTCACGCGGATCGTCGACCACATGGTCAAGGTCGGACTGGCGACCCGCCGCCAGGATCTCGTGGACCGACGTTCCGTGATCGTCGCACTGTCGCCGAAGGGCAAGCGGGTGAACGCGGAAATCGAAAAGATGATCGCCGAGATGGAGCGCGAGTTCCTGATCGTTCTGAGCAAAAGCGACCGCGAGGTGCTTTACGATCTGCTCGATCGGCTTCGCGTCCGCGGCAACGAGATTTTCAGCGTCAAACAGGACTGGACCATCGGCGCCTAGTCTCCGGACGGCTTCAGGTTGCGCAGCGGCGATTGTTTAGTGCCCGCTCGTAGCGCGCCGATTTTGATTGCGATCATACGACGAAAGTCTGGTATCGGCGAGAACTGGTATTATACTTGCATTTCACAAATAATTGCACTTTCATAAGGCGATCATGCTGGTAGGGACCACACCAACGCAAAGTGAAGGGGAACAGGCATGACGGGCTTCACGCGACGATCGGTCTTGAAGGCAACCGGCCTATCGGCGGCGATCGCCTCCGGGGTAGGACCGATCGAGCTGATCCGGCCGGCGCGTGCCGCTGACAGCAACACCCTGACCATCGCGTATCCGGCGGCCCCGTCTGCGTTCGATTCCAACACCGGGCCGCAGGCTGTCAGTCCTGGAAGCCAATCCATCTTTCGCACGCTGTACGATCCCTACATCGTCCAGGCTCCCGATCTATCGCTAAAGCCGGGCGTGATGGAGGCGTTCAGCTGGAACGCCGACCGCAGCAAAATCGAAATGACCCTTCGCCAGGGCGTCAAGTGGCACGACGGCGAACCCGTCACCATGGACGACGTGCTGTGGAATCTGAAGCGGCTGACCGATCCCCGCGCCCCGCTGGCGCCCGTGTTCGCCAGCAACAAGAATTTTGTCGTCGACGGAAACAAGATCACCTTCGATGTGACGCCCTGGCGCGCCAACATGATGGAGCGGCTGACCTTCCTCGGATGCTATCTGCTGCCGAGCAAATATTACGAGAAGGTCGGCGCGGAAGGCTTTGAAAAGCAGCCGATCGGCTGCGGTCCCTACATGTTCGACCGCTACGAGCGCGGTTCGTTTCTCCGTCTCAAGGCCTTTAAGGATTATTGGCGCGACAAACCGGAATTCGAAACCGTCGTCTTCAAATTCGTCACGGACGCGCCAAGCCGGGTTGCCGAAATCGAGCGCGGGAGTTCGGACGTCACCGTCGACATCCCGTTCGAGGAATACGACCGGCTGATCAAGAAGCCCAGGCTGTCGGGAGCCTGCTATCCGGTTTCCGACGTCGCGCTGATCTTCTTCAACAACGAAGGACCGCTGGCCGACGACAATGTGCGCAAGGCCGCCGTCGTCGCCATCGACAAGAAGATCATCGTCGATCGACTCCATCTCGGTTACGCCAAGCCGCTCGGCACGTTGCTGACGCCCGAATACAAGGCCTACGACGCCTCCATCGATACCCCCTACGATCCCAATAAGGCGGCCGAGTTGCTGGCGCTATCGGGTTTTTCGACGAGCAAGCCGGTCGAATTCATCGTCCAGACCACGCGCGGTTATAAGCCCAAGGATTATGAGACCATCCAGGCCGTGGTGCAGATGTGGCGCAAGGTCGGGATCAACGCGACCATCGAGGTCTACGAAATTGCAAAGCATTTCGAGTTGCGCGCGCAGCATCGACTGGCGCCCGCCGCGTTCTATGACTGGGGCAACTCGACCGCCGATCCGGAAAGCTCGCTGGGTACCTCGATGATAGCCAACAGTCCGCACTCCTCGTGGAAGGGCGGCCAACTCGACAAGCAACTGAAGGAGCTGTTTGTCGAGAAAGACGAAAGCAAGCGACTGGAGGGATACAGGGAACTCGATCGGGAGATCCTGCAAAACGCCTATATTCTTCCGATGTTTCAGTATTTCCAGCCGGTCGTTTTCACCAAGCAGCTTTCGTTTCGCCCGCATACCGCGGGTTATGTCATGCCGAGTCTGTTTCAAAGACAGGGTTGAGGCTGGATGCCCATCGCCTATCTGTTGCGGCGGATTGCGCTGGCCGGGCCAACGCTGCTCGGCGCAGCGCTGTTCGTCTTTGTCCTGATCAGGATCGCACCGGGCGACCCGATCGCGATGATGGTCACCGGCGAGGCCACGCCGGAGGATATCGCCAAATTGCGGGCGGTCTATGGTCTGCATCATTCGATCCCGGTGCAGTTTCTCATTTTCCTGCGCGACATCGCCACAGGTAATTTCGGAACTTCCATCAGCCTGCATCAGGATGTGCTTTCGCTCGTGTTCGAGCGCCTGCCGGCGACACTCGAACTGGCTGTCGCGGCCATGTTGCTTTCGATGGTCTGCGGCCTGACCTTCGCCTTGGTTTCGGTCTACTGGCGCGGGCGCTGGCCGGCGGCGGTTGTCGATGCCATCGCCGCGGCAGCGCTGGCCGTTCCCGAGTTCCTGTGGGCGCTGCTTCTCATCCTGCTATTCGGCGTCGCCATTCCCTGGCTTCCGATATCCGGGCGGATCGAGCCGGAAAACATCGCCGAATTTCACACCCAGTTTTATCTGGTCGAAAGCGTTCTCACCGGACGGTTTGCGTTGGCCGGCGAGGTGCTGGCGCATCTCGTGCTCCCGGCCCTCGCGCTTGCCTTGCCGCTGACGGCTGTGATCGCGCGAGTCCTGAAGAGTTCGCTGCTGCAGGCCGCCGATCAGGAATATGTCCTGCTGGCGCGCGCCAAGGGCTTCGAGCCTGGTTATGTGCTTTGGCACCATCTGCTGCCGAATGCCCTGATCCCCGCCGTCACCATCAGCGGCATGCATTTTACGCTTCTGCTCGGCGGCACCGTGCTGGTCGAATTGATCTTTTCCTATCCCGGAATCGGAAACATGCTGTACGGCGCCGCGATCAATCGCGACCTTCCGCTGATTCAGGGCATCACCATCGTTTTTGCCGTCATGTTCATCTTCATGAATATTCTCATCGATTGCAGCTATGCGCTGATAAATCCGAGGGTGAGACAAGGATGAACGCAGCGGTTCTCGCAGTTCGGAATTTCGTCAGCGCCCGCCTTGTCGTTGGCGGCGCCGCTTTGGCTTTCCTGATCCTACTGGCGATCACCGCACCCTGGATTTCTCCGCACGATCCGCTCGAGCAGGATTTCCTACTGCAATACGTCCCGCCCTATTGGCTGGCTGGCGGAAACCCGGCCTTTCCCCTCGGAACCGATAATCTCGGCCGCGACATTCTCTCCCGGTTCATCTGGGGCGCCCGTCCGGCGATGGAAGTGATGGTTCTTGGCGCGAGTTTTTCCTGCATCTTCGGCGTCTCGGCGGGATTGCTCGCGGGATATCTGGGCGGCCGGACGGATTCGATTGTCAGTCGCACGATCGACGTCTTCATGTCGTTCCCTCCGATATTGCTCGCCATCGTCCTGGTCGCACTGGTCGGACCAGGGCTGGGCACCGTCATCATGGCCGTCGTCCTGATCGGATGGACGCGTTTCGCCCGTGTGATTCGCGGCGAGGTGCTGGTGTTGCGCGAGCAGGACTATGTGACGGCGGCCCGTCTTCTCGGATACAGCCCAGGCCGTATCGTGTTTCGCGAATTACTGCCCAACGTGCTGCCGATCATCCTGGCGCTGCTCTCGCTCGAAATGGGCCATGCCATTGTCGTCGAGGCGGTCCTGGCATTCATTGGATTCAGCTCGAGCGAGGTCGCGACCTGGGGCGGAATCATCGCGGATGGCCGCAACTATCTCAATCAGGCATGGTGGATCATGGCTTTTCCGATGCTGGCGATCCTGACTGCGGTGATGGCGCTCAGCTTCGTAGCGGACGGCCTTCGTTCGGCGACCGATCCGGTCGTTCGCCGATGAGCCCGCCCCTCCTCGAGATCTCTAATTTGCGTCTCGAGATCCGATCGCCCGCGAGGATTTCCCCGATCTTGCGCGGCATCAACCTTTCGCTGCTGCGAGGCCAAATTCGCGGACTGGTTGGTGAGTCCGGCGGCGGAAAAACCATGGTTGGAAAGGCGATCATGGGATTGTTGCCGGCCAATGCGAAGATCACCGCCGGAAGCATTCGGTTCGACGATCAGGAACTGATCGGCATGCCCGATAGCATGCATCGGCGATTGCTGGGCCGGCGCATTTCCATGATCCTGCAACAGCCCTCTTCCGCCCTCAATCCGGTTCTTCGGATCGAAACCCAAATGGTCGATGTGCTGCGGCGACACATGGGTCTCGGTCGCGCCGTTTCGCGGCGGCGGGCGCTGGAACTGCTCGACGCCGTGCAGATACGTGCTCCCGACAAGGTGTTACGCCAGTTCCCGCACGAATTGTCCGGAGGAATGTGCCAGCGTGTCGTCATTGCGATCGCGTTTGCGCTGGAGCCTTCCCTGATCATCGCCGACGAGCCGACCACGGCGCTCGATGTCACCATACAATTCCAGATCTTGAAGCTGATCCGGGATCTCCAAAGGAAAACCGGCGTCGGCGTGCTGTTCATCACGCATGATCTCGGCGTGGTCGCGAAACTGTGCGACGAGGTTTCCGTGATCTTTGGAGGCCGCATCCTGGAAGAAGGCTCGGCGGAAGCGGTTTTCGCGAGTCCATCTCATCCTTACACGTCTGCGCTGATCGCGGCGTCGCCTCGTCATGACCAGCCCGAACGAGGCTTGCACCCGATACCGCCCGAGCTGATCGCGCGCCTGTGGGAGGAAACGGCCTTCTCCGACAGGGAATACGCCGATGCTTGAGGCGATCGGCATCAGCGTCGCGTTGCCTGATCGCAGCCGCAAGCCACTGTTCGGCAAGCCGCCGCTGTTGCCTATCCTCAGGGATATCGACCTGCGGGTGGCTGCTGGCGAGACCGTGGGCCTGGTCGGCGAGTCCGGGTCCGGAAAGAGCACATTGGGGCGAACCTTTTTGCGGCTGTACCAGCCACAATCGGGTCAAGTGATCTTCGAAGGCCGTGATCTGGCGGCGCTTTCGGAACGCGAACTGAGAGTGGCGCGACTTCGGATTCAGATGATTTTCCAGGATTCGAACTCATCGCTCAATCCGCGACAGCGCCTGATCGATATTCTGTCGGCGCCGTACCTGGCGCATGGAATTGCGGAAGGCCGCGGCGCCAACCGTTTGGCGATCGACCTGCTTGAGCGGGTCGGCCTGACGGCAGCGCAGGTCAATCGGTACCCGCGCGAACTATCCGGCGGGCAACGGCAGCGGGTGGGTATTGCGCGGGCGCTTGCGCTGAAACCGACCTTTGTCGTGGCCGATGAAATCGTTTCGGGCCTCGACGTTTCGGTTCAGGCCCAGATCCTGGTCCTGCTGCGCCAATTGCGCAGCGAAGACCGGCTCGGCATGATCTTCATCAGCCATGATTTGTCGGTGGTCCGCTCGCTCTGCGACCACGTCGCGGTGCTTCAGCACGGACGTATCGTCGAGTCCGGAAGCTGTGCCTCGGTGTTTGCACACCCGCAGCACCCCTACACGCGCGCGCTGCTTCGCGCGATCCCGTTGCCAACAGTCGATCGGCACTGGCTGGACGGTGAGTTGAAAACCGCCGACTGACTCCGGCCGACTCTTTGATATTCGCGCGACGGGCGCTTTGAGGCCAAACGAGACCAACACGTTACACACCATTTGTGAATTACATTCTTGTCCGTAAGGCGGCGTGGAGCGTCCGCTTTGCGCCAGGGAGCGGCCGCTCGTCGGCAACCTGCTGTTAATCGGCGTGGGACAGGACGCCGATCGGCGAGCCAAGCTATTGATCTACCAGGCGACGGACGGGTCAAATCTTGGACGCTTATTTACATATCGACGCGCGAGACGCTTGGCCATCGGGGCTGGGGGCAATTTGTGAGACCGTAGAAAGAAGCCTTGCCCAACGCGGCTATGACATGCGGCCGATCGTGGTCTCGTCAGCCATAACAGCGAGGCGAGCAATGAAACGGGAGCTTTATGCAGAGGTATCGACACGCATTGTTGCAGAGCTAGAAGCTGGCGCTGCCCCTTGGGTTAAGCCATGGTCGGCGACGCGCGGCGCAAACACCCCCTGCAACGCCGTAACCAAGCGGCCTTATTATGAACAGACATCGGTGGCACCGGTCGGCATGTCTCAAAGGTGCCAAAGCGGCCCTTGCTCTGTCGGTACTTTCCCAAGACAATTTCCAATCACCGTGGGCACGCAGATCCGCAACGCCTGGAAACGGCTTAGGCAACTGCTGGGCAATTACATCCGCTTTGGATTGATACGGGCCCATTGCGAAATGATGGGCTTAATTTTCATTAATTCTGCGGATTACAAGGCCCGCGAGTTTATGATTAATTGGAATATCGCTTTTAAATAATTCTGTTAGTACCCGCATCGCCGCTTCCTCAAGACTAGACTCGCCTTTCATCGCCGAGCCAGTCAAGGCGTTGTCTTCCTTCGGAAGAAATTCAAAAACCATCCGGCGGGTAAGGGAAGCCGCCGTTTGGGCGATCAGACGATGCATTCGTCTGGTGCGTAATTGCCGTTTCTCCTCGGGGGACCTTGTTGCCTGTCGCGCGATTGATTCATGGAGTTCGTCGATGCCCCGGCCCTGTGTCGCCGATGTCATGATGATGGGAATATTTTGTCGATGCGTATCCCGCAGTTTCAGCATGTTTCGGAATTGAGCCGCCGTGACCTCGGCATGCGGCATATCGATCTTGTTGACGACAAGCACGTCGGCGATTTCTAGAATGCCGGCCTTGATCGCTTGGACGTCGTCACCCAGTCCTGGAGCACTCACGACGACGCAAGTGTCGGCAATCTCCACGATATCGACTTCTGACTGCCCCGTGCCGACGGTTTCGACGATCACGACATCCATGCCGGCGGCGTCCATCGTGTCGATCGTCCATTGGATGCTTTCGGACAGGCCGCCCAGATGGCCGCGCGATGCGATCGAGCGAATGAATACACCGGGATCGCTCGTGTGCCGATGCATCCGAATCCGGTCACCCAGTACGGCGCCGCCGGAAAGCGGACTTGACGGGTCGATCGCAGCGACGGCTACCGATTGGCCGAGGAGCCGCAGCTTGGCGATATAGGCGTCGACCAGCGTCGACTTGCCGACACCGGGGGCGCCTGTGAAGCCGACAACGGTGGCGCGCCCCGTGAGCGGATGGATGCGTTGACGAACCGCGGCGCCCACCTCGCGATCGTCGATCAACGTGATGCAGCGTGCCAGCGCCGCGCGATCCCGCGCCGCCAGCCTCTCGAACAGCGTGTCAAGGTTTGACGGTTTCGGCGTCTGCTCCGCCATGTCAGGCGACGATAAGCGGTTGCCCGAAACCCAATTCGCGACGCAGGCAACTGACGATCTCGCCATGTGTGACGCCGAGCTCCGCGGCCTCGACCACCTTGGCGTAAATGTTTACAGATGGGCTGTTGGCCGCGCGCGCGATCGAATCGAGGCCGCGCCGGACGTCGTCCTGGCTTCTCTGTTCCTTGTAGGCCGTGAAGCGTCTAACATGCTCTTTCATACGCGCGAGATCTGGCCGCTCGGTCGCCTTGATGGAACGAACGTCCTCGTCGTCTTGATAGCAGTTCACGCCGACGACCTTCTGCTGGCCAGTTTCGATCTGCTCCTGGAAAGTCAGCGCGGATTCTCCGATCATGGTCTGGACCAGTCCGGATTCGGCAGCCTTGTACATTCCACCCGCGGCGTCGATTCTCTTGATTATCGCTTCGATTTCTTCTTCCATTTGATCGGTCAGCGTCTCGATATAATAGGAACCGCCGAGCGGGTCGATGACGTCGCAGAGATGGGCTTCCTCGCGTAGGATGTTCTGTGTAGCGACCGCGATGCGTGCCGACTCCGCCGTCGGAGTCGAAGTTGCCTCGTCGTAAGCGTCGGTATGCATGGATTGCAGGCCGCTCAGAATGCCGGCAATCGCCTGCGCCGTGACGCGCGCAATATTATTGAGTGGCTGCTGTTCCGTGAGGTCGACCCCGGAGGTTTGTCCGTGGAATTTGAACCGCCACGAGGCGGGGTTTTTCGCGCCCAGCCGCTCGCGGGCCAACCGTGCCCAGATACGGCGACCGGCGCGGAATTTCGCGATTTCCTCGAAGAAGCTGATCGAGATATCGAAAAAGAACGTAAAGCGTCGAAGGATAAGATCAATGTCCATGCCGCGCTCAATGCAATCCTGCGCGTATTGCAAGGCCGTTGAGAGCGTGAAACCCATCGTCTGCGCCGGCGTGGCGCCCGCCTGCTGCATATGTTGCCCGACCACGGAGACGGGATTCCAGCTCGGAACATGTTGCCTGCAGAAATCGATGTGATCCAGCAACATCCGCCGGGAACCGGGAAGCGACAGGCGATAGAACATGTGATTGGCGATGAAGTGAGACAGGTAATCGCTCTGGTTTGACGTTCCCGAAATCGTCGCCCATGGAATTCCACGCTTCTTGGCGACGCTGAGCGTGAACGCCAGCAGCGTAAACGGCGAGGGGTCGTTCATTGCTGTCGAAATCTTCCCGAGCGCTACGCCTTCCAACGCACGATCCATGTGGTCCGACGTATTGACGACGGTGCCGCAGGTTCCGAGCAGGACCGGATCGACTTCGTCGCAGTCGATGCCGCGGAAGCCCGAATTGCACGGCAGCAGGCTGATCGCCGTGGCGCCGCGGTCGAGAATGTCGCGGACGCGCCGATTGTAGTCTTCAGGCGTACCGAGGCCGATCAACTGACGTTGTGTCCAGGTTCTGCCGCGATGCATGGTCGGATAAATGCCGCGCGTGTAGGGATATTGCCCAGGGAAAGCTAGATCGGAGAGATACCGCTCCCCGTCCCAATCACGTGAAGTGTACAGCGGGTTGATCTCGATGCCGGAACGATTACGAATCGTGTGATTGTTTTCGATCTGCTGCTGATACTCGGTTCGCCAATGACCGAAAGCCTGGTCGAAGCCGGGCAACGATAATTGAACGGCGTCCTTAGTCATCGAATGCTCTCCCAAAGGCTTGCGTTTCGCAACTGACGCGCTTTGCGCGCTGTCTCGGCTACCTGGTCGACAATGGTTGCGCGCAACGATCCGGGGCCGAAGATTCCCTTGACGCCGGCCTCGATCAACGAGGGGCGCTCGTCATCGGGAATGATTCCACCCACGACGACCGCGATATGGTCGAGACCGGCGTTTCGAAGGGCGACCAGGAATTGGGGGATAATGAGGTGGTCGGTCGCCAGCGAGCTCAGCCCGATCACGTCAACATCCTCCTCAGTTGCGAGTTTTACCACGCCCTCGATCGTCTGCCACGGAGGCGTGTAAATGACCTCCATCCCCGCGTCGCGCAGATAGGCGGCGACGATGCGGCTTCCGCGATCATGCCCATCAAGTCCGATTTTGGTCACGAGAACGCGGGCCGGCGGGTCGAGGCGGGAGTTGTCGTTCATCGCGAGCTTCTCGATTGTTCTTCGTCCAGCAATGCGCGAAGTGGAGCAAGAAGTTCACGCGCCACTGACGGCAGATCCTTGCCACCCCCTTCGCGATACCAGACCGGCGTCCAATTCATCGCGCCGATGAGGAACAGCCGCGCAAGGGAGGCATCCCGTTCGGGCGACATGGAGAGTTCGGCGAATAAAGAACGATAGCGGGACTCGTATCGCTCGCGCAGCTTTCCGAGTTCGTCCGAAACCTCGGGAACATCGGTCGGCAGAATGCGGATCACCACGCGCGCATAGGCGCTGGCATCGAGGATCGCCTCGAGATGGGAAAGCGTCGCTTTTTCAAGGCGCTGCCAAGGCCGCGATTCACCTGCGACCGCTCCGTCGACGCGATCGATGATGCGTTGAATGCCCTCTTCGTAGACCGCGAGCAGCAGCGCGTGCTTGTTCGGAACATGGAAGTAGATTGCGCCGGGAGTCATCGCGGTTGCCGTCGCGAGTTCGCGGATCGTGGTCGCGTGATAGCCCTGTTCCGCAAATCTTGCCGCCGCGGAATCCAGGAGTGCCGGCCAGCGGTTCGCCAGCCGTTTTGCGTTCGTCGCTGCCAAGGGAATCCTTCCAAGCTAACTAAACGATTGTTTAGCACGTAAAAGCGTGCATAATCAACCCGGTTGATGGGTGTTTGGGGCGTTCGTTATGGATGACGGGGTATCACTGGCAACCGCCGAAGCTGCTTGCCGTATGATGCTGAGCGGCGACCACGTCAGCGCGAATTTGGGAGTCGAACTGCTTAATGCCGCGCCTGGCTCTGCCAGCCTAGGCATGACTGTCACCGAGCCCATGCTCAATGGATTTGGGACCTGCCATGGCGGCATATTGTTCACGCTCGCCGATACCGCGCTCTCATGCGCCTGCAACAGCCACAATCAGCGCTCTGTCGCCCATCACTGCTCGATTGTCTTTCTCCGTCCGGGAATTTTGGGTCAGCGCCTTGTCGCGACCGCGACCGAGCGCTCTCGCGCCGGCCGCATAGGCATTTACGCCGTCAACATTGTCGATGAAACCGGCGAGGTCGTGGGCGAATTTTTCGGCCATTCGCGCGAAATCGGAGGGCTCGTCGTTGACGGGACTTGATCAGCAACCGGTCGAGGCACTCATACCAGGCAAAAAAGTCTTTCAGGGAGGACACCGATGGCAGACGGCATCTATTGGGATCGAGCGAAAGAAACGCGTACGCGAGAGAAGCGAGAGGTCGAAGTCCTCTCCCTCCTTCAAGCTCAACTCCATCATGTTTATCAGAATCTGGGATTCTACCGACGGCACTATGATCGGTGCAAATTTCATCCCGATCAAGTGAAGTCGCTCGACGACTTCACCAAGCGCGTGCCCATCATTACCAAGCAGATGCTGCGGGACAGCCAGGTCGAACATCCGGCGTTCGGCGATTATCTCGGTGTCGATAAGACAGAAATCATCCGGGTTCACGGCTCATCGGGCACAAGCGGCAAACCGACGCTCTACGCTTTCTCTCGCAAGGATTGGGACTATGTCGCCGATATTATGGCGCAAGGCCTCTATACCTGCGGCGTCCGGCCCGGCGATGTCGTCCAGTTGGCGACCGTGTTCAGCCTCTTCATGGGGGGATGGGGATCCCTGCTTGGAGTCGAACGCCTGGGCGCCACCGCATTTCCGCTCGGTGCCGGCGAGACCGAGCGGCAGCTTGAATTGATGTATCGGGTCGGCTCAACTGTTCTGATCACGACGCCTACCTACGCGCTCCACATGCTCGAGACGGCGAGAACGCTCGGTTACGACCCCGCGACTTCGCCGTTGCGTCTTGGCATCTTCATCGGCGAGCCCGGTTCGTCCATTCCGGGAACGCGTCACGCACTGGAGACCGGCTGGGGCATCAAGGTTCGTGACATGGCAACCACCTCGGAGATGACACCATGGGCGACGAACGCCGAATGCGAAAAAGGCAACGGCGTGCATGTCATACAAGACGAAGTTTGGACGGAGATCGTCGACAAGGAGGATTCGAACCGCGGGGTCGCGGATATGGAGAGCGGCGCGATCGTCTACACGCATTTGCGGCGCGAATCGCAGCCGATGATCCGATTCTACGCCGGCGACGAATCCCACATGACTCATGAGGCCTGCGGATGCGGACGAACCTATCCAAGACTGCCGGCGGGCGTTTACGGCCGTCTTGATGACATGCTGCTCATCAGGGGCGCGAACGTCTA
>Ga0116129_1000555_pt1 | contig 23800 bp, 23 predicted proteins | sample June2015DPH_17_2_FD_89732 | JGI IMG/M metagenome (GOLD analysis project Ga0116129, IMG submission 89732) | Peatland microbial communities from SPRUCE experiment site at the Marcell Experimental Forest, Minnesota, USA - June2015DPH_17_10 | ecosystem: Environmental > Terrestrial > Soil > Wetlands...
ACCGGCGCCATCCTGATCGGAACCGTGCTCGACGAACTGGAGCGCCGTGATCTGAAGCGCGGACTCATCACCATGTGCGCCGCCGGTGGAATGGCTCCTGCCATTATCATCGAACGAGTGTAGGCGCGCGGCACCGTAATGCCGCTCGACAAACCGAGTGCATCTGCTCGACCACCAGGTGAGGGCGTGGCGAACGACGTAGGGCGCGACGGATTGGCCCAGGCTGTTAACTTGCGCGACCTTGGCGGCGCGCCGACACGCGACGGGCGCCGCGTGCGCTACGGCCGCGTTTATCGCTCGGCAACGCTCACCGGGCTCTCATCCGATCTAGCCGCCGGCCTGCGCGGCCTTGGCATTCGCACGCTCGTCGACCTACGGCACAACTTGGAGCGTGCCGCGCACCCTACTCCATGGCAAGACATGGGAAGCGATGATTATTGGTGCCGTGACCATCAGTTTGCCGGCGCTGACCTGAACACCTGGTTGCGCAACGACCAAGCGAGCGCCGCGACAATGCGCGAAAGGATGCTGGAAGTCTACCGCGCCCTACCCTACTCCCAAGTCGAGGCGCATCGCTACATTTTCGGCGCACTGCTCGAGGGACGTACGCCGCTGCTGTTCCATTGCGCGGCGGGCAAGGATCGCACGGGTGCCGCGGCGGCGCTCGTCCTCGCCGCACTCGGGGTGGAGGAGAACGCCATCGTTGCCGATTATCTCGCCTCAGCCGATTTCGATCTCATCGCCAACCGCGTATTCCGCCGCCGGAAACCGACACCGCCCGAGCGCGTCGCGGTGATGGCGCCGCTGTTCGCCACCGAGCGCGCCTATCTCGACGCCATGTTTGAGAGTATCGCGGCGCGCGAAGGCGGCGTCGATGCGTATCTGCGCGGCACGCTCCGTCTCGATGAGACGCAGCTGGCGGCACTTCGTGACCGGCTGCTCGAGGAATGAGCGCCGTGGAAATCGCTGCAGCAGCAACTGCCGGATACAGCTCCCGCTGCTGCAACGGGTGATGATCAGCGTGGCTGCATCCGGATCGCGCCGTCCAGGCGCACGGTCTCGCCGTTGAAATAACCGTTGCGTATCATCTCCAGCGCAAGGCTCGCGTATTCCCCGGCGTGACCGAGCCGCTGCGGGAACGGTACCATCGCGCCGAGCGCTTCCAGCATCTGGGGCGTGGCGCGCGCCATCGCCGGCGTGTTGAAGATCCCCGGCTGAATCGTGTTGATGCGGATCGCCTCGCGGGCCAGGTCGCGCGCGATCGGCAACGTCATGCCGACAATGCCGGCCTTGGCCGCGGAGTAGGCAGCCTGACCCATCTGGCCGTCGGTGGCAGCGGCGGACGCGGTATTGACCATCGCGCCGCGTTCGCCATCGACCAGATCCAGCGTCATCATGCCCGCGGCGGAGCGCGTGATGCAGCGAAAGGTACCCACCGTGTTCAGGCGCAGCACCCATTCGAACTGATCGGAGGGGAAGATGTTGATCGCCCCCGTCTTCTTGTCGCGGCGCGCCGTCGCGATCGCGTTACCGCCGCCCGCGCAGCAGACCAGCGCACGCTCCTGTCCCTGCGCCGCGCGTGCCTTGGCGAAGGCCGCGTCGACGCTCTCGTCCGAGAGTACATCGCACTGGCAGAACACCGCGCCGGTCTCAGCCGCCGCCTTCTCACCGGTCTCCTTGTTCATGTCGAGGATCGCAACTGCCGCTCCGGCAGCGCGCAATGCCTGCACCGTCGCCAGCCCGAGGCCAGAGGCGCCGCCGGTGACGACCGCTGACAGCGAATTATCGATTCTCATGCGGTACTCTCTCTTAGTCGTCTGTGTGTGAGATGCGGATATGCAATACCCCACAGTATATTCACATCGGGCGTCCTGCAAGCAGGCAGTCCGGACTGCTTACGCCGAGGCTCCGCCAACACTCTGTTGAACATTGGCGAGATCCATCAGATATGATTTCAGGCCAGTGCTTGAAATGTGGACTCAAGGATGCGCGGGAAAAAGAAGGCCATAGGAGTTCGCGCCTCGCGTCCCGCCAAACAAAAGCGGCGCTCACGGAAGACCTTGATCGATAGCATTGTCAAATCTGCCACCGAGGAATTCCAGCGGTATGGATTTGCCGGCGCTGCCACCCCCGAGATCGCGCGCAAGGCCAAGGTGACCGAAACGCAGCTTTATCGGTGTTTCGGCTCGAAATCCAATTTGTTTCGAGAGACTATTTTCAAACCGCTCGACCAGCATTTTTTGAATTACATTAAACAGCAGAATGCCGGCGATGAAAACAATTCGAGCATCAGTGAGCACAGCAAGCGCTACACGACGGAACTTCAGCAGTTCTTGACCGAGCACTCGGACATGCTCATGTCGCTGATCGTCACGCAGAAATACAATGCCGGAAGCGGCTACGACCTGGGCAGTATCAGTAGTTTCAATACCTTTTTCGAACATTGCGCGGTCAGCATGGCGGAGCGGGTCAAGAGTCAGCCCAAGGTCGACGTCAAGCTGATGGTCAGGGTGACCTTTGCCGCGGTGCTCGGCTGCGTCATGTTCAAGGACTGGATATTCCCCGCAGGCCTTGCCAGCGACGAGCAAATAAGAGCGGCCATCAATGACTTCGTGCTGCAGGGAATATCGGCAAATTATTCTTGAGCCTTGCTGTCAACGCCGCCGCTCTCAAGGCTGCAGGATGATCTTACCCGCGACGCCGCCCGCTTCCATGAGCCTGTGTGCTTCGACCGCGGACCCAAGCGGCAACCGGCGGGCAACCGGCATCGCGACCACTCCGGTGAGGACATCGTCGATCAACCGCTCGAGACGCAGGCCGTCGGGATGGTAGGCGAAGAACCTCGGCGCCGTTGACAATCCCGTCGGATCGATGGGCGTGGTGGACACGGTGATGATCGATCCGCCCGCGACAAGATGTCCGCAAAGCTTTGCGACGGCTGGACCGCCCACCGTGTCGGCAACATGATCAAAGGACAGCTTGCCCGTATTGTCACCCTCGAGCGGGATCGTCTCATGCGCCCCAATCCTGCGAGCCTCCTCAAAATAGGCCGGACGCAGCGCCGCCACGACCCGCGCACCCAGCCGCAACGCTGCGTGTACGGCGAAACGCCCCACCGCGCCCGTCGCGCCGGTGATCAGAATGCACTGCCCTGTGTGCGGCCGCACCCCCTCCTCGATCATCTGCACACCCGTAAGTCCGGCGCACGGCAGTGCCGCCGCGATCGCAAAGTCGAAACCGTCCGGTAATTTGGCGCAGGCAGAGGCGGCGGCGACCGCGAACTCGGCGTAGCCGGACCTGACGCTGGCTGCTACGCGATCGCCGAGCCTGAAGGTGCCGACTCCCGACCCCAGGGCGGTCACCGTCCCCGCGACGTCGTAGCCCACCACGTGCGGCAGCTTCACCGGATTGCTATTACGAAACATCCCTCCCCGCCATTTGTAGTCGGCGGGATTGACCCCCGTCGCGGCCACACGGATTTGAAGTTGCCCCGGGCCGGCCGCCGGCGTATCGATCTCGGCCGGATGCAACACTTCAGGGGGACCGTAATCATCGAACTGCATCACGCGCATATTCACCACCTCTTTACTGTTCACCATCTCTTTACTGCCACCGCTCGCCGTGGCACAGCATGGCAACGCGATGTAGCGCGACCGTCTCGTATCGTACATCATGCTCTTCACTTTGCAGCCGGGCACAACGGCGCTCGCGGCGGCAAGATAGTTATAACTGTCTTATTGCGCGAGATCTTGATTGATACTACGATTGCTTTGACTCTCTCCGGCAAGCGAGAGTCGAGCGCGTGTGTCCCCACGGCGCGCGCGTGCCGCCCATGGCGATAGTCGATGCTTTCTCGCAAATCAAATCAGCCCCCTTTTGGAGTTGGAGAAGACATGACGGATCTTGAGCGCCTGTTGGCCATTGAAGAGATCAAGCGTCTGAAATCGAGATATTTCTACTGCCTTGACCACAAGGATTGGGCGAGGTGGAAGACTGAGGTGTGGGCGCCCGATGCGAGCTTGGATGTGCCGGAGGCGTTGCAGGAACCGGTCGTCGGCGTCGATCGAATCATCAAATGGACCTCGGAGAATGCCGGGAATCAGATATCGACGCACCATGGCCACATGCCCGACATAGAAATCCTGTCGGCCGATACCGCGAAGGGTATCTGGGCCATGGAGGATATTCTGCGATTACCGCAGGATAAGCCCGCCCCGGGGGGTTACACGTATTTGCACGGCTTCGGGCACTATCATGAGACCTACATCCGCGCTGCAAACGGTTGGCGCATCAAGACGGTTCGTCTCACCCGCCTGCACGTCGAGCGGAAGTGACTCATGGAGGAACAGCTTGAGCCGATATCCATCGTCTCGGGCCGCGAGGACGAGCTGTCGCTGACGGCAAGCGCGAAGATCAAGCCGGGCGACCTCAGGAAGCTGGCGTCGGAGCGGTTGCAGGCGGAACTTTGAGACTGCAACGAAGGAGACACTATGGGCTTGCTTGAAGCACGGCCTGAAGACACGTGATGGGCGACCTGGGCGGGCGAAAACTCATTGTCACGGGCGCAGCCTCGGGAATCGGACGAGCGACCGCTGCCCGACTGCGCCGCGATGGCGCGTCGGTGTTCACGGTGGACGTGGCCGGCGAAGCCGATCTGCAGATCGACGTAACCTCGGCGGCCGCAGCCGAAGCCATCGTCGCTGCCGCGCAGGCAAAGATGGGCGGCATTGACGGCTTGATTCCCTGCGCCGGGATCTGCCGGTTCATGACCATCGAGGGGCACGATGATGCATTATGGGATCAGACGCTGGCGTTGAACGTCACAGCCGTCTTCCGCCTGGTCCGCGCCGCATTGCCTGCGCTGCGCGTGTCGGGGTGCGGACGGATTGTGCTGATCGGTTCGATCATGTCGAGCTTCGGCACAGCGGGACTTGTCGCTTATGTTGCCTCCAAACATGCCGTGCTCGGCATGACGCGTGTCATGGCCTCGGAGTTCGGGCGGGACGGGATCACGGTCAACTGCGTACAGCCAGGCACGATCGAGACACCGATGACGGCTGCGTTCCTCGCGCAGCCCGATCTTGCGGCTTTCTGGCGCAACAAGTCCGCACTCGGCCGGCTCGGTCAGCCGGAGGACATTGCCGATGTGATCGCTTTCCTCGTTTCGGATGCAGCCCGCTTCGTCAGCGGGCAGGGCCTCTTGATTGACGGCGCGGCGATGCAACAGCCCTGAGAGCGCCCGCGCCCCATGCGCAGTTGCTTACTGATCGACGATCGCCTGAAGCGTCCGGGCAAACTGCTTCGATAATTTCTTCTCGAGACTGGTGCGGGCAGTAATTAAGCGGTACTGCCGGGTGAAGAGCACGAAGCCGATGGCGAGAATGATGATTTCCAGGGCGCGCGCCCGTGCATCGGGCGGCCCGAGCCACTTGGACAACGGCCGCACGACGTGCTCCGCCATGACTCGCGTTACGATGTCGCGCGCGTCTGAGTCGCCGGTGGAGAGCGCGATGATGGAAGGCGTTTTGATGTCGAGATCGACGTCAAGGAACAGTCTGATGATGCGCTCGCCAAATCCAGCTCTTTCCTGGCTGTACAAGCCCCCAGCGCGTACCGACTCGGTGAGCGCCGCTTCGAACAGACCTGCTTTGGAGCCGAAATATCGCAGCAGCATGGGCGAACTGACCGCGGCAATCGCGGCAATGTCGCGAATACCGGCCTGAGAATACCCGACCTTCGAAAAGCACGTCTGGGCAGCGGCAAGGATGTCGGCTTTGGTTTTAGAAGCATTTCGCGGCTTCGACTTGAGTGATCGCATGGCTGACAATTATAAATGAAGAACTTGTCGGCGATCGCCGCGGCGACGGGTTGCCTCGTCACGTATCGAATATGCGACTCGGGATGCGAGGTTATGTTCGCACTGGACCGCTAACCTATCAGCTGGTAACTTATGCTCGATTAGCTGGTGCGCAGCACGCCGATTTGGGAGTGCGACGTTGCGGTTTGTCCTTATTCACGGCGGATTCCACGGTGCCTGGTGTTGGAATCGCGTAATTCCCGAACTTGACGCGCTCGGCCATGATGCCATCGCGCTCGATATGCCTGGGCATGGGGAACGAGTTGATGTGTCGGCGCCGACTTACGTGGAGCGCGCCAAGACTATTCTTGAAATTCTGCAGCCGGGCGATGTTCTGGTTGGCCATTCGGGTGGTGGCTACGACATTACGATGGCGGCCGACGCCGCGCCTGACAAGATCGGTCATCTCGTCTATCTTGCCGCCGGCCTTCCGCTGGAAGGCAAGACCATCATGGAATCGACCGGTGGCGCAGTCGAAAGAGACGCGAAGACGGGTGAGCTTCGTGCGGTCCGGCTCATGAACGACGAGACCGGAATGCTCCGTTTCATCCGCGCCGATGCCCGCGGACGCATGATCTGGCAAAGCGAGGATGGCGCCCGCGAATTCTTCTACCATGACTGCGATCCGGAAACTGTCGCCTGGGCCTTCGGCAAGCTGACTCCGACGCCTGTGACCGATCGGGCCGAGGTCATTCGTCTGACGAACTTCTGGGATGCGGATCTGCCGCGAAGTTACATCTTGTGCTTGCAGGATCGATCCAAACCGCGGTGGATGAGCAAACAGGCGTGGCAACGTCTTGGCGTCGAACCCCTCACGATCGATGCATCGCACTCACCATTCCTGAGCAGACCCCGTGAACTGGCAGCCCTGCTGGTCGACGCGACCAAACTCAAGCCGCTGGGACCGCTGTCTCCGGGGCCTTTTGTCCAAGGGGCCTCGCAATGAACTCTGTCGGCAGCTGGAAAATTACCGTATCGACGCCCATGGGACCGCAGGAAATGCAGCTTCGCATCGATAGCCAGCATGATGGCTTCGTTGGACGGATCGAAAGCCCCATGGGCAAGTTTGATGTCACTGGTACGGTAACGGGCAACACCCTTTGCTGGGACATGAAGGCGACCAAGCCGATGCCGATCACTGTCACTTTCAACGTTCAAATCGATGGCGACACCTTGAGCGGGACCGCCAAACTGGGCATATTCGGCAAATCCACAGTCACCGGTGTGCGTCTGACGACGGATCTGAACATGGATCGTGGCTCTGCCGATACCCCTGAATCTGCCGGACTGATCACCGGGGATTCGGTCGATCCGCGCTATAACCAGCCCTTTATCGATGTCAACGAGCTGCGCAGCGCACCGGCTCCGCATCGTTATGTGCACGGCGGATTCAAGGGCACCGATGCGCAGTTCTCATTTTATTTCCCGCCTGCCGAGAATTACCGCGGCCGCTTCTTTCACAATACCTATCCGATGGCGACGACATCGGATGTTGGTCCCTTCCCGATCCAATTCGATGTTGCGGTCGGCGATCTCGGCTTCACCTTCGACAGCGGCGCCTACTACATTCAAACGAATCTGGGCGGGGCGGACCGCGCGCCGCCTGCCGATCCTGCAATCGCGGCCTATCAGGTCAACGCGGAGGCAGCGAAATATTCACGGATCGTCGCGACCGAGCTATATGGAAAGCACCGTCCATATGGCTATCTGTTCGGCGGCAGCGGTGGCTCTTACCAGGTCATGGGCGCGGCGGAGAACACCGAGGGCGTGTGGGACGGCTTCCTGCCCTACGTGCTCGGGGCGCCGAACGCGATCCCGAGCATGTTCACCATCCGCATGCACGTACTACGGGTTCTGAAGCGGCGGAATAAGTTCCCGGCCGTGATGGACGCCATCAATCCAGGCGGATCGGGCGATCCCTACGCCGAACTCAACGAGGAGGAGCGGGCTGCGCTTCGCGAGGCGGCGCTGTTGGGTTATCCCATGCGCGGCTGGTGGAATCACCAGACCCTCACCAGCGGCTACTTTTATAACGTAGCTCCTTTGGTTCCCATGTTGGATCCCACTTACCTCGATGATTTCTGGTCCAAACCGGGTTACTTGGGAAGCGACCCATCGGTTCGGGCCGCACGTTTTCGCTTCGACACGACTATAGCCGGTGTGACCGTGGCCAAGGTGACCGACAGACACTCGAAGCATGTGATCTTGGCCGCCGTGCCCGAGCAAGAATTTGCAGACGCGCATCTGGTCATCTTGAGCGGGGCATCCGCGGGCAAAAGCGTCTCAATCGGCACCATCGACGGCAAGGCGCTTGGTTTCGCGTTCGCAACCGATCCATCCGTGATCAACGGCATCCAACCCGGTGACCGAGTGCGCATCGACAACGGGTGGACACTGGCGCTGCAAACTTATCAGCGCCACCAGGTTCCGGCGACCACCGACCTTTATGGCTGGAACCAATATCGCGGAGCAGACGGCAAACCGATCTACCCGCAACGCGACATTCTCATCGGGCCGATCGGGGCAGGAAACACCGCCGGCCGCATTCCCGAAGGGCATGTGCGCGGCAAGGTACTTGTGCTCCAAGCCCTGATGGACATCGATGCGCTGCCCTGGCAAGCTGACTGGTACAGGTCCAAAGTCAGGCAAGCGCTCGGGCCGGACTTCGAGCGCAATTTTGCCCTCTGGTTCATCGATAACGCCCAGCACGAAAATCCGCTGAACGCAGCGGCACGTGCGAACACCGTCAGTTTTGCGGGCGCTTTGCAGCAGGGGCTTCGCGACTTGAGCGCTTGGGTCGAGACGGGCAGGCGGCCGCCCGACACGCAATACGAGGTGATCGATACACAAGTCAAAGTGCCCACGAGCGCATCGGCGCGCAAGGGCATCCAGCCGGTCGTCGAGCTCAAAGCCAACGGAGGTCTTCGGACGGATGTTGCGGTCAATGAGCCTGTCAACTTCTCGGCAACGATCGAGGTGCCAGCGAACGCGGGCAAAGTCGTCGCCGCGGAATGGGATTTCGAGGGGACCGGAAATTATGCGGCCGCAGAGGCGGTCGAGACACCGCAGGCCCTGATTCAGTTGTCCGCTGTACATTCGTACTCGACGCCGGGCACATACTTTCCCGTGCTGCGCGCCGCTTCACATCGTGAAGGGGATACGGGAACACCCTACTGCAGAGTTCAGAATCTTTCGCGCGCGCGGGTCGTTGTCAAATGATCCGAGACCGGGCAGCGGGAGACAACCCGGCGGGAGGCGCACCAATACCGGAACGATAGCGCTGCTATTTTTTCGTCAATGAACGAAATTCGCCCGGCGTAAGGCCACATTGCCGCTTGAATGCGACGGCGAAGTTGCTGGCGGTCGAGAAACCGATTTCGTGGGCAATCTGCTTGACGCTCAATGCAGACTGGCACAAAAGATGCTTGGATTTATCCAGCTGCAAACGAGCAACATATTCCGAAATCGTCCCACCGGTGGTCTTATGGAATCGACGCAACAGATTGCGTCTGCTCATCTTGCACAGCAAGGCTAGTTCTTCAACCCTGGGAAGGGCTCCCACACTGTCGTTGATGAGGTCGGTGATCAGATTGAGCTCAGAGTTGGACAGTATGCCCGACGAGTGAGGTTCAGAAGCCGATTTCCGCAGCAAGCGCATCAATTTGACGCGCAGTAAATCGGATAATGATTCGATGACGATATGGCTGCCGAAGCCGGGCATCTTGATTTCGTCATATAGCAGTTGCATCAGCTGCATCACTGACGTATCCGTTATATTGAGAAGGTTGGGCCGGACACCGCGATTCAGGCCGCAAAGTTCTTCCCTGAAGAAAGCCAGGACCGCCAGCATCGGCTGTCCGTTCGAAATCATTTCCCATCGATCAGCCTGATCCAGGTATGCGAGCGGACCGAGTGGCGCGAATGCGGCGCTTGCGGCGCATGCCCGACGGGTCAGGAACTTCGGAGTGGGGACCAGATGATACGACAGTACGTTGCAAGGCCCTTGCGCCGTCAATCGCCCAGAGACGGTGCTCGCGTAAAATCGCACCTCCGAGCGAACGCCTGCGGCTTCCACCGCTCCCAACAATTCGTAGGACCGAGACGGCGCTAAAGGACACTGCACCAGGATCGGTGCTCGGTCTGAGAAAGATCGTGCGACCGCCGTCAGGTCGATTCTGTTACTCGGAGATTGATACACGATACCTATTAAAGTGTCTGATTGGCTCAAATGCAGAAAATTTTGTCTCACGCACAGAAGCAATCGCGTACTGCAGATACTGCCCAGCGCCTATCATCCGATAGCTTGAGGCTGGGCGCTCGGCGGTATCTGCATTACGCAATTACTGCTGCGCGTGAGACAATATTGCCGAGATCGCGTGCGACGCTCGCAACCTGTTCAAAATATCTGCAAGGAGATTTACATGGGAAGCTATGTCATGGTCGTTCAGTCTCGCGCCAAAGCCGGCCGCGATGATGAATACAACGAGTGGTACGATACGACGCATCTTCCCGACATCTGCGCCATACCGGGGGTGAAGTCGGGGCGTCGGTTTGACGCGACGCCGATCTCCCTGGGGCAACCAGGATTGCGCTATCTGGCGATCTATGAGATCGAGGCCGATGATCCGGCCACGATCAGCGCCGAGATGGCCAGGCGCTTCCAGGATGGAACTATCAGGGGCTGCGAAGCGCTCGACGCTGAGGCCGCAGTCCTGTGGTTCTACAAGGCTCGCAAAATACGCGACTGAACCAGGGGATTTATTCCGTGAGTAAACACAGTGGCGTCTCGGATGACCCTCGATCGGCAAGTACTTTTCCCGAATTGATCCGCGCGGCGGCGGCCGCCTACGGCGACGACATCGCCATCACTCTGCGACGCGAGGCGATACCGGATGAATCGCTGTCTTTCTCGGAGCTGGATCGCAAGTCAGCGGAGCTGGCCAGGGGCTTGATCGCCCGAGGCGTCGGCAAGGGAACTCGTGTCGGATTCATCTATGGGAACGGCCCCGCCTTCGCTCTGACGCTCGCCGCGATCGCCCGCATCGGCGCCGTCGCGATTCCGCTCAGCACCTTGATCAAGTCCAATGAACTGGTGCGGGTCTTGCGGCAATCCGACGTCAGCGGACTGATCGTGCAGCGAAAATTTCTCGACAATGATTATGTAGCGCGCCTTTGCGATGCGCTGCCTGAGCTGCGCAGCGGCGACAACCCTGATCTGCGGATCTCCAAGACGCCTTACCTGCGTTGGATCGTTTCCAGCGGCGACGCGCTCCCGCCGACCGTGCGTGAAATGAGTTATCTCACCGAGCCCGCCAGTACGGTGAGCGAGGCGTTGTTACGAGAGGTCGAGGCCGAAGTTCACACCACAGACCAGATGATAGAGATCTACACATCGGGTTCGATGGCACTACCAAAGGGCGTGAAGCATAGTCATGGACCGGTTCTGTTTCGAACCCATTACATCAGATCCCTGATCGAGGTCGAACGCGGAAAACAGGCGACGGCGATTCTACCGATGTTCTGGATCGGCGGATTGATGATGTATCTGCTGCCCGACTGGGAAATCGGCGCCACCACGGTCTGCACGGAGCGGACGCTCAAAAACAGCCGCGTGGCCATGGGCAGCGTGCTCGCCCCGGAGGACTTGAAGCTTTATGCACAGGGCAAGCCCTACTGGGGGCTCGGCATGACGGAGACCCTCGGACCCTATTCCTATGGCGATGTTCTGCGTGCCGAGGGCTATCCGCTCTGTGCGCCGCTGGACCATATCGCCGATGGATTCGAGGTTCGGGTCTTCGACAATGGACAAACGGTCGGCGATCAAGGCACGGGTGAAATCCAGATTCGCGGCTATCCGCTAACCCCTGGGCTTCATAAGGTCGAACGAGCCGATCATTATGAACCGGACGGCTTTTATCGAACCGGCGACATGGGCCTCATCGACGGCGCCCGCATCCACTTTATCGGCCGCAACGGCGATATGATCAAAACCGCCAGCTCCAACGTCTCTCCGGCGGAAGTCGAGATGGAGATGCAGCAACTGGAAGGCGTGCACTCGGCCTATGTCGTGGGTCTGCCGGATGCAGACAGGGGTCAGTTGCTGGTAGCGGCGGTCGTGCCGCGAGACGGGACGGAACTGGATTTCAATGAAATCGAATCCAAGCTGCGTCAACGCCTGTCCGGCTATAAGGTACCGCGAGCCTATGTGGCAATGACCCGCGATGAGGTGCCGCTGCTACACAGTAACAAGGTCTCCAGGCGTCAAATCGAGCGCATGATCGCAGCGAAACTTGGACGCGCTTGAAGGGCGCCGGTTAACGATACAGACCGGGTTGGCGTCGTTGACGAGGCCCGTGATCGGGCTAAGTTCGCAGACAGATAAAACAGAGTGCACAAGCAGGTAGTGCGCCCGGCTCAAGAACAATAGCACTGTCTCACGTGCAGCAGTACTTGCTGATTGTGGGATGCCGGCGTGTGTCTACAATGAGATCTCCCGGGGCTGTCCAAGTGTCAGCAAATGACCAAACGCGGCACCCGGAAAATGACAAGAACTAAAGACTGACGCTGATCGCAACTGGGAGGGGACCATGTTGGAACATCGGCTGTTTGGACTGAAGCTCGTGCTTGCCGCGAGCCTTTTCGTCGCTGCAGGAGTATGTCCGGGGCAGGAAGCTGGAACCGCGCCGGCGGCGGAGACTTCTTCTGATGCCCTGGCCGACATCATTGTTACTGCGCGGCGGGTCGAGGAGCGGCTGCAAGACGTCCCTATTTCGATCACGGTATTCAATCAGCAGCAGCTCTCGGACCGAAATATCGTGAGCGCCGGCGATATCGCTACCTACACGCCGTCACTCGAAGTGAACAACTCATTCGGCTCCGACAATTCCACCTTCGCTATTCGTGGGTTCGTTGAAGCTGACTTCACCTCGCCATCGGTCGGCGTCTATTTCGCCGACGTCATCGCGCCGCGCACGAATGGCGGCACCAGCGCCGGCAACGGCGCCGGCGTCGGCTCGTTCTTCGACTTGCAGAACGTGCAGGTACTGAAGGGCCCGCAAGGCACCCTGTTCGGCCGCAACACCACTGGCGGCTCGATCCTGCTCGTACCGGAAAAGCCGAATGGCGAGTTCGGCGGTTATGTCGAGCAATCGGCCGGCAATTACGATATGGAGCGCACCCAGGCGGTTGTCAACTTGCCGCTCAACGATGAGATCTGGTTTCGGCTCGGCGTCGATCACCAGACCCGCGAGGGCTACCTGAACAATATTTCCGGAATTGGCCCCTCGCATTTCAATGACGTCGACTACACGGCGCTGCGAGCAAGCTTGGTAGTCAACATAACACCCAATCTTGAAAACTATACGATCGGTACCTGGAGCGATTCGACCACCAATGGCGACTACCCGAAGGCCTTCGGTTACACGCCGGGGTCGGTAACCGATCTCGCGACCAGCATAGGCCAGCAGATAGCGGCGACCAGCGGCAATTTCTACAATATTGCGAACGGCAACCCCTACGCCGCCCAGGACGTGAGGCAGTGGAGCCTCATCAATACGACGACGTGGGCGATCGCCGACAATTTTACCGCCAAGAATATCGTCAGTTACAGCCAGTTCAGGCAGTTGCAGAGCTCGAATATTTTCGGCGAAGACGGCTCCAGCCCGCTGCCGGGGCCGCCTGGTTCCATCGCTTACCTCGTGTCCATCAACGGGGCACCCGGAGCCTATAATGTGTCCCAGTCCACCACCACCGAAGAGTTCCGGCTGCAGGGAACTCCGTTCGATGGAAGATTGACCTACCAAACCGGCGGTTATCTGGAAGTGAGTTTGCCGGTCGATGGTTTCCAGGCCTACTACACTCCCGAACTCGTCAGATGCACCAACCCATTTACGTTCCAGTGCACCGATGTCATTGGCCAGGTTTTGGGCGAACAGGGCTTTGTTGGCTCTGAGCAACTATCCGCCACCGAATATAGGTTCCATGACTATGCCTTTTACGGACAAGCGACCTACAAGATCCTCGATCAACTGAGCGTCACCGGCGGCGTTCGTTACACCGCGGACACCACATCAGGTCTGGGCCAGGTCTTGGCGGTGCATTTCCCCATGCCGAACGTCCCGAGCTTCTCCTGTGAGCTCCCATCTCCCCTCGTCACGGGCGGCACCTCGGCTGAAGTCATGGCCAATCACGGCCTCTGCGACTACATCGACTCGCAGTCCTCCCACGCACCCACCTGGATGTTCGACGTGGAATACAAGCCGATCAACGACGTAATGCTCTATGCGAAGGACTCGCGTGGATATCGCCAGGGTAGCGTGAACGTATCCTTCTACGGGCTAGGCAACTGGAAACCGGAAAAGGTCGACACCTATGAGATCGGCGCCAAGACCAGCTTCCTGGAGCCCATCCACGGCACGTTCGACATCACCGCCTTCTATAATGATTTCACGAACCAGCAGCTGCAGGTCAACGAAGTTGCCTGCACACCGCAACAGTTGGGCACACCGCAGTGCCCGTTCCTGGGATCCCCGGCTGCCGGTATCGCCAATGCCGGCAAATCGACGATCAAGGGGATCGAAATCGATTCGTCGATTTCGCCGATTCACGGCCTGAGAATCGACTTCGGCTATGCGTACCTCGACACCAAATTGCTGTCGGTGACGATACCCGCGCCGCCGCTTGGGTTCACTGCGGTCAATTTCCCGTCGCCGGTGGGGGGGCAACTCCCCTTTGCGCCGAAGAACAAGGTTTCGGTCACGCCCACTTACACTCTGCCGCTGCCCGAGAATTACGGCCCGATTTCGGTCGGGGCAACCTACACGTACCAGAGCCGCGAGTTCGACACCCAAACCGCACCGCCCGGGTTTCAGTTCCTGGCGGCGGAGAAAAACCTGAATTTGAACCTGAACTGGGACAAGATCATGGGCAAACCGTTTGATTTATCACTGTTCGCGACCAATGTGACAGGCGAAAAATACTTTACGGCACTTTCAGGCATTTACACCAGCTTCTCGTATGACGTGGCTTACCTCAACCCGCCGACCATGTGGGGAGCCCGCGTGCGCTACCACTTCGGCAAGTAGTCATCTGGCTCGCCGTTGCCTGCTGCCGTAATGAGGCACCTGATGGATACCGAAAATTAAGCGCTTGAATTTTGGTCCGCCCTGCGCGCTGGCATGATGGTTGCTTGGCAATCACGAGGACTCAAATTCCCGAGTGTGGCTATGCATCATATATCTTCGCTCAACAGCGCCTATGCACTCTCGACGACGCAATGGCAAAACGTAACTGCAACCAATCGGTCCGCGAAGTTTACCGTGCCCCCCTCACCCGAAGCGGCCCAGGACGAAGTGTCCAGTACCGCGGGAAATGGAGGCAGCGCGCCACAGTCGATCGTGAACGTCCTGCAAGCCCAGCTGACGCAGTTGCAGGGCGCTGAGTTGCCACAGAACGCGCAGATTCAGCAGCCGATACAGCAGCAGTCCCAGCCGGCCGCGGCAAACGTAGTGCAGACAGACGCTGCGCAATCAGACGCTGCGCAATCAGAGTTCGCTCAGATGGGAAAGGGTGCCTTCGTAGACGTCATGGCGTGAACGGCATCTGCGCGGCAAGCGGCCGCCGCCGGCGGCAAATCTTTGCCGGATCTCGCAGCTGACGGATGACCGCCCGGTCATGTCAAAAGGACATTGCGTTAGTTCTCCTATCCCCAGTCGGGCCACACCGCGTGGTGGCGATACCCGGGCGGTTATTCAGGCACAGCTGTGCGAAAATGGCGACTAGCGTGGCGCCCGCACCGGACACGCCGGTAAACAGCAACAGTCAACCATGAGGAAACACCATGACAGCTTCGTTATACGACGTCCCATTGAAGCGGATCGACGGCACCCCCGGCAGCCTGGCGAACTATGGCGGCAAGGTGCTGCTGGTGGTCAACGTGGCATCCAAGTGCGGCCTGACGCCGCAATATAAGGGTCTGGAGAGCTTGTATCAGGACAAGCGCGCCTCGGGATTGGAAGTGCTCGGCTTCCCCGCGAATAACTTCAGGGGTCAGGAGCCGGGCAGCGATGCCGAGATCAGCGACTTTTGTTCGACTACCTATGATGTTCACTTTCCGCTGTTCTCGAAAATCTCGGTCCTGGGCAAGGATCAGCATCCTCTGTACGCGCGGCTGACTGCCGCACAGCCGACGGCCATTGGCGACGGCCCGTTTCGCGAGCGTTTGAAGGGCTACGGCATGAATGCCGAGAACCCGACCGATGTACTGTGGAATTTCGAGAAATTCCTGGTGAGCCGAAAGGGAGAAGTCGTGGGCCGTTTCGCGCCGGATGTCACTGCCGATGACCCGCGTCTGGTGTCCGCCATCGACGCGGAGCTTGCAAAAAAGGCATAGCAACACTCGCCGCGGCGGCTCGGCGACCAATCGATCGGAAACCACGATGCAATACACCAGACTTGGCACGACGGGCTTGACCGTGTCCCGACTGTGCCTTGGCACGATGACTTTCGGCCTGCAGGTCGATGAAGCGATATCGCGTGCCATTCTCGATCGCGCCGCCGAAGGCGGCGTCACCTTCATCGACACGGCGGACGTGTATCCGCTGGGCGGGTCCTTGAGTACCGTAGGCCGCACCGAAGAGATCCTGGGACGATGGCTCGATGGGAAACGGCATCGTTTCGTCGTGGCCACCAAAGCGGTCGGTCGAACGGGCGACGCCGCATGGGATCAAGGCGCTTCGCGCAAGCATCTCCTCGACGCGGTCGACGCGTCGCTCAAGCGCCTGCGGATCGATTACATCGACCTGTACCAGCTGCACTCCGACGATCGTGCCACGCCGCTGGACGAGACTCTGGAGGCGCTGCATTCCATCGTACAAAGCGGCAAGGTGCGCTACGTGGGCATCTCGAATGTGCTCGCATTTCGCTTGGCGCGCGCCCTCGGGCGCTCCGACGTACTCAAGGCAGCGCGGTACGTCTCGGTGCAGCCTCGCTATAACCTGTTGTTCCGCGAGATCGAACGCGAACTGCTGCCTTTGGCGCTCGAAGAGGGCCTGGCCGTTATCCCCTACAATCCCTTGGCCGGCGGACTATTGACGGGGAAGCACGTGCGGAGCGCAGCGCCAACTCCCGGAACTCGCTTCACGCTCGGGTCCGCCGCGGAAAACTATCAGAAGCGCTACTGGCACGATCGAGAGTTCTCGACGGTCGAAGCGTTTGCCGCGGCTGCCGCACAGGCGGGACTCACTCCTGCCACCCTCGCCATTGCGTGGGTGCTCGCCAACCCGCAGATCACCGCTCCCATCATCGGAGCGAGCCGTCCCGAACAGCTGAACGATTCCCTGAAGGCCGTGGATACCCCGCTCGATCCTTCGCTCAAACAGCGGCTCGATGAGATGAGCGCAGAGTATCGACGCGGGGATTCGCTTCGTTAATTCTCACCCGACATCGATCATGCCTTTGAGCTGCGGGCCGCCCCCGACCGTCAGCGTCTCGCCGGTGATGTAGGAGGCGGTGTCGCTGGCGAGGAACACGACCGCGTGGGCGACCTCCTCCGGCCGCCCCGGCCGACGCAACGGAAACGACTGGCACGCCCCCATCGCATCGAAGCCGGTCTTCGCCCAGCCCTGCTGCGCGAGTTCGGTCGCGATCATGCCGGGCGCGACGCAGTTGACGCGTACGCCGTGCGGCCCCCACTCGGCCGCTGCAACGCGCGTGAACTGCTGCAGTCCGGCCTTCGCCGCCGAATAGGCGCTGACCCCCATCGTTCCGTGGACACCTGCCAGCGAGGAAATGTTGACGATCGCGCCGCGCCCGCTCGCCTTGAGGTGCGGGTAGGCCGCTTGCGCACAGTAGAAGGCAGCGGAAAGATTGAGCGCAACGTCCTTGTTCCAGGTCGCCGGTGGCATCGTCCGCAGCGGCGCATGGCTGCCCTTGCCAGCGTTGTTGATCAAAATGTCGATCCGGCCGAATTCCTGGAACGCGCGGTCGATCAGCCGCTGCGCCTGAGCCGCGTCGCGCACGTCGGTGGGGACGACCAGGCAGCGGCGGCCGGTCTGATCCCTGATCTTGCCGGCAGTCTTCTCCAGAGGCTCGACTCGGCGCCCGGCGAGGACCAGGTCCGCCCCGGCCTCGGCCAGCAACAGGGCAATGCACGCGCCGATGCCAGTCCCGCCGCCGGTGACGACGGCGACCCGTCCAGTCAGCTCGTAGGGGGTGCTTGACATCGACGCTGTCTCCTTATCACCAGCGGCGGCGCCGCTGCGCCGCCCGGACTCGTCGCCGCAGTTCCGCGGCGCGCTCGTCAGGGGTTACCACCGGAGTGTCGGCGGGAAGGTGCGCACGCAGTTCGGCCAGCTTCACTCGGGTGAGCGTCGGCGTCGGCGTGCTGTCGCAATCGTACCAGCGGCCGTAGATTGTCCCCTCGGTGAAGCCCGCCGGGTCTAGCCAGTTGGGCACGCCGGGATCGGTCAGGGCGATCACGGCGCGGAATCTCCCATCCGAGCTCAACTTCGCGAAATGGCCGTTGGTACTGGACAGGCGATAAACGTATTCGATTGCATTGAAATAGGGGTCGTTGAGCTGGAAGTTCCAGTACCGCCGGACGCTGGGCAGCTCCGTTTCCAGGATCAATGCCTCGTCCGCGGCCAATTCGAACACGGCCGGCAGGTACACCTGGCGCGACAGCGCGCCGCCATAGCGCACGGGTTCGAAGACGTTAACGCCTACACTCGCCTTGACAGCGTTCTGCATCCCGTAGAACAGCTTCGTCGATCGCACCGGCATCGCCGCCATGTGGCGAATGCGCTCGAGGATGTCCTCGGGGCTAAGGCGCGGCTTGAGACTGACCGGGCTCAGGCACTCGATCGCCATGACCGGGTCGATCTCAGTTTCCCAGTCGTAGCTGCGGTAGCGAGTCATCAGCACCCGCGCAGCCGGGGCGATCTGCAGCCAGTTGCCCGTGTGGCCCGCCGGGCGCGTACGGCTGAGCAGGATCTCGAAGTCCCCGTTCGCGGCGATTTGCAGGTCACGGTCGTCGAGATCGTGGTAGTGGCTGCCAGTCGTATCGTTGTCCCAGGGCATGCCGGAAAGGCTGAGCTGGGTGTTGAAGGTGATCATCTTTACCGTGCCCCGGTTGCCGCTGATCCGATAGCTGTAGTCGCTGCTGATCGGGCAATAGAGGTAGATATCATCCGGGTTGGGCTGCAGCGTGTAGACCGGGTTCCACAGCGGCGCCCAGTCCGGGTGCTCGGGCGTCGCATGGAAGAACGCGAAGTAGCCGTAGGACAGCTGCATCATGATCTGGCGGTAGACGTCGGCCCGGTAGGCCGGGTCATCCGGGCGCCAGGTATTGGCGATCTCGTCGACCGCCTTCTGCAGATCGGTGAGACAGTCCAACAGGGGCGGTATCGACTCGGTCATCGGTCATCCGACTGAGGTGCGGCCTCTAAGATAGCGAATACTATCTTTTGCGGCTGCATTATTTCAAGGCCTAATAGGCGGTTAGCGGCATATTGGTGACAGGCGTAACGCCGATTCCGCCGATTCCCGCGAACTGGAAGGGTATCGACACATTCTCCACGCCGGTGTTTCTAACCACGGCAAAATGCAGATGCGGTCCGGATGTAAAGCCGGTCTTGCCGGAATCGGCAATGTACTGTCCGCGCACGACATGGTCGCCGATCCGTACGCGGACAGAATCCCAGTGCAGGTGAGCATAAATGGCGATGGTCCCGTCGCTGTGGAGAATTTCGATCATGTTTGCCCGATCGAGCATCACTGCGGCGACGGCATCGCGAAAGAAATCCTGCCGCGCATCGATCACGGTGCCTTCACGCGCGGCGTAAACCGGGGTACCGTCAGGTAAGGCGATGTCTACGGCATACTGGCTATCGGGGGTCAAGTGAGTGATCCGACTGGGGTAGGCCTGCGTGATCGAGTAAGTCGAGCCGATCCCAAACGGTACACGGTAGGGCACCCCCGGACTATGCATAGCGTCAGGTGACCCAAGAGCGGCCCTCCAGCGATATTGCAATTCCGTCGAGCCGGATGTCGGGCGTGTCGCCTGCACCACCGATTGCCGGGACTGGGGCTGGAGCGTGACGCGATAATCAGCGCCCTCGCGAATGCTATTGAAGGCTGAATGGGTGATCGTAACTTGAAACGTTGCTACGCACAGGCACTCGTTAACGGCTGTCAATCGCGTCGATTGCGCGTCGTCTTCGCGGATAATCGACAGGTGCATGGCACGCTTGTCGTGACCGAGACTGAAAGAATCCGCCGGAGCATTCGAGGCAGGGGCCTGATCGGTGAACACCCATTGTCCGTTCGCGTCGCGATACCGGTAGGCCGTTTGCGCCCACAGCATGTGGCTCAGCAGGACGAACGCCGGCGCCGCCATTCCCCATTTTGTTCGGTTCATGCTCCGCAGGCCGTCATCATGGCTTGCCGAGCTTCCTCTCGCTTTGCGTCGGCTTCAACGTCGCTATAGTAGATGCGATTACCGTCCGCATCGCGCTCATAAATCCGACGCGCATCTTTCATGGCGTAGTAGTGGTTGCGCGCAGCATCGCATTGCTCCTGCTTCGCCTGGTCCTGCTGCGCCTTTTTCGCGTCGTCGATGGCTTGCTGTTTCTTGCGCTGTATGTCCACCGCCTTGAGGATTTCTTGCTCTTTGGCGTTTCGGGCAACCTCTCCTGGATCGGGCTGATCGACGTGTACGGCCGACTTTTTCGCTGTCGCCGTATCGGGTCGGTCCGAGTACACGACGTGGCCCTCGGCGTCCAGGGATTTGTACACCTCGCTGGCGCGCAATGCGCCAAAGGGGTATGCGAAAACGAGGAGCGCAGCAAAAATTGCGCCGCGGTGAAGAAAATCCGAATTCGTCCTTGAACGTGGCACAAACCCTCCCAAACAGTCAAAACGCTACTGCTATTTTGACCCGCCGCGCAGCGAATCTCATCACAAATATTATAAGGTGGCGCCGATGAACGGCTCGTCGCCCGGCCGGTGGGACTAGGTCTTGTCTGCGTAGATCAGCCGGCCGGGTCCGAGTGTCGCTGCTACTTCGCCGATACTTGATTGGGCCACTGCAAAGCAGCCCTCGCTGCGCCCGAGCATGTGTCGTTCCTTGACGATTTCTTCGCTCACATACCAGGCGCCGTGCACGACGATCGCCCTCGAGGCGGCGTTGCTGTTGGTATCGTCGAGACCCTCGAGGCGAATTGATTGACCATGTTCGCCGAGATAGATGTGATCGGTTCTGAAGGCTCCCGCTGACGTCGCATGCGAGCGCGGTTCATTCGAGAATCGCTCGAGCCATCCTGTATGCTCAGGATCGGAGCCCCGTCCGTGCGCTACCAGGTGCGATGTCACGCGGCCGTCCGCGAGATTCAACAAATGGAATCTCGGCGCACTCGAGGGCAGAGAGAAATCTGCAATGCCAATCACGTCGCGATGAGCGATGCTCCCGCCGTGCCGCTCCAATGCATCGAATGCGCGCCGAAGCACGGCGGAAGATATCGGGGAATCAGCCTCCCGGCCCCGGGAGAAGGGTGCCAGCGCGACAAGAGCCACCCCGGCAACGGCTTTTCCAAGAAATGTACGTCGTGAAATTGCCAACAGATCACTCCCGGCCAAATGGCCAGCGCCACGCCGGCACGAATTGAGTTCTTTGGGATCGATTTCCCTTAAGACTTCGAAAATGACCCCGGAGTTCAGTTCTCCAATTGCAAATGGGCATCCGGTCAGGCCCAAAAAGGCCTCCGGTCGGTCCCGAATAGGCATACTGTCAGCCGCCGCAGGGTTGCCCGGCGGATTTATACAATAGCCCGCAGCGACGCTACCGCTACAATCTGCGGCTGTTCAAAAGACTGAATCTTAAAAATGCACGGATGTTTCAATTGTTAGACACGCTCCCGGTACATCATCCCCACACCCGAACCGGCGCGCGTCGGTTCAGCCAGTATCTATGCTTGGCCTTAGGCCTTGCCTGCGTGGTACGAGCAGGTCCGGCACATGCCGATTCCGTTCCTTTTTGGGGCGCAAAGGCCTCGGTGGCCATAGACACGCCCATCGATCAGCTGAAACATGGCCAGTTCCTGTGGATGGGCGATGCATTCACTTCTGGACCCGTGGTGATGGTGGTCAGCCTGACGGAACAGAAGGCGTACGTGTATCGTAACGGCATCCTGATCGGCGCGACCACGGTAAGCACAGGGCGTCCTGGTCATATAACACCCACCGGCGTATTCACGGTTCTGCAAAAGCAGAAAGAGCACCGTTCCACGATCTATGACGGCGCTCCGATGCCATACATGGAACGGCTTACCTGGGGCGGCATTGCGCTGCATGCGGGGGGACTGCCTGGTTATCCCGAGTCGCACGGCTGCGTGCATTTGCCGAGCGAGTTCGCGAAGCTGCTGTTCGACATCTCGCCCGCCGGCATGACAGTGGTCATAGCGAACGACGCGACGGCGCCGGAATCCGTCTCGCACCCCGGGTATCTCGCCCCGGTCAATTTCATCGGCGGTAAACCTGTCGAGCAGGTGCCGCTGGCAGGCGCGGATGAGCGTTGGCAGCCCGAGTTGTCTCCGATCGGCCCGATAAGCATTGTGCTCAGTCAAGCGAGTCAACGCGTCGTCGTCTATCGGAACGGAATTGAAATCGGACGAGCACGAATCACGGTGGCCGGCAATGAGCCGCTCGCCGCGCATGCGCTGGTTCTCGCCGAAGGCCCCAGCGGCATTCCCGATCCGTATGTACCTGACTCCGCTAAATTCCGCTGGACGAAAATCGGTGTGCCGGGACACCTCGGAGAGGCCGGAACCAACGCGGACCCCGCCGCGATCGCAAGAATCAAAATCCCTGCCGAATTCGTGAGCCGAGTGAATTCCGTATTGACGACGGGAGCGACGCTGTTCGTGACGGATGAGGCGCTCTCCGCCGAGACGAGCGGCCCGATGGTCCAGGTCGTTGACGCCAATCCACCATCGACGCATCGTTAGGAGCAACGAGGTCAGCCTCGCGGACCATGCATGGACAGCTAGCTGGACAGCCTGCGAATTCTAGCTGGGGCAGAGCCATTACCCTCCCATTTCTCACCGCCGGGCGTATCATTGGCGCATGAGCAGCGCGCAACCCGTCGCCCCCGAGGACACCGAACGGCCCGCCGCCGGCGGTACCATGATAGTGCGCATCTTGCGCACCGATTTGAGCGCTCAGGTGGAGAGAAACGATCGCGTCGCGGTCGAAGCGCCGCTCGAATACATGCTGCATCACCCTGCGCTCGGGTTGGATCCGGTGTCCTTCGGCACCACCATGCGTACCCCCGGGGAGGATGAGAACCTGGCCGCAGGCCTGTTGTACGGCGAGGGCATCGTCAACGGGCGCAACGACATCGAGTCCATCGAGTCCAGCACGCGCCGTCCAAATGTCGTGAATGTGCGTCTGCGGCCCGAGGTAGAGATGGCAATGCAAACGGCGACGCGCCGGTTTTCGGCCGGTTCGAGCTGCGGGGTGTGCGGCACCACCGGACTGGATGCCGCGATTGCCCGCGCGGCGGCGATTCGCGTCGCAGACACCGGAGCGGTGGACATGTCGCTGCTGTTGGCTTTGCCGGCACGGATGCGCGAGGCACAGTCAAAATTCGGCGACACCGGCGGCATTCACGCATCCGCCCTGTTCGACTTCTCGGGAAAGCTCATCTCGTTGGCCGAGGATGTAGGCCGCCACAACGCCTTCGACAAGTTGGTGGGCGAATGTCTGATGGCCGGCCGCCTGCCTCTCAAGGAGCACATCATTTTACTGAGCGGCCGGGCAAGCTTTGAACTGACCCAGAAGGCGCTGCGTTCCGGCGTGTCGATCCTGGCAGCCATAGGCGCACCGTCCAGCCTGGCCGTGAATCTGGCAGTGGTATCGGGGCTGACGCTGGTGGGATTCTTGCGCGAG
>Ga0116129_1000556_pt1 | contig 23770 bp, 20 predicted proteins | sample June2015DPH_17_2_FD_89732 | JGI IMG/M metagenome (GOLD analysis project Ga0116129, IMG submission 89732) | Peatland microbial communities from SPRUCE experiment site at the Marcell Experimental Forest, Minnesota, USA - June2015DPH_17_10 | ecosystem: Environmental > Terrestrial > Soil > Wetlands...
CTGGCCATCATGAAGAGAGCCATCTGCATTGGCTCGGCATCTATTGCGCGCTTGTCGCCGGAGCATGGCTTGGCGCAGCGGAAGCACCCACAAAACTCGTCACAATTGGCCTTTCGCCGTTTGCCATATCTCTCTGCATGGTGACAGGCGTATTTGTCGCGCGCTGGACCTTTCCCACGCTGCTCAAAGGCACCGGCTACATCTTCAGCGACTTAAGCCGCAGGCGACATCTCATTGTCTGGGCACTGCTGGCCGGAGCCCTCTGGGCCGTCGCAAATACTCTTACCGTGATTGCCATCCGCGACGTGGGTCTCTCTGTTGCTTTTCCTCTCTGGAATGCCAATGCACTGGTAGGCATTATCTGGGGCCGTGTCTTTTTCGGCGAGCTCAAGGGCGCTGGATTAAGCACACGCATTCGTGTTATTTCCGGAGCCTTGGCCATTGTGTTCTCCGCAGTGCTGCTCGGTTTCAGCAGCATGCACCATCCTTCGATCACGGGCGGTCACGCGGGCCGCGGAATCCTTGCAGCGCTCGGAGCATGTGTTCTGTGGGGAACAATGTACATCCCTTATCGCAAGGCATACATAAGCGGCCTGAATCCGCTTTCATTTGTCACAGCCTTTACCTTTGGCGAGCTTGCAACTGTTGCTGCGCTTGCAGTAACTCTGGGCGGCGGCGTGCATGCACTGTCCGTAGAGCTGCACGGTGCGCGGCATCTTCTTTTCTGGCTTTTTCTCGGCGGATTTGTCTGGGTGGTCGGCGACCTCTTCCAGCAATTCGCCGCCAAATATCTTGGTATTGGCCGCGGTATTCCGCTCACCAGCACCAACCAAATATGGGGCCTGGCATGGGCAGCGCTTGTCTTCAATGAGCTGCGGCACGCCACTCATAGCCAGATGTTCCTTGTCATCGGCGGCTCTCTGGGCATGATTCTCGGAGCAATCCTGCTTGGCTCCGCAGTGGCTTCCGCACGGGAAAACACCTCGCGGAATGAAGCGATCTTGCGCGAATGCACGCGATACAACCTGGATTACCTTGAAACTCTCCGCGTTATGAGCGGCAAGCCGCATGAGCACCCTGACGCAAGCAGACGCTGGCTCGATCTGGTGATCATGCTCGCCGCCATCGCGTTTTTCGTGTACTTTGCACGTACGGCGGCCATTCCGGCAATCGCAATGAATCGTTTGTGGCTTATCATTTTAAGTGTGATCCTGCTTGCCATCCTGGTTGTTGGAACATGGCGGCTGCGGCGCGATACAAATTTCAGCTGACGGAATCACGCTGCCGTTCAATCAACACCATTCGGTCTAAGAACCGCATCAAAGAAAGTGCTGGAAAATCGACGGGAAAACGCTATCGTTACCGGTAACAACACAACTTAAGAAGGAGACGTATGGCAACCGCAAACACACAGGATGCTCCACTTGGCGCCGATATGGAGCAGTGGGACGAATTCCTCAAGGGGCGCTATAAGCAAGGCAAGTCCAAAGAGGAGTTTCGCCAGTACGACGCGCAGGCAAACCCGGGCGTCGCCCACTTTTATTTACAGAACCATGAAAATCAAAGCTTCGATTATGTGATTGCCAAGGAAAAAGAGTACTTTGCTCTGAACAAAGGGCAAAAGACCATCTGGGAGGCAGCGGAGTTTCTCAACACGCTGGTGGATGACAGCGACCCGGATACCGATTTGACGCAGATCGAACATCTCCTGCAAACCTCAGAAGCTATCCGTGCCGACGGTCATCCCCGCTGGTTCGTGTTGACTGGTTTCGTGCATGATCTGGGCAAGGTACTTTGCCTCTGGGGCGAGCCGCAATGGAGCGTTGTAGGCGACACGTTTCCCGTGGGCTGCGCCTTTTCGGAGGACATCGTCTTTCCGGAATACTTCAAGAACAACCCGGACCTTCATCATCCGGTCTACTCAACCAGGTATGGCATCTACGAGCCAAATTGCGGCCTGGACAATGTCCACATGTCCTTCGGTCATGACGGCTATATTTACGAGGCGATGAAGAACTACCTTCCGAAGGAAGCGCTCTACATGCTTCGTTATCACTCCTTCTATCCCGCGCACAAACATGGCGCTTACGGTTATCTGATGAATGAACAGGACCGTGAAATGTTTCGCTGGGTGAACGAGTTCAACAAGTATGATCTCTACTCCAAAGGGCACACCAAGCCGAACCTGAAAGAACTCAAACCCTATTACGACGAACTGTTCGCCGAATTCTTTCCGGCAACGATCGCCTGGTAAACATAAAACGAGCCCGGCTAATTCCAAATATGCACTACCCCTCAGCTAGTTGGATCGATTCTCACCATCATCTCTGGCACTACTCGGCGTCGGAGTACCCGTGGATGTCGGCGCAAATGCAGGTGCTCCAGCGTGACTTCAGTATTCATGACCTCGCCATCGAAGCAAATGCAGTCGGCGTAGTCGGCACTGTCGCAGTGCAGGCGCGCCAGTCGGTCGAAGAGACAGAGTGGCTGCTGTCGCTCGCAAAAAATTTGCCTTTGGTGAAAGGCGTCGTTGGCTGGGCGCCTCTCATCGATGCGAATGTCACCGCATGGCTCGATCAATGGAGAAATAATTCGCTGCTGAAAGGAGTGCGCCACGTTCTGCACGATGAAGCGGACGACGAATATATGCTGCGCCCGGACTTCAATGCCGGGATTCGCGCGCTCGACTCCTACGGATTATGCTACGACTTGCTCATCTTTGAGCGGCATCTGCCTCAAACCATCTCGTTTGTCGATAGGCACCCAAATCAGATATTTATCCTTGACCATATTGCCAAACCGCGCATCGGCGAAGGCATTTTTGAGCCGTGGAAAACAAACATTGCCCTTCTCGCCGAGCGTCCTCATGTTTACTGCAAGTTGTCGGGTATGGCGACAGAAGCTGCCTGGAATAACTGGAGTTCTGAACAGCTCAAACCATATTTCGATCATGTTTTGGAAGTTTTCGAGCCTTCGCGAATCATGTTTGGCTCTGACTGGCCCGTTCTCAATCTTGCAGGCAGCTATGTCGCCTGGGTGCAAATCGTCGATCAGTGGCTCTCAGAACTGAGCGAGACTGAAGCGAATGCAATTCGCAGAGACACCGCTATCCGCGTTTACCGGCTTTAATTATGGCTGGCCGTAGCAAGCGATTCCTACAGGAGATTGATATGAAGCGATATGCGTTACCTGGGCTCATTGTAGCTGTAATTGCTGGCTTATTTGCGCTTCCTGTTGCTGGGCAAAAACTTGTAACTCCTGGTTACCTCTTCAACTCCGACCCAACCTGCCGCGAGATGAATGGAGAATTTTATCTCTTCACCACGCAGGACCCGTTCACAGTAAATTTTGAAATTCCTAACGCCTTCTACAAAGGGATGTACGCTTATCACGCCCTTACCACCACCGACTTTGACAACTGGGTCGATCATGGTTCAATCCTGACCGGCCGGGATGTGAGTTGGAATGGCGGGGATGCTTTGTGGGATGGCGATGCGGGCATACCGGGAGCATCCGGCTATTACGCTTACGCGCCTTTCCGCATCAATTCCGCGAGCGAAAACAACTACGGCACCTATGACATCGGTGCTTTTACCGCAGTCAACCCATTTGGCCCATACAAGGATGTTTACAACGCACCCATGAAAATGGCCGACGGCAAACCATTGGAAGGCCTAAGCCCGTCTGTTGTCCGCGATGAAAATGGATCGGCTTATCTTATATGGGGTTCGGGCGATACTGCGAAACACGAAGTCATGCTGGCCAGACTAAAGCCAGACATGACGCAGCTTGCCGAAGCTCCACGGAGGCTGGAAGTTCCCGCAACCGACTCGTGCGGCAATCTTGAATACTTTGAGAGCCCGGTTCTCTTCCATTCCGGCAATATCTGGTACCTGACCTGGGTAGCTTATAAAGACGACAAGGGGCCGCACTGCGATGCCAATGGCTCCTACGTAAATTATGCGATGTCCAGCAGTGTCTTCGGGCCATTCAATGGACCTGTTCATCACCTCGTCTATCCTGCCGGCAATGGTGAAGAGTCTGTGCAGCAAGGCATCTGCTCCTATCGTGGACATACGTATCTGGCCTATCACGTTCCTTACGAAAATGTCGTCGGAGAAAACGACCATCATCGTCAGGTAGCCGTTACAGAGCTCGCTGTGCTGTCTGATGGAACATTGGCTCCTGTCTATCCGAGCCGCGACAAGGGAGCTGGCACACCCGGCGTTACCCATTTAATACTGGACGCTTTTGCGCCGCGTCGCGAGGCTGCGGAGTTCCACCTGCGAGTGAATGCGGAAGGCGAGCCTGGCCTGCATGGTGAATATCAGATGAAGATGGGAGATGGAGGCTATTTACAGTTTCATCAGGTAGATTTCGGCTCCGGCGCCTCGCGGTTTCGCGTTGAAGTCAGTTCGGAAAATAAGTCCTTGAGCAATGGAAAACTTGAAGTCCATCTCGATAATCCATCCGGCCCCTTGATTGCCGCTATCGACATCATCCCAACCGGAGGACGCACATCGTATCGCATCCTTACGGGGCCCGTTGCTGACAATGCAAAAGGCGTGCATGACCTTTGCCTGGTTGCCCGCGGGCAATCCACTACTATGCAGCGCCGGCTGTTCAACATCACATGGTTCGCTTTTGATCGGCGTTAGGGCCTTTCGATCTTAATCTCTACCGCGTTCTCTGCCACAATGGGCAGATAAACGACCAGCCGCCTGCCGTTCAAATCTTCTACCACTCCCTGGCGTGCTGTCCCTTCGCTTTTGGCGCCGCGTATCACAGTGACTCTCGCTTCGCCTGTCCATCCCGTTACCACAAACGCTGGATGATAGATCGGATGATCCGCACTGCCTTCCAGCGTCAGCCGCAGAGGCATAGGCAGATTCGCCGGGATAAGATAAGCGCGTTGCGCCGCATCGTAGTCATATACAACTCCATCCTGCGCACGCAATTGCGCTGGACTACGCCACGACTTCGCCAACGGCACAAGCTGCCCGGCGGGTAGAGTTGTCAAACCGGTCAATAAAAGTTTCGTGAGCGTTGTATCTGTCTTTTGATACGCGGGCCAATACAAATGGGAAACCGACGTATGCCCTGCGCGATCTGCCGCCAGCGCAGGTCTGCCGCTGGACGGAATTTGCGCCACGGGCCAGTGATTCCACCATTCAAAGCTCGATATAGAAGCTTCTCCGTTATACGCATCGGACGAAACGCTATCTCCCCAAACTACCTCAAACGGTTTCCACTCCGATTTAAGATTTACCCGCTGAATGACTGCATCTTTGGGTTCAGGAAAGCTGGATGGCCCCTTCGGCATTTGCAGCCCTGCCGCGCTTTTCTGCTGCCATGCATAAGCCTTCGTTTCACCGCGTAGATTTGCAAAGGTCAGCGCATCAAAGTTCAGGCAATCTTCCGGCGTCTTTCCTGGAGGAATAATGACAATGGATTCCTGAAACTCAGTCTTTTCACGTTCAACTGCTGTGCTCCAGAGGACGGATTTACGCACTGCGGTATGGTCCGGATAGATCGTCCAATACTCATCCGCCCAATCGCCCCACGCAGTCGGCGTAGACGCATCGCCAATCGCATACTGCTCAACCTCTGAGAGCGCATAGCGCCAATGCACCACTGTGCGTGCCGGTGTGCTCTCAAGAATGCGCACGTGAGAATAGCGCGACTGCTTATCCGACATAGGCTCGCAATCCTCACCGTAAGGACAACGCGGATGCCCGAAGATCTCCATAAACTCATCGGTATACCAGTTGTTATTCTCCGTAACCCACGCCGGAACGTAGTTTGTCCCTTGCCAAAAGATGAGTTGTACTGGCGAGTCGTCAAAGCGCACTACAACATCGGAGTCGGGAGCCGTGCGTCGTGACTGATCCCATAACGGATCAAAACGCAACGTTGTATAAAATGCGCCAAAGCTTCCCGGACCATCTTTCCACCGGGGCAGCTCCGGCCACGGAGCCGGCTGCAGCAGATCCGGCGCTGCGGAATGCAGCAGGCTCAGCACTGCCGCATCCGATAAAGGAGAGCGGTAGATTGTGAGATCGCTTAAAGCGCCTTCAATCGAGAACTCCACAGGTAAGTCCGGATGAATTCGATTCGCCGGCCCCGGTAACAATGCAGTTCGCACATGCCCAATGAGCAAGTCATTCGCGGAGATCGCCTTGTCCTGCGCTTCCGCAGATGGTTCACCAGTGACTGCCAAAATGGATGAACCATCGATCGCAAAATCCGCCTTTCCATTGACGATTCCAAGCGTAACCAGGGTCCACTTGCGAAGCGGGACCGCCTTCACGGAAACCGCTTCGCTGCCGACATCTGCTTTCACCACCAGGTGGCCCGTCGCATCCACCCCGAAGAAAAACGATCCGTTAGACGTTCGCTGATCGAGAATCGGAGCCCGATTCCAGGGATATGCATTCAGCTCAATCCATACCGAAATGCCCAGCTCTCGCGGATGATCGAGTATTGCCAAAGGTGAGCCGGAAATTGCCGCTGTATAGCCATCCATTTGCAGGGCATCCGCCACCGGTCCTTTGGCGGCGTACACGTTTCCCTTCACCTTTGCATGGCTTCCGCCCACCTGTTCTGTGATTGCCCCATTTTCTACATGAAAATTCCATCTGGCCACTATCGGATTGTCTCGTTGACCCTGCGCTGCAAGAGAATGATTACCGGCCAGCAGCAGAAGCGCCGTCACCGCAAGATGCAGCCCGCGCCGATTGACACGCGCGCAACAAGTCCATAAACTCCTCATTCCCATAGGTTGAACCAATAGACTGCCCGCGGAGACTTGTCAAGCATGTTCTACGTCCTGCGTTCTCATGGCCTCCGCCGACTCGCCGCTCTCATGATTCTGATGCACTCCACCGCTGCGCCAATTGTCGCGCAGCTCTACCTCTCTGCGCACAGCGTTCCATCGCGTACATCTTGCTCATGGAGAGGAGCAGATGCAGCCGGCAACTCGTACATCGCCGGAGCCATTTTTCCGCCTTGCAATGAGCTTCTTGCCACTGACATCTTCTACGCAAGGGATATCAATCGCAAGGAAGAATCGGATCGCCGGCAGCAGTCTCTAATCCTGTGTGAAATTGCTAAGCTTTGTTACTCGGATTCTCTGTAAGCAGCGGCGGCTCGGCGTTGTCAGATGCGCCCCAAAGTGCCGCTGTGCAAACGGCCATGAAGGTTGCGCGTACCTCAGTCGGGAAGATTTCCGAGAGCACAACCCATGTAACCGGAGCCAGCGTCATTGCGTACGTGGCGATTGCCACAACCACCGCAATCATCAACAGTAATTCAGGATAACCAGCGCATTTTGCTTGTCCCTTATCCCTGGCTGCTCTGGAACCTCTTGCTTGGGGTATCGGAGAAGAGCTGTCCGTCGCGGATCATGACGACGCGGTGGGCGTAGTCGGCGATGTCCGGCTCGTGGGTGACGAGGACGATGGTGTTGCCTCTGGCGTGGAGCGCATCGAAGAGGCCCATGATCTCGACGCCGGTCTTGGAGTCGAGGTTGCCGGTCGGCTCGTCGGCCAGGATGATGGACGGATGGTTGACGAGCGCGCGGGCGATGGCGACGCGCTGACGCTGGCCGCCGGAGAGCTCGTTTGGCTTGTGCATCATGCGATCTTCAAGATTGACGCTGGCGAGGGAGGCTTTGGCGCGCTCGATGCGCTCGGCGGCGGGGGTGCCGTTGTAGATGAGCGGCAGCTCGACATTGTGCAGCGAAGTGGCGCGGGCCAGCAGGTTGAAGGTCTGGAAGACGAAGCCGATTTCCTTGTTGCGGATGCGCGCGAGCTGGTCGTCGTCAAGATCGCTGACGAGCTGGTTGTTGAGCCAGTACTTGCCCTGCGAAGGCGTGTCCAGGCAGCCGATGAGGTTCATCAGCGTGGATTTGCCGGAGCCGGAGGGACCCATGATGGCCACGTATTCATTGTGGCGGATGCGGAGGTTGAGGCCGCGGAGGGCGTGCACCTGCTGCTCTGAGCCCATGTCGTAGGTGCGCCAGAGGTTTTCGACGACAATGACGTCGCCCGTTGGCGGAGCTGCCTGCTGTGTGCTTTCTTCGGTTCCGACGCTGTCGAGAGCCATGTTCATTTCTTCCTCAGTGCATAGGTGACAGGTTGAAGGTGAGAGTAAAAAATCGCATCCAGCTCTTAGTTGTCATCCTCTGTCGACTGACACCTGTTATCTGTCACCTGTATTAAGACGTACGCAGATCAAACCGGCTTCGTTCCTCTTCCACTTACGTGGTCGAGGAAGGTATCGGCGCGGGCTTCTCGGTATCGCGCTTGATGAGCGCGTTCTCTTTCAGGGCACGCAGTGTCTTGAAGGGACCGACGACGATCTCCTGGCCATCCGTGAGACCGGAGAGCACTTCAATCTGCGTGGCGCCGGTGATGCCGGTGGTGACGGTGACGAAGTGTACACGGAGATTGCCGGACTTGTCCTTATCGACAACATAAACACCCTGCGGTTCAGGAGCGCCTGCAGGCTTGGTGGCGGCCTGTACATTGCCGGATGCCGGGGTCTCGACCGTCTTGATGGTGAGCGCCTGGATGGGCAGCGCTAGAACGCCGGACTTGTGTGCCGTTGTGATCTTGGCCGTGGTAGAGAGGCCGGGGCGCAGGGAATCGTCCGGCTGATCGAGCGTGACGACGACCTTGAAGTCCTTGGCTTCTTCCGTGCCGGAGGTGGATTGCGATGTGGCAATGCCGGTGGAGCGCAGCAAAGCCTGGTCGCCGACGAGAGTGACGTGGCCTTTGAATACCCTGCCCGGCAGGGCGTCCACGGTGACATCCACAGGCTGGCCCATCTGGACATTGACGATGTCGGTTTCGTCCACCTTGACCTCAGCGGTAACGACGCTCATGTCGGCGATGGTCATGAAGGTCGAGCCCTGGGTGTTCTGGATGCCTTCGACCACGGTTTCGCCTTCGCGGACGGGTTGATTGGTGACGATGCCGTCAAAGGGCGCAATGGCATTCGTCAGGTCCAGCATGTTCTTGTTGGCCTGCAGTGTGGCCACTTGTGTGCCCAGATGGCCGCGTGCCGAGTCGGTCTGCGCCTTGGCCTGATTGAGCTGCGCGATATTCTGATCGAGCGTGGCGACATCGGTGTCGTAGGCGGCCTTTTTGGCGTCGAAGTCCTGCTTGGCCATGATGCCGGCCTTGTAGAGACCCTGGGCGCGATCCCAGTCGAGCTTTTTCTGCTCGAGGTCGGCCTTGGCGTGCTCGATATTGGCTTCGGCAGTCTTTTCGGCGGCGATGTAGCTGTTAATGTCCGTCTTGGCGGCATCGATGGCTGCCTGTTGGCCAGTGACCTGGGCCGTCTGCTGTACGTTCTCCACGGTGGCCACAAGCTGACCCTTCTTCACGTGGTCGCCTTCCTTCACGTAAAGGTGCGTGATGCGGCCCATGGCCGTGGCGCCGAGAACGACGAAGGTTTTGGGCTTGATCTGGCCGGTGCCGCTGACCACTGTGGTCAATTCCTGACGGGCGATCTTGGCCGTAAGCACTTTGGTATAGCCGGATTGTTGCTTGATGACGTAAAAGGTGACTGCGCCGGCGACCGCAAGCAGAATGAGGGCAATCAAAAGAATCTTCTTCATGTGCGACTTTTACTCCCGAGGGGGTACCGTTCCAGTGTACGCAAAAACTTCGTTTGAAGTTCCTCGAATTGCCGAAAAGTGTTATGTTCCGGCGCAATGGAGCCTATATCGCGGGGAATAAGGGGGGCTGATTCAGCCCTGATTGATGACTTTCCTGCGCTCGGAGAGTCGAATCGCTAAGATTTGTCCGTGTTAAAGAGGGGGCAAGGCGGGAAACATGCTCCGGGAATATCTTGCCGTCGCTGCTTCCGGACCGTAGAATATGGCAATCAGCATCGGGGATTCAGGAGTTCTTTGAGAGTTATGACGTACAGCCGCAGTTCCTTGTTTGCCACCGCAGTACTGTGCGGTTTGTTTGCCGTTCCCGCTGCCAGGGTGGCAGCACAGCAGTCTACTCCCGCGCCGAGCGCCGGAACAGCGGCGCAAGACGATCAGGACCCCCTGAAGCGCAAGCGCAGCGACAAGGAAACACTCGACGCGCGCAAAGAATACCGGCAGGAGTTGAAGGGCGCATACAAGAGCTGGCTGGAACAGGATGTCTCCTACATCATTACGGACGAGGAGCGGAGGGCTTTCAAGAGCCTCTCGAACGATGAGGAGCGCGAGTCGTTCATCGAGAATTTCTGGCTGCGGCGCAATCCCAATCCCGATTCTCCTGAGAATGAGTTCCGCGATGAGCACTATCGCCGCATTCAATATGCAAACGACCACTTTGCGGCGGGCAAGCCGGGATGGAAGACGGATCGCGGTCATATTTATATCGCCTTTGGTGCGCCGGACTCGAAAGAATCACATCCTTCCGGCGGCGCGTACCAGCGTCCGATTGAAGAAGGCGGCGGCCAGACCTCGACCTTCCCCTTTGAGACATGGCATTACCGTTATCTTGAGGGCATCGGCGACAACATCGATATCGAGTTTGTAGATACCTGCCAGTGCGGCGACTATCACTTCACCATTGATCGCAGCGAAAAGGACGCGCTGCTGCGCGTGCCGGGCGCGGGCCTGACCCAGTCGGAAGAGATGGGCATGTCAAAGAAGGCTGACCGCTTCAAAGGCGGCGGCGAGTCGCTTGGTCTGGGACCGCAAGCGAGCGGGCAGAATACCAAGGAGTTTGACCGCATCGAACTGGCTGCGAAGCTCTTTGCGCCGCCGCCGATCAAATTCACGGACCTGGAAGGATTCATCTCCGAGCACACGATTCTGACCGGGCCGCCGCTGCCGTTCGATGTGCGTACGGATTTTGTCCGGGTGACGGAGAGCACCGTACTGGTGCCCGTGACGGTACAGCTCAGGAACCGTGATTTGACCTTTGTGACCAAGGATGGCGTTTCGAGTGCCAGCGTCAACATTCTCGGCAAGGTGACTACGCTGACGCACAAGACGGTGCAGTCCTTCGAGTCTACGGTCTCTGTGCAGGAGCCGGCCGAGCTGCTGGAGAAGGCACTGGACAGCAAGAATATCTACTGGCAGGCGCTGCCGCTTCTTCCCGGCCTCTATCGCATCGACATTGCCATCAAGGACGTGAACAATCCGGATCACGTGGGCCTCTACGGACGCGGCATCAATGTGCCGACATTCGACGATGAGAAGCTTTCCACCTCATCGCTGATTCTCTCCGATAATCTGACGCCCGTTGACTCGCACTCGGTGGGCACAGGCACGTGTGTCATTGGCGACATCAAGATATGCCCGCGCGTGCAGACCACCCCGACCACGCCGGTGAGCTACAAGCGAAACCAGAATCTGGCTTTCTGGATGCAGGTGTACAACCTGGGCATTGACGAGCAGAGCAAGAGCAATCTGGCCAAGGTGACCTATCAGATCACGGATTCGACTACGAATAGCGTCATCTTTGAGAAAGAGATGGAATCCAAGGAGCTAGGCTCTCACAGCAGCCAGTTGACCGTGGAGAAGTTGCTCCCGATCGCAGGCCTTCAGCCGGGCAAGTACAAGGTAACCATCAAGGTCAACGACACAATCTCGAAACAAGAGATTGCGCAATCGGCTCCCTTTGTCGTGGAATAGTGAACACTCCCCCGCAAACCCGGTAAACCGGCTTCAGACCGGAATCCCGTGCGGAGGAAAATGCAGTTGAGCTTGTACTTCGGATTTGCCAGAGATGCCGCGCAGTCACAGATGCCAAGAGTGATAGTACGCACGCTCCATCTCGCGTTGTTTCTTATGCTGGCCGGTCTGGCCGCGGCTTCGGTCGAAGCCGGCGCACAGTCGTCAGTATCGGGAATGGTGCGCGACTCGGCGGGAGTGCCGCAAATCGGCGCCCAGGTGCAGTTGATAAAGTCCGATCTGACGGTAGCGGCGAACGTATATACGAACAGCAAGGGACATTTTGTATTTGCTTCTGTGCTGCCCGGCTCCTACGCCGTGAAGGCTATCGCGAGCACCTTTCTGCCATCGCTGCGCGAAAATGTTCGTGTCCGCTCGGCGACAGTTGTCAATCTTACTCTGAATACTCTCTATGAAGTGATGCAGTGGCTCCCGGCGCAGCCGCGCAGTGCGAGCACGCAAAAGGACGATTGGGCGTGGACGCTGCGCTCGGCGGCAAACCGTCCGCTGCTGCGCTGTCTGGAAGATGGTCCGCTGGTGGTGGTTTCCGAAGGGCCTAATTCGCAGCCCAGGCTGAAGGCGCGTTTAGTTGCCAGCGGGCAACAGGGCACATTTGGCGAAGACGGCCAGCGGATCACGATGGAGATAGAAGATACGCCATCAACCAGCCGTGAGCTGCTGGCGCGCGTGGACTTCGATCCCACGACCAATGCCGGCATGGAGTCAATGCTTGGCTTCCGGCAGGATCTTGGATTTGCCGGATCGGTTGAGTCGGTAGCCGCGGTTGCAATGCATCCGGAGATTGAGGACGCCGGCGGTAATGGAGCGGGGTCGGGGCTGGAAGAGGTTGCGGTTCGGACAACGGAGCGGATGCAGTTCGGCGATGCGGCTGAGGCGGAAGTTGGCACGCAGCAGGTGATGGCGCGCTTTGCACAGAACAGCCCGAACACGATCCTGTCTGAGATGCCGTTTGCCACGGTAGGCTGGCGGACGGGCAACAACGAAATTCACTACCGGATGGCGACAGCCGTGCCGGCTCCGGGAATGGATGCTTCAGGAACCGCGGGCGTGCTGCCTGCACTGGAAATGGCGAATGGAAAGCTCGTTGTGGAGCGCGGCACGCACCAGGAGATTGGCTGGGAGCGCCGCACGGATGCTTCCGGCGTGCAGATTCTGGTGTATGCCGATTCGATCGGCAATCCGATGCTGGAAGCCAGCGCGCGCCCGGCGGGTGGAATGGATTTTGCCGGACAGGCGCTTATGGATCCGGCCAGCGGCTTGATACGAACCGCGGGAGAAGGATTCTCCACGGCGGGCGTGGTGGCCAGCGTGGAGCATCGGCTGCCCGGCGGCAACTCCGTGCGATTGAGCTATGCCAATGGCGATGCGCTTGTGATTTCCGGCGCGCGCGGAGCCATGTCACTGAGTGCGCTGGCGGGCGCGGCCAGGCCGCGGCGGACGCAGATGTATTCGCTCTCGCTTTCGGGAACAATTGAGGGCACTGGAACTCGCTGGCGCGCCAGTTATCGCTGGCAGCCGGAGGAGACGCTGACGCGGGTGTCGCCCTATGCGCTCGATGCCGCCGAGCCGTTCATGAATTTGCATCTGCGGCAGCCCCTATGCCGCGTGCGCGGAGAGCGCGCGCACAGCATTGATGCGATAGTGGACGCGCGCAATCTGCTGGCGCAGGGATACAGGTCATTTGTGCTCAATGATGGATCGCTGCTGATCTTTGCCCAGGAGCAGCGCAGCATGAGCGCGGGGCTCGGGTTTACCTTCTAAATCGCTTCACGCGCGCTTTGGGACCAATGCAACTCTGTGCTATATTCATTGAGGTGGCTGAAGCATTTTTGCTGCTCTGAGCGCGTCTTTCCGGACCGAATCTGAGTGCGCAAAAGCCCGATTCCAATCCTCCCGGACGCGTAGCTCAACTGGCAGAGCATTCGGCTCTTAACCGACAGGTTGTAGGTTCGATTCCTACCGCGTCCACCAGATAACAAAAAACTTGGTAGATTCGGTCGAATCGGCCAACTCCACAGAACCCCACCTTAAGGTTAAGCAACCGTTTTCTGGCCACCGGATTGCGGCTGTTCTTGCTGCGACATCACCATCTCCACAACACGCGAGTTAGCCTGCCGCTCCGCTCGCAAAGTTGCGTTGCCATGCTCGTTCATCGTCGTTACAACATTGCTGTGGCGCACGAGCTTTTGCTGCACACCAAGCTGCACACCAATTGGATCACCAGTCTCGTCCAGTAGTGAACGATACGTGAGTCCGAATGTGTGCCAGTCTAAGTTAAAGACGCCGATACTCTCGCCCGCTCTTGCAAAACCATCCAGGTCTTCCGATCCTTGACCGCACTCGCCTGTCCTTGGCTCAGACTCAAGCTATATGTGGATACACCCCAGGGCTCAGGATGATTTTGCCTCCGCGGCATCATGACGTGCATGTCTTGACACCATTTTTCTGCATATCAAAGTGGCCGGAAAACTGCGCCATTACTTTTTCGGCATTCCATGCGCAAGCCTGTAACCTTTCCTGCCTTGGCCTCTCCAATACCTGCGCACAAAGCGGATATTGCTTCAGAGCTGCCTTCGCAGACAGCGTCAGTGCCTTTTTTGCGCGCAAATTCTCGCCCTTCCAAGGAGTAGCAAATGTTGAAAGCAATTCGCAGCCTATCGACGATCGCGATTGGATGTTTGTTTCCAGCCATGATCGTCAGCGCGCAAACCAGAGGACTAGAAACATTCTTTGTCATGTCGAATAATGCCGACAAAAACCAGGTAACTGAATTCGTTCATACCTCCGATGGAACAGTTATCGCAAAGGAAGCCTTCGATACGCGAGGCAGAGGCACTGGTGGAGTGAACGATCCTCTTGAAGCGCAGGGCTCGCTGACCTTGAGCGCAGACCACTCGCTCCTGTTTGCCGCGAACGCGGGAAGCGGCGATATCACTATCTTTCAGGTGATTGAGGGACGGCTGATTTTCCTGGATAAGCAACCCTCCGGCGGCAGCAATCCCGTTGCTGTTGCTCAAACGCAGAATCGTCTGTACGTCCTCAACCAGGGCGGCGCGGGCAGTGTCGTCGGCTTCCAGATGGGCTACGATGGGCGTCTGTCTCCCATTGCTGACTCCACCACATTTCTCTCTGCCAATGCGGCCGGCGGATCGTCGATTTCGATCAGCCCCGACGGCCAGACCCTCGCCGTGGTGGAGCGTCTCAACGACAATATCGATACGTTCCACATTAATCCGAACGGTACGTTGGGCCCCATTGTTGTCAATCACAGCGCTGGGGTTGGAGCCTTCTCAGGCAGGTTCGCTCCCGATGGAAAGCTGATTGTTTCTGAGACGGGTTCCAGCATTTCCGCAATCTCTTCCTACACGGTGAACTCCAATGGAACGCTTTCCGCGGTCACGCAGAGCTTGACGACCAACGGCGAAGCCAACTGCTGGAATGCCATCGCTCCGAACGGCGCCTTTGTCTATGCATCGAATGCCGGCAGCTCGAACATCTCCGGATTTTCGATCGGCAAGAGCGGCGCCTTGACCGCGCTCAACTCGTCCTCTATCGTCGCAGACAATCCGGAGGGCGCCACCAACCTCGACATCACGACCAGCGGCGATGGCAAGTTCTTCTACTCGCTCAACGCGATGGTCGGAACCGTGGGTGTCTTTGCCATCCAGCCCAACGGAACGCTATCGGAAGTGGAAGAGATCCCAGGCTTCACCGCGGCGGTGGGCTTCAACGGCATCGCAGCTCTGTAATTTGCAATCGGGCTCAGGCCCGTTGCCGCCCACGCCGGTGATTCCTTTGCCTGCGTGGGCGATTTTTTTCAACGAGCCTCTGCCTTGAGGCTTCTATAGTGCATAGGTTCCACGGTACCAACTAGCGCCCAGAAGCCTGATAGCCCTGACCTCGGTCGCGCCCTCGGAGTCGATACGAAGGCGTTCTAGCTCTGCAACTCAAGAGCGCGGCAGAACCAGCCGAGTTGCGCGGCATGAGTGAAATACTCCTGGACCTTCATTGCCAGATGCGCTTCGGCAAAGTCGCTGCCGGAGAAGGCGATCTCAATAGCATCCGAGATGGAAGAGCCATTGCGCAGAGCTGAAAGCATTCGGTACGCCTCGCATTCGACACGACGGTAGTAAACCTGATCGTCGAAGCGATGCACCGCCAGGAAAATTGGGGTGCGGCGCATGGGGGGCAGCGGTATCCTGTTCCGCTGCTTTTTCGCCATTGCGGCGTTACTGACAATGTCTGTCTCAGGCGCGGCTCTATGCACAGCCATCACCAGTTCATCCACGGGGTATCTAAGTTCGAGCAACTGAATATGCGGCTGTAACGCAATCCTCGCATCGGGGCCGAGTTCTTGAATATCTTCCGCACCGAGCGGAGCAATTTTCTTGCGATCGTAAGCCTCCACATAGGCCCATTCAAGCCTGGCAATATCAATCGCAAGAAGATGGCGCTTGCCTGTGAACTCCGGATGTCTGGTCAGCCACTCCGGCAGTTTGCTACTAAGATCGCGCAATGTCCATGACGTAGATGGGTTCTCGCGGATATAGGCCGGCACCAGGGAATTGAAGCGTTTTGCGCCCAGCATGGCATTCAGTGCCGGGAAATCGTCGGATACAGCATCGATCAGGCGAAACCAGTATTGGCGGTTGTAAATCTCCAACCGCTCAAAGGATGTCAACAGAGCATTTGGAGCGATGTAACTGGCGGCCAGCTCCTTCGTGGATGCTCCGCTTTCCGTTTCTTGTTGCATTTCAAAGTCGGGTGTCAGCGGACGGCGCACGTCTTCAGCCATTCGCCGCTGTATCTCCAGGAGATTCATGCGAAAGCTTTCTCCTCAATCTCTGCATATCGCGACGGTTCGCCCTTCAGGTAGCAATTTGCCTTCAGAGCTTCGTTGTGGACTTCATCGAATGATGGAATATTGTCATCCCATTCGAGCAATGTTGCTGTAGGCCCAATGCGCTCAATAGCCCTGGCATACATATTCCATACCGGATCAAGCACGGGATGATCGTGCGTATCCAAAGTGTACTTTTCGAACTTTGAGTGGCCTGCGATGTGGATCTGAGCAACCCGGTCAACCACAATACTGTTTACGTATTCCATCGGATCGAAGCCGTGATTCTGCGACGAGACATAGATGTTATTTACGTCGAGAAGAATGCCGCAGTCTGCCGCATGCACCACCTCGTTCAGGAACTCCCACTCGGTCATCTGCGACTCGTGAAACTCCGCATAGCTGCTGACATTTTCAACAGCAATCGGGATCTCCAGATAATCCTGCACCTGGCGAATGCGTTCTGCGGTTATGCGTGCCGCTTCGAATGTATAAGGCAGGGGCAGCAAGTCGTGGGTATACCGTCCATCGACGCTTCCCCAGCACAGGTGATCAGAGAGCCAGGGTGTCCTGGTTCGCTTTGTCAGCTCCTTGAGCCGTTTCAGGTGATCGCGGTTCAGTTGCTGCGCGCTGCCAAAATACATGGATACGCCATGCTGCACAACGCGATATTGATCGAGAATCTGATCGAGCATCTTGAGAGGACGGCCGCCGTCGACCATATAGTTTTCCGAGATGATCTCGAACCAATCCACAACAGGCTTCTTCGACAAGATATGGTCGTAATGCGGTACCCGCAGGCCGATGCCGACGCCATAATCGGTGTATCCGTTGAATCGATTGGCAGGCATGTGAACTCCGCTCCGAGTGTACAGATAGTGAGCAGGAGGCTTGAAACCTGCCAAGCCTCCTGCTCAGATGTGGCTAGGCCTTGGGAGGCTTGGAACCGTCGGTCGCGCAAGCGCCCTTGCCCTTGCAGGAGTTCTTTCCGGCATGCTTCGCATCGCCGCCGCCCTGTCCCTTACAGTCGTTCTTGCCCTTGCAGGAGTGCTTGGGCGGGGCCGGCGTATCCTGCCCGGCCAGGACACCGGCGCTTGCGGACGTATTCGCAGTCGCGTCCGAGTGGCCGGAAACCGGCTGAGCGTTGAGGCGGGCCGTAGTACCGCCAAGCAGGCCCGCGAATGCCGCGGCCAGAGCGAGAGAACTTATTGAGGTGGTCTTCATCGGAGTTCCTTTCTTAGTTAGGCCAGGCATTGCGCTCTGGGTGTTGTAGTCGAGGAAGTCGTGGCGATGGTACGAAAGAAGACCCCCACGGAGATCCAGAAGAACGGTTTTGCGTTTCCCGTACTGCTCATTGGAGGCTCAGGGCAGGAAATGGTTACACCCGCCTGAACGATTCCGATGCGGATGAAGCGCCGGCACACCTGGGGAGCAATTCACCGCAGTACGATGAAGTGCGGCCCCGATGAGCTGTCAGATTATACTCCCAGGGATGTTCGGATTGCCCGTAACCAAATCTCGCGCGTCGGCTCTAATGAACAAGGTCGGCAGTCGCCCATAATGGAATGCATTATGAGCGGACTCCCGCGAAGAGGTTATTCATGAGTATGCTGGTTCGTTTCTATCTTCGATTTGCTGAGGCCGCCTCTACGCTGCGATCCCCTATGTTGCTGGCCGTGCGTCTCTACTGGGGATTTCAGTTTGCCCAGACAGGCTGGGGCAAGCTTCACAACCTGCCGAAGATCGTGGCATTTTTCGCGAGCCTGAACATCCCATTTCCTGGGCTCAACGCGCACTTTATCGCTGGTCTCGAATTTATAGGCGGCATCCTTTTGATGCTCGGCCTTGGTTCTCGTATCATCGGGTTTCTTCTTGCCGGCAACATGCTCGTGGCCTACTGGACTGCCGATCACGAAGCGCTGACTTCCATTGTTTCCGATCCAGGCAAGTTCTATGCAGCCGATCCATATACGTTTCTGTTCGCATCCTTGATGATTCTGATATTTGGCCCCGGTTACTTCGCAATGGATAGGCTCATCGCAAAACGGTTGAAAGAAACGGCGTAAGGATGACGAAACAGAACGAGAACGAGGCCGCGATGATTGCGTCGATTCTGGCGGGAGACACTCGTTTGTATCACGACCTCATCCGTCAGCATGAGCGGAGTGTCTACATGATGGCGCTCTCCTTTGTGAAGAACGAGGCCGACGCGGAGGATATCGCACAAGAGGCCTTCCTGAAGGCCTTTCGTAACCTATCCACATTCAGGGCGGAATCCAAATTCAGCACCTGGCTCATCAGCATTACACTCAACGAAGCAAGAAGCCGGCTTCGGCGACAGGCGATCGTTCGCATGGAATCACTTGACGAGCCTCCCGAGGAGGGAGGAGTTATATCTCCGGCTTTGCTCCGGGATTGGCGCGAAATTCCTTCGGAAGCTGTGGAGAGGCAGGAGATTTGTCTGATGCTTCGGGAAGCGGTTATCGGCCTCCCCCCAATTTACCGCCAGATCTTTCAGTTGCGCGATGTTGAAGAACTCAGCGTCCAGGAAACCGCGGAAGCGCTCGGCATCAGTGTCCCGTCTGTTAAGGTGCGGCTTCATCGCGCACGCATGATGTTGCAGAAGCAACTTAGCCCGCTCTTGAAGAGTGTCAAACCAGGCCCAAAGAGGAGGTGGCTCCCATGGTTATAGAGTGCAAACACGTTTGGGGTTACATCTCCGACTATCTGGATGCCGCATTGCCGGAGGATATCCGGCTGGATGTTCAAAAGCATCTCGAACACTGCGAGATATGCTCTGCCATTCTGGACTCCACTCGCAACATCATCATCCTCACCGCGGATGAACGCGTGTTTGAGTTGCCGGCTGGCTTCAGCGAACGCCTGCATGCGCGTATTGACCTGGAATTGGGAGAAAACGAAGGAGACTAGCGTGCTACAAATATGAGCCGTGTAAGACATGGTGCGAGAGCATCTCGGCTGCAACCAGCAGGAGAGTCAGAATAGAGAGCGCGATTTGAATCGTCTCCGACCGGCGTTGTTTGGCAGTGACCGGCTGTGCTCTCCATTGTGATGCCGGTCGCGCTCGCAGGGACCGTATCCTCCATACGACATAAAGATTGAGAACAGACCCAAGGACGGCGATAACCATCATCGGAATGCGGATTTTGTCGGCATGAATGGATAATATAAATCCGGGAATGAAAGAAGCAGCCGCCAGCGAACCCAGCCCGATCAGCAATCGAAGGCCGCTGACCGCCATCACTGCGGAACATGCGCTCTGCAACAAGATAAAGAGGAAGCTCGTTAGACCGATAAGCCAGGAACCCTGCCGCTGTCCTTTTGGTGTAGGTACTCCGATGTGCTCTGTCACGATATGCCTATCCTCATTGTGAGAGTTTATCTGCCGTGCGGTAGACGCGCCAACATGCAGTGAGGTTACAGCCAAAGATCGCCGGATCGGCGATGAAAGCTTATCACGGAACTATCTCATGCCAACCTTTGGCCGTCCCGCAATTGGCTTCAGATGTTGAGAGGTCCATCGGGATCGAACCGATACCTCTTCCATGCCAGGAAGTACCCAATGCCTGTCCTGATTAAAGGATAAGGCTTATGAGCCATCCTGACCGGCAAAACCGGCACGGTGCGCGCACTGTGCGTTTCCGCCAGTGGTCCTATATACTGCGCGAATAACGCACGCCCATTTTCTTCCAAAGGCAGATTCCATCATGAAGCAGCTTTCTTCGGCAACGAGTCGAGGTGTGTTTTTCCTTTGTCTTCTCTTCGTTGCATGGACCGGCTTCGCGCAGGTTGATCCTGCGCTCTACTCGGGACTCAAGTGGCGCAACGTCGGCCCCTTTCATGGCGGACGCATCTCGGCCGTCGCTGGCGTCATCGGACAGCCCGGCGTCTTTTATTTCGGCGCGCCGATCGGCGGTATCTGGAAGACCACCAGCGCGGGCGTGACCTGGTTCCCGGTCTTTGACTCCGAGACAAGCGCCGATAGCATTGGCGCTCTGGCCGTTGCGCCCACGAATCCGGATGTCCTATACGCCGGCACGGGCGACCCGATTCAGGGGCCCCAGGGCAACGGCATCTGGAAATCCACCGACGCGGGCAAGACCTGGAAGCACATTGGCCTCGAAGAGACGGTCAAGATCTCTGGCATCATCATCGATCCGAAGGACGAGAACCTGGTGCTGGTCTCCGCGATCGGCGATGCCAGGCACAGCGGCGGCGGCATCTACCGCTCCACCGACGGCGGCGCAAGTTGGACGCGCGTCCTGCAGCCGGATGGCTATGATGGCGTGCGTGACCTGCAGTCGGCCTTTGACGCGCCGGACGTGATGCTGGCCGCAACGCAGGGCTCGGGCGCGGCGATTGGAGGCGGCGCTCGCCCAGGGGGCGCTACCGTAAAGCCCGCGCTGCTCTTCAAGTCCACCGACGAAGGCAAGACCTGGACCGAGGTCAAGATTCCGCGCTACGAAGGCCGCATCTCGGCCGCGGTGGCAATGCAGACCAGGGGCCAGCGCTTCTATATTGTCGGCAACAACATCGACAACGGCTCCGGGCTCTACCGCTCCGACGACGGCGGCGCAACTTGGCGGCACATGGCGGGCAAAGACACCCGCGTCAGCAACGGCCAGGGAGCCTATTCGAGCGGCGTCTGGGTGGACTCGCAGAATCCGGATATTCTCTATACCGTCAGCACCGCCATGTATCAGTCCAGGGATGGCGGCGAGACCTTTGAGGCCTACAAGGGCGCACCCGGCGGAGAGGACTACCACAAGCTCTGGGTTGATCCGACGAGCGGCAATCGGATGATCGTCGGCACCGACCAGGGTGCAAGCGTCACCCTGGACGGCGGCAAGACATGGAGCCTCTGGTACACGCAGCCGATCGCGCAGGTCTACCATGTGGCAACGGACAGCCAGTATCCCTACCACATCATGGCGGCGCAGCAGGACACGGGCGCGGTTCTCATCAGCAGCCGCGGCAACTGGGGTCAGGTGAACTTCACTGACTGGAGCCCGGTGCCTTCCTCCGAGTTCGGCATCGTGCGCTCGGATCCGAAGGATCCCAACATCATCTACGGCGTGGGTTACGGCGCGGGCGGAGGCGGCGGAGGCCTGGTAAAGATTGATATGCGAACCGGCCAGTGGCAGAACGTCGCTCCGAACTTCGGCTCCGAGGCGACGAAGTACACCGCTGGCCGCGACTTCCAGAAGAAGTTCGATACGGAGTTCGATCCCGGCGCGCTCTACGTCGCCTACCAGTGTCTCCTGGTGACCAGCGACGGGGCTCGTACCTGGACGGTGGCCAGTCCCGACCTGACAACGCCGAAGGGTGCGCCCGCCTTGGCCTGCGGCGCGCGCAGCACCGCCATCGACAACACGCCAGGGCCCCGCTCCACGCCTCCGGTCGTCAGACCGCCCGGGGCCCCGCCTTCGATCAGCGATTTTTCGATCTCGCGCGTCAAGAAGGGCGTCTGGTGGTCGGCGAGCAGCAACGGACAGATTTACATGACCGCGGATCACGGTAAGACGTGGACGAATGTTACGAATATCGCCGACATTCCCGAGCATACGAACCTCCATACCATCGAGACGGGCAGCAACGCGAACACGGCGTTCGTAGCCGGACGAATCGGCCTCACGCGCGGTGAGGCGCTGCCGCCAAATCTCGACACGAATGTGCCGCTGATCTGGCGCACCACCGACGGCGGCAAGACATGGACGAGCATTGTGAACGGCCTGCCGAAGGACGAGCGCACCGGAAGCTGGGTCAATAGCATTCGTGTCGATCCCGTGCAGCCGGGGTTGCTCTTTGCTGGCACTGAGACCACCGTCTACGTCAGCTTCGACAACGGCGATCACTGGCAGAGCCTGCGCCAGAACCTGCCAAGCACTTCCATCCGCGACCTTACGGTCCATACCGAGAGCGACCTTAACGATCTCGTGATTGGAACCTACGGGCGTGGCTTCTGGGTGCTCGACGACATCGCTCCGCTGCGCGAGATTGCTGCCAGGGCGAAGGAAGTCGGCTCGTCCTCGGCTTACCTTTACCCGCCGGCCGTCGCGATACGCGCCCGCAGGAACAGCAACTGGGACCAGCCAATCTCGATCGAGGTACCGCACGTGCCGAACGTGCCCTACGGCGCAACGCTCGACTACTACCTGAGCCGCCAGCCGAGCGGGCCCATCAAGCTTGAGGTCTTCGACGCCAAAGGCAATCCGGTTCGGACGATTACGAGCGAGCTGCCGCCGAAGATTGAGGGCGCGCTCTACCCCGATTACTGGCTTGCCACGCCCGAGTCGCGGGCGCTCGGCATGCACGTCGGCCTGAACCGCGTGTACTGGGACCTGCTCTACGACGATCCGCCCTCCTTCCGGCACGACCTCGAAAACCAGATGAACAATGTGGAGGGGACAACGACGCCGGGGCCGCACGGGCCGCAGGTGATCCCGGGCTCCTACACGCTGAAGCTCACCGTCGATGGGCAGACCTATGCGCAGACGCTGAAGGTGGCCAATGATCCGCGCGTTGGCGAGAGCCGCGAGATCCTTGCCGGGCTTGAGGCGCAGAACAAGCTGAATCTGCTCTCGGCCAAAGGCATGGAGCAGAGCTACGCCGGCCATGAGGAAGCCTCGGCGGTGCGCGATCAGATTGCCGCGCTTCTCAAAGGCTCTGTGCCGGACGACGTTGCCACGCAGGCCAAGGCGCTCGATGCCAGCCTGGCGAAGATCGGCGGCGTGGTTCAGACCGGCTTCGGCGGCGGCGGCGGTGGCCCACGTCGCGGCGCACCGGAAGCAGGCGCGCTGCAACCCTTCACCGAACTCAACAACTCCTTCAGCGTGCTTGTCAGCATGGTGCAGGTTGGCATCGACATGGCTCCCACGCCCGCACAGACAGCAACCTGGGAGAGCAACTGCTCGGACTACAACAAGACGGTTGCCGCCTGGAAGGACGCGCAGAAGCAGGTCGCGGACCTGAACGCAGCGCTCGAGAAAAGCAGCCTTCCCGCGATCAAAGTCGATCCGTCGAAGGTGACGGAGGCGGCGTGCAGCCTGGGCGCCGCTCCGGCAAAGAAGGTCCGCAAGTAACGCGGCGGTTGTTGATTAAGCGCCTCGGGATCTCACGATCCAGGGGCGCTTCGTTTTTGTCGATTCATTGCCTTCGGAACGAGAACATGGCAACTGCGAATCCGGTATAGCTTGCTC
>Ga0116129_1000559_pt1 | contig 23717 bp, 19 predicted proteins | sample June2015DPH_17_2_FD_89732 | JGI IMG/M metagenome (GOLD analysis project Ga0116129, IMG submission 89732) | Peatland microbial communities from SPRUCE experiment site at the Marcell Experimental Forest, Minnesota, USA - June2015DPH_17_10 | ecosystem: Environmental > Terrestrial > Soil > Wetlands...
CTGCAACCACGCATCGTTTTGCAGCACATTGGCGAGGATGTTGCGATGGAGCAGCGTCGCGCCCTTGGAAACGCCGGTGGTGCCGCCGGTATATTGCAGGAAGGCAACGTCGTCGGGCATCAGGCGCGGCTTCTGGAACGTCATCGTTCGCCCGGTCGCAATCGCATCGTTGAAGGAGACCGCGGAGGGAATCGAATAGGCCGGCACCATCTTCTTCACGCGCCGGACCACAAGATTGACGATAACGCCCTTGAGGCCGAGCAGGTCGCCCATACTGCCGACGATCACGTGCTTGACCGATGTCTTAGGCAGCACCTGTTGCACGGTGGTCGCAAAATTCTCCAGCACGATGATGGCCTCAGAGCCGGAGTCTTTCAGCTGGTGCTCGAGTTCGCGCGGCGTATAAAGCGGATTGACGTTGACGACGGCATAACCCGCGCGCAGCACGGCGGCGGTCGCGATCGGATATTGCAGGACGTTCGGCATCATCAAGGCGACGCGGGCGCCCTTTTGCATGCCCTTGCTCTGGAGATAGGCGCCAAGCGCCAGCGACATCTCGTCGAGGTCGCGGTAGGTGATGGACTTGTCCATGCAGATGAACGCCTTGCGGTCGCGGAACTTCGCAAAGCTTTCTTCCAGCAGTTCGACCAGGGATGAATATTGGGCCACATCAATATCGGCGGGCACGCCGGCCGGATATTGCTTGAGCCAGATGCGCTCCATGTCACTTCCCCTCTGGGTTCGTTTCCTTGAATTTTGCCCGCTTGTTGCGCAGGGACATTTTTTTATTTTGGGCAATATTGGGCGTTGCCGCCGCCGATGGCAAGCGGCGACGGGGGGCCGGTTTCCCGGCCCTCGGACCTCGGGGTTAATTATGCTCTAGCCGGTCGACGGGCGTTAGCCGTTGGCGTCGGATTTGGGCGCGGGCTTGGTGGCCGGCTTGGCGACGGCTTTCGGTTTGGCCGGTTTCGCGTCCGATTTTTCGGCGGATGCCGGCTTGTCGGCGGACTTTGCCGCGGCATCCGGCTTGGCATTGGCGTGCTTGACCGGCTTGGGCTTGGCTTCATTTCCGGCCTCGTCGGCGCCTGCCTCGGGAGGCTTTTTCGCGCCGTGACGCGACTTTTTCCCGTGATGCGCTTCGGCCGCCTGCGTGTCGGCATCGGCCGCGACGGCCGCGATCAGCGCGGGTCCGGACCGGGTCGGTCCGGTATAGACGGGGATCGGCTCGGACGGCGCGGGCGCTGCCGCGAGCAATTCCGATGGTTTCAGGGCCGGGGTCTGGCCGGTCGAGAAAAAGGCGAGCGCCTGTCCGGAGGCCTCCGAACTCGCGTTGCCGGCGGTCGTGTCTTCGTCTTCGTCGCTCGCGGGTTTGTGACGCTTGCCGCTGCACATTTCGTCGCGCAGGTTCGGCGGCGAGGCATCGATCGGCACCAGACTATCCACCGTGCCCAGCGTGGGACGCAGCCACGACAGCGTGTCGCTGCCAAAGCCGCGGTCGAGCATCTGCACCGCCTTGACCGCGCGCGCATGGCCGGACGAGGCGCCTAGCACCACCGCGATCAGCCGCCGGCCGTTGCGGGTCGCGGACGCCACAAGATTATAGCCGGACGCGCAGATGAAGCCGGTCTTGAATCCGTCGGCGCCGGGATAGCGCCCGATCAGCTTGTTGAAATTCTGGGTGACCCTGCGGCCATAGCGGATCGAGGGGATGTGCACGAAATATTCGTATTCGGGCAGGTCGTGAATGATTGCGCGCGCCAGAATCGCCAGGTCGCGCGCCGAGGTGATGTGGCCATCGGCCGGCAAGCCGTTCGGGTTGACATAGCTCGTCTGCGTCATGCCGAGCCGCTGCGCGTTTTCGTTCATCAGCGCTGAAAAGCCATCGATCGAACCGCCGACGCCTTCGGCCAGCACCACGGCCATGTCGTTGGCCGATTTCACCAGCATCATCTTCAGTGCGTTGTCGACGGTGACTTGCGTGCCCGGCCGGAATCCCATTTTCGAAGGCGCTTGCGAGGCCGCAATCGGAGACACCGTAAACAGCGTGTCCATCGTGATCCGGCCTTCTTTGACCGCTTTCAGCGTCACATAGGCCGTCATCATCTTGGTCAGCGAGGCAGGGTACCAGGGATTGGTCGCGTTCTCGGCTTGCAGGACCTTGCCGCTATCGGCTTCCACGAGCAGCAGCGCTTCGGCGTTCGCCACGTGCGTCGTGGCCAGAGCGAAGGCCGCGAGAATGATGATCGAACGGTATGACGGTCTGAAAAGCAGCGGGCGATGAAAATGCACTATCCGATTCCGGTCCTTTGAGACCCGCCTTTAGATAAAGGAGGTCTTCAACTATGACATTCGGGTTTCGAGCGTGTCCGGCGGACGCCAACGTATACCGGCTTGCCGCGCGGGAACAGAGGTCCAACAATTTAAAATCGGCGACGAAATAGGCCGAATTTCGACGGTGCTTCCGTCTTGACGCCGATGTGACAGCTAGTGGTCCGACGGGTTCGTGGTTTGTACGATTGGCGATTGTCAAATCTGCCCGACTATTTCATGTCGCCTCAAGGCTGGCGCGCTCGCCTTCCCGCACCATGAACTGGGCCTTTGCCAGCTCCGCGAAACGGCCGCCATTCGCGACAAGTTCATCGAAAGTTCCGCTTTCGATTACCCGACCGCCGTCAAACACCAGGATCCGCGTGGCATTGCGAATGGTCGACAGCCGATGGGCGATGACGAAGGTGGTGCGTCCCTTCATCACCTCGTCGAGCGCGGCATTGACCTTGGCTTCGGTGACCGCATCGAGCGCGCTGGTCGCCTCGTCGAGGATCAGGATCGGAGGATCCTTCAACAGCGCGCGTGCAATCGACAGCCGCTGACGCTCGCCGCCGGACAGCATTCGGCCGCGTTCGCCGGCATTGGTGTTGAAGCCGCGCTCGCTGCGCTCGATGAATTCCAGCGCCTGGGCGCGGGCAGCGGCGAGCCGCAATTCCTCGTCTGACGCGTCCGGCTTGCCGACCCTCAAGTTGTCGGCAATCGTCCGGTTGAACAGCAACGCCTCCTGAAACACCACGCCGATATTTCGCCGCAGCGCGTTCAGCTTCAGGCCGCGCACGTCCATGCCGTCGATCTTGATAAAGCCGGATTGCGGGTCGAACGCGCGGTGCAACAGCGCAATGGCGGTGGATTTGCCGGCGCCGGTCGGGCCGACCAGCGCGATGGTCTGGCCGGGCAGCGCCGTGAAGGAGAGGTCTTCGACCGCCGGCCGCTTGCCGTCATAGGAGAACGATACGTCGTTGAACTCGACGAGGCCCGACAGGCGTCCGGTATCGATCGCATCCGGCCGGTCGTGCACCGCAGGCACCGCATCGAGAACGTTGAAGAATTCCTGGAGGCGCGGCGCCTCCATGAACACGCTGTTGATGAAGCTCACCACCTGCTCCAGCTTCTGGATCAGAAGGGTGGCGAAAGAGACGAACATCACGATCTCGCCGACCGAGGTGAGGCCCTGTTCGTGCAGAATGATGCCGACCGTGAAGATCGCGAGAATCGTGATCGTGGTCGAGGCCTTCGTGATCACCGTGACCAGCGCCCACCACGACAGCACCGGCATCTGCGCCGCCAATAATTTGTCGGCGACGAAGCGCACGCCCTGCACCTCGGCGTCGACGCGCACGAAGCTCTGTACCAGCGCGACATTGCCGAGCGCATCGGAAGCGCGCGCCGAGAGATCGCCGTAATAGGTCTCGACGTCGCTCTGCATGCCGTAAGTCTTGCGCACGACCAGCGTCGTCAGCACGGTGAACACCACGCAGAGCGCAAACAGGAGGATCGCGAGCCGCCAGTTGATGTAAAAGGCCAGCGGCAGCAGCACGACCAGCGACAGGATCGCGGCGAAATGCTCGCGGAAAAATCCGAGCCACAGCCGCCACAGCGCGTCGGTGCCGTTGAGCATCACCTTCATCAGCCGCCCGGAATGGGTGCCGGTGTGGAAGGTGAGCGGCAACTGCATGATGTGTTCGAAATAGCTCGTCAGCACCGCCTGGCGCTGGCGGTGGGCGAGCCGGTCGGCGTGCAGCGCTACCGCGGCGCCGCACAGGATGGTGAACAGGCCGAAGCCGGCCCAGGCCAAAAGCATCGGCCACGCCGGTGATGAGCCCAGTGCGCCGCCCGCCGGTTTGCCGGACAGCGTGTCGACGATTTTGCCGAACAGCACCGGCTCGGCGAATTGGGCGCCTGCGAGCAAGAGATTGGCGCCGGCCAGGATCCAGCCCAGCCGCGTTTCCTTGCCAAGCAGTTCGAGCACGCGCGCATAGAGGCGAAGCAGAGACATGCGACTCCGGCGTAGATGGGCGGTGGTGATCCCGCTGGCGCATTTTAATCAGGGATCGCTGCCAAGAACCAGCGTCCCTTTGCTGTCTCGCACTCGCAGCGATGGATGAGGTGCTTAGTTGATCAGTCGGTCGGCGCGCGGGGGCAGGAAGCGATCGTCGAAAATATCGGCAGCCGAGGGGCGCTTTTCGAATTTGAAACCTTCGCCGACCTGATCGATTGAACGTTCGAGGCGGGCCGGATCGACCCCGCCGAGGCCGTTGCGATTCACTTCGTCGGTCAGGATGTTGTCGCGGACCACGGCGTGCAGCCGCTCCAGCTCCAGCTCGCGCGAGCCTTCCTCCATTCTGGTGAGGAGCTGGTCGACCGCATGGCCTTCGTCGCGGATGGTCAGGTTGATGCCGGCAATGAGAGCCCGCACGACACCCTTCACCGCGTCGGGCTGTTTGGCGGCGAACGCGGGATTGACGATCAAGGCAAATCCGTAAGCGTCACAGCCATAGTCGGCAAAGCGAAGCACCGCGAGATCGTCGGCGGGAACGCCGCGATCCCTCAAGTTCACCGCGGACTGGTAGGAGAATCCGGTGACGGCATCGACCTGACCGGCCGACAGCATCGGCTCGCGCACCGCGGCGCTGATCGGGCTTTGCTTGACGTGGTTGAGATGGATTCCGTTCTGGCGAGCCAAAGCCGGCCACAGCCCGGCCGAAAGATCGCTGTCGGCGATGCCAAGCGTTTTGCCGTTGATATCAGAAAGAACGTGGATGCCCCGGCTCTTGCGGGCGACGATGGCGTAGGGGGACTTATTGAACAGCACGAACACCGCCTTGACCGGGGCCGACGCCTGGCTGTGAAAGCGGATTAGCGCATTGAGATCGACCACGGCAAATTCGCTGGCGCCCGAGGCGACACGTGCGATGGCCTCGGGGGATCCCGCAGCCATGTTGGTGGTCACGGCAAGGCCTTCTGCCGAGAACAGGCCGTCGGTCATCGCGAGGATAACAGGCGCTTCGCCAGCATTGACCGGACGATCGAAGGAAAGCTCAACCGCAAGCGGGTGGGGTGTCTCGGCACGACTTGCCTGCATGCTCAGGCCCGCAAGGGCGGCAAGACAACAGGTAATGAGGGTCCGAACTGCGCGCATCGCAGGACACCGAAAGGGAGGGCCAGTTGTTACGCTGGTGGAGTGGATTTGACATTCGCTACGCCCCTAGCCGCGGTTTCACCAAGCGAAATGTCAAATCCTAAACTCCACCAGAAATTTACGTCTACTAGTGGTCCTATAATTCTAACATTCGCAACAGTGCCGGCCACGAAGGGATGCGAATGTTAGAATTGGACCACTAGATATGTCGGTTTCATGACACCTCCGGCCGTGCCATTCTGCGGGAGCCAATCTGAACCGCAGGTGAGCAAGCGTGGTTTCCGAATGGTTTGCGCCGGTGAGACCGTTCACATCTGAGAGATAGCACGTGGCCGTATTATTACGGCGGTGACGTGGTGGGTTGCGGTGGTTATTGCTTGCCCGAGCAAAGCATGCATGTCCGCGCCATCTGCTGTTTTGCCGGCACCTTCAAATCTGACGGCCGAGTTAAGTCGCTGGTCACCGTGGCCGGCGGTTTTGCAATTTGGCCTTTGACTGTTAACGCGCTGGCGAGGCGTTTTGGATTATCTTAAGACGCATGAGTGATTCGCTCGAACGGCTTTATCAGGCAGTCATCGCGGCCAAGGATCTCGATCCCTCGGTTTCGCGAACGGCCCGGCTGTTTCAGCGCGGTCCCGACAAGATGGCGAAGAAGCTGGCTGAAGAAGCCATCGAAGTCGTCATCGATGCCGTCAACGGCAAGACCGACGCCGTCGTCCGCGAGAGCGCCGACCTGCTCTATAACCTGACGGTGTTGTGGGCGTCCGCCGGCGTGCGTCCCGAAGACGTGTGGCGCGAGATGGAACGGCGCGAGCATCTGCTCGGCATCGCCGAGAAGATGCCGAAGTCGCCGGTAAAGGTCCCGCCGTCCCGCCTGGCGCGGCGGCCAATTGTCGCGCTCGAAGGCCGCGCCCTACGCAAGCGGCATTAGCTTTTCGCGTTCCGAGATGGACAAATCTGTCGCTAGTGGAGCGGATTTGACATTCGCTGAATACCCAGCCACGAGTCCGTCAAGCGAATATCAAATCCAAAGCTCCACTAGAAACTTATATTCGCCAGAGTTCCTTTGATTCCGAAGTTCGCATCAGAGGTCTCCGCGGTAGCTTGCGAACTTCGGAATCGGAACTCTGGATGCTTCATCGCGGCATGCTCAGACGTATCTACGATTGGTGTATCGACGCCGCCGACAAGCCTTACGCTTTATGGATCCTCGGGGCCGTCGCTTTCGCGGAAAGTTCCTTCTTTCCGATTCCTCCCGATATCATGCTGCTGCCGATGTCGCTGGCGCGGCCGGCGAGGGCGTGGCTGTTTGCGGCGCTTTGTACAGTTGCCTCCGTGGCCGGTGGTGTGCTCGGCTACGCCATCGGAGCGCTCCTTTATGACTCGGTTGGGCAGTGGCTGATCAATCTTTACCACCTCGGCGACAAGGTCGAAGCCTTTCGCGCCTCCTATGCCGAATGGGGCAGTCTGATCATCCTGCTGAAGGGGCTGACGCCGATCCCCTACAAGCTCGTCACCATCACCTCGGGTTTTGCGGGCTACAACATCTGGCTGTTCATCCTGTGCTCCATCATCGCCCGGGGCGGCCGGTTTTTTATCGTTGCGATCGTGCTCAACCGCTATGGCGATGTGATCCGCGCCGAAATCGAGAAGCGCTTGGGCCTCTGGCTGGCGGCATTCTTGCTGCTGCTCGCCGGTGGATTCGTCGTCGCGGTCAAATTGATCTGAAGCCGTTCGCCCTGGCGGCTCTGGTCTGGATGGCCGCCGTCGGCGTTGGCTGGCCCCAGACGACTGGTCCGCAACCGGCATCACCGCCATCGCCGGCGCAGACTACGCTACCGCAGGCAGCGTTGCCAAATGGGCCGGCATCCGCACCGCCAGCTCCGGAAAATCCGGGCCTCATCGACAAGATGGGGAAAGTGCTGGAAAAATCCCTGTCGATCCTGCCGACGCTGAAGAGCCCAGGCGAGACGCTCGACGATCTCAATGCCAAGGCCAAGGACGCAGCCAAGGATGCCGGCGAAAGCCTGTCGCGCCTGGCCAAGCCTTCTTCGCTGGTGACAGGCCGCGCCCCATGTCCTGCCGCCGCCAATGGCGCGTCCGATTGCAAGATAGCGGCCGACAAGCTTTGCCAGACCAAGGGCTTCAAGGAAGGCAAAAGCCTGTCGACGGATTCGGTCGAAGCCTGTTCGGCAAAGGTGCTGATTCCAGGCCGCACCCGAAAGCCGGACGACTGCCGGACCGACAATTTTGTCACCCGCGCGTTGTGTCAGTAGCGTGAGAAGCGCGATTGCTTTTTTGAGAGGATGTCTGGCATCCTTTGGTCTAGTGGAGTGGATTTGCCGATGTCGATGCCTGCTTTGTTCAAGGGCCGCCTTTCGCTTCCGGCGATCGGGGCGCCGCTGTTCATTATCTCGGTGCCCGATCTCGTGATCGCGCAATGCAAGGCCGGCATCGTCGGCGCGTTTCCGGCGCTGAACGCGCGGCCGCCCGAACTGCTCGACGAGTGGCTGACGCGGATCAAGCAGGAACTCGCCGAATATGACGCAGCCCATCCGGAGCGGCCGTCGGCGCCGTTTGCGGTCAATCAGATCGTGCACCGGTCGAACAACCGGCTCGAACATGACCTGGCGCTCTGCGAGAAGCATAACGTGCCGATCATCATCACTTCGCTCGGCGCGCGCGAGGAGGTCAATGAGGCTGCGCATCGCTGGGGCGGCCTCGTCTTTCACGACGTGATCAACCAGAAATTCGCGCACAAGGCGGTCGAAAAGGGTGCCGACGGCCTGATCCTCGTCGCCGCCGGCGCCGGCGGCCATGCCGGCGTGATCTCGCCGTTCGCCTTCGTGGCGGAGACGCGGCAATGGTTCGACGGTCCGATCGCGTTGTCGGGCGCCATCGCCAACGGCCGCGCCATCCGCGCTGCGCGTCTGTTGGGCGCGGATTTCGCCTATATCGGCTCGGCCTTCATCGCCACCAAAGAGGCGAACGCGGTCGAGCGTTACAAGGAGATGATCACCTCGTCGGGTGCGGAAGATATCGTCTATTCCAACCTCTTCACCGGCGTGCACGGCAATTACCTGAAGCCGTCGATCGTGGCCGCCGGCATGGACCCGGAAAATCTGCCGCAGTCGGATGCCTCGAAGATGAGTTTCGGAACGGACGCTTCCGGCGAGCGCGCCAAGGCAAAAGCCTGGAAGGACATCTGGGGCTCGGGGCAGGGCATCGGTAGCCTCAGCAAGGTCATGCCGGCGGCCGAACTGATCGCGCGCTTCAAAAAGGAATATGACGAGGCGTTCGATCCGCTGCTGTAGAGCGGACGACTAGTGCGGTGAATTTGAAGTTCCTATCAGTTTCGCGGCAATCTCGTCATAGGAATTTCAAATTCCAAACCGCACTAGAAACCTTAGTTTGCTAGTGCTCCTTGGATTCCGAAGTTCGCATAAGGTGGTGCGGCCAATGCTGGCGAACTTCGGAATCGAAGGACCACTAGCGGCTATTTAACGCGCCATTAACCACACCCGCCCAAGATTCATTCCAGGGCCGTCCGCCGCAGTGTTGCGCGGGCGGGCGAAGCTGCGGTTGTAGGGGGTGTGACATGGATTTCGAGACGCTTTTTGCGAAAACGCCGGCGACCCTCGAGGAGATCAGGCGCCGCGTTGCTTATGCGCTTGAGCGCCATCCGCTCTGTCGCCAGGTGCAATTCGACGTTGTCGGCTTGCCCCGTTCCACAAGAGGCGGAAGAAACTGGACCATCAGCTGGCAGACGGTCGCGCCGGATGCCTTGTGGGAAGCTTCCGACATCATCGCCGATATTCAGGACGCCTACGAACTCATCGCAGCGGCCTGATTCCTGGCGGCCGGTTCCGCGCCGGCAGTTCGGATCGCCACCGTGGCGGCACGGTTAGGCCTTATTTCTTGCCCCTATTGCCGGGAAGGTGCGGCCAGGCTGGCAATGGGGTGCAAGTCCACGTCCCCCGAAATGGAGAGTGTTCTCTGTCGAAAGCCGTGACCATTATTGCCCTGGTCTGCTTCCTGGTCGTTGGCGCGGCCATCGCCGCCATTTTGGGCCGTGACAGCGTCCCCGCAGCAGGCGATGCCGTGGTGGCGTCGTCCAGTTTCGGGCAAGGTGCCGTGCCGAACCGGGAAAGCAAGGCAGACAAGCTGACCGTCGCCGCGGTTGCACCTGATCCGGCCCCGCCGGAGCCAGCGAGTGCGATCCCGGCCGAGCCGCTGCGGCAGGCTTTTGCGGCCACGACGCCACCGGCCGAAATCGATGGACTCAAGTTGAACGATGCCGCGGCTCCTCCGAAGCCCAAGCTTGTGACGAAGCCGGTCCAGAAATCCTACGCTTTATTGAGTGAGGCGCAGATCGCCGGCATCAAGGAGCGGTTGAAGCTGTCGCCGTCCCAGGAATATTATTGGCCCGCGGTGGAGAACGCGCTGCGCGCGGTGGCGCGCAGGATTCACGCCGCGCGGCAGGCCGAGCCCAATGGCGCGACCGTCCCCCCGATCGATCCCGAGGCTGCGGAAGTCCAGCAATTGAAATCGGCGGCGATGCCGCTCTTGTTTCAGCTGCGCGAAGACCAGAAGCAGGAGGTGCGTTCGCTCGCCCGTTTGATTGGTCTTGAGAAGGTCGCGGCGGCGATCTGAACCGCGGCAAACCGGCGCGCTCGCTTGAGCCGGGCTCAGGCCGCGATTTCTTCGGCGGATTCTTTGACCGTGCGGTTGCGGCCTGCGCGTTTGGCCTGATAGAGCGCACGGTCGCAGCGCTCGATCAGGCCTTCGGCCGATTCAGCCATACGGAATTGCGCCACGCCGATCGAGACGGTGACGCTCGTGATTTCCTCGCCGGTGGTGCGCCGGGTCAACCGCGCCTCGCCGATACGGTAACGGATACGCTCGGCGGCCTCAGTGCAGGCGTCGAGCGATGTGCCCGGCAGCACCGCCATCAGTTCCTCGCCGCCATAACGCGCGGCGAGGTCGCATTGGCGCACGTTCTCTTGCAGGACCCTGGCGACCAGCCGAAGAACCTGATCGCCGACCTGATGGCCGTAGCCGTCGTTGAAGGTCTTGAAGTGGTCGATGTCGATCATCAGGACGCTGAGCGGGGTTCCCGCTTCCATCGCGGTGATCTGGGCGGCGCGCAGGAACGCCTCAAGCGAACGGCGGTTGGCGAGGCCGGTGAGGGCGTCGGTGTTGGAGTGCTGCTCAGCCTGCTTGAGCGAGTCCTTGATCTGATCGAGGTCTTTTGTGGTCTGAAGGAAGTTCGCCTCAAGCGCCGCGGAACGCAACATCGCATTCGACAGCTCTTTCACCAGCTTCTCGATGATCGGTCGCGGATCCGCCGCGGTCTGGCATTCCGAGCTGACTTCGCCGAGGCTCGCCATCTGCGTGCGGTTGTCGGAAATGGCGGACGCCAGGAAGTCCTGCGCGCCGGCGATCACGCCGCGCAACTGCTCGGGGAAGTCCCCGCTCGTGCTCGAATGCGGGTTGACGTAGGTGACGTAAAGATCTCGGTTGATGACGGAATCGAATTTGCGCTTGTTGGCGATCAGGACGTCGATGGTTTTCTTCAGCGAGAGCGACCCGCCCATCGCGTAGTAAAACCAGACCGAAAAATTATCGGGGGTGGGCGGCACACCGTTCTGCGACATCAAACGGTTGGCCCGATCCGCAATTGTCGTCGCGTAATCGAAGTCGACCTCGTCGAACGCGCTGCTCATTCCGTGAGTCCATCCGCGCCTGGATCGCCGCGGTCTAAATCGTGAAAGCTTGTTTGGTGAGTTTGGCAAAGGGGGAGTGGATCGGGCAACCGTAGCTCCCACGTCTAAAGGATGGTTTAAACATCGCGGCGACACGGCGTGGAAGATATCCAAAATACGCTCGGAAAAAGGGCAAGCACTGCTGAAAATGGCTGTGTTTCGCGCGGTGGTCGCGGCTGGAAGTGCGCGCAACCCGCTGGGCCCGGACCAGCGCGCAGCGAAAATCCCGGCTTGGAAATCCTGGCCGATCCTGTTTTGATCGCTCCCCCGCGCAATCCATTGAGGCCTTCATGAGCACGCGACGCGAACACGATCTGTTGGGCGACCGGGACGTTCCGGCAGAGGCCTATTATGGAGTCCACACGCTTCGGGCTGTCGAGAATTTCCCGATCACAGCAACCCCGATCTCGATCTATCCGGACCTGATTTCAGCGCTGGCGTCAATCAAGCTCGCGGCGGCGCGGAGCAATCGCGACCTCGGCCTGCTCGACGCCACGCGGGCCGACGCCATCATCGCTGCCGCGGAAGAGATCAGGGCAGGGCGGCTGCATGGGGAGTTCGTGGTCGACGTCATCCAGGGCGGCGCCGGCACCTCGACCAACATGAATGCCAACGAGGTGATCGCCAACCGCGCGCTTGAGTTGCTCGGCCGCTCCAGGGGCGATTACAAGTTTCTGCACCCCAACGAACACGTCAACATGAGCCAGAGCACCAACGACGTCTATCCGACGGCGCTCAAGCTCGCGGCCTATTCCGGCATCATGCGTCTGGTCGAGGCGATGGCGGAGTTGCGCATGGCGTTCGAGGCGAAGTCGGAGGAATTCAAGGACATCATCAAGATGGGCCGGACCCAGTTACAGGATGCTGTCCCGATGACGCTCGGCCAGGAGTTCTCGACCTATGCGGTCATGCTCGGCGAAGACGAACTGCGGCTGAAGGAAGCCGTGCTTCTGGTGTGCGAGATCAACATGGGCGCGACCGCCATCGGCACCGGCATCAACGCCCATCCCGATTACGCGCGGCTGGTCTGCCAGCATCTGCGCGATGTGACCGGCATTCCCGTCGTCACCGCCTCGAACCTGATCGAGGCGACGCAGGATTGCGGCGCCTTCGTACAGCTCTCCGGCGTGCTCAAACGCGTCGCGGTGAAGCTGTCGAAGACTTGCAACGATCTGCGGCTGTTGTCGTCGGGCCCGCGCGTCGGGCTGAACGAGATCAACCTGCCGCCGATGCAGGCCGGCTCCAGCATCATGCCGGGCAAGGTCAATCCGGTGATCCCCGAAGTCGTCAACCAGATCGCCTTCGAGGTGATCGGCAACGACGTCACGGTCAGCTTTGCCGCCGAGGCGGGGCAGTTGCAGCTCAATGCCTTCGAGCCGATCATCGCCCACAGCCTGTTCAAGAGCGTCAACCATCTGCGCTCCGGCTGCCTGACGCTGGCGGAACGATGTGTGAAGGGTATCACCGCCAACCGCGAGCATCTGCGCCGCGGCGTCGAGCGCTCGATCGGTATAGTCACCGCGCTTAACCCCTACATCGGTTACGCCAATGCGACCGAGATCGCGCAGCAGGCGCTTTTGACCGACCAGAGCGTGTACGATCTGGTGCTGGCCAAGAAGCTTCTGACCCGCGAGCAGCTCGATCAGATCCTGCAGCCGGAAGTGCTGACCCAGCCGCACACATTCGGCACCGCCACGACCACCGCACAAACCCATCCGCTCAGTGTCCGCCGCGACCAGACCGACTGATTTTCCTGTCACTAGTGCCCACTTTCCGAAGTTCGCGCTATTTCTCAGCAGCACCGTTTCGCGAACTTCGGAAAGCCATGGGCACTAGTAATTTAATGATTCAGTACCGCTTATCGATCTGAAGTCCCTGAGAGAACTCGCGGCTTGCGCTGCAGGGACTTCAGATCGGCGGTATTGATGAAAATTTGGAGGCTTTCCGGATTTGCGGTTGCGCCCGGAGGGCGATAGGTTATCGCTCGATAAAAAGCCATGGATAGCCAAAGCCATGCTCCAAGGGAGGAACCCATGCAGGAGTTGACGCCGGAAACCATCACGCAAGCGGTGCTTGACCAGATGGCTTCAACCCCCAATCCGCGCCTGAAGCAGATTATGGCCTCCGCCGTGAAGCATCTGCATGCCTTCGCCAAGGATGTGAACCTGACGCCGGCGGAATGGATCAAGGGCATCGCCTTCATGACCGCGGTCGGGAAGATATGCACGCCGGCGCGGCAGGAATTCATCCTGTTGTCGGATACGCTGGGCCTGTCGGCGCTGGTCAACGGCCTGCATGACGAGACCGCCATGGAAGAGGGGACGAACACGAGTCTGCTCGGTCCGTTTTATCGCGAAACCACGCCGCACCTGGCCGCCGGCAGCCCGATTGCCAGGAATGCCGATCCCGGCGCAGAAATCATTCTTTACGGTCATGTGACGGATGTGAACGGCAAGCCGCTCGCCGGCGCTACCGTCTCGTTGTGGCAAACCAGCGCCACCGGCCTTTACGACATTCAGGAAGATCCCACTTCGGTCGACTATCGCGGCATATTCACTACCGACGTCAACGGCCTCTTTCTGGTGCGCACGGTGAAGCCGCTCGGCTATTCGATCCCGATGGATGGGCCGGTCGGGGAGATGATCACGGCGCAGAGGCGTCACGGCATGCGTCCTGCGCATATTCATTTCCTGGTCGGCGCGCCCGGCTATCGTGAGCTGGTGACAGCGCTTTATCTGCGTGATGACCCGCATCTGGCCGACGACGTCGTGTTCGGCTCTTCCGGCGATCTCGCGGTCGATATCAACCCGAAAGATCCGGAGTGCCCGATCAAAGGGCTGCCGAGCATCCGCTTCGACATGCGCCTGTCGCGCGAAACCGCGGCCGACCGGGCCGGGGGACGCGTCGGCGCCGATCCGGCCGCCATCCTGAAGCAGCCGGCTTGACCAACTCCGGCAGGCCCATGCGACCAGAGTCTTGTTGTGGCCGGGCGTGTCCCGGCCCTAACCTTCCGTGACATCGTTATATGGTCCGTGGAACGGAGCGAAGAATCCGGCGCGGACGAACAGCGTAAATAGAATGAACAAAGGGGAGGAATAATGAAGCGTAGAACGCTCCTGGGTGCGGCAGCTACCGCCGCCGGGCTAGCCTTGGTCTCCGGCGCCGCTGCCCAGCAGCCGCCGATCAAGATCGGCATGTCGATGGCGCAGACCGGCGGTCTGGCCGCCGGCGGCAAGGCCTCGCTGCTTGGTACCGAGATCTGGCGCGACGACATCAACGCGCGTGGCGGCCTGCTCGGCCGCAAGGTCGAACTCGTGGTCTATGACGACAAGTCGAGCGCGTCCGAGACGCCAGCGATCTATTCCAAGCTGCTCGACGTCGACAAGGTCGATCTGTTGTTCTCGCCCTACGCGACGGTGCCGACTGCGCCGATCATGCCGCTGGTCAAGCAGCGCGGCATGGTGCTGATCGGAAACTTCTCATTCCAGGTCAACGGCAAGGTCGGCCACGACATGTGGTTCAATGTGGCGCCGTGGGGACCGGCCGATTCCTGGGCGAGCGCGTTTCTCGATATCGGCCAGAAGGCCGGCGGCAAGACGGTGGCGCTGCTCACCGCCGACCAGGAATTTGCGCAAAACCTGGTGACGACCGCGCGCGAAGTCGCGACCAGGCGCAATATGCCGATCGTATTCGACCAGGCCTATCCGCCGAATACGGTGGAATTCTCCGGCATCATTCGTTCGCTGAAGGCCGCCAAGCCCGACATCGTCTATGTCGCGTCCTATCCGCCGGACTCGGCCGGCATCCTGCGTGCCATCAACGAGATCGGGATCGGCGACAACGTCAAACTGTTCGGCGGCGGCATGGTCGGCCTGCAGTTCGGCCCGATCATGGAAAATATGGGATCGCTGCTCAACGGCGTCGTCAACTTCAACACCTGGCTGCCGGAACCCAGCATGTACTACGACGGCACCAAAGCGTTCTTTGAGACCTATTCGAAGCGCGCGACCGAAGCCAAGGTCGATCCGCTCGGCTATTACCTCGCGCCGTTCGGCTATGCCGAGGGCCAGTTGATCGAAGCCGCGGTCAAGGCCACCGGATCGCTCGACCAGAAAGCGATCGCCAAATATCTGCACGAAAACGAAGTCCAGACCATTGTCGGTCCGATCTCGTTCGCGGCCGACGGCGAGCGCAAGGTGACCGCGACGCTGCAGGCGCAGTTCCAGGGCATCATCGACAAGAACATGGACCAGTTCAAAAAGCCCGGAAAGCAGGTGATCCTGTTCCCGGAGAAATTGAAGTCCGGCGAATTCGTCACGCCTTTCGAGGATGCACGAAAGTAAGCCCTTCGCGAGTGGGCGTAAGCGGGGCTTAAGAAGGTCAAGGGGGCCGAATTGTTTTCGATGGACCTGCTGCTCGACGCGGTGGTGACCGGCGTGCTGCTCGGCTGCTTTTATGCGGCCGTCAGCATCGGGCTGTCGGTCTCGTTCGGCCTGCTTGACGTTCCCCATGTGGCCCATCCCGCTTTTCTGGTGCTGGCGTCCTACGGGGTTTATTTTCTCAACGACAGCTACGATATCGATCCGCTGGTGGCAGGCCTTCTGATCACGCCGCTGTTGTTTGTGTTCGGGCTCATTGCCTATCGGATTTATTACGAAACCTTCGAGCGCCGCGGCAGCGATGCTGGCGTGCGCGGCATCGCGTTTTTCTTTGGCGTGGCCTTCATCATCGAGGTCCTGCTGATCCTGCATTTCGGCGTCGACCAGCGTTCGGTCACCGCGTCCTACATCGGCAAGTCCTGGCGCTTCGGCGATATGCGGATTCCGCTCCGGCTGATGGTGGCGTTTGCGGTCGCAACCGGATTGACGCTGCTTTTGTCGGTCTATCTGTCACGCACCTTCATGGGGCGCGCGATCCGCGCCGTGGCGCAGGATGAAGAGGCGGTGCGGCTGATGGGCGCCAATCCGGTTCGCATCAAGCAATGGGCGTTCGGGATTGCGACCGCCGTGCTCGGCATCGCCGGCGCGTTGCTCATCATCGTTGCTCCCGTCGAACCGACGCTCGATCGCGCCTATATCGGACGCACGTTCTGTGTCGTGGTGATGGCGGGACTGGGCAGCATGACCGGCACGCTGATTGCCGCCATCATTCTCGGCGTCTCCGAGACCATCGTGCTGATGACGTTCGGCGCCTCCTGGGCGCCTGCGATTTCCTTTGCCCTGCTGCTCGGCATTCTGGCCGTCCGCCCGCAGGGCCTGTTGGGCAGGCGATCATGAAACGCGAGGGCATCGCTTTCTGGGGCACAGCCGTGCTGTTCCTCGTTGCCGTGCTCGCGGCGACGCAGCTCATCGCCAACGAATATCCGTTCTTTGCAGGTTATGTGATCCTGCAATTCATCGTGTTGTCGGTGGCCTGGAGCATTCTCGGCGGCTATGCCGGCTACGTGAATTTCGGCACCAGCGCGTTTTTCGGTGTCGGCGTCTACACCGCCATTCTGCTGTTCAAGGCGGCGGGCGCACCGCTGGTCGTGCAGATCGCGGCCGCCGCGGTCGTAGGCGCGCTGTTGGGATTTGCTGTCGGCCTTTTGACGCTGCGCATGCAGGGTATTTTCTTCTCGATCGCCACGATTGCGTTGACCATCGTGATCGAGACGAGCGTGACGAACTGGCGTTTTCTGGGAGGGGCCGCCGGCATCCAGATCCAGCGGCCGCCAGTCACCGCGCCGTTTCACAGCTATGTGCAGATGCTGGTATTCGTTCAGGCGCTGCTCGTAGTGATCGCGGTCACGATCGCGCGTTATATCCAGAACTCCTGGATCGGGCGCGGCCTTCAGGCGCTCAGGGATGACGAACTCGCCGCCGAGTGCACCGGCGTGCCGACGCTGCGGCTGAAAATGGTGGCGTGCGTGATTTCCGGCGCGCTGATGTGCGCGGCCGGGGCGCCTGCGGCGATGTATCTGCAATACGCCGACCCGGCGTCGGCCTTCAATCTCAACTACTCGGTCTCGGTGCTCGCGATGGCGCTGATCGGCGGCACCGCGCATTGGATAGGGCCCGTGATCGGCGCCATCCTGCTCGGCGTCACGCAGCAACTGCTCGCCGTCACCATTTCCTCGGAAGTGAATGTGCTGGTGCTCGGCGTCATGCTGGTGCTGTTTGTGGTTGCCGCGCCCGAAGGCATTATCGGACTGTTCCGCAAACGCCGCCGCGCGGAGGGCAAGACATGACGCCCGGCGAACCCACGGAGCTTCCGCTGTTGCGGATCGGCGCGCTGACCAAACGCTTCGGCGGCTTCACCGCGCTCGATAATGTCAGCGTCGACATCAAGGCCGGCGAGCGCTTCGGCCTGATCGGTCCCAACGGTTCCGGCAAGACGACGCTGATCAACTGCATTTCCGGCGCGTTCCGCACCGAACCCTCGACCGTCATCTTCGGTGGCGAGGACATCACGCGATTGCCGCCGCACGTGCGCACGCGGCGCGGCATCGCACGCAGCTTCCAGATTCCGCGCCCCTTCAGAAGCATGACGGTCATCGAGAATCTGATGGTCGCCGCCGACTTCACCAGCGCTACGCATCTTCGCCTCTCGGCCGACGATCATCGCGACAGCGCGATGGCCATCCTCTCGCAGATGGGTCTTGCGGCCAAGGCCGACGCAAGGGTCACAGGTCTAAGCCAGGTCGAACTGCGCAAGATGGAGTTGGCGCGGGCGATGGCAACGCGCCCGAAGCTTCTGATTTCGGACGAGGCGATGGCCGGGCTTTCCGGCTCGGAGGTCGACGAGGTGCTCGACCTCCTGCTCAAGCTCGCGGGCGAGTCCATCACCATCATTATGATCGAGCACATCATGCAGGCGGTGATGCGTTTCTCGCAACGCATCATGTGTCTCGATGCCGGCAAGATCATCGCGATCGGGCAGCCTTCCGACGTCATGGCCAATGCGCGGGTGCAGGAGGCCTATCTTGGCACTTAGCCTTGCGATCCGCGACCTCGATGCCGGCTACGGCGCGGTGAAGGCGCTGCGCGGCGTCTCGCTCGACGTTGCGGCCGGCGAGACCGTCGCGCTGCTCGGCACCAACGGCAACGGCAAGAGCACGCTGATGAAATGCATCATGGGCCTGGTGCGGCCGTGGCGCGGCAGCGTTTCGCTTGACCTCGATGGCACCGTGCATGACCTCGGAAAGATGTCGCCCGAGGCGATCGTCGACCTCGGCGTGGCGCTGGTGCCGGAAGGGCGAAGGCTGTTTCCCCGGCTCACGGTTTCGGAAAACCTCATGCTGGGCGCTTTCCGGCGCGCCGCCCGCCGCGACATCGATCGCAATCTCGCGCTCGCTTTCGACGCCTTTCCGGTGCTGAAGGAGCGCGCCAGGCAGCTTGCCGGCACTATGTCGGGCGGGCAGCAGCAAATGCTGGCGATTGCCCGCGCAATGATGTCCTCGCCGCGCCTGCTGCTGATCGACGAGCCATCGGTGGGCCTGTCGCCGTTATTGGTCTCGCAGATGATCACCAAGATCGGCGAACTCGGCGAGCGCTTTGATCTGACGGTCTTGATGGCCGAGCAGAATTTCAACCAGGCGGTGCGCATCGCCGATCGCGGCTATATCATCGTCCATGGCGAGATCGTGGTGGCGGCCAACGTCGACGAACTGCATGGCAACGATATCGTCAAGCGGCTTTATCTCGGCGGCAGTGTTTGACAACGGAGTTCTTGAACATCCCTCGAGACGGCGCTAGGCGCGCCTCCTCGGGATGAGGGCCGGTGATATCCCAGAGGCCCGTCTGACAACGGAGCAGGACATGATCGCGAAACTTTTGCCCACCACGGTCGTCGGCAGCTATCCGCAGCCGGACTGGCTGGTCGACCGTCAATTGCTGTCGAAGGGCGTGGCGCGGGTGCGGCTCGATCTGTGGCGCGTTGCCGAGCCATGGCTCGAACAGGCGCAGGACGACGCCACGCTGTTGGCGATCCGCGACATGGAGCGCGCCGGCATCGACATCATCACCGACGGGGAGGTGCGGCGCGAAAGCTATTCCAACCGTTTTGCGACCGCGCTCGAAGGCATTTCATCCGGCAAGCCGGGTGAGGTGGTCTCGAAGGCGGGTCTTGCCACCGCCGTGCCGCGCGTGGTGGGTCCGATCCGCCGCACGCACGCGGTCGAAACCCGCGACATGGCGTTCCTGCGCCGCAACACCGAGCGGCTGGCCAAGATCACGCTGCCGGGGCCGTTCACGATGAGCCGGCAGGCAGTCAACGAATATTATAAAGACGACGACGAGATGGTGATGGATTTTGCCGCCGCCGTGAATGCGGAGGCGCGCGATCTCGAAAAGGCCGGCGCCGATGTGATCCAGCTCGACGAGCCGTGGCTGCGCCAGGATCCGCCGGCCGCCAAGCGCATCGCGGTCAAGGCGATCGATCGCGCGCTGGACGGCCTTAAAGCGACGACCGTGGTGCATCTATGTTTCGGCTATGCCGCTGTCGTCAAGGGCGAGAAGCCGGTCGGCTATTCGTTTCTTGGCGAACTCGGCGCATGCAAGGCGGATCAGATTTCGATCGAGGCGGCGCAGCCGAAACTCGATCTCGGCGTGCTCAAGGAGTTGTCGCCGAAGAAGATCATGCTGGGCGTGATTGATCTCGCCGACCCCGATGCGGAAACCGCTGATATCGTGGCGACGCGCATTCGCGCCGCACTCAAATTTCTTCCCCCCGAACGGCTGGTGCCGGCGCCGGATTGCGGCATGAAATATCTTTCGCGCGAACTGGCCTTCGCAAAACTCAAGGCGCTTGCCGACGGTGCCGCGATGGTGCGCACCGAGCTGGCTTAGAACGCGCTTATTGTTTCGGGTTGGCGCCGGCGTCGAGCGAACCGATGCCGGCATCGGACACCGCATCCAGTTCGTCCGCCGTAATCGGCTGATCGACGATGAACAGATAACATCCGGCCGAGATGACACCGATCACCGCGCCGACCACGAGCGCCGGCACGAACGAGCCGGTGTTCTGCACGATCAGGCCAGTCACGGTCGGCGCCAGCGCGCCACCGAGATAGCCGCCGAAATTCTGCACCGCGCCGATCGAGGCGGTGCAGTTGGTCGGGACCGCGACCGAACTCAGGGCCCAGGCGCAGGTAGAGGTCGCATAGACCAGAAACAGCGAGATCGAGATGAACGCGATCGCCAGCACGTTGCTGGAGACATAGGCAGCGGCGACTGTGCAGGCAGCCGTGCCCAGCAAGGCGATTGCGGCCGGATATCGCCGGCTTCTCAGCGGCTCGACGCCACGTCGCACCAGGGTGTCGGCGATGTAGCCGCCAAGCACGCCACCGACAACGCCAAAGACAAAAGGCACGGCGGCGGCCCATCCGGTGTATTTCACGCTCATGTGGCGCTCGATTTCGAGATAGCCGGGCAGCCAGGCGGTGTAGATCCAGGTGAGGTAGATGCAGCCGAAATAGCCGAAGATCATGCCCCAGGTGGTCCGGAAGCGGAACAGGAGCTTCCATTCGCGAAAGGTGACCTTGGTGCGCTGGCCTGGCGGATCGCCCTGCGTTCGGTAAGCGTTTTCCTGCGAGGTGAGCGCGACTTCGCCGGGGTTGCGATAGAGCATGAACCAGAAGGCGGCGACGATCAGGCCGGCTGCGCCCATGATTACGAACATCACGCGCCAGCCGAAAGATAGCATCAGGTAGGTCAGGAGTGGTACTGCGATCGCGGTGCCGAGCGAGGAGGCGCAGTTGAAGACGCCGGTGGCGAGTCCCCGGTCGCGCTGATTGAACCAGTCCCGCACCACGCGCGCGCCGGTCGGAAATTGCGGCGCTTCGCCGACGCCGAGCAGGACGCGGGCGCCGAAGAACTGGCCGAAATTCTGCACCAGCCCGCCCAAGAGCTGCGCGAAGGACCACAGGCTGAGACCCATGGTCAGAAGCAGGCGCGGCCCCAGGCGGTCGACCATGGCGCCGGTCGGCAATTGCGAGAATGCATAGGCCCACAGAAAGGCGGAGAGCAGATACCCCATCTCCGCGATCGACAGGCCAAGCTCTTCCCGGATCAGGGGATTGGCGACGGCCAGCGTCGCGCGGTCGATATAATTGACGACGCCGGCTACGACCAGCAGAGCGAGAGCGACACGCTGAATCGATTTAAGACGCGGTGTCGCAAGCTCAATACCTGACATGATTTCCTCACCCGTGCTTTTTGACGTTGTTTTGCGGGAGAGTAGCGGGCGGGCTGGCGTCGATCCAGAACGGCGTACGCCGGGCCTGATGTGCAATTTCGCATGGGGCCGGCATCGGCAGTTCGCCACCGGCTGATGGTGGGGGCGCGCTGGCCACTAAAGCATGATCCGGAAAAGTGTGTAGCGGTTTTCCGAAAAGATCATGCTCAATCAAAGAGCTAAAGTGCGATGACGATTCAACCAAATCTCATCGCGCTTTAAGCGTGACGCGCCGCCTTTCTTCGCATTCGCCAGAGCCGCGCGCGGTCGAGATAGAGATAGACGACCGGGGTGGTATAGAGCGTCAGGACCTGGCTTACGATCAGCCCGCCGAAGATGGCAATGCCAAGCGGCTGGCGAAACTCGCTGCCCTCGCCCAGCCCGACCATCAACGGCACCGCGCCGAACAGCGCGGCCATGGTGGTCATCATGATCGGCCGGAACCGCATCACGCAGGCCTCGAAGATCGCCTCGCTGGAGGACAGTCCGCGCTGACGCTCGGCGTCGACTGCGAAGTCGATCATCATGATCGCGTTCTTCTTCACGATGCCGATCAGGAGAATCACGCCGATCATGGCGATGATGTCGAATTCGGTGTGCGATAGCATCAACGCGGCCACCGCGCCGATGCCTGCCGACGGCAATGTCGACAGGATCGTGAGCGGGTGAATGTAGCTCTCATAGAGCATGCCGAGCGAAATGTAGATGGTCGCGAGCGCCGCCAGCACGAGATAAGGCTCGCTCGCCAGCGACTGCTGGAATATTTTTGCAGCGCCTGCGAATCCGCCGTGAATATCCGGCGGCACGCCGATCCTGGTCATGGTGGCCTCGATGGTCGCGACCCCGGCGCTCAGCGAGACGCCCGGCGGCAGGTTGAAGGAGACGGTGCTTGCGACCAGGAGATCCTGATGACTGACGGCCAGCGGCGTCGTACCTTGCGTAAAACGCGCCACGCTGGCGAGCGGGATCATCGTCTCGGCGCTGGTCGAGACCGCCGTTCCGGTCGAGGAGGCGCCCTTGCCGGAAGCGCCGATCGAGTTGGTTGCGAGGTTGCGCACCGCATCGGCGGCGATCGCGTTGAGTGAGCCCTTTTGTGCGGATGATGTGACCGTTCCGGCCACCGCATTGGTCGTTTGCGAGCCGCTCGCAGTGCCGCCGGAGGTGCTGACATAAACCTCTTTTAAAGTCTGCGGATTCTGCCAATAGGCAGGCGTGACCTCCATGATCACGTGATACTGGTTGCGTGTCACATAGATGGTCGAGACCTGCCGCTGCCCGAAGGCATCGTAGAGCGTGTTGTCGATCTCGCTGACGGTAATGCCGAGCTGGGAAGCGGCATCGCGATCGATGACCAGGTTGGATTCCAGCGCCTTGTTCTGCTGGTCGCTGGAAACGTCGGCCAGTTCCGGCACGGACTGCAGCGCCGCGACGAGTTTTGGCGTCCATTCGTTCAGTTCGTCGACGGTCGAGCCTTGCAGTGTGTACTGATACGCCGCATTGCCCGAACGCCCGCCGGCGCCAAGGTCTCCGACCGATTGCAGGAACAGCGTGGCGCCCGCCACCGCTGCCAGAGGACCGCGCAGTCGTTCGATGACGTGCTCCGCCGATATCCTGCGTTCGCCGATCGGCTTCAGCGACGCGAACACCGTGCCGGTGTTGGTCGCGCTGGCGGGGCCCGGGCCGCTGCCGCCGGTAAAGCCGACAGCGGTGTCGACCGCCGGATCTTGTTTGACGATGTTGATGAACTGGTTGAGCTTCTCATGCATCAATTGAAACGAGGTGCTTTGATCGGCCTGGATCGATCCGATCAACAGCCCCGTATCCTGCTGCGGGACGAATCCCTTCGGCACGACGCGGTAGAGGTGAAAGTTAAGGTAGAGCGTCGCAAGCAGGATCAGCATCACCGACAATGGATGACGTAGCGCGATTGCGAGTGTCCAGCGGTAGCCTCTCAGCATCAATTCAAAGACATATTCGCTGGCCCGATAAATTCTCCCATGCGGCTCGCCGCGATCGCCGCGCAGCAAGATGGCGCACATCATCGGCGTCGTCGTCAGCGAAACCACCAGCGAGATCGCAATCGCAATCGTGACCGTCATGGCGAATTCACGGAACAGGCGGCCCACCAGCCCACCCATCAGGAGGATCGGCACAAAGACGGCGACCAGCGAGATGCTCATCGACAAAACGGTAAAGCCGACCTCGCGTGAACCGAGCAGGGTCGCCTCCATCCGCGACATCCCGGCGTCCATGTGGCGGGCAATGTTCTCCAG
>Ga0116129_1000560_pt1 | contig 23674 bp, 24 predicted proteins | sample June2015DPH_17_2_FD_89732 | JGI IMG/M metagenome (GOLD analysis project Ga0116129, IMG submission 89732) | Peatland microbial communities from SPRUCE experiment site at the Marcell Experimental Forest, Minnesota, USA - June2015DPH_17_10 | ecosystem: Environmental > Terrestrial > Soil > Wetlands...
ACTGGCTAATTTGTAGTCATTTTTGGGCATTGCTCGTGAAATACCAGCACAAAGTTTTGGCATTTGGCTGGTTTTGTTGATTGCTGGACGAGAGTCTTTCACGATGTTTTCCGAGCGGGGAAGAAACAATTCGCGATCCACCTTGAAAGCGCCGTGTTAGTGTTCCATATCAACGGTGTGAATCCCGAATCATCGGGTCTGCGCGAGCTGCGTGTTCTCTGGCCCTGCTATATCGCAGCGGCTTCTGGCTTGCCCCCTTTCAGCCAACCAACACCGATGCCCCCATACACGCGGGTGTCTTGAGCACCCCGCGCGCTGCCGGCCCGAGAGGGCGAGGCAGCTTACGCCTCACATGGAAAGTACCTCTTTTGACCTCCTTTCAGGATTTCGGCCTTGCCGATCCCATCTCGCGTGCGCTTAAGGAAGAAAATTACCTCACGCCCACGCCCATCCAGGCTCAGACCATTCCCCTCGCACTCGCCGGCCGTGACGTAGTCGGCATCGCCCAGACCGGAACCGGCAAGACGGCAGCCTTCGCGTTGCCGATCCTCGATCGCATTCTGGCCAACCGGATCAAGCCGCAGCCCAAAAGCTGCCGCGTGCTGGTGCTCAGCCCCACGCGCGAATTGTCCGGACAGATTCTCGACAGTTTCAACGCCTATGGCCGTCACATGCGCCTGACTTCGGCGCTGGCGATCGGCGGCGTTCCGATGGGACGCCAGGTCCGCTCGGTGATGCAAGGCGTCGAGATCATGGTGGCCACGCCCGGCCGTCTGCTCGACCTCGTGCAAAGCAACGGGCTGAAGCTCGGCCAGGTCGAGTTCCTCGTGCTCGACGAGGCCGACCGCATGCTGGACATGGGCTTCATCAACGACATCCGGAAGATCGTCGCCAAATTGCCGGTCCGGCGGCAGACGCTGTTCTTTTCGGCGACCATGCCCAAGGATATTGCCGAGCTTGCAGACGCGATGCTGCGCGACCCCGCGCGGGTGGCGGTCACGCCGGTGGCTTCGACGGTCGAGCGCATTGCCCAGCGCATCATACAAGTCGATCACTCGGCCAAGCCCGCACTTCTGGCTCAGCTTCTCAAGCAGGAACCGGTGAATCGGGCGCTGGTCTTTACCCGCACCAAACATGGTGCCGACAAGGTGGTGAAAGGCCTCGCACGTGCCGGCATCACCGCCGACGCCATCCACGGCAACAAGTCGCAAAATCATCGCGAAAGGGTACTTGCGGCGTTCCGTTCCGGCGCCATCCGTACCCTGGTCGCAACCGACATTGCCGCACGCGGCATCGATGTCGACGGCGTCAGCCATGTGGTGAATTTCGACCTTCCCAACGTCCCCGAAACCTATGTCCATCGCATCGGCCGCACCGCGCGCGCCGGCGCCGAGGGCGTCGCGATCTCGCTGGTCGCGGGCGGCGAGGAGCTGGCCTATTTGCGCGACATCGAGAAGCTGATCCGCATCGCCTTGCCGCGAGAGGATCAGCGCACGCCGGGTCAACGCGACGCGGCTCCGGCACAGGCCCCCCACCGCGGTGGCCGATCTGCACCGAGGGCGCATGCGGCACGCGCAAATGATGCTGGAGGAGGATCGAAAGGCCCTCGCCGACACCACCGCTCTGGTGGTAACAATGGCGCTTCAAAAACCAACCGGAACGAGGTCAATCGGCAGCAGCCGAACCGCCCCTCACACAGCGGCGGTGAGGCCGAAGGGTTGCAGGGGGTCGCCTTTCTCTACCGCGAAAGCCGTCCGAACACCCAACCCAACCGCGCTCGACGGCCACGCTAGCCGCCGGTCGACCTGGAGATAATCATGGCTAAAGAAGAGCTGATCCAGTTCGAAGGACTGGTCACCGAAATCCTCCCCGATGCCCGCTACCGCGTCCAGCTCGACGCCGGGCACGAGATCGTTGCCTATACCGCCGGCAAGATGAAGAAAAACCGGATCAAGACCCTGGCGGGCGATCGGGTCACGATCGAAATGTCGCCCTATGATCTGGAAAAAGGCCGATTGATCTTCCGCCACAAAGACGAGCGTCCTGGCGGGGGAGGCGGTCCTCCCGGCGGCGCTCGCGGCGCACCGCAGCGCGGCCAGTTCCGCCGCAGATAAACCTGCCGTCGCCAATTTTGACCGCATGATGGGATCGCGTCAGCGCGCCGCGCGTGACCCGACGCCTTCCGGGTGACCAAAAAATCGCACACCTCAGGATTGTTTGAGGCGCTGCTTTGGAATAATATGAGGCAATCGATTTTCGGCCGGACGACATTAGCTATCCACCGGTACAGCCGGTTTAGACGCTGACGACCCTTCCAAAAATTCGATCTCACCAGCCTGCGGAAGTGGGCTTCGTTATATCTATCTTGAGAAGGGACTATCCCGTGAGCATGGGAACCGTAAAGTGGTTTAACGCTACCAAGGGCTACGGCTTTATCCAACCGGATGACGGCGGCAACGACGTGTTCGTGCACATCAGCGCAGTCGAGCGCGCCGGCCTTGGAACCCTGCGTGAAGGCCAAAAGATCAGCTACGAAATCGTCGCCGATCGCCGTTCCGGCAAGTCTTCCGCCGACAACCTGCGCGCAGCCGGCTGAATTCAGCGCTGCGCTGAAAATCACGGCGGTGGGACACCAGCCGCCGGGTTTTTGCTTTGTGCAAATCAGGTCTTGAACAAACGAGAAAGGCCGCGCTTTTTGTGCGGCCTTTTGTCTTGAGCGACCTTATAAAGTCGGACAGGCAGCCTGGGTGGCGGGCGGAACAATAGCCGGCGTCGAAGGGAAGAACACGCAGGTCGACTGTCGCGGTATGGCATAGGCGACATCGCTCAGCGTCACGCTGTTCTTCATCACATAGCCGATGGTCGGTGTGTAGATAGTATTGACCTCAGCCAGGATCACATATTGGTTCGGAAGGATCGCGCTCGTCTTCGGATTTGTAGCAATCAGGCTCGATGGGATCCCAACGACGGAGCTGGTGGCGCGCGGCGAAGATCCCTGACTCCATTGAACCCGTGCACTGCCCGAAGAGGGGTCGATGTACAGCTCGCTGATCGTCATATTCGGCGCGGCATACGGCGTCATGATCTTGTTGCCGGCAACGAAGTAGTTCGTCAGATCGGAGCCGGTAGCCTGCGTCCCCTGCGACGTCAGATTCGCCATCGCGCGCGCCACCAGCGAGACTTTCCGATCCACCGCCAGCCCGGACGAAAACTCGACCGTGCCAAAAAACATCACGAGCATGATGGGAACGATCACGGCAAATTCGGTCGCCGCAATCCCGCTGCGGTCTTCGAAAAATCCGGCGATCGCAGCGCGGATGCGCGTGCAGGTTTTTGTCGTTTCCGTCAAAGGACTCATGATGTGCAAGCCCCCGCGTAAGGTTCGTTGCGGAACGCAGCGGTTGCACTGAGCAGGCGTTTGTTGCCATTCAGATTCGAGATGTTGTAGCCGAGCCCGGTGACGACCATCTGCCATTGATAGTACAGCGTGACGAGGACGACGCTGCAGGATCCACCCATGTTGAAGTTGAGCTTGGTGGGATCGAAAGCACCATTAGTGACCGGCAAGGTGACGCTTAAGTTCGTAAATTGCGACGGATCGCTCTCCACATCGACGCCGATATTGGCGCAACTCAATACGGCGGGAATCTGCTGGCACACGACCTTGGTCAGGAACGTCGTCGCGGTGTAGCCCGCAGTCTCGGCTTGCCCGGTCATGATCTGGCGGGCCGACTCCTGCGTAACGGTCTCGAGTATCTGGCTCGCAAAGAACATGATCGCGGTTTCGACGATCGCAAACAGCAGCGCGATGAAGACCGGCGCGACCAGCGCGAATTCAACGGCCGCCGACCCCTTGCGGTTACGGGCAAACCGGCGAAGGAGATTTCTGGCGGAGGTCGGTGCAGCGAACGATGACATCGTAAAAACTCGCACGGTTGGCGATTGGCCTATTGTCGAGTAATAGCGGAAAGTGATTGTCGAAGTGTTTGACGCAATAACGCGGGACCGCACGTTTCATTAACTGCGCGTTAGCATTTGCGTAAAACGTACGGCGTCTGATGCGGCGCTTAACCGCCGCACCGCCTGCATTCTACTGCTGTTTGGACGCGGCGGCGCTGGTGCTGGCCTGGCCGCTCAGATTCCCGGCCTGGTCCATGGCTGACTTGAAGTAGGAATCGCCATCGCCGAGCGTGATACGGCGCTGGCAGATCGGCATGCAGCTCCAGGATTCACGATCCACGCCGCGATAAACCGTGATGAGTTGGTCGGTCGGCCCCTCGACCTGGATCAGCCGATCCACCAGCACCTCGCCGGCGCGGTCCATCGCAATGAAATTGGTGGCGCCGTAGCCTTTTCCGGTAACGACAAGCACGCCGCCGGCTTGCAGCGCGACGTCCGCGATCAGCGGATTGCCGACGACGATGGTGGCGACGCGGGCCGGCAGCTTCACGAGCCTGGCCTGATCGACATTCACCGCGATGGTGTTGGCCGAGGGTTCGGCCACGGCCGCGATCGGCCACATCAGCATTCCCGCCGCGAGCGAGCAGAACGCGGAACGCATCGAAAAACGCAAGAACTGAGACGACATACGATACCCCGGGACGTGAACAAGCCGGCTTAAGCGATACGCAGCGGAACCGGCGCCCGACGGAGCAAATCTGACGTTAATTAGTGAACGAACTGCAAATGGAAGCCAGTTTCGCAGACCGCAGCAAACCTACTGACGAAAAGGGTAAGCGAGTTGCCCAACAATTTCATTAGGAATGCGCGGATCGTCCGTGCCGTACTCCTGCGGCAACCGGCCTTCCGGCATCCGGAACGTCCCGAACAGGATATCCCAGACCGGAAACGTGCCCGCGAAATTGGTATCGCCGCCTTCTTCCAGCGACGTGTGATGCCAGCGGTGAAACACCGGCGTCGCCAGCACATATTTGAATGGTCCGAGCGTCCAGTTCAGGTTGGCGTGGACGAAGGCGGAATGGAAGGTGGTGAACGGGCCGACCCAAAGCATGATGTTCGGCGAGATCCCGGCCATCAACAGGATAACGTCCACCCCAATCGTGCCCAGGAACAGGTTGACCGGATGGAAGCGCGCTGCCGAAATCCAGTCGAGTTCTTCCGATGAGTGATGGATCGCGTGGTACTTCCAGAAGCCGCCGCCATGAAACAGCCGATGCAGCCAGTACAGCATGAAGTCGGACAGCACCAGGAACAGCAGCGCCTGACACCAGAGCGGCAGCTGCGATAGCGGACCGTGGCCGTTATCGTAAAATGCGATCAGCTCGTCGGCATCGTGAATCTTGAAGACCACTCCCGCGCCGAGTACGAGCAGGCCAATCCGCAGTACACGGGCAAATACTGGAACGAAGAACCAGTAGCAGATATCGGTGACGAGCTCTCGTTTGCGCCACCACGGCACTGCGTCGTTGCAGGACCATAGATGCGTCAGCACCGAGAACACCACCGCCAGCGCGATCGTGATCGGCGCCACCTTGGTAATCGTCTGGCCAAGCGTTTCGACGACTTCCAAAGGTAGGTTAGACATGGCGGCCTCATTTGCATCGATTGCCAAAGGTGTACGCCTCGCCGCTTAAGGAGCCGTAAAACAGAACGTCTCGTGCCGTGCGTCCGTCTCTAAATAAAGCAAAGTGGCGCTAGCCGATTTGATCGAATCCAACAAAGTCAGTTAATTCCAAATTTACTGTGCGCGGCAACACCGCGGTTTACGCAATCGAATTAACCGTGCCGAAATTTGTCCGCGGGTAGGGTGCGCCATGGTCACGGTGCTGAGAACGCCGGCAAGACCAGAGATAAGTTCGACCAGCCACGTGTCACATGGAGCTACCTATGAAAAATCTGATTGCGCGTTTTGTGAAGGACGAGTCGGGCGCGACCGCCATCGAATACGGCCTGATTGCCGCCGGCATTTCGCTTGCCATTATCGCCGTCGTCAACGGCCTCGGCAGCAACCTGAACACCAAGTTCAGCAACATCAACAGCTCGCTGAAGTAAGCGTCGGTTGACTCGTTGACATCAAGGCCCCGGTCAATCCGGGGCCTTTTTTTCTTCCGTAACCTGTTGCGTCATCCCATGCGTATCGCGCCGGCTCGCCCAAGACCGACACCCGTTTCGGCCGTTCGCATTGACACCCGGCCAACCACGCTTGTCTGCGCCGCGCTGCTGCTCGCGCTCGTCTTTCTCGCGTTCCGGATTGCCGGCGTGCTGGCGGCGTAGATTTGACATTCGCTGCGGTGTAGACGCGCATTCGCGATCGAATGTAAGGCCCCCGCGCCGCTAAAATCCCCATATCCGCTAGCGGTCCTTATTCCAACATTTGCAAAAGTTTCCGCCTCGCCTGGATACAAATGCTGGAATCAAACCACTAGAATCGCGCCGCCGGCCGCGATTCACAAAAAATTATCGCCGGCCTGCTTGCATGAGGCGTCCGCCGTCGTACCCAGCACTTCCCTTGGCGGTCCGGCAGGGTTCTCGCCATGAGCGTTACCAGCATCGATAGTGCGCGCGGCCTCATAGACGGCCGCGCCCGGATTCTCACCCGCGTGCCGGCCTGGTTCTGGGCCGCCGTCGTCGTTGGCGTGCTGGTCGTGCTCCAGGGCAACAACCTACTCATCGACACCGATACGTTCTGGCAGATCAAGGTCGGCGAGTGGATCCTCACGCAGCACGCGCTGCCCCTTGTCGACATCTATTCCTGGACTAAGGCCGGTGCGCCCTGGATGTCGTCGTCATGGCTGTCGCAGGTGCTGTTCGCAGCTGCTTACCAGTTGGCCGGGTGGCCTGGCGTGGTCGCGGTGACCGCGCTCGCCATCGCGGCCGCGTTCGCGCTGCTGGTGCGGCCGCTGAGTTCGCGTATCTCCATCGCCGCCGCCGGTGTGGTGGCGTTGGTCGCATTTGCCCTAGTGCAGCATCATCTGCTGGCGCGGCCGCATGTGCTGGCGATGCCGGTCATGGTCGCCTGGGTCGCCGGCCTCGTTGCGGCGGCCGATCGCCGCGCGGCGCCGTCGCCGTGGCTGCTGCCGCTGCTCGCGCTATGGGCCAACCTTCATGGCAGCTTCCTGCTCGGGCTCGTACTGGTCGGCCCGATCGGTTTGGATGCGCTGTGGAATGCGCAGGCGCCGCCACGCAATATCCTTGCATTTAAATGGGCTCTGTTTGGCATAGGCGCACTGATCGCCTGCTGTGCAACGCCCTATGGCTGGGACACGCTGTTCGCGGCACGGAAGATTCTCGATCTCGGCGGCGTGCTGGCGGTGATCTCCGAATGGGCGCCGGTCAGCTTCGCACAAGTTGGTGCGTTCGAAGTCTGCCTGCTGCTGGCGATCGCGGCGGTGCTTTATCTTGGCGTGACGCTGCCGCCGACGCGGATCCTCCTCGCCCTCGGGCTGCTGCACATGGCGCTGAGCCATGATCGCCACATCGAGGTGTTCGCGCTGCTGCTGCCGCTGGTGTTGCTGACGCCGCTTGCCGACAGGTTCGGCTGGCCACGCGACGCTGCTCCTGCATCCGGGAGCACGGCGACTATCACGGCGGTTGTCGCGGCGGTGTTACTGATTGTCGGCGCCACTGCGCTGCGCCCGATCCGACTTGCGGCCGATGAGCACTATCAGCCGGCGATCGCGGCACTGCGCGCGCAGAACGTGACGCGGGTCTTCAACGACGACCTGCTCGGCGGCTACATGATCTGGAAGGGCATGGCGCCGTTCATTGATGGGCGCTCCGAACTCTACGGCGAACAGTTCGGGCTCAATTATTTCAACGCTGTGTCGCTGCAGGATCCGAACGTGCTGTTCCGCATCCTCGATGAGAACAAGATCGAGGCCACGGTTCTGCTTCCGTCGACCCCGGCTGCCCGGCTGCTCGATCATCTCGACGGCTGGCAGAAGGTTTTCGCCAACGACTGGACCGTCGTGCACGTGCGCACTGTGAACACTTTGAATGTGCTGCCATTCCCGCCGGTCGAACCCCATGGTGAGGAGCCGTGAATCGGCCCCCCGAACCATGAGACCCGCTGCGGCTCGGGGTCTCGTCCTTCGAGACGCTATTAACGCAGCTAGTCCTAAGCGTCCCAAATTGAAGCTGACTAGTTCCGCCGCCGTTTCCCGATTGTTCATTTATCGGCGATAGCGTCGACGACAGTCGTGTAATCCCGGAACTCCGCGCGGGCCAATACTGTCATGATCCTCGACGCCGCTCGCCTGATGTTCTTCCCGGCCCTGATGGCGTTCGCAGCCGCGAGCGACCTCTTCACGATGACGATCTCAAATCGGGTCCCGCTGGCGCTCACAGCAGGCTTTCTCGCCCTCGCGTTCGCAAGTGGCATGGCCGCGCCCGATATACTGATGCATCTGGCGGCCGGGGCGACCGTACTCGTCGCAGCGTTCGTCTGTTTTGCCTTTGGATGGATCGGCGGCGGAGATGCCAAGGTAGCCGCGGGAGCTGCGCTCTGGTTCGGCTTTGCCCACCTGCTGAACTATCTGGTCTATGCCTCGCTGTTCGGCGGAGTGCTGACGCTGATACTGCTTCAGTTCCGGCAGTGGCCCCTGCCCTATGCGCTTGCAGGTCAACCCTGGCTGCTCAAACTGCACGCCAAGGAGAGTGGAATTCCCTACGGCATCGCACTCGCCGTTGGTGCGCTTGTGATCTATCCGGAAACGGAATGGATCAGGGCCGTCGACCTGTCGCACCTCATGATCGGTTGATCGCGCTTGCGGCGCAGGAACTTCAAATAGGCTGCACTCACCAGGGTAAACTCTCGTTAACGCGATTTAGATACGCCTCATTAACCATGCTTTGACGAATAGCTGGTCAACTCCCATCACGGCGGCGGAAGCGTCGCCGCGTAATGTGGAAAGTGAAGCGTAATGAATAGGGCACGCATTGTCGTTCTGACCATCGCCCTTGGCGCTGGCGGTGTCGCTGCCTATCTCGCAAGTGGATCGGATAGCAAGCCACCGCCTCCGACCGAGCCGGTCGTGCAGTTGCAGACTGTCGATGTTCTCGTGGCCAAATCCGATATTGGCCTCGGCCAGACCGTCACGCCTAACGACATGCAGTGGCAGACCTGGCCGGCAACAGCGGCCAGCAATTCCTTCATCCGCCGCGGCGAGCGCCCCGACGCCACCAAGGAGATTACCGGTTCGATCGCGCGTTCACCCTTCATCGCGGGCGAACCGATCCGTGAGCCGAAACTGATCAAGGCCAATGGATCCGGATTCATGGCCGCGATCCTGCCGCAGGGAATGCGCGCGATATCGACCGAAATTTCGCCGGAGACCGGCGCCGGCGGCTTCATCCTGCCCAACGACCGGGTGGATGTCATCCTGACCAAGCGCGAAAAGAACCCGGATCGCAGCGCTTCCGGCGATCTCGTGGTTCCCATGATTCTTCTTTCGAACATTCGCGTTCTCGCCATCGATCAAGCTCCCAAAGAGAAGGACGGTCAGAATTCCGTCGTCGGCAAGACCGTTACGCTCGAGCTGAAGCCTGAACAGGCGGCAATTCTGGCCGGCGCGCGCCAGTCCGGCACGCTGTCGCTGGCCTTGCGCAGCATCGCCGACGTCAACCAGGTGGAAGTCGCCATCGAGGACCGGTCCCGCCTGATCGGCAACATCAATGTGGTTCGCTACGGAGTAACCAGCCCCACGGCGATTCAAAAGTGACCAAAGGACCCTACGATATGAAGTGCAGGGAAAATCAATTTCCAATGCGGGCCCTCTGGGTCCGCACCCTGTCGTTTTCGGCCGCGGCGGCGATGGTGCTCAATCCCGCTTTGATTCCGGCGGTGGCTGCCGACTACCGCCCGATTCCGCCAGTCTCCGCCGACGGGCAGATGAACGCGCGGTTTCTCTCTCTCGGCATCGGCAAATCAATCGTGATCGACCTGCCGCGCGACATCAAGGACGTGCTGGTTGCCGACCCGAAAATCGCCAATGCGGTCGTGCGTTCGGCGCAGCGCGCCTACATCATCGGTGCGGCGATCGGCCAGACCAACATCGTATTCTTCGACTCGGCGGGCCAGCAGATCGCGGCCTATGACATCGCCGTCAAGCGCGACCTCAACGGTGCGCGCGCCACGCTCAAGCAGATACTGCCGAATTCCGACATTCAGATCGAAGGCCTCGGCGACGGCGTGATCCTCACCGGCTCGGTGGCAAACCAGATCGAGGCGCAGCAGGCGGGCGATCTCGCCGCGCGGCTGGCGGGCGGTGCCGACAAGGTCGTCAATTCCATCACGGTCCGGGGCCGCGATCAGGTGATGTTGAAAGTGACGGTCGCCGAAGTCGCCCGCTCGATCATCAAGCAATTGGGCATCGATCTCTCGGGCCAGCTCAACTACGGCAGCGCGGTCGTGAACTTCAACAACTCAAATCCGTTCACGGCGACGGGCCAGCCGCTGGTCGGGACCAACGCCATTACCACTTCTTTCGGCAGCACGCCGTCGGTCTCGGCCACCCTGCGCGCGATGGAAAGCGCCGGCGTGACGCGAACGCTGGCCGAGCCGAATCTGACGGCTATTTCCGGCGAATCGGCGACCTTCATCGCCGGCGGCGAATTCCCGATTCCAACCGGCGTGACCTGTCAGACGACGACGACTGCCGGTGCCGTCGGACAGTGCGCGCCGTCGATCTCATTCAAGAAATTCGGCGTTTCGCTCAACTTCACGCCGGTGGTGCTGACCGAAGGCCGCATCAGCCTCCGCGTCATGACGGAAGTGTCGGAGGTCTCCAATGACAACTCCATCACCGTGACGGGAATCACCGTTCCTTCGGTCAAGACCCGCCGCGCGGAAACGACCCTCGAAATTCCCTCGGGCGGCTCGATGGCGATAGCGGGCCTGATCCAGGACCAGACCAAGGCGGCGATCAACGGCCTTCCCGGACTCTCGCAACTGCCGGTGCTGGGCGCGCTGTTTCGCAGCCGCGACTTCCAGGACAACAAGACCGAGCTGATGGTGATTGTGACGCCTTATGTGGTTCGCGCGGTCGCGCAGAAGGACCTGTCGCGTCCGGACGACGGTTTCGCCTCGGCGTCCGATCCGCAAACCGATCTGCTTGGCAACATCAACCGCATCTACGGCGTTCCTGGCCGCAATGAACCGGCCCAGAGCTATCGCGGCGCTTACGGCTTTATCACGGACTAAGGCGGGACAAGGACGAAGATCATGGCACTCAGCACCCCCGTCGAATACCGGCGCGCCCTCCGCATCGCGGGCGCGCTTATCGGTCTCGCCACCGTCCTTGGCGCCTGTACTCATACCGATGAGGTAGCGTCGACGGCGAGCGTCCCCGACGACTATCGTCTCAGGCACCCGATTACGATTCAGGAATCCAACCGCTCCGTCGTGATCTTTGTTGGCCAGGCGCGCGGCGGCCTGTCGGCAGAACAGCGCGCCGACGTGATGGGACTGGCCCAGATCTGGCTGCAAGAAGGCACCGGCGCGATCGTGGCCGACGTTCCAGTCGGCACTCCCAACGCGCGGGCGGCCGACGACGCGTTCCGGGAAGCCCAGGCGCTGCTTGCGGCGGCCGGCGTGCCGCCACACGGCATCACCATGCACCACTATCATCCGGATGATCCGCGTCAGTTGGCGACGCTGCGCCTGAGCTATCCGAAAATCACAGCGGTGGCCGGCCCATGCGGACTGTGGCCCGACGATCTCGGCCCCTCGATCAAGGACAAGGGCTATTTGGATAACAAGCCCTACTACAACTTCGGCTGCGCCTATCAGCGCAACATGGCCGCGATGATCGATAACCCTGCGGACCTCGTGCAGCCGCGTGCTGAGACCCCGGCCTACACGACGCGGCGCACCGAAGGCTTCGAGAAATACCGCAAGGGCACGACCACCACGACCAGCTACCCCGAAGCCGAAAAAGCCAAACTCAGCGACACAGGCAAATGATCAGTTACGCGCGTCAAAATCCGGAAGCACAGTCGGAGGCTACCCCACCGCCGGCAGAAGATCACATTGCGCCCGCGCCTCGGGTGTCGGTGCAGGCCTTCTGCGAAACGGTCGAGACGGCCGCGGCGGTGCAGTCGGCGGGCGAAGATCGCCGGCTCGCCAAGGCGCATCTGAAGATCCAGATGGGCGGCATGGCCGCCGCGATCGAAGCCTATCGTACCGCGCCGACGCCGAATGTGATCATTCTGGAGACCGAGGGCCGCGACGACATTCTGACGGGCCTCGACCAGCTCGCCACCGTATGCGATGCGGGCACGCGGGTGATCGTGATCGGCCGCATCAACGATGTCACGCTGTACCGCGAACTGGTGCGAAGGGGGGTCAGCGACTATGTGATCGCCCCGATCAATACGCTGGACGTGGTGCGCTCGATCTGCGGACTGTTCACCTCTCCGGAAGCAAAGGCGGTGGGCCGCATCATCGCCGTCGTCGGCGCCAAGGGCGGCGTCGGCGCATCGACGGTCGCCCACAACGTTGCCTGGGCGATCGCCCGTGACCTGACGCTGGATTCTGTGGTGGCCGATCTCGACCTCGCCTTCGGCACGGCTGGCCTCGATTACAACCAGGATCCGCCGCAGGGCATTGCGGACGCGGTCTTCTCGCCCGACCGGGTCGATACCGCCTTCCTGGACCGCCTGCTGTCGAAATGCACCGATCACCTCAGCTTGCTGGCGGCGCCTGCAACGCTCGATCGCGTCTACGATTTCGGCGCTGACGCCTTCGATGCGATTTTCGACACGCTTCGCACCACGATGCCGTGCATCGTCCTCGATGTTCCGCATCAATGGTCGGGCTGGACCAAACGCGCGCTGGTGGCTGCCGACGACATCCTGATCGTCGCCGCGCCCGACCTCGCCAACCTGCGCAACACCAAGAATATTTTCGATCTCCTGAAGGCTGCGCGGCCCAACGATCGGGCGCCGCTTTATTGCCTCAACCAGGTCGGCGTTCCCAAACGGCCGGAGATCAATGCGGGTGAATTCGCCAAGGCGATCGAAAGCGAGCCGGTCGTGTCGATCCCGTTCGATCCCCAGATGTTCGGCGCGGCTGCCAATAACGGCCAGATGATCGCGGAGATCTCCGAAAATCATCGCAGTACCGAAATGTTTCGGCAAATCGCGCAGCGGCTCACCGGCCGCGGCGAGACCAAAAAGCCGCGGAATTCGTTCCTGGCTCCTCTGATCGATAAATTGCGGTCAAAGTAATCTGACCCGTCTGGAGTATCGTCGTGTTTGGTAAGCGTAGCGGAACAGATGGTGATGCGCGGAGCATGCGGCCCGCCGCTCCTTCACTGGAGCCCTCGCCCGGTGCAGCGGCTGCCCCGCGCGCGCCGTCGCCTCCGGCCATCCCTTCGCCGCCTTTGGCGCCCGCCAAGCCGTCGGCTCCGCCGCCGGCGGAAGCCCGTAAATCCGACAGCTATTATCAGATCAAGGCGACGATCTTCGGCGCGCTGATCGAGGCGATCGACCTCGCACAGCTTGCCAAGCTCGACGGCGAATCGGCCCGCGAGGAAATCCGCGATATCGTCAACGAGATTATCGCGATCAAGAACATCGTGATGTCGATCGCCGAGCAGGAAGAGCTGCTCGACGACATCTGCAACGACGTTCTCGGCTATGGCCCGCTCGAGCCGTTGCTGGCCCGCGACGATATTGCCGACATCATGGTCAACGGCGCCGGCACGGTCTACATCGAAGTCGCCGGCAAGATCCAGCGCACCGGCATTCGCTTCCGCGACAACCAGCAGCTGCTCAACATCTGCCAGCGCATCGTCAGCCAGGTCGGCCGGCGCGTCGACGAATCCTCGCCGATCTGCGACGCGCGCCTGGCCGACGGCTCGCGCGTCAACGCCATCGTCCCGCCGCTGTCTCTCGACGGCCCTGCGCTGACGATCCGCAAATTCAAAAAGGACAAGCTGACGCTCGATCAGCTGGTCAAGTTCGGCGCGATTTCGAAGGAAGGCGCTGAAATCCTGCAAATCATCGGCCGGGTCCGCTGTAACGTCCTGATTTCCGGCGGCACAGGTTCGGGCAAGACGACGCTTCTCAACTGTCTGACCAACTATATCGACGACGAAGAACGTATCATCACCTGCGAAGACGCAGCCGAACTTCAGTTGCAGCAGCCGCACGTGGTGCGGCTGGAAACCCGCCCGCCGAATATCGAGGGCGAGGGCCAGATCACCATGCGCGAACTGGTCCGCAACTGCCTGCGTATGCGGCCTGAACGCATCATCGTCGGCGAAGTCCGCGGACCGGAGGCATTCGACCTCCTGCAAGCCATGAACACCGGTCACGACGGGTCGATGGGCACGCTGCACGCCAACAATCCCCGCGAAGCGCTGTCGCGCTGCGAATCCATGATCACCATGGGCGGCTTTACGCTGCCCTCACGAACCATCCGCGAGATGATCTGCGCCTCGATCGACGTGATCATCCAGGCTGCCCGTTTGCGCGACGGTTCGCGGCGCATCACACACATCACCGAGGTGATGGGCATGGAAGGCGAAACCATCATCACCCAGGATCTCTTCCTGTACGACATGATCGGCGAGGACGCGAACGGCAAGATCATCGGCCAGCATCGCTCGACCGGCATCGGCCGGCCGCGCTTCTGGGACCGGGCACGATATTTCGGCGAAGAGAAGCGGCTTGCCGCCGCCATCGACGCCGCCGAAGTCGCCCCGGCGAATTGAGTGAGGAGAGCGCCATGAAAATGCAAGCACTCGCTTTGGCCTTTCTCGCCACCGCCGGTATCGGCGGCATCGCCTGGGTTTTCCTGTATCCGCTGCTTTCCGGAGAGAGGAAGGCCCAAAACCGGCGCGCTTCCGTCGCCAAGGCGGAGCCTGTAGCAGCGCGCCAGACACAAAAGGAGCAACGCTCCCGCCGCGAACAAGTCGAAGGAACGCTCAAGGAAGTCGAAGCACGACGCGCCAAAGACTCCAAGGTATCGCTGAGCACCCGCCTGACCCAGGCGGGGGTCGATTGGGAACCGCGGAAGTTCATGATCGTTTCCGGCATTCTCGCGGTCGCCGCCTTCGCGGCCGCGATGCTCGCAGGCGGCGGGCCGCTCGGCGCCATCGGTATGGCTTTCGCCGCCGGCTTCGGCCTGCCTCGCTGGATGCTGAGCTTTCTGAAGAAGCGGCGGGAGAAGGCCTTCTTGCGCGCGCTCCCCGATGCCGTCGACGTCATCGTCCGCGGCATCAAGGCCGGCCTGCCGCTGTTTGAATCGCTGAAGGTGGTCGCGGCCGATTCGCCGGAACCGCTGCGGTCCGAATTCCTGGCCATCATCGAAACCCAGGCCATCGGCATGCCGCTTGGCGAAGCCTGCGGACGCCTGTTCGAGCGGATGCCGGTGCCGGAGGCGAACTTCTTCGGCATCGTCATTGCGATCCAGCAGAAATCCGGCGGCAATCTCTCCGAAGCGCTCGGCAATCTCTCCAAGGTGCTGCGCGACCGCAAGAAAATGGCCGAGAAGATTCAGGCGATGTCGATGGAAGCCAAGGCATCGGCAGGCATCATCGGCTCGTTGCCGCCGATCGTCATGCTGCTCGTCTACCTGACGACGCCCGACTATATCTCGCTGTTGTGGACGCATCCGACGGGCCAGTTGATGCTCGTGGGCTGCGTGACCTGGATGTCGATCGGCATCCTCGTCATGAAAAAAATGATCAACTTCGACTTCTGACGGTGCCGCATGATTAGCTTTCTGGTCGACAAGCTCCACGACGCCCATTTCATGACCATGTTGCTTGCCGCCGTCGCGGTAAGCGCCACTGCTTACACGTTGATCATGCCGCTGTTCGCCGGCGAAGGGCTGGCCAAACGCATGAAGGCGGTCGCCAGCGAGCGCGAGCGGATCCGGGCGCGCGAACGCGACCGTCTCAACAAGACCGAAAAGGTGTCGCTGCGCCAGACGCCGAAGCAGATCGTCTCCAAGGTGGTGGAAGATTTCAACCTCGGAAAGTGGCTGGCGCAGGAAGCTGCGCGCGACAAGCTCACCATGGCGGGCTATCGCGGCCAGGCGCCCTATATCACGTTCCTGTTTTTCCGTCTGGTGACGCCGATCGTGCTTTTCATTGCGTCGGTGCTTTATGTTTTCGTGATCTCGCATCTCGAAAAATCGTTTCCGGTCAAGGTCGGCATCTGCGTCGGCGCCGCCTATCTCGGCCTGCAGGCGCCGATGCTGTTCCTGAAAAATGCGATTTCAAAGCGTCAGCTGTCGATCCGGCGCGCCTTCCCGGACTCGCTCGACCTGCTCCTGATCTGCATCGAGTCCGGCATGTCGATCGAAGCCGCGTTCCGGAAAGTCAGCGTCGAGATTGCAACCCAGTCGGTGGCGCTGTCGGAGGAGTTTACGCTGACCACCGCCGAGCTGTCCTATTTGCAGGACCGCAAGGTTGCCTATGAAAACCTCGCCAGGCGTACCGGCGTCGACGGCGTCAAGTCGGTCTGTCTCGCGCTGCAGCAGTCGGAACGCTACGGAACGCCGCTGGGCCAGAGCCTGCGCGTCATGGCGCAGGAAAACCGCGACATGCGCATGAACGAGGCCGAGAAGAAGGCTGCCGCGCTGCCGCCGAAGCTGACGGTGCCGATGATCCTGTTCTTCCTGCCGGTGCTGTTCGTGGTCATTCTTGGACCGACGGGCATCAAGATCGCGGCCATGCAGTAGGGCGCTGACGGTACGGGTCGCACCGTACCGTCCCTCGCAATCACAGTTCTCGCTAAAACGTCATTCCGGGATGGTCCCAACGGGTCCGCGCAAAGCGCGGCCCGATGACAGGCTCCGGACCAGACCTCAGATGCGCAATCGCGCGTCGGGGAATCTCGAGATTCTCCGATGTGCAAGCGCACATCGTAGCTCGAGCTTCGCTCGCCCCGGAGTGACAACTCTTAAGAGTTGTCATTCCGGGCGGTTGAGCGAAGCAACGGGCATTTTTCCCGCACTGCCGACGCGCGGATCTTCTTTCCGGTTCAGCATCTGCTTGAGATAGGCGACATTGGCTGCCGCCTCGTCAGGGGGAAGATCGGCTCGGACGATCTGCTCCGCCTCGGCGAAGCGGCCTTGCAAGCCGACCACCAGCGCCAAATTCTGCCGCACCCGCGCATCGGCCCGGGCGCTGGCATAGGCCCTGCGAAGCACTTCCTCTGCCTTCGGCAGATCCTTCGACAGGACGTAGGAAAGGCCGAGATTCGAAAGCACCGTGGGCTCGTCGGGAGCAATCTTCAGCGCGCTCGCATAATAGCGGCGGGCCTCGTCGTGACGGCCGAGCTGGTCGAGCGCGGTCCCCTGCACCGAGAGAATCCGCCAATCGGGATTATCGGGCGAGTGTGCGCGGCCGAGTACGTCAAGGGCCTGCTGGAAATTGCCGTTGTCCACCAGCGCCCGTCCGTAGGCGGCAAGCAACTCCTTGTTGCCGGGATGGGCAATGGTGGCCTGCTCCAGCATGGCGGCTGCCTGGCTACGCTGCCCGGCGGCCCGCAACGCCTGGCCATAGGCAAGGGCGGCTTCGGCATTCTTGGGATCGGCGCGGTAGCGTTCGCCGGTGACTTCCACCGCCTGACGCGCATCGGGCTCGGCGCTGGCCGAGGTCTTGGGCGATATGGATCCCGTGATATCGGACATGGTCTGGCAGCCGCCAAGCCCGGCGGCGAAAATCGTCGTCACGGCCACGGATGCAAGAAACCGGGCACGACTGGTGCGCACTTTTCGACGTTCGTGCTCCATCGCAGCAGCCACCTTTCACGAACGTCGAAAAGTTGAGCGCACCAGCAAAACGACCGTTTCCATGCCGCCTTTCCATTTGAAATTCCCGAATAGAATTTGCCGCTTGCAGTGCGGGAATTTCAAATGGGCGGCATGGTATCGCTGACACATGGCACGTGACTCACGGGTAGACGGCAGATTGCGCCGGATTTCAGCCAGAAATAGTCCGTTAACCCTAATGCGTGGTTAACGCTGCCCGCGGGTCGAACCCGTTGGGTCCCGTGATTTCCAATGCGAAACGCCTTGCGGCCCGGCAAGCCTCAGGCCGTGCCGGCTACTTGTGATGCTTGCGCAGGTTAAGCGTGAAGCGAGTCGGCGTCGGTCTCCGCCAACAGGGTCTTCAGCATCATGAGGCAGCGCGCGAACTCCGGAAAGTGAGTACTGGTTTGGTGTCATATGCCATTGTAGAATCTGGAGGGTAAGCGACGTCGAAGACCGAGAGAAGCATGCACGCAGCATTTGAGACCGCATTAGCGACGCCAGCCATTCCCATTACGTTTGCAACGAAGGCAACATGGGATGCGATCTCCGCCGATCTTCCCGCGCCAGCAAGGCAATTCGCTCTCGCCAGCGGCTTTGCGGCAAAGCCGGGAGCCTGTCTGACGTTGCCTGCGGCCAGCGGCGAGATCGCGCAGGTGGTCTTCGGGCTGGACAACGAGACCGCCAAATTCCGCGATCCGTTCAGGCCCGGCCAATTGCCGGGACTGCTGCCGCCGGGCGTCTATCGTTTCGCCAATGTCGCCTCCGACCACGCCCATCTTGCAACGCTCGCCTTTGCGCTCGGCCATTATCGTTTTGGCCGTTACCGGAAATCGGAACCACCCGAGGTCAGGCTGGTGCCGCCGGACGGCGTCGATATCGCCAATATCTCGCGGATGGCGAATGCTGCCGCGCTCGCGCGGGATCTCATCAACACACCCTCCAATGACATGGGACCGGAAGAACTCGCGCAGGCCGCGCAACAGCTCGCGCAGCGCTTCCGCGCCGACTTCAATTGCGTGGTCGGCGATGATCTGACGCGACAGAATTTTCCCCTGATTCACGCTGTCGGCATGGCGTCGCCGCGTGCCCCGCGCCTGATCGATTTCACCTGGGGCGATCCGTCCCATCCCAAGGTGACGCTGGTCGGCAAGGGCGTCTGCTTCGATACCGGCGGGCTCGACCTGAAACCTTCCAGCAGCATGCTGATCATGAAGAAGGACATGGGCGGCGCGGCCAACGTGCTCGCTTTGGCGCAGATGGTGATGGACGCCCGCCTCAAGGTGCGGCTGCGGGTTCTGATTCCGGCGGTGGAGAATGCGGTGGCCGGAAATGCTTTCCGCCCGCTCGATATCTTCACCTCGCGCAAGGGTCTCACCGTGGAGATCGGCAATACCGACGCCGAAGGACGGCTGGTGCTGGCCGACGCGCTCACGCTCGCCGATGAAGAAAAGCCCGATCTTTTGATCGATCTCGGTACGCTGACGGGCGCGGCGCGGGTCGCGCTCGGTCCCGATTTGCCACCGTTTTACACCGAGGACGAAACGCTCGCCGAGACGCTCTCAGCTTGCGCGAAGCGGGAGCACGATCCGCTGTGGCGGCTGCCGCTGTGGCCGCCCTACGATAGCTGGCTCGATTCGAAGATCGCCCACATCAACAATGCGCCGTCGGGCGGCTTTGCCGGCTCGATCACTTGTGCGCTGTTTCTCCAGCGCTTCGTCGAAGCAGCCAGGAGTTGGCTGCACGTCGATATTTATGGCTGGACGCCGACGGCCAAGCCGGGGCGCCCCGAGGGCGGCGAATGCCAGGCCGCCCGCGCGATCTATCGCCTGTTGAGCGACCGCTATGGATGATGATCCACGCCTGACGCCGGCGAGGGGCGACCTCGCCGCGAAATATCTCGAGGGCAAGGTCGAAGCGGCGCGCTTTGTCGCCGGCGAGGAATTCGAAATCTCGGACGCGCTGGCGCCGCTTCGCCGGGGACCATCTTCCGACGCGGAGCTCTCAACGCAGGCGCTCAAGGGCGAGCGCGCGATGATCTATGACCGCAACGGTGAAGGCTGGGCCTGGGGCCAGCTCAACAGCGACGGCTATGTCGGCTGGTTGCCGGATCGGGCGCTGATCCGGCCCGCGGGCGCCCCGACCCACAAGGTCACGGCTTTGCGGACCTTTGCCTTTCCGGGCCCCTCGATCAAACTGCCGCCGGTCGAGACGCTCGTAATGGGTTCGCTACTGACGGTGCTGCGCGAGGAAGGCTCGTTCGCCATGACGCGCGAGGGCTGGCACCTGCCGCGGCAGCATCTCGACCTGATCGACCGCCATGTCGGCGATTTCGTCACTGTCGCGGAAGCGTTTGTCGGCACACCTTATCTGTGGGGCGGCAAGAGCAGCCTCGGGATCGATTGTTCGGGGCTGGTTCAGGTGTCTTTGACTGCCGCGGGCACCGGCTGTCCACGCGACAGCGACATGCAGCAAGAGGGGCTCGGCAAGGCGCTCGATCCGCGCGAGACGAAGAAGCTCAAACGCGGCGATCTGATTTTCTGGAAAGGCCATGTCGCGATCGTACGCGACGCGGAGACCGTGGTTCACGCCAACGCATATCATATGGCCACGGCTATCGAGCGCACGCAGGACGCCATCGCACGCATCGAGGCCTCCGGCAGCAAAGTCACCGCGATCAAGCGCCTCTAACTCCCTGCCCTGCAAGGGGAGGAGAGGTGAAAGAGATCAATCCAGCTTTGCTTCCATGCCGCGTTTGACGGCGGGGCGCGCCATCATGGCGTCGTACCAGCGGCCGACATGGGGGAAATCCGAGAAAGACACCTTGTGGCGCTCGTGACGCCAGGCCCAGCCGAGGATCGCAAAATCCGCAACCGAAAGCGCGCCGGCGACGAATTCGTGAGCCGCGAGACGCCGGTCGAGCACGCCATAGAGGCGGATCGTCTCGGTCATGTAGCGCTTCAGGCCGTAGGCGCGGTCCTGTTCGTTCTCCAGCGCGATGAAGTGGTGCACCTGTCCCGGCATCGGCCCAAAGCCGCCCATCTGCCACATCAGCCATTCATAGACCGGAATACGCTCGGCCAGTGGCGACGGTAAAAACTTGCCGGTCTTCTCGCCGAGATAAAGCAGGATCGCGCCGGATTCGAACACGCTGACGGGTTTGCCGCCGGGCCCGTCGGGATCGACGATGGCCGGAATCTTGTTGTTCGGGCTGATCGCCAGGAACGAAGGCGCCATCTGCTCGCCCTTGCTGATATTGACCGGAATGACCTTGTAGGGCAGCCCCATTTCCTCGAGCGCAACGCTGATCTTGCGCCCGTTCGGCGTGTTCCAGGTGTGCAGTTCAATGGTCATCGGGAGTCCTTAAGGGGGCTTTGATCAAGGCGTTGGCGAGGAGAGCAGCCTCTCGTAGCATCGGGCCAAGCCCCCGGGAATGCCGCCACATGCCTATCCCCCTGCGGATTTCGGATGCCCAGAACTGCGCCATCTTGGGGATCGCGGGCCACCGCGCTGTTGACGGTGAGGGTTCCGCGCCAGTGCAGCGGATTTGACATTCGCTTCAGAATCAACCCCGAGTTCTGGGAGCGAATGTCAAATCCAAAACTGCACTGGAATAGTATATTTGCCAGTGCCCTGTCGGCTCTGACATTCGTAAACGAGCCCGCCACGATTCGATACGAATGCCAGAGCCGGGGCACTGGAATTGGCGACCGTCCACGAATAGATTGCGCGTCCCGATACGGGAGATCATCTTTGTCCAAATCCGCTTCCCGCGCCCGCCTCGTCGAGATCATCCGCAAGCGCTCCTTCGGGCGTGGCGAAATCACGCTGGCCTCCGGGCGCAAAAGCAATTTCTACTTCAATCTCAAGCCGACCATGCTGGATCCGGAAGGCGCCGCATTGCTGGCCGAATTGACCTTTGAGGCGCTCAAGGACGACGGCCTGGATTATATCGGCGGGCTGGAGATGGGCGCGGTCCCGCTGGCCGGCGCGGTTGCGCAACTCTCCTGGCTCAAGGGCCATCCGATCGCGGCCTTCTTTGTGCGCAAGAAACCCAAAGAGCATGGCGCAAAGCTGGCGGTCGAGGGCCTCGCCAAGGACGAGAGCCTGCACGGCAAGCGGGTGGTGATCATTGAGGACGTCACGACGACCGGCGAGTCGGCGCTAAAAGCGGTTGACGCGGTGCGCGATGCCGGCGGCGAAGTCGTTCTGGTGCTGACCATGGTCGACCGCGAGGAAGGCGCCGCCGAAAACTTCGCGCAGGCTGGCCTCGCCTTCCGCTGGCTGTTCCGCGCGAGCGAGTACCTCAAGGAGTGAGCTGCAAGGCGCAAAGGGCACTTTCTTTTGTGTCCCCGTGGCCTCGCTCATAGCTCGTTTACCATCCCGCACTAATGTGAACGGCGCCGGGCGGTGATCTGCCGGGGCGTAATGTTAGTGCCGGGTGGAGTAAGCGTTGCGTATGGAGTCGACCGATCAGCGCCGGCGACGCCGCAGGGTGTTCGTTACCGCCGTTGTCCTCGCTGGCGCTCTTCTTGCGTGCGACTTTGGCCTCGCGCCGCGTGAAGCGTCCGCCGAAGGCCTGTTCGACCTGTTTTTCGGCGGGTTCCAGAAACAACAACAGCAGCACCAGGCGCCGCAACAAGCGAACTTTTTCGCCGATCCTTCCCAGCAGAACCAGCCGTCCGTCCCGCCGTCACGGCCCGTGGCCTCCAGCGGCGGTCCCGCTTTTTGCGTGCGAAGCTGCGACGGCAAGTATTTTCCATTGACGCGCGGCAACGCCTCGCCGGTTCAGATGTGCCAAGCCTTTTGTCCGGCAAGCCCGACCAAGGTCTTCTACGGCAGCAACATCGACAACGCCACGACGATCTCCGGCGAGCGCTATGCCGATAGCGAAAACGCTTTTGCCTACCGGAAGGCGCTTCGCGCCGATTGCACCTGCAATGGCCGCGATGCGGCCGGTCTCGCACCGGTCGATCTGACGCTGGATGCCTCGCTGCGCGCCGGCGACGTGATCGCCACCACCGACGGGCTCGTGGCCTATTCCGGCATCAAGGTCGGCAACAACCAGAGCCCTGAATTCATCCCGGTCGCCTCCTATCCGGGCCTGACGGCCGATGTCCGCGCCCGTCTCGGCGAGATGAAGGTGGCGCCCGTTGCAGCGGATGCGATCGGCAGCGAAGCTCCGAATAGCGACGTGGCAGCGCCCCTCGCACCGGCGCTGAAGCCAGCTCCCGCGCGCGACAAGCACGCGGCATTGAACTGACGGCCAGTTCAGCCTCGAGGCCCGATGAGACCTTACCGCCCGACGATGACGCCGATCACGTTCGGCGCCGCGCGGTATTTTTCCTCGATCTGGACTCGGGCCGCCGCGCGATTTTCCGGCGTGAGCAGGCCGCGTTTCTCGGCCAGGATCATCCAGCAATAGCCCCACCAGTCGGTCAGCATGCCGTCATCGTCGACAAGGTCGTAGCCCTGTTCGGCCGCAAAAAGGCGCGCATGCGCCTCATCGAGAGAATCCAGGAAAACGTGGTCGGCATCGGAGAACAAGTCGTCGCCGATGTCGTCGGTGGTGTAGCCCCATACCGAGTGGCAAACCGCGTTGAACTCCCGGTCGATCGCGTCGTCATCGACGAGCTGGCGGCGGGAGGTTTTATGCAGATGCGACAGCGACCTGGCGAAGTCGGCGATGCGGGTGAGCGCGAATTGATCGAAGGCGATGGTGGACATGTAGTCCTCGGAAAGCTCGATAGACCATAGATATAGTGTCGGCGGTATTTCGAATCACTATGATATATCAAAGACTTGCTAAAGTGTTCTTAATTTGTTCCAATGTAGAAACATCCAACCCGCGCAACTACGGACGTGACTGGCGCGCAGGCCCCGCAGGCTGATCGGGACGATCGGTCCGCACGCTTCGAATTCGCATCGGCCCGGTCCTTGCATGAA
>Ga0116129_1000561_pt1 | contig 23661 bp, 16 predicted proteins | sample June2015DPH_17_2_FD_89732 | JGI IMG/M metagenome (GOLD analysis project Ga0116129, IMG submission 89732) | Peatland microbial communities from SPRUCE experiment site at the Marcell Experimental Forest, Minnesota, USA - June2015DPH_17_10 | ecosystem: Environmental > Terrestrial > Soil > Wetlands...
AAAGTAATTTTACTTTTTTATTGTTTACCTCGGGGGGGACAATGGTAGTAATTCGATTAATCAAGGCAATTTCTAGAAAGTAATTTAAAAAACAAAAACAATTTAAGCAATCAATATAATTATCTTTATAATTAATAAAATTTACTATTATCGAAGTAGCCTTTACCTGGGTGAGAGATCATTACAATGGACAAATACACTTACCTAAAAAAAGGTTAGGGAAAAATTCAATTTTATATTTTGATATTAATATAAATTATATCTATAATGCAAAAACTCAAACTTATTTTTTTAAACCTTATTTAAATAATTTTAATATTTTTATCTAAAAAAATGGCTCCAATAACAAAATTACTAAAATAATGTGTTTTTTCATTACCCTTTTGCTATCATTACCATCATTATTTCAATTAAAATTGAAATGACCCCTCCCCGAAGGGGGGGGTTGCTAGCGGTGGCAACCCCCCCTTCGGGGAGGGAGTGGAAGCCTCTACCTTTGCCTCCCCGAAGGGGGGTGGATTAAGTATTTTTAAAATTATAATTCTAGGTAAAATTAAAATTATTTTAAAAGAAGAAATAAAATTTTGTTCCTTTTGCCCTTGATTAGTCAACCCCCCCCCGAAGGGGGGGAGGGAGTGGAAGCAAGGGAAATAAAGAATATTCTTATATTTCTATATTTTTGCTATATTCTATTGCTTCCATTGTCATTTATTATTTTAATTGAAATAATCCCCCCTTTCGGGGAGGGGGTAACAATGGTTTTAGCAATCAGTACCTTCTATCATTACCCCCCCTTCGGGGGGGTTGCTTTTGCAATTTGAAAAGGGGCAGAGGCAACGGTAGAAGGGTCCCTTATTCTGTATTGAGAGGTTATCACTACTTTACATTGGCTGAGTAATAGCTATAAATCAAATAACTAAAAAAAACAAAAAAAATATAAAAATATAAAAGCGTGTATAGTTAAATGGTATAACCTCTATCTTCCAAATAGATATTATCAGTTCGATTCTGATTACTCGTAAAATTTTTAATTTCTCTTAATTTAAAAATAACATTGCTTATTTATTACTACCAAAAGGTTATAATGATTCCCAATAAAGGGATTCAATAGCTTTATTTTACAATCTAAATTCTTCTAAATTAGATGAATCAATATGTTTTTTATATTTTTGTTTTTACCAAATACCCTTAAGAAAAAGAAAATAGGTTTAAATTGTAAAAATTATGGTAATGATAGCGATATAAAGCCTTTATATATAAACAAATATAAAAGTATATATAATATTACTAGCAATAAAAAAAAGTTTAGTTTTATAATTATATAAATTTAAATTAAGTAACATTTATTATCTCATTTTATAATATAGTTCAGATATAACTATATAACTTTAATAAAAATTTTATAAATAAAAATAGTTAGGTATTACTGTATATTAAAAAGTTATTGTTTAATTTTTACTTTTTTAGTTTACAATATTTTACTTTGCCTTTTATATAATGTATTTTTTTTAAGTGGCACTCCTTTTTAATTTTATATTGGAGATTCTGCAATACTAGACTCAGCATACAATGATTAAAAAAACTAACCCTCTTTTCAAATTGCAAACCGTTGCTAGGCAGTGGAAGCAACCCCCTTCGGGGGGGGGGGTCATTTCAATTTTAATTGAACTAATGATGGTAATGATAGATAAGTAGTTTTGGTTTTAAGGCCTACAAAAATAGATAAAAAAAAAAATACAAAAAGTAAAAGATTTTATTAGATTTTTATCTTTTCAAATTGCAAAAGCAATAGAAATAAAAATTTATTAAATTTAAATAAAAATATTAGTTAACCAGTGCCTTCGGCCATTGTCCTTATTGCTAAAGGGTAGTGATGTTTTACAAGGGGGTCTAAGAATAAACAAATCTAATGTTATTAAGCAATACTTAATCATTACCACTCTTGCCCTTCCCTTGCTTCCACCCCCTTCGGGGGGGGTTGACTAATCAAGGGCTTGTTCCATTTGTATCACTAGGCTTGTGACAATGGCATATTTTATATTAAAAATATTGTTAAAGTAGAGATATTTTCTTTCAAAACTTCAGAAAAACCACAAAATAACATGAATTTAAATGCCTCAATTACTACCTTTTTATTTCTTTAATCAAATCTTTGTTTCATTTATAGTATTATTTGGGATAGTATATATATTTTCTAAATATATTTTACCTTTAAATACATTTCAACAAGTAATTAGACAATATATAACTAAACTAGGAAAATAATAAAATTAAACTTATTTTTTTAAGTATTAACCCTTTTTCTTAAGGGTACCTATTATATCTTTTTCTATTCTTTAATTTAAAAATCATACAGTCAACAAAATAAATTATGTCAAAAAAATATGTTTTATATAAATTCACCACTTAGTCAATTCGAGGTAACAAATTTAATTGGAATAAATGCTCCAATTTTTGGTCATTTTAATGTTGTCTTAACAAATTTAGTTTTATATGTTTTATTTATATTTTTAATTGTAATAGGATTACACTATTTTGGAAATAATGAATCTAAATTAATTCCTAATAAATGGTCTATTTCTTTAGAATCATCATTTGCAAGCTTAAGTAGTATGGTTAGAGAACAAATAGGGTCTCAAAATGAAAAATATTTTCCTTTTATTTATTCTTTATTTTTCTTCATTTTAATAGGTAATTTAGTTTCTAATATTCCTTATTCATTTGCTGTTACAGCTAGTGGGATTGTTTCATTAGGTTTAAGTTTTACTATTTTTATAGGTGTGACTATATTATCTTTATCAATACATGGTATTAAGTTCTTTTCTTTCTTTATTCCTGCTGGAACTCCTTTAGCATTAGTTCCTTTATTAGTTTTAATTGAATTAATTTCTTATTTAGCTAGAGCTGTTTCATTAGGAGTTAGACTTTTTGCTAATATAGTTGCTGGACATACATTATTAAAAATATTATCTACTTACTTATTTAAATTATTCACAGGTAGCCTATTAGTAGCTATAATCACTTTAATTCCTTTCGCTATATTTTTAGCTTTAATTGGATTAGAAATAGCAGTTTCTTTAATACAAGCCTTTGTATTTACATTATTGGTTTGTTCTTACTTAAAAGATGCCATCGAATTACATTAATTTCTAAATAAGACTAAAAAAAGTAAAATTAATAAAGTTTAGCCCCTTTTTATTTATCTAGGGCCCTAAATATTTTCAATATTTTTTTACCATCCAAAAATTTTTTCAATCAATTTTGGGCAGAGGCTTTTGCTATCATTACCCCCTCCCCGAAGGGGGGACAATGGATAAGGGTTAATATCTATAATTTTACTATTTATAATTAATCAGTTTAATTAAAAAAAATAATTTAAAAGTATATATAAATATTCTTAATTTATTGCTTTATATTTAATTATATAAACTACATTACTTTAACTAGATTTATATTTATTATTTGCCTCTCTACCCCCCCTTCGGGGAGGGGGTGCCATTGTCTTTATTGCCTCTGCCCCTTTTCAAATTGGGTATTGAATATTATAAAAAAAAATAATTTCTATTCAAGGGATTAAATAAAAAAAATAACTAAAAATAATAACAAATAATAAATATAGACTAGGAAGAGATATACCGCATAAAGAAAGTAAAAAACTAAATCAATCTATATAATATAATAAAAAAAAAAATAAATTAGGGCCCTTAGCTTAATTTGGTAGAGTATCTAGTTGTCGATTAGAGTTGTTCCAGTTCGAATCTGGAAGGGCTCGTTTATTTTTATTATGTTTACTTGATTATTAATTTACTTGAACCCTTGTCCAGTGTAGGGATGGCCCGATATAATCTTGCTTATATATTTTACTTTAATTTGCTACTTTTCAAATTGCAACCGTCATTACCATCTTTTTCTATAGAAAAAGCAAAAGGACCCGAAGGGGAGTGGAAGCAATAGTATCTCTTGTTCCTAGTAATAATTATAATTTGTTATTTTATAATTGCTCCTTCCCCCGAAGGGGGGGTCCTTATAAGCTTAATAACTTAAGTTAAATCGATATATTTTGACTTCTTATCCAGTGCCCCTAAAAGGATTTAAAAACAAAAAAGGGTAAATTATAAATTAAAGCCTTTAATTTAATGGTAGAATGGTTTCTTGATGAGGAATTTGTAGAAGTTCAAATCTTCTAGGGCTTATTTTCATCTACCCTTTAAATTTAAAGGTTCTTTGCTAATCGTCTATTCTCTTGCCCCTAGTTCTATATCTCTTTTTTCTTAGCTAAATGCCATTGTCCTTATTACTAAAAGTTCTTTTTAAAAGTTATTTTTAAAAGTTATTACTAAAAAGGTATTATTACCATTTTTTTCTATAGAAAAAGCAAAAGGACAATCGAGAGTGTGCCAGTAGGGTTAAACAATTTCTTTTGAAAAGCTGATTAATTTAACTTCAGTATATTTAAATTAGGTAGTGATTAAAAATCCCATGTAGAAATAAACATAAAAAAGGTGTAAAACTTATAAAACTATTATAAACGGTTTAAGAAAAACAAACAAAAAAAACAAAAAACAATTTAAGCAATCAATATAATTATTTTTATAATTAATAAAATTATAATTATCCCCCCCGAAGGGGGGGGGTTTACTATTATCCCTTTACCTAGTTAATACTAGTGCCCTTCAGTAGTATTAGTAGCCTCCCCCCCCGAAGGGGGGGGGTGATATCTTATTCTAGACAAAGGGACAAATGCACTTAGCTAAAAGGTTGGGGATAAAATTCAATTTTATATTTTGATATTAATATTATAAAAAAAAATGAATAAAACGATAAATAAATTTCAACATTTTCCTTTTCATTTGGTAGATCCTTCGCCTTGGCCTATTTTACTTAGTTTTTCTTTATTAAATTTAACTGTAGGAGCAGTAGTGTATATGCATGGTTATTCTTATGGAGGTTATATTCTAACATTAGGATTTATTTTAACAACTTACGGTATGATTTTATGGTTTAGAGATGTTGTTATAGAAGCATCCTATTTAGGTCACCATACTAAAGAAGTTAAAAATGGTATAATGTTAGGAGTTTTACTTTTTATTGTTAGTGAAGTTTTCGCTTTTTTTTCAGTATTTTGGGCTTTCTTTCATTCTAGTTTATCACCTGCAATTGAAATAGGAGGTTCTTGGCCTCCTTTAGGGATAACTCCTTTAGATCCTTTTGCTATACCTTTACTTAATACTTTTTTATTATTATCTAGTGGTGCTTTTATTACTTATGGACACCACGCTTTAATAGCAGGAAATAGAAAAGCAGCTGTAGATGGTGTAATTTTTACTATAATATTAGCAGTAATCTTTACAGCTTTACAATATTATGAGTACTCTGAAGCAGGGTTTACTATGGCTGATGGTGTATATGGTTCAGCTTTTTATGCTTCAACTGGTTTACATGGATTCCATGTTATAATAGGAACTATTTTTATTACTGTTTCTTTAATGAGAATTATTAATTATCAATTAACTACAAAACACCATAATGGTTTTGAGTCTAGTATTTTATATTGGCATTTTGTTGATGTTGTTTGGTTGTTCTTATTTGTAGCTGTTTATTATTGGGGTAATACTTAATATTTTAATACTTAATAATTTTTCTTTCTTTAATTCAAATATATTAAGATACAGTGTAAATGTCAAATTCAATACATCTTTGTCTATTAAAAAAAGTTAATAGTAAAAATTATTCTGATTTTCCTAAACCTAAATTATAAAATAACAAATTTATATCCCATTTAAGTAAAGCAGAATAGTTTAATCAAATGATTATTGGTTTAATAATAGGTTTAGGAACATTAATTAGAAAGTATGAAAAAGGAAATACATATTTAAATATGCACAAAGTCTATCTCATATAGAATATATTCACCATATTTTTAATATATTTGTTAAAGTTAATTATTGTAATATTAATAAATTAGCTGTAAAAGAAATAATAGTAAATGGAAATATATACAAGTATTTGGGTTTTACAATTAACTTTGCTTTTAACAAAGTTAGCATGTTACATAATTTATTTATCATCAAATAAAGAAAATAATTCCTATAACAACCCCTTTGTAGAAGGTAGAAAGTTTATTAACTCCTATAAGTTTAGCATATTGGATAATGGATGATGGTTTCCCGAAGGGGGTAAATACAAGATTTTTATTTTTAATAAAAATTAATGGTTTTGAAAGAACTCATGTTGAAAATTTAACTAAAGTTCTTTTTAATAAATTTAATTTAAACTTTATAATTAATTATAAAGTCAAGAATCTATATACGGAAAATTTCCACTCCTCAACCAGTGCCTAGCTTTAAAATTAATTTTACGAATACAAAATTGAAAAAGCCTTATTATCCTCGGTGCCCTCGATACCGAGAAGGGGTGGCAAGGGGAAATATCTATTATTGAACCTTATATAATTCCGTCTATGTTATATAAAGTATAACCTAACAAATAATAAACTAAAGGTCTACACAAAACAAAGTATTAAGTTATCCCTTTTTAAAACAGGATAAAAAAGTTAAAGATACCTTTGCCTACCCTTTTTTTTGCATCCTATGCTCTTCTTCAATTTGGTTGAACTTGGAAGAGGCTAAAGGGTTGTAGGTAAAAATAAATCTTATTATAACTACAAAAAATTATTAATATGAGATTAATTTTAATTAATATGATGGCTTTATTTAGTTTTTCTTTTGTTTTACATGTTTTTTCATTAGGTATTATTCGTTTAGGTGTTTTTGGAATAAATTTAAATCTATGTCTATATAATATATTAAACAGATATATTAATTATATTCCTATTTTTAGTTTTATTGTTTTTATATTATTGGAATTTTATTTAAGTTATAATGTAATATTTTTAGATAGTAAAGATGTTATTGTTACTACTAATATAGATAATGCTAGATTTGTTATGAGTGGTGATGTTTTAAAATTAATTTTTGAAAATTTAGGTGGTGCAACTGTATTTGCTGCTAGTGCTAGAATTGCTGCTGGTTTATTGGTTAAACATCCTATGGGTGTGTTTCCTAAAATAGGTATTATAGGTGGTACTGGTGCTGGTTATACAGTTTTATATAGAATGACTATGGAAAGTATGGGTTCTAATATTTCTAATAGTAGCGCTAGTATATCAGTTAGCCCTATTCAGATAAAATTAGAAACAGTTGCTAATCAAATTTTTGATGGAAATGCTGTTAATTCATTAATAAATTCTTTAGGATTAAGTAATATGTCTCAATTTAAACCAATTAATTTTACTGAATCATCTACTTTAAATAAAATATATTTACAAAGTCAAAATACACATAGTAACAGTCAAATAATATCAGCTTTGGATCAACAAAATCCTAGTTGAAGAGAATTATTTATAGGATCTCCTTTAGAAGAAACTCTAATTACTCATATAATAAATGTTTTAAATAATAATTTATTACTTCACTTTATAATATTGTATTTATTAATAATGTTATTAATAATCATTACTTGTAAATTTATAATTAAAGATAATATAGAATTTACAAAAATACAAAATAATCCATTAGGTGGTTGAGTAAAATATATAATAAATAAATTTATTTCTATTTGGAAAGTTAGCAGTAACTTCTGAATATTTTTTATATTATTTAATGTTTTAGTATTTAATTCTGCTTCTATTTATTCTATTTATAATTTATTAGTTTTATTTAAATAAATAACCCCTTTACTTGGTTTTAAATTGTATGTGTAATTTAGCTTATATAGCTTATTGGATAATGGATGATGGTATGATTGATACGATTAGTATTTGATATTAAAAAAAAGTTAACTTGAATCTTAAATCACCATCTTAGCCATTGTTAAATTTAAATGGGTCTAAATATCAGAACAATTTTTTCTTTTTTAACTTTTTTTACTGCACCTTTTCCTATCATTACCATCTTTTTCTATAGAAAAAGCAAAAGGACAATGGATAATTGGTATAATATTATAAAATAACCCTTTCTTAATTTTCTTTAAGAAAATCAATGTCTACCCCCCTTCGGGGGGGATTATTTCAATTAAAATTGAAACTTTCTTAAGAATAAAAACTTTTCTTTTAAAAGAATATAATAAATTATAAATAATTATTTAATCTTGTTTTTATAATTAAATTTAATATAATAACTTTTAAGAAAAAGCAACAGAGGGCAGGTGATCCGATTGGTAATGGTGGTTCTCTGTAAAAGAATTGGTTAAATACCATAAGAGGTTCGATTCCTTTACTGCTCAACTCCGACCATAAAATTTTCATTTCTATTTTAAGTAATTTCCTTTCCTTTGCATTAATAAAAAGCAAAAAGTGAAAATAGGGTAAATTGCAACAGGTAATCATTACCATCCCGAGATTTTCTACTTTCTTAAGAAAGTTTGAAAAGGAGTAAAACAAATTTAAGTAAAAGCAAAAGGATAATTGATAAAAGAAGATAATAAATATTGCGCTAAGCAAATAAAATACGATTTTTAATGTTTAGCTTAAAAATTTAAATAATTAGAAGAATTTAATTTTGGTTCTGATTGAACGTTTTTCAGTAGTTTTAAGACATGCAAATCTATTATTCTAGAAACTTCAAAAAGTATAGAAAAAGGTGTAAAGGTGAGTAATGATAAATAAGATACCTTATAGACTCCCTAAATAGGAGATAAGCTTTAAAGCGTAGTTTAAGCTTAATTAAAAAAAAAGGAAAGTTTCTACTATAAGAGTCGATTTATTTTGTTTAATGGTAGTTGGTAGGGTAAAGGCCTACCAAGCCTACGATCAATAGCTATATTTGAAAGAACAAGTGGCCACATTGGGAATGAAAAGCCCCAAATTGCATAAGCAATCTGCAGTCAAGAATCTTAGTCAATGCTCGGAAGAGTGAACTAGCTAACTGAAATCACAAAACACCTAATAAGTGCTTATTGTGATAACGTAAGGGTAAAAAAAAAAGATATTACCTTACTATAAGTGTTGTCTAAATTACTGGTGCCAGAAGACTCGGTAACACCAGAAACGCGAACGTTAGTCGTCTTAAACAGGCGTAAAGGGTTAGTAGGCAGCTTTTAAAACTCCTATGTATAAAAAAGCTCTAATATATAAAACAAATATAAAATAATACTTTTACTTAAATTTGTTTTTAATTAGTATAAATAGGATTACTAGAAGATAGAATCAAAAAGAGGATAAACCAAATAATGCTTAGAGCAGGGCTGATATCCGTAGATACTAAGTGGAATACTAAGAGTGAAGACTTTTTATCCAATAATGATTGACGCTGAGGAACGAAGGTGAGAACAGGGAATAGGATTTGATACCCAATTACCTCTCACTGTCAACGATGAATGGTAGTTATTAATTTATTAAAATTGGTAACGATGTTAACGCGATAACCATTCCGCCTTGAGAGTACGGTTGCAAAACTGAAACCAAAAAAATTAGTCGGTCTCGGAGCAAACGAAGTGAAGCATGTTATTCAATGCGAGATTACGCGTAAAAACTTACCAGTTCTTGTATATCCAATGAATCTTAATTAATAATTAAGATAATTGTGTGATTTCTATTTAAATTTAATTTTTTTAGTTATTCGTTTACAGGTGTTGCATGGCTGTCGTCAGTCCGTATCGTAAGAAGTGAGGTTAACTCCATTAACGGACGAAATCCCTTTTGTTAATTTATACTTAACAATTTTTGAATTTTAAATATTTTCATTTGGGGCTAAGACAAGTCGTTATGGCCCTCATGAACTGGGCTATCAACGTGCTACATAGAATTTTTACAAAGTGATGCAAAACTAATCCTAAATTAATTTAGGAAAAAGGGAGAGCTAATCATTAAAGAAAATTAAAGTAATATATATTATCGGATTGTTGCCTGTAATTCGGCAACATGAAGAAGGAATTTCGAGTAATCGTTGATCAGTAACGCAACGGTGAAGCCTGCATTCGGGATGAACTAACTGTCTGTCGCTGAGGAGGAATTCGGATTGGGGGAAATCGCCGCGAAATTTATGCTTTACAAAATTTACGTTTTTAAATAAAATATTAAGGGTATTTTATTTTTAAATTAAATATATATTTAGCCTTTGGCTTATAAATACAACTGATTTGTAGGAAAAAGTTGTAAAGTATAAAAAATAGGTGTAGTTATACTGAAGTTTTATTTAAAAATAAATTTTATAGAAAAATAACTGTTTTGTTAAAATATTTTTAGTATCGATTAACCTTTCTGAGTAACATCTTAAAAGTCATAGCAAGGTAGCCGTACTGGAAAGTGCTGCTGGAAAATAATAATTTTAAACCCCTTTACTGATTATATAATATATTACCTGTGCCCCATTTTCTACTATCATTACCTTCCAAAAAGAAAAATTTTGGCTATTTTTTAGCAATTTGAAAAGGGGATCATTACCATCTTTTTTTTAATTATTACGTTTTAGTTTTCTAATAGAAAAAGAAAGTTAAGAGGGAGTATCCTAATTGGATAAGGAGCTTACTTTGGGAGTAAGAAGTTGCATGTTCGAGTCGTGTCTCTCTCATTTAAAAGTAATTCTTCAATCATGATTATTACAAGAGTAGTGATGCTATCCCCCCCCCGAAGGGGGGTAGTGAATACACTCCTACAAAATAATCAAAGAGTGCCTCTGCCCCTTTTCAAATTGCAAAAGCAACCCCCCCGAAGGGGTATCACTACCTTACCATTGACAAAGGGACAAGACAAAGGGACAAGGAAAAATATAACAATAAAAATAAGATACATGAGTTGGCTAGAGGCTTGCTTTATTATGAAGTAGGTAAATAAGATTTAAAAATAAATAAAAATATTTTTATCTAATATATAAACGATAATATTATAAAATTAAACTATATTAGTAAAACAACAAAAACAAACAAAAACAAAGATATACTAATACAAAGGTCTTATGGCTGAGTGGTTTAAGCGAAGTACTGTTAATACTTTCTACAGAGGTTCAAACCCTCTTAAGACCTATTAATTTAGTTTTATCATATGCAAAAGTATATCCAAATATGCTTGCAGATTACTGCGTATGCCTACATTTTTATTTTTTTAGGGTTGTAAAGAAAAAGAAAAAAAAAATGATCCTAGTAAAAGAAAGTGACAAAAGTTTTTATTCAATCAAATGTATTTTTTATAATTTTTGTTTTGTTTTTTTTGTTTGTTTTTGTTTTTATTGAGTTGTAGTTTAATTTGGAAAAACACCATTTTTTGGTAATGGGTTATATCAGTTCGAGTCTGGTCAACTCAGGCAAATACTAATAATAACTTTTAAGTAAAAGCAAAAGTAAAAGATTTATTAATTTGTATTTGAAACCTTCTTGTATTTGATAGAATACGAGTATCAGAGGAAAAAAAAGTACAAATTAGCTGTAAGTAACCGACTTTACCCTTCTATTGCTTCCACTCCCCTTCGGGGAGGGTTGCAATTTGAAAAGGGCTGTTTTATTACTAGATCTGAATAGTTAAAAAAAATAACTCAATTATCCCTGAAGATAAAAAAATTAATTTACAGTATGCCTAGTCTTTGTCCTTTTGCTTTTGTAATAGCAAAAGGCAAGAGGCTACCCCCCCTGGGGGGGGCAACGAATCTTTACTATAGGTGAAAGAATTAGAATTTAAAAATAGCAAACCTAAAATATAAGAGTTCTTAGTTATAGTAGTAGTCATTTTACAATAGGTACATGTATTATAAAATGCTTTAAATTTTTTTCTAATTTAAATTTAAGTCTATGAGCTCAAATTCTAACAAGGGATTAGCTGAGTGGTTGTAGCGACATTTTTACACAATGTAGACAAAGTTTCGATTACTTTATCCCTTAAAATTAAAAAAGATAATTATCTTTACTACTTTCTATATTATTAAAAGGTATATTTAGGTAATTATTTTATCTATTGCTTTTGCAACCGTTGCTACCACTCCCTCCCCGAAGGGGGGTAGCAAAAGAACTATATCTTTTTATATTAAGCTTCCCTCATTACCATTAATGGGTAGCAGACAAATGGTAAGAGCCATCACTACTCCTTGTCCTTTTAGCCCATTGTCTTTATTGTAATAGCAACCCCCCCCTTCGGGGATAATGATAGGGTAAGTATTCAAATTAAAAAGACTTATAATAAAAGATAATATAAAAATAAAAATATATAGCATACAAAAGTAAATATATAATATAAAATTATAGAGCAGAGGCACTCTATCATTACCAACTTTTTCTATAGAAAAAGCAAAAGGACCCGAAGGGGGGTTGCTTCCATTGTTTCAATTTTAATTGAAATGATGGTAATAATTGCAATTTAAGAAAAACGAACATGTTGAAATTGGTAAACAATCTTCTCTTAAGCAGAAGTGGGAGTATCCCTTAAGAGTTCAAGTCTCTTTGTTCGTATTTTTGATTCAAAATTAGTGTTAAATTTATTAAAGTACAATATGCCTCTGCCCCCCGAAGGGGGGAAGTATTATATAAATCTTTTTATTATTAGTACCTTTTGTTCTTTTTGTCTTTTTAGCCCTTTTTCATTATTGCTAGCCCCTTCGGGGAGGGGTCAATTCAATTTTAATTTCAATAATCCCCCCCTTCGGGGGGGGTAGTGAATAATTTTTACTCCTTTTCAAATTTTCTTAAGAAAGTAGAAAATCTAGGGATGGTAATGATTGCAATAGGTACTAAGAGGTAAAGATATGTTAATATAGTACTTGAATTAATAACTACCTTAAATTTAATTTTACGAGTATGCTGAAATTAGGTAGCCAGGTGAGTTTTAGGAACTCGTGATTTTATATCGTAAGAGTTCAATTCTCTTTACTCGTATTGATTTTAAAATCTAATTATTTTTTGTTTTTTATTTAAATTACAATAAACAGATTTAATTTAGATCTGTTTTACTTGATCAAAGCCCTTGTCTCTTTAGCCCCCCCCTTCGGGGGTGGGTGCTCTTGTCTTTTTGCCTCTGCCCCTTTTCAAATTGCAAAAGCAACCCCCCCGAAGGGGGGGTAATGATAGAAGGGGGTATCAAATGCTTGCTAAAGGGAGTGTGGGTAATATATTTCAATCATTATTTCAATTAAAATTGAAATTAATAAATAATAAAACCTATTATTTATAACGTTACTTTGATTAGTCAAAGGTTAAAAATACAAGGTAAATGCTAATTGTTGTTATGAATTTAATTTTTTTTTATTAAAAATAAATGAATTGATTAAATTCAACTAATGCCAAAGAAATAGGTACTCTTTATTTAATTTTTTCAGTTTTTGCTGGTATGATTGGAACAGCTTTTTCTGTTTTAATTAGATTAGAGTTATCTTCACCAGGTGTACAATTTTTACAAGGAGACCATCAACTATTTAATGTAATAATAACAGCTCACGCTTTCATTATGATATTTTTTATGGTTATGCCAGGATTGGTTGGAGGTTTTGGTAATTATCTTTTACCAATACACTGTGGTAGCCCTGATATGGCCTTTCCACGGTTAAATAATATTTCGTTTTGGCTATTACCTCCCTCATTATTATTATTATTAATGAGTTCATTAGTTGAAAACGGTGCTGGTACAGGTTGGACAGTGATCTATCAAGATAAGCTGTCCCAACTTATTGAATATTTTGTGAGTTCAGTAAGTTATATAAACACTACTCGATGCGGGAAACTCCTCTACTATCATAAAGATAACTCGGAGATGAATACTCATTGCATGTTAAGTTTTCTACTTATTTTTAATGTTTACCTTCCCTTGCTTTTGCAAAAGAAAAAGGATAATAACATTTATGCTAATGATGTAAAAAAGTCATCAACATGGGGACAATCCGCCTGGATTACTACAAATTCAAGTAATAATCCATCAGAGACTACACGTAGTGCTTCTCAAACATCACAAAGTTATGCTTTCAAAGATAATACTAAGAAAAGCTTTTATCAATGGCTAGTGGGTGTGACAGATGGAGATGGTACATTCCATTTTAGTAAGACAAAAAAAGGTATTTGAAGTTTTACATTCAAAATTGGACAAAGTAATTATAATCTTCGTCTACTCTATTATATTAAATCTATGCTAGGTATAGGTTCAATATCAATACCTAATTCTAAAGATAATACAGCTGAATTCCGTATTCGAAATATTCAACATATTATTCAATACATTCTTCCTATCTTTGATACATTTCCATTACTTACAAGTAAATATTTTTACTTTAAACTATTCCGAGATTCTATTCTTATCATGAATGATTCTACATTATCTAAAGAAGAAAAAGATAAACATATTAGTCATCTTAAATCACAAACTATGCCTGATAATTACATTTCACCAGCTTGAGATCACTATTGCTTATCCCCCCCTTCGGGGGGGTGTCAAAGTAACAATGAGACTAGGGAAAGTTACCAAACAACTGTTAAAGATGTTATGAAGGTTATTTCTAAATCTTGGTTAGTGGGTTTCACTGAAGCTGAAGGTAGTTTTTATTTAGTATTGAAAGGTAAAGAACGACTAGTTCATGCTTTTGAATTAACACAGAAATTAGATAGAATCGTTCTAGAAGGAATAGCCAAAATTCTACATATGAACGTAACGGATAAGAAAACATATTCTACAGTGGTTACATCTAATAAAACTAATATTATTTATATTATTGATTATTTTAGAGATACAATGAAAGGGATGAAATCTTTAGAGTATCGTATTTGGTCACGGTCATTTAGTAAGAAAAAACAAGATTATGCTACTCTCTTAAAAACACGAGAACTTATGCGTTCGATTCGTTCTATTCGATTGGATAAGAATTTTAAAATTAAAGAATAATTTATCTTTTGCCTTAAAATTCTTTGAATCTTAGTAATAAGGGTAAATTTTAATTGTAAATAATAATGAGAAGAAGGTATAGTCCAATCCACTATGAGAATAGTGGTTTATTTACTATAACCATTGCCCTTCCACCCCCCCCTTCGGTCCTTTTCAAATTGCAATCATTACAACCATTGCCATCTTTTTCTATAGAAAAAGGGGCAGAGGCAATAGGACAATGGAAGCAAAGGAAACAATAGATGGCAGTGGTAAGTAGATAATTTAAAATAATTGTTATCCTCCACTATCAGGAATACAATCACATTCAGGAGGGAGTGTTGATTTAGCTATTTTTAGTTTACATTTAGCAGGGGTATCTTCTTTATTAGGGGCTATTAATTTTATAAGTACTACTTTAAATATGAGAACTAATGGAATGTCTTTACATAAATTACCTTTATTTGTTTGGGCTATTTTTGTAACAGCAATTTTATTATTATTGTCATTGCCTGTATTAGCTGGTGCAATTACAATGCTTCTTACAGATAGAAACTTTAATACTAGTTTTTATGATCCAGCTGGTGGAGGTGATCCTATTTTATATCAACATCTATTCTGGTTTTTTGGTCAAAATTGGCCCTTTATATATTCTGAGGAAGAGTATCTAATGCAACAAACTATAAGCGGGAACATAACTGTTAACTTAATAGGTACATTAAGAATAAGTTGTTATTTATCTAATTTTAGCTGAAAAAACACCTCTAATGTAAAAATCTTATTAAGACGTTACAACCTGCAAGTAACCAAAGCGCTTAGCTCGTTAGTAGATACTTCAGAGGCCATACGTTTGTTGTCTAAAAATAAAAATTCTGACTTACTAAAATGGTGTCAATGGTTAGCAGGTCTAATTGATGGAGATGGTTGTTTTTTATTAAGTAAAAAAGGATATGCTAGTTTAGAAATAACTATGGATATTAGAGATGAACACGCTTTACAAATTATAAAAAATCGATATGGAGGATCTATAAAATTAAGATCTAATGCAAAAGCATTAAGATACAGATTACACCATAAATCAGGTTTATTAGCTTTAATATTTGACGTAAATGGTTTTATACTAAATTCCAATAGATTAGTTCAATTAAACAAATTGTGTGATAAATATGAATTAACTTTAATATATCCAGAAAAATTAGATTATAATAGTGGGTGGCTATCAGGATTTTTTGACGCTGATGGTACAATAACTATTAATGAGTCGACTAATCAATTAAGTATAAGTGCTAGTCAAAAAACAACTGAAATGTTACAACCCTTAATAGATTTATATGGTGGAAATGTTTATATCGATAAAGGAAGTTCACTCTCATTTAAATGGTATATCTCTAAAAGAGAAGATATCTTGAAATTAATAGAATATTTTAAAAACCATCCTTGCAGATCCGCTAAAATTAAAAGACTTCATTTAGTTCCTAGATTTTATGAATTAAAAGATCTAAAGGCTTATAAAGCTTTAGAAGGGTCAAATTTAGAAAAAAGTTGGAAAATATTTTATAAAAAATGGTTGAATTATGAAGATTCTTCCGAAAATTTAAAATAGTTTTTAGATAAAGAGATGGTCCACTCGTTTTTTTATTTAATTAAATAAATGAAGGCATCCAGAAGTTTATATTTTAATTATACCTGGATTTGGTATAGTTAGTCAAATAGTTTCAACTTTCTCAGGTAAACCAATTTTCGGTTATATTGGTATGGTTTATGCTATGTTTTCTATTGGAATATTAGGTTTTTTAGTTTGAAGCCATCATATGTTCTCAGTTGGTTTAGATGTGGATACGAGAGCTTATTTTACAGCTGCTACTATGGTTATTGCAGTTCCAACTGGTATAAAAATATTCTCATGGTTAGCTACTCTATACGGAGGAAGCTTAAGATATAATACACCTTTATTATTTACATTAGGTTTTATATCTTTATTCACTATTGGAGGGTTAACAGGAGTAGTTTTATCTAATGCTTCATTAGATGTTGCATTCCACGATACTTATTTGACTGAATCCTTTATAATTATAAAGAGGGTTTTTCTCTTAGGAATGGTAAATAATAAAAAATTATTACACCCTTGCTTTTTACCAATCAAGGGCAAAAGTAAAAATAATATTGTCGCTCAGCAACTCATGTCGCGAAAAAATGATGAATATATAAAAATGTTTTGGGTAGGTTTAATGGATGGAGATGGAAGTATTCAAGTAAATCATTGGCGTAAAAAATCTTTGCAATTTAGACTTGTTATTAAATTATACAATAATATCTCAAATTATGATATGTTAATAAATATTGCTAAAGTAATAGGAGGTAGTGTAAGGATTACAGGTAAAGATTTAAGAGAGGTTATTTGGGTTGTTAATAAAAAGGAAACTGTTATAGAAATTATTAAAATATTTGAAACATATCCTCTATTAACTTCTAGAAAAATATGTCAATTATTATTTTTAAATAGATGTTTATTAGAAAATTCAGTAGATTTCTATTTATTAAATAGAGATAATAAATATACAAAACAATATAATATTATTAAATCTTTCGAAGCCAGCTTAAGCTGCGGTGCTAATAAGGAGTGCTTAAATATTTCTTCTTTTTACCTTTCATTACCATCTTTTTCTATAGAAAAAGTAAAAGGACCCGAAGGGTTGCCCTTAATTGGTCAACCGTTGCCACCCCGAAGGGAGTGGAAGCAAGGGAAATCCATTCTATTTTCTAATTACTTTAAGAGTTGGCTATCAGGATTCATAGAGGCTGAAGGTTGTTTTTCAATAAGAAAAAATAATAACCATTCATTTTCTATAGGACAGAATGATGACTTTTATCTTATTAATAGAATTAAAGAATACACAAAGTCTACAAATATTGTTAGAAATACTAACGGTAAATTTTATTCTTTAGAAATTTATAGAAAAGAAACTTTAAAACAAATTATCAATCATTTTAATTATTATCCTTTGTTAGGAAAAAAAGCAGAGTCATTAAAAAGATTCAATCAAATAATTCAATTATAAGTGTCGTGTGGTCTTGCCACCATGAAAAACCTCATATGTTTTTCGGTAATATTTAATTTTTTTATATTGCTAACGGTGAAATCTTATGTATTTTCTTAATGCGGAAAATTTACAAAAAAATGTAAGACAATACCGTGGAAACCAAAATTAGTTGGTAATAATAACTAATGAGTAGGATCCGTAGAGACTAAACGTGGCAGTCGAAATTTTATTAAGTTAAAAATAGATAAGTTATAGTCCGATCCTCAAGGTGACTTGAGTCTATGAAAATTTAATTTTAAAATGCTACTTTAACGACTTATTATGTGGTAGCTCACTTCCATTATGTTTTATCTATGGGTGCTGTTTTTGCTTTATTTGCAGGTTTCTATTATTGGACTCCTAAAATAGTAGGTAGAAATATAAATGATTTCTTAGGAAAAATTCATTTCTGGACTTTTTTTGTGGGAGTTAATTTAACTTTTTTCCCTCAACACTTCTTAGGATTAGCTGGTATGCCTAGAAGAATACCTGATTATCCTGATGCCTTTAGTGGATGGAATGCTGTATCTAGTTTAGGGTCTTTAGTTTCAGTGATAGCTACTATTTTATTTGGTTATATTATTTATGATATATTCTCAAATGAAAAAATTAGTTCTAATAATCCTTGGTCTGTAATTCCTTATTTTACAAGTGTAAATGAGTATAAAGAAGATAATCAGCCTATAAGTACTTTAGAATGGACTTTATCTAGTCCTATACCATTTCATGCTTTTAAAATGTTACCTATACAATCTTAAGTTTAATATTATTTAATTTTTGTTTGTATTGCAATTATTACCATAATTTCAATTAAAATTGAAACAATGGAAGCAACCCCCCTTCGGGTCCTTTTGCTTTTTCTATAGAAAAAGTTGGTAATGATAGAAGTATAAAAATATTACCCTCCCCGAAGGGCAGAGGCTTTATGCTTTACACAACATATTAAATAATAATTAATATATTAAAAACTATTTTTTATAGGATAAATACAACCCCTTTATTTTAATTTTTTAATGTTAATTATCTCCCCGAAGGGCCGAGGCCTTCTATTGCTTCCACTCCCCTTCGGGGAGGGTTGCAATTTGAAAAGGGGCAGAGGCTTTTTAAGTCATTAAATCATCTGTGCATAATAGTAAAATTTGTTAAAAATTACTAATTTTACTTTAGTAAAATCTAAAAAGTTTAATTAATTAATATAATTTAGAAAGGGTAAATTATTAAAAAATTTAATGATAGCTAAATTAGATTACTAAAAAAATTTAAATAATAAAAAAGAACCAAAGTTTAGTGGAACCTAGTTTTAATATAAATTTAAAAATAATTCTCTTAATTCAATGGTTAGAATCGCATTCTTCTAAAATGCTAATTCTGGTTCAAATCCGGAAGAGAATAAAATAAAAATATGTAGCCCTCCCCGAAGGGGGGGGCAGCTTCAGCCATCCCTTTTTGCTTTTTCTATAGAAAAAGTTGGTAATGATAGAGGGGTACAATTTTACATAGGTAAATTATAATAAACCTAGATTTTTACAGCTGAAATAGTTTAAAAGGTTAAAACATACCATTCATGACGGTAAAAAGAAGGTTCAATTCCTTTTTTCGGCTTTTAAATTTTTCAGTCTTACGCTAATTAGAAACTACTATTTTTTGTTTTTAAAATGATGGTTTTATAATTAAATATTTCTAAGTGATTAAAATGGATAGACTTATTTAATTGCCCTTATATTTTTAAAAACAAAAATATCACTACTAAAAAAGGGTTATTATATCATTTTTACTCAATTTTACAATTATCTGGTAAAAATAAAAGGGTACAAGAGGGTTAATAACATTACACAAACCTATATTTAGTATTATTTAAGTTATATTTATCCCTAAGTAATATTTTTATTTTTCCCCCTCCCCGAAGGGCAGAGGCTTTTTTTATAGAAAAAGCAAAAGATAAAATTTTATTTAATAAATTAGACGATTTTCCTTAACACCCCTATTGCTTCCACTCCCCTTCGGGGAGGGTTGCATTTTTAAAAGGAGGCCTTCTATTGCTTCCACTTCCCTTCGGGGAGGGTGGCATTTTTAAAAGGCTTCTTGATTTAAAATTATAAAAATAATAGATTAATACTTAGTTATAGTTTACTTTATTTATAAAAGATAAAAGAATAGAGGGAAATTATATAATAAAAAGAAAAGTAAAAAAATATAAATAAAAACAATGAGTTGTAGAGCTATGGTCAAGTATCAATCATTAGTACCTTTGCTCTCTGGGAACCTTTTGTTTCCTTTTCTATTGCTTTTGCAACCCCCGAAGGGGGGGAGGCACTGGAAGCAAAAGAAGGGATAGTCAGAGAGTAGCCCCCCAGGGGGGGGTAGTAATCATTTGGTACCTTCTTAGCTTCAGCCCTATTGCTTTTGCAATAGCAAAAGGTCGTTACCTTATCATTACCATCTTTTTCTATAGAAAAAGCAAAAGGGGCAGAGGCAAGGGTAGTGAAAAATGATTAAGAATAATGAATAATGAATAAGAATAATGATTAATGAATAATGAATAATGATTAATGATTAATGATACCTTACAATGTGACTTAGGGTAAAATAAAAAGTATTAAATTACTAAAAAAAATAGACAATTATAACCCTACATTTATTAAATGAAACAAAAATGAACACAAATTAAATTAAAAAAATGAATATATCTTTAATATTATTCTTAATAGGGATTTTAGGTTTTATATTAAACAGAAAAAATATAATTTTAATGATAATAGCGATAGAAATTATGTTACTATCTGTAACATTATTAGTTTTAATAATGTCTTATGGTTTTGATGATAATATAGGACAAACATTTAGTATTTATATAATATCAATTGCTGGTGCTGAATCTGTAATAGGTTTAAGTATATTAGTGGCATATTATAGATTAAGAGGGACAATCTCTTTAAAAAATTAAATGTATTTATCGATAATAATTATACCTTTATTGGGATCCATAGTGAGCGGTTTATTAGGTAGAAAAGTAGGTGTAACCGGATCTAAAATAATAACCTGTACTAGTTTAATAGTATCATCTTTCTTAATTACCATTGCTTTTTATGAAGTAGGTATATGTAATTCACCTGTTTCAATAGATATTATTAGTTGGTTAGATATAGAATTATTAAATATCTCTTGGTATTTTTATTTTGATCAATTAACTGTCTCTTTAGGTTTAGCTGTCTTATATTGTTCAACTTTAATTCATATTTATAGTGTAGATTATTTATCTACAGATCCTCATAATCAAAGATTTTTTTCTTATTTATCTGCTTTTACGGCTGGTATGTTAGTTTTAATCTGTGGTGGTAATTTTTTTGTAATGTTTGTAGGTTGGGAAGCAATTGGTGTTGTATCATATTTATTAATTAATTTTTATTTTACTAGATTACAATCAAATAAAGCAGCTATGTTAGCTTTTACTATGAATAGAGGGGGAGATATGTTAATGAGTATAGGTTTTTTTGCTATATTTTCTATATTTGGTTCTTTAAATTATTCAGAAATCTTTACTTTAGTACCTTATCTTAATGAAACAGCTATTACTATAATAGCTCTATTATTATTAGGAGGTGCTTTAGCTAAAAGTGCTAATATACCTTTACATTCTTGGTTACCAGGAAGTATGGAGGCTCCTACACCTGTAAGTGCTTTATTACATGCGGCTACACTAGTTACCGCTGGTATATATTTATTAATAAGAATATCTCCTATTTTAGAATTTAGTGGTAGTGTTTTATTAATAATAACTTTAATAGGATCAAGTACTGCCTTTTTTGCAGCAACTTGTGGATTATTACAAAATGATTTAAAAAGAATCATTGCTTTTAGTACAATATCTCAGTTAGGTTATATGATGATGGCAATAGGTCTAAGTCAATACAATGTAGCATTAATGCATACTGTAAATCATGCTTTTTTTAAAGCTTTATTATTTTTAGGAGCAGGTGCTGTAATCCATTCTTTTGCAGATCAACAAGATATTAGAAAAATGGGAGGTTTAATCAAATTTTTACCTTTTACTTACTCAGTAATGTTAACAGGTTCTTTAAGTTTATTAGCTACTCCTTATTTAACAGGTTTTTATAGTAAAGATTTAATTTTAGAATTAGCATATGGTCAATACAGTTTTAGTGGTATGTATGCTTTTATTTTAGGATCTATTACAGCAGGTATTACTGCTTTCTATAGTTTTAGATTAATAAGTTTAGTTTTTTTAACTACAGCTAACGGTCAAAAAGAATCTTATTTAAATTCTCATGAGTCTAAAATAGCTACTATAATTCCATTATTAATTTTAGCTATTTTTAGTATATTTTTTGGATTCATTTTTTCTGATTTATTTGTAGGTATAGGTAACGATTTTTTTGCTAATTCTATTTTTACACACCCTAATAATATAGCATTAGTGGAAGCAGAATTCTCTTTAAATCCTATTATTAAATTATTACCAGCAATATTAAGTTTATTTGGTGCAGCATTAGCTGTCTTTATGTACCATATTCAACCTCAATTTTTAATTAATTTAACTTTTAACTTAAAAAAAGCTAATTATTTAAATAATTTTATAAATGGTAAAAATATTTATACTTTCTTAAATGGTAAGTATTTTTTTGATGCTATTTATAACCAATATTTAATAGTTAATGGATTAAAATTAGGATATACTATATCTAAAGAAATTGATAGAGGTGCGATAGAATTATTAGGACCTTATGGTTTATCTAATTATTTAAATAACACTGGTAAAAATTTAGCTAAATTAGATACTGGTATTATTACTACTTATTCTTTATATATTACTTTAAGTTTATTAGCCTTATTATTTTTAGTTTTTGCTCCTTTATTTTTTAATTCAGATAATTTAGAAGAATTTAGATTATTTATAATTTATTTTACTTCAGCTTTTTTTGTTCTTAGTCCAGCATTGCGGTTGCGGAGCTAATAATATCTTTATAATTAATTATAAAGTTATAATTTAATTTTATTAATTTTTATAAGATACTTTTTCTACCATTGTCATGGTAATGATAGAAAAAAGCAAAAGTAAAAATATAACAATCCCCTTTTTCTTCCAGTGCCTAGTTTCAATTTTAATTAAAATTAAACAATTATTACCATAATTTCAATTAAAATTGAAACAATGGAAGCAACCCCCCTTCGGGTCCTTTTGCTTTTTCTATAGAAAAAGATGGTAATGATAGAAATGTTAAGACTGACGTAGAGCACATATTTTAACTCTTCTTAGTCTTTTGTAGTGATTAATGATTAATGATACTTTACAAAAAGGACAAAGTCTATTGCTAGCAACCCCCCTTCGGGGGGGGTCCTTTTGCTTTTTTATAGAAAAAGATGGTAATGAAAAGGACAAGTAGACAAAGGTTAAAAATTAAGCATTGGATTATGGTAATGATAAAAGACAAAGTTCAAATAAAAATCAAAGTATGAAAAAATAATTTAGTATTTAATATATTATAATTAAAATATTTAAATTCTTCTTCTAAGAATTATTTATTTAATATTTTAAGCTACAGCTTTTTCCCTTTTGTCCCTTTAGATAAGTGTATTTGTCCTTATTGCTATTGCTATTATTACCCTTTTTCATTATTGCTAGCAATTTTCTTCTTTGAAGAGAAATCATTTCAATTTTAATTGAAATAATCCCCCCCTTCGGGGGGGGTAATGATAAATTTTACTCCTTTTCAAATTTTCTTAAGAAAGTAGAAAATC
>Ga0116129_1000562_pt1 | contig 23596 bp, 20 predicted proteins | sample June2015DPH_17_2_FD_89732 | JGI IMG/M metagenome (GOLD analysis project Ga0116129, IMG submission 89732) | Peatland microbial communities from SPRUCE experiment site at the Marcell Experimental Forest, Minnesota, USA - June2015DPH_17_10 | ecosystem: Environmental > Terrestrial > Soil > Wetlands...
CGAAAGATAGGCCTTGGGACAGCCATCGGAATCATCATCGTCAAGACTCTCAAGAGCCACTCCCCGAGGCAGCCCATTGCCCCCATTAGGAGGTCAAACTCACGCCCGCCCAGGCAGCCCAGAACTATTTATGCACAGCTGCACTCTCAGGAGGGCTGAGTAGTTACACCCGGTCTTTAGTTTTTTGGCTACATCATTAATGAGAATGGGCACGTATGGTCCGAGGAGTCCCCGGTATCGGAAGATCGTTATGAAGTGGTGCTTCCTAGTCGAGCGTGGCCGGGGCTTCAAAAACCTCGAGGACAGACATCCATTTGACCATGCCGTCGAATTCGGCAGGGGCGACGTTTGCCTGGAACTGACGGAGGATCAGTACCGGAACCTGCTCAAAAAGTGAACCCTCCGCTCAATCCGGACTCTAAAATCATTACCAGAGCCATGAGAGATGACTTTCCCGATGCCGTTAAGCGCATCCTTGCCTACCGCGTGGCAATGGCCTGCTCAAATCCTGATTGTGCCGCCGATACCGGCGGGCCCCAGACAGACCCAGCCAAAGCAGTCAATGTCGGCGTCGCTGCCGGTCAGGGACTCCCATTTCCATGTAATCGATTGATTATAAATTAGATATTTTCTACGCGAAGAAAAATACCCCCAAATACCGCCGAGCGTGCCAAGGCCGAGGCCTTTCAGCTGCGACAGCATTGCCACCGAATGGTCGCGGTCCGCACACTGTGCAAAGACCATCCAGAGCCACCACAAGGATTCCACCACCCCGCCACCTAGTAGATTACCACCGGCCCGTCCTGGGGAATACTGGTCCCGGCACCGTGCGCCGTAGACCGATGGCAGGGCATGATGGGGCTCTTGATCTGAATAACCAGGACATCCCGACTCCAGCCGTATTTGAGGGCGGCGCGAAGGTAGCACTCTCGCGTTACCAAATAAGTTACTGAGTCGATTTTGCAATAGACAACTCATATCTCTATAGAATATTATCTCTTTTCTGGTTTTGAGATCCTAGCCGAATGGTGCAATGCGTGCGTGCATCCCTGTTCATCACCTGCTATAACGATCTGCTGTTCCCAGAGACCGGTCAGGCGGTTGTCGGACTTCTCGGGAGGCTCGGGGTGGAACTCGCATTTAATTCAAAGCAAACCTGCTATGGTCAAATGCGTGCAAACACAGGCTTTCGCCGCGAGGCCTTCTCGCAAGCCAAGCGATTTGTCCGTCTTTATGGGGATGCCGAAACCGTAGTGATTCCCTCCTCTTCTTGTGTCGCGATGATTCGAGATCAATACCCCGGGCTTTTCGAGGAGTTCGGTAACGAGATCCTGCGCCGAGAGTTCGCCGCCCTCCTGCCAAGGATCTACGAACTGAGCGAATTACTTATTGACAAGCTCGGCATCGAAGACGTCGGAGCGTACTTTCCCCATCGCGTCACCTTCCAAGCAAGCTGCCATGGCCTGCGCTCCCTGCACCTGGGCGACCGCCCCTATCGATTGCTGGCCAAGGTTCGTGGCCTCGAACATTCACCGCTATCGAATGCCGATCGGTCTTGCGGCTTCGGCGGGACTTTTTCAGTCAAGAACGCTGAAGTCTCTTCGGCCATGTTATCCGTCAAGCTCCAGGACGTCACGGCAACCGGAGCCGAGTACTGCACCGCACACGACAACAGTTGCCTGATGCACCTGAGGGGCGCAATGCATCGTCAATATGCGGGCATGAAGACCATCCACATGGCCCAGATTCTGGCCTGCACTAAAACTTCTCCGACGGGGGCCTTCCTGTGATCTATTCCGCCACTAGTCGCCCCGTCCTGGACCCTCGCTTTGCGCCTCCTTTCCCCCAGGCAGCCCTGCCCGTCCTGCGCAATCCGCAACTGCGCAAGAATGTAGCCCATGCCACCGATGTGATCCAGGACAAGAGCGGAAGACTTATCCAAGAAAAGTCCGACTGGCAGCAGCTTCGTTCCGCCGGTTCTGCCATACGAGCGCATGCACTAGAGAACCTTGGGGAGTATCTTGAAGAGTTCGAAGCCCGCTGCACGGCGTCCGGCGGCACCGTGCACTGGGCCACCGACGCCGCCGAGGCGCGCCAGATTATCCTCGGCCTGCTCCGCCAGGAAGATGCATCCGAAGTCATCAAGATCGAGACAATGACCTCGGCTGAAATCCAATTGAACACGTTTCTTGAAAGTGCTGGCGTCAGCGTTTTTGAAACGGATTTGGCCGAAGTCATTCTTCAACTTGGCGAGGAGGAACCGTCACACATCGTCGTCCCCGCTCTGCACATCAATCGCGGCCAGGTACGCGAGATCTTTGCCCGACGTATGGAACTAAGTGATCTTTCCGACAATCACCATGCGCTCACTGCAGCCGCGCGCCACTGTCTGCGCCAAAAATTCCTCTCCATTCCCACCGCCATTAGTGGTGAGAACTTCCTTATAGCGGAAACTGGCGGTGTAGCAGTAATCGAGTCCGAAGGCAATGGCCGCATGTGCCTCACTCTGCCCCGCACGTTGATCACCATCGCGGGAATAGAAAAGGTTTTGCCGCGCTTTCGGGATCTCGAAGTCATGCTCCAGGTGCTTGCCCGTTCCGCAACGGGTGAGCGAATGAATCCCTACACGTCGGTTTGGACCGGCGTGACTCCTGGCGACGGACCGGAGCGATTCCACGTCGTGCTGCTCGACAATGGCCGCTCGTCCATCCTTGCCAAACCTACAGAGCGCCAGCCCCTGAAGTGCATCCGCTGTGCAGCCTGCATCAACACCTGCCCGGTCTATCGGCAGACCGGCGGGCATGCTTACGGCTCGGTTTACCCCGGGCCGATCGGCGCCATCTTCACTCCTCAACTGATGCAGATGCAGCATGGCCAATCTTTGCCGTACGCGTCCACGCTGTGTGGGGCCAGCTATGAGGTCTGCCCAGTCAAGATCAATATTCCTGAAGTTCTGCTGGAACTCCGCTCACAGGTGGTGGACCAGGAGCGCGGCGATCCGGGGCGCTTGTTTGACCCCATGTATCTCGGCCTGCTGATCGCCAACCTTCTCTTCACGAAGGCTTGGCTCTTCCATGCCGGGCAGCGGCTGGGACGAATTGGGGCACGCTTATTCACCCGCAAAGACGGATGGATTCATTCGCTACCTGGGATCGGCGCCAAATGGACGCAGACCCGCGAACTTCGCGGCCTTTCCAACCAGACTTTCCACGAATGGTGGGCAGCCCGCGCCAAGGAATCAAAATGAGTGTGTCCGTCCTCTCTCGTCAGAACATTCTGGACCGCATTCGCGCCGCGACTAGATGCGTTTCCAAGGATCCGCAACAGCTTCCAGACTCCTATGCAGCCCTGCGGCGCGACTACACTCGGCACGGATCACTCTCTTCCACGGCATGCATTGAGCTGATGGTCGAGCGCCTACGCGACTACGATGCTGAGGTTATTGAGTCCACCAAGGAGTTGTTACCCGCCGCGATCACCTTCCAATTGACTGCAAGCGGCATAAGCACCCTTGCAACCCCCTCACATTTGCCTCATTCGTGGCTGGCGGAAGGCTTCGACTGGATTATTGATCGCGGTCTCACAATTCAACAGACCGAGGCGGTGCAGGGCGTCGTAACCGCCGCAGTTTGTGGAGTTGCCGACTCCGGAACAATCGTCCTGCATCACTCACTCACTGAAGGGCGACGTGCTCTGACCCTTTTGCCCGATTGGCATCTCTGCATTCTTCATACAAGCCAGGTGGTAGAGACGTTTCCGGAATATTTCGATCGATACCATCAGCCTCCTAGTTTGGCCACCTGGATCTCCGGACCAAGCGCAACCGCAGACATTGAAATGACCCGGATCAAGGGTGTTCACGGCCCACGTTTCCTTCATGTCATCCTCGTTGACGATCACGGACCGGAAAAAACCTGAATTGAACCCCAAGCAAGCCAGTGCAACCTAAGGAAACCAACATGCCGCATTCTGAATCCGCAATTCTTGACCTCGCTGTTCAAGCACTGGACTCGTTCCGGATCGAGATTCCCTCTTGGGGATTCGCCAACACTGGCACACGCTTTGGTAAATTTGCCCAAGCTGCCGCAGCCTCCACAGTGGAGGAAAAATTCGCAGATGCGGCCGAGGTCAACCGACTTACGGGCGTAACTCCCACGATCGCCCTCCATGTACTTTGGGATCTGCCCAATGGCATTGACGATGTTCCCGAGATCCAGGAACTGGAGCGCCGGTTCGGAATTCGCGCAGGCTCAATCAACCCCAATCTCTTCCAGAACCAGGAGTACAAATTCGGCTCCCTATGTAATCCCTCAGCACAAATTCGTGAGAAAGCAGTGGCTCACGTCCTGGATTCCATCGAGATTGCCAAGCGGCTCGAGTCGCGCGATCTTTCTCTTTGGCTGCCCGATGGCTCGAACTATCCGGGCTCGCAGAACATTCGCCAGCGCATCAGCTGGCTTGAAGAGTCTTTGGGCACTGCTCATGACCATCTTGCGCCAGACCAGCGCCTTCTTATTGAATACAAACCGTTTGAGCCGGCCTTCTACCATACCGATATTGCCGATTGGGGCATGTCCTCACAACTGGCGCGACAGGTCGGTCCGCAGGCTCGTGTCCTGGTTGACACCGGGCATCATTACTCATCGCAAAACATAGAGCAGATCGTCGCCTGGCTTCTGCATACCAACCTACTCGGCGGATTTCACTTCAATGACCGGCGGTACGCCGACGACGATCTCACCCTGGGCTCCATTGATCCTTACCAGATATTCAGAATCTTCCATGAAATCCACTCCGGCCTCGCCGAAAACAGGGATTTGGGCATCGCATTCATGATTGACCAGAGTCACAATCTCAAGGGTAAGATCGAGGCAACTGTTCAGACCGTCGTCACCGCCCAGGAACTTTGGCTCAAAGCTGCTCTTGTAAATCGCGAGGAGTTGGCACTCTACCAGCAATCATGTGACCTGGTAGCAGCGGAAGAAGTATTCCGCGATGCGTTTTGGACGGATGTCCGGCCGCTTGCCGCAACTTGGCGCGCAGCCCGTGGCTTGACGCTCGACCCCTTGGGGACCCTCAGGGCGGGCGGCTACGTCGAGCGCATTGTGGCTGAACGCGGAAAACGGAAAACGACTGTAACCAGCTATGCTTAAAAGGCGCTATGCTTACTCAAGGTCAATTTCGCTATTGAAATTGCAGGAGGTGCCGATTGCCCAAAATCCAACGTCTATACCTGATTCCAATTCTGTCAAAAGCGCTCGACGTGATCGAAGTGCTGGAAGAAACCCGCGCCGCTGTGAACCTGGAGGATGTTTTCCAGAGAACCAACATCTCCAAGACCAGCGTCTACAGAATCCTCAAAACGCTTGTCCACCGAGGCTATGTGGCGCAGTCTCAGGACGGCCAGTATCGGCTGGTATCGCGACCCAGGCGTCTGCGTTTTGGCTTTGCTGCTCAGAGCGCGGAGATGCCTTTTTCCATTGCAATGGCTCAGAGTATCGCGGCCGCTGCAGCCGCATCGGGTGTCGAATTGCTAGTGCTCGATAACTGTTACGATCCGGACGTCGCCATCAAGAATGCAGAAGAGTTCGTCGAAAAGCGCGTTGACCTCGTGCTCGAGTTCCAAGTTGAGGAACATGTTGCGCCCCGTGTGGCCCACATTTTCAAGAAAGCGGATATTCCATTGGTCGCGATTGATGTGCCCCACCCCAACGCGACGTACTTTGGTGTGGATAACTTTGAAGTGGGCTGCGAGGCGGGCACCCTTCTAGCAGAACATGGCAATCGTAAATGGAAAGGCAAGGCCGATTGGGTGCTTGGCATCGGATTTGCCGAAGCTGGCAGTTTTGTTCAAAGCCGAATTACCGGAGCCTTTGATGGCGTTCGCGACCATCTCCAGGGGATTCCCGAAGAGCGCTTTGTCCAGCTTGAGGGACGCGGAATGCGAGAACCAAGTAAGCTAGTGGTTGCGAAATTTCTGCGAAGCCGTCCGAAGGGAGCACGTATATTGGTCGCGGCCGCCACCGATTCTAGCGCTCTCGGAGTCCTCGATGCTGCTCGTGAAGTCGGCCGCGAATCGGACTTCGCCATCGTCGGTCAGGATTCCATCCCAGAGGCTGTCGAAGAGATGCGTTCCGGCAAAAGCGCATTGATCGGCTCCATTTCTCACGAAGTCGAAACCTACGGACCGCGACTCATCCAACTCGGCATTTCTCTGCTGAGGGGCTACGCGGTTTCCCCCTATAATTACGTTCGGCACAAAGCTGTAACACCGGCGACCCTCGGCACGGAGGATGCGCGCTAAATTGTCCCGCCGGATTGACAGTTTTTGCCGGTCTGCCTGCAATTTGGAGATTGGACCGTAACTCATCGAGCCGCGAGATAATTGCCGTAACCAACCACAAAAGTGGATGCGACGAGCAGAAAGAGTCCACTGGAGACGAGCAGTTTGGTGCGCTTGCTGGTATCCTTCCACTCCTTGAGCGCGATGCCCCATAAGGTCGCGAAGATGATGATGCTGGCCATGTGGAGAGTCCAGCTGGAAAAGTCATACTTGCCCATGCGCGTCTGGCCCATCGAGTAGAAGAAGAACTGGAAATACCATATGACCCCTGCTAGCGATGCGAGAAGATAGTTGTTTATCAGTGTTCGCGGTCGCAAGCGCACTTCTGATGCTAGGTTGCGAGAGTCTGCATCCGCAGGAGTGTCGCCGATTACGAAAGAAGCCGCCATGGGATTCGTGCCAGCGGCTCCGAGAAACTGGCCAGCTGAATGATTACGGAAGATCAGAACAGCAGACCAGATGAAGTTGCTAAAGAACCCGCCCCATAGAACAACGACCAACACGGGAAGATTCTGCCAAAGATCGGCTCGTCCATGATAAAGCAACTGCGCATGCGCGATGACGGCAATGCCCCTGCCTGCGGTCAAGCCATAAGCAAAACAGGAACTCATGATACCGGCGAAGACGGCGACGGCGAGTCCTTTGCCAAAGGAGTAATCGCGCTCCCCGAGCGCAGCCTTTTCTTCCGCCGGAACCTCCCTCTCCTTGGAGTAGCCTGCGAGTCCATTGACGGCGATGGCGACCAAGCAAATGGCGACTCCGATCAGGATCACCTGGCCACCTGGCTGGTGAGATATGACGCCGAATTGTCCGTTGAAAATCGGCGGCATGAGCGTGCCGAATGCGGTGCAGAAGCCGAGAGCGATGGCGTAGCCGAGAGCGATGCCCAGATAGCGAATCGCGAGCCCGAATGTGAGCCCTCCGATGCCCCATAACGCACCCCAGATTGCAGTATGCCAGAGTATCGTGCAAGGTGCGGCGCGGAGAACAGCAGGTAAATCCGGAAGGAGAAGTGAGGCAAACAGAATCGGAGCGACAATCCAGGCTGCGAAACCTTGAATGATCCAATAAATCTCCCAGGACCAGCGCTTGATGGGACGGAAGGGAATGAAGTTGGAGGCCGAAGCCAGCCCTCCAATCCAGTGATAGATGACGCCGATGAGCGGATTCGGACCCAAGTACACCTCACAGCTCTAGAAAGCGGCGCAATCGCATCTGGCCGAACTAGGCTTAGTCATGCTAGCGCATCTGGTTCACGAGCTGGAAACTATATTTCTATTGAATATAGTTTTGCGTGTGTTTATACTTCTCCTGACCCATGAACCAGGGACGGTTCCCTTCGATCCGATCAAGCCGATTTCGAACCTGAAATTAGCTCCCTTCCAAACGCGAAAATTACGTCACTTTGAAGATTTGCGCATGCTGCACCACATCTGACGATTTTAATCAGTCAGGAGTGGCCATAGTGCTCAAAGTGAACACAGAGGACGAATGCGCTTGTCCTGGCAGATTGGAAGCAGCTTCGTGCTCTTACGCAATGCGCGCAAATGAACTCGGCCTGACGGCCAATGCAAGTAGGGCATGAGGTTCGTGCGACGTGTATCCAATAAGAATATAATTTCCTTATTGGATACACAAATCACCTTGACCATAGAGGGCACCCACACCAGTTTCAACCCGACGAACAATTGTCACGCCAGTGTTAAACCCCCAAAATGCAACTACCAGGAAATGAGGACACATGCCAGTCAATGCCAATTCGAAGAATCAGGTGGAGTTCCAATACCTTGAAGACCTGTGGGACGAGAAAGTGGCTGCAGGCATGGACGAACCGGAACTGCTCCGCTATCGCTCCAACCTTCTTGGTTCTGACCTGCGGATTACCAATTTCGCGGGCGGAAACACAAGCTCCAAGCTTATGGAGACTGACCCGCTCAGTGGTGAACCTGTCGAAGTCTTATGGGTTAAAGGCAGTGGCGGCGATCTCGGCAGTATCAAACGATCCGGCTTTGCGACGATGTACATGAAAAAACTGCTGGCGCTTGAAAAGAGCTATCGTGGCGTCGCATTTGAGGACGACGTCGTTGGGTTGTATCCGATTGCTGCTTTTCGCGCCAACCCTGTAGCAGCTTCAATCGACACCCCACTGCACGGATTCCTTCCCTTCCCGCATGTGGACCATCTGCATCCAGATTGGGGAATCGCCTTGGCTGCAGCCGCGAATGGCCGGGAGAAAATGAATGAGTTTAATCACGAATTTGGCCATCACCTTCTGTGGATCCCATGGCAACGTCCTGGTTTTGAGTTAGCCATGATGCTTAAACATGCCGTCGCAGAGAATCCCGGTTGCAACGGAATTGTCCTTGGAGGGCACGGTCTCTTTACCTGGGGCGAGACCGAGCGCGAATGCTACTTGAATACCATCACAATCATCGATCAGTTCGGCCAGTTCATCAACCGGTATAGAAGAATGGTCGGCGAAGGCACCTTCGGCGGGCGAGCGCAGCGAGCGCGCGAAGACCGGCGGCAAATCGCGATCGATATCCTGCCATTCCTGCGCGGACAGCTCAGTTCTCTCCACCGTTCGATTGCAAATTTCTCGGATACAGAGGATGTGTTGGGATTCGTGAATTCGTCCAATGCCAAGGAGTTGGCTTTTCTCGGCACCAGTTGTCCCGATCACTTTATCCGCACCAAGATTAGGCCCATGTTCGTTCCTTGGAATGAAAACGCCGATATTTCCGCACTCAAATGGCAGATTGCAGAATCATTGAAGGCGTACCGCAAAGACTACAAATCCTATTACGACACTCATGCTGCTCCCGACTCACCCGCACTGCGAGATCCAAGCCCAAGCGTGATCCTCATCCCCGGCTTGGGCATGTTCAGCTTTGGGAAGAACAAGACTGAGGCCCGCATCACAGGCGAATTTTATACCAATGCAATCCACGTGATGGACGGTGCAAGTGCGCTCGGCTACGGCGGTCCGACGACTCGTTCTGGAGACCCAGTTCCGCAAGCTGGCCCGGCTGCTGCTGCCTCTGAGTTCTCCGTCTTTACAAACTATGTCGCATTGCCGCTGTCCGAGGCCTTTCGCATCGAATACTGGGCTCTTGAGGAGGCCAAGATCCGTCGCCAGGCGCCGGAAAAGGAGTTGAGCCGCAGGGTCGTTCTCGTGGTTGGAGGAGGAAGCGGAATCGGGCGCGAGGTGGCGCGCCTGGCGGTCGAGCGTGGCGCCCATGTTGTTGTCGCGGACCGCGATACGGCAGGTGCGGAGCGCGTGGTGGCAGAACTCAAGGAGATTGCACCTGCGGAATTCAGCGCATGGTCTTCGGTTGATATACGTGATCGTGCAACTATCCGGAAGTCACTCGATGCGGCGATAGATTCGTTTGGAGGCGTGGACATTCTCATCAACACTGCAGCTCTCTTTCCTTCATCGTCGGACGGAGTGATCTCCGACGCCATGTGGCCCGCAACTCTGGAGATCAATGTCACTGCCAATTATCTACTTGCCGACGAAGCATCCAGGTTATTCAGGGAACAGGATCTGGACACTTCTATCGTGCTGACAAGCTCGGCAAATGCCGTCGTTCCCAAGCGCGGCAGCGAAGCCTATGACGTGAGCAAAGCGGCATTGAGTCACCTCGTACGGGAACTGGCTATCGGGCTTGCGCCTAAAGTACGCGTAAATGCGATTAGCCCGGCAACAGTTGTCAAAGGCTCGACGATGTTTCCGCGCGATCGTGTGCACGCTTCCCTTGTCAAGTACGGTATTGCGTTTGAAGAGTCTCTTTCAGACGAAGAGTTGCGCACATTGCTAGCTGGGTTCTATGCCAAGCGGACCCTCACGCACCAACAAATTGACCCGCTAGACTGCGCCGAAACGATCCTCTTTCTGGCAGGGGATCGGTCGAGGTGCACCTCCGGTCATTTGATTCCCGTGGACGGCGGCTTGCCCGAGGCTTTCCTGCGATGACGCTTAGACCTCCCCACGGAGATCGTAGGGCACTTGTTGCGGTCGACCTTGGAGCCGAAAGCTGTCGAGTCTCGCTGCTTCGATGGTTCGGTGTCAAGCCAGAAATTCAATTGCTCCATCGGATTGCGAATGGACCAGTGAAATTCGGGGAACATCTCCACTGGCCGCTGGAGCGAATTCTCGCCGGCGTTGAAGAAGGACTGCGCAAGGCGGCAGCGGCTGCTCCCGAAGGCATTCGGTCAATTGCGGTGGACGGATGGGCGGTCGATTACGTCCGCATAGGTCCGGATGGTCAACCGGTCAAGCCACCGTTCAGCTATCGCGATGAGCGCACGATTGCCGCCAAAGCTATCGCAGACGAGGCAATTTCTCCTGTTGAATTCTTCGCTCGCACTGGGGCGCAACCGTTGCGCATCAACACCGTTTACCAACTTGTTGCGGATATGCAGACGGGCGAAGATTCGCATCTGCCCTGGATTCTGCTACCAGAATATGTCTTGCACTGGCTAGGTGGTCGAAGTGTAGCTGAGCATACAAACGCCTCGCATACCGGGCTCGTCGATCTGGAGACGGGTGAATGGTCCCGTCCTATCTTCGAGGCGCTTGGATTAGCGATTGAGGCCGCGCCTCCGATCGTACCTACCGGCACGCGTCTCGGAAAACTTTCCGGGCATCTTGCCTCACTGCCTGCCTTTTGCGACACTGAATTGATTGCTCCTGCATGTCACGACACTTCTTCAGCCATTGCCGCTATCAATGCAGATTTCGAACATACAGCCTATATCATCTCGGGAACCTGGTCACTTGTGGGTACAGTGGTTCAAAAGGCAATCAACAGCCATGAGGCAAAAGATGCGGGGTTTACAAATCAGCGGGCTGCGATGGGCGGGTTTTGTTTCCACTCCAACGTAAATGGTATGTGGCTGCTGAAACAGTGCATTGACCAATGGTCAGCCGACGGCCGCGAGATAGACCTTGCCGATCTCCTCGCACAGGCCGGTCTTGTCAGTTCCATTCCAGGCACGATTGACGTGGACGCACCGCCGCTGCATCTGGCAGGGAATATGCCGACTCGCATCAACAATGAATTGCGACGGAGGGGTTTTGATACCATACCTGATCTCGCAGGGAATGAGGCTATCTTCGCCAGAGTCATCTTCACCAGTCTTGCCCTTCGCTATTCTACTGTTATCGGTAACCTTAGCTCTCTGACGGGACGCAGGTTTGACTGTATTGCGATTCTGGGTGGCGGCAGTCGCAACAGCCTTCTTCGCCGACTTACCGAAGAGAGCACCGGCATTCCAACCATTCCTGGGGAAGCCGAGGGCTCGACGCTCGGAAACTTCGCTGTTCAGTTAGCTTGCAGCACTCCGTAAGGCATTCAGTGGAAAACGCTTGGATCCAATCAGACATTTTCTAACGAAAGGGCCGGCCTTTCACGATGCCTTGGCCTTCGCGGATGGTGATGAGTTGGCAGGCGGCGACGCCTGCATACTTTTCTATCGCGCCCAGCGGCCAATGGATCTCGATGTCTGCGGTGGCAGCGGCGCCCAGTCCAAAGTGCAGGCGCGGGTTGTTCGAGGAGAGAAAGCTGCACCCGCTCAAGACTTCCTGAACCTGCACCTTGCCGCCGTACCGCACCAGGACGCGCGCGCCGATTGCGCTGCGGTTGCTCTTGGCGCCCTCCAGACGAATCTTGCCCCAGTGGTTGTTGGGCGGCGCGTCGTTGCGCAGTAGGGTGGGCGGCTCATTGACATTCATGATGAGCACGTCCATGTCGCCGTCGTTGTCGAAGTCGCCAAAGGCGGCGCCACGGCTGCAGTGGGGCGCGTCGATACCCGGGCCGGCCTCGGCTCCCACCTGCACGAACATGCCGTCGCTCCGATTGCAAAAAAGAATTCGCGGGCTGCGCGCAAGAAATTTGGGGTTGACTCGTTCGAGTTCTGGATAGACAGTACCGGTCGTGACCAGGAGATCGGGATAGCCATCGTTGTCGAAATCGACGAGCCCTGCGCCAAAGCTGACAAAACGAGTTTCCTTGTTGAGACCGGCCTGAATGGTCACGTCGTCGAATTTGCCTTTGCCATCGTTACGATAGAGGCCGGTGGCCTGATCGTAGTAATGGGTCTTCACCAGGTCGGTATGGCCGTCCAGGTTGTAGTCGCCCACGGCAACGCCCATGCTGCCCATCAACTAGCCATCGCCGGCGACAGCGACGCCGGGGAACAATCCTTCCTCACGAAAGGTGCCGTCGCGGTTGTTCATCAGCAACAAGGACGGCGTCGAATCGCACGCCACAACAATGTCCGACCAGCCGTCTTCATCGGCATCGATGCTGACCACAGTGAGTCCATACGATCCGCGGAACCCGGCGACGCCGGACTCGCTGGAGACATCGGTGAAAGTGCCGTCGCCATTGTTGCGGTAAAGGTCGTTCTGGGCTTTTGGCAGGCCTACGGGACCGCAGCTGACCGGAACACCGTCGTAATTGCAGAAGCTGGGCACGGCCAACGATGGTTTGGGTGCGGTGGCCAGTTCGATTTCGAGATAGTTGGACACAAAAAGATCGAGCTGGCCATCGCGGTTATAGTCCAAAAATGTACAGCCGGTGCTGTAGCGGCTCGCCGGATGAAGCAGGCCGGCCTTCGCCGTGGCATCCGTGAAGGTTCCGTCGCCGTTGTTGCGATAGAGGCGATTCTGTTTGTAGTAAGTGAGGAAGAGATCCTCAAAACCGTCGTTGTTGTAATCGCCCACACAGACGCCTTGTGCCCAACCGGCATCGAGTAAGCCGGCCTTGGCGCTTACATCCGTGAAGGTGCCGTCGCGGTTGTTCTTGTAGAGACGGTTGCTGGCGTTCGGCGGAGTATCCTTCAGCCGACTGCCGCCAAGAATGAAAAGTCTATCCATCCGTCGTTGTCGTCATCGAAGAAGGCACAGCCTGGGGCCATGGATTCTACAATGTAGGTGAAGCTGTCGGACTCGCCGTAGACCATGGTTTCAGTGAGGCCGGCCGAGTGGGCTACATCCACAAAACGGGAAAACGCCGCGGCCGGTTTACCCGTTGGAAACGCCGCCTGGAGCGTGTCGTGGATGAGAACTATGGGGACGGTGCGCAGCAGGCGGCGACGTGTCCAACGGTCGGTTTTCTTGTTGCCCATCACAACCAGTATTTTCTTCGAGGCATGAGTCTTCTCCTAAATTCGACCTCGTTTTTGTGCACTACGCCATCTGCATTTTGCCAGAATCCGCTTGAAACCATGATGTAGCCTGTTGATTTGCCCGCTCGAGGAACCAAGAAAGGTGCTTGTTTTTTCCTTGTCATAGTGAATACGTACACTACAACCTTTACTTACCGGATTGCTGGCTTGCAGAGCGCGTGCGCACCCATGTCTTCCTCTGCTATCTGGCTTATCTGCTCCTGTCGTTGCTTCGCTATCATCTGCGCGAGACCGACTTCGCACCGGACACAGCCCTGGACGAGCTTTCCACCATGTACAAGGTCTACCTGCACGATAGCCAAATGCGCTTCCGCATCTCGTGTACAGTGCCGCTAACTAAGACTCAGGAGACGATCATCAAAGCCATCGACAGGAATAGCTCAAGAACTTAGCGTAGGGTGCATTTCTAAGGTGGAATTCAGGTCTGTACCTATACCCAGCCGAATCCCACACGGCGGGCTATCTTCGAGTTCGATAAACTGATCCGCAGCATCTACACCCTACGCTACTTGCGCGACCCGCAGTTGCAACGCAATGTCCACCGCTCACAGAACAGGATTGAGTCCTACCACCAGCTCCGTTCCGCCATCGCTCAGGTCGGCGGCAAGAAAGAACTCACCGGCAGGACTGACATCGAAATCGAGATCAGCAACCAGTGCGCGCGGCTGATAGCGAACACCATCATCTTCTACTACTCCGCCATCCTGTCCCGGCTAGTCTCGAAATACGAGGCGAGCGGCAACGCGAAAGCGCTGGCCTTAATCAAGAAGATGTCGCCGGCGGCCTGGCGCCACATCCATCTGAACGGGCGCTACACATTTCGCAGTGACGGGCAGGTTATCGATCTCGATACCATCGTTGCTGGGTTGGATGTAGGGTGACGGAATTTTCTGGGATATGCGGAGTTCGAGAATATGCAGAGAATACTGGCTTTCGGACGGCAGTAATCGCGTAGAATCACCTCGTTTGCACCACCCAGTCCAATGATTTGCTCCGCATATTATCGCCGTCCTTCATCTCATTAATTGAAGGAGGACAGCATGCTCGCGACATATCTCAAACGCCAGACCCATCGTGCGGCTTGCTACGGCACACAACGGTCGGCCCGTATTTGGACCAGTTCACTGACTGGAGACGATGAATGCGATGGTCCCGCTAATGCTCAAACGCGGACGATTCCGTGCGCCGGACAAACTGACTGCCTCCCTGCAACGTGCAGAATATGCTGAGTGCTTGGAACCGAGGAGCCTATGTTCTTCGGCTCTTTCTGTCGTTACTCCCCATATTCCCGAACTCCGCATATTCTGGGGTTTGGGCTTACACCCCCGACTATAACCCTTTGACATTCATGCTTGGAGGGAAGGCTTTTCAATGGAGTACCGGCCTTCTTAGCGGACAGTTCCCAGTCTTAAATGCGTTGGCATTTTGCGTTTTGGCGGTGCTTCTAATCGCCATTTCAGTCAAGGCGATTGGAAACCTCGACTTTTGACCTCGTATGACGTCGTCGGGGTGATTGTACTGGCAATTGGGCTTACTCTACATTCCCTGTGCCGAATCTTCGTCAACCGACGGAATTTTCGGCTGTTTGGGCTTACACCCCCTACCGGGTGGAGCGAACCAGTGCCCGGGTGGGAATTTCACCCACTGTTGACCAGCGCCTTTCACGGCGCACCCGAGTTCCAGCCTTTCGGGTCGTCCCAGGTCCGGCAATCTGCATGATCAGGCTCGGTGCTCAACTTGTGGGTAATTGAAAGGTTGACCACGCGCTTACGGTTCAAGGTTATCGAAACGTTCGGTTCCTATCGGGACTGCCCGCGCGAGATGACGGACAGTCGGAGTAATCTCGCGCGGGCAGTTTCGATAGGATCGTTTGAAGTGGGCCGCTGCGGTTTGCGGCGGACGCGGTGATCTACGCACATCTATGGGTTTCCAATTGGGGTGCGCGACATCAAAGTAGTCAATAGCGGTTTTTTCTTTTTTTGCGCCATATTCCTGAGAGTCGTTCTACCCTCAGAAATATGGAGGTCCCCATATGTCAGAATCTTTTATGGCCGAATCTCTGGCTGAGTTGGAATTAGAACGCGCTGCGCTGCTGCAGCAGTTCCTCAATCTGGGCGATTTTCGACGCGGTTCGATCACCGCCAGCATTCGCCGCTGCGGCAAACCCACCTGCCACTGTGCCCAACCGAACGACCGCGGACATGATCCGCAGTTCCGCCTGAGCCGCAAGGAGAATGGGAAGACCATCAATGAGAGTTTTGCCACTCCCGCCGCTCTTCTGAAAGCCCAACGAGAAGTGGCTGAATTCCAGCGCTTCCAACAGCTCGGTGAACAATTGTTGTCTATGAATCGCAAGATTTGCGCACTTCGCCCGGTGGAGGAGGAAGGCCGTGGCTGGACAGCACAGGAAAAAAAACGGCTGCTGCGATCCATCAGGAAGTTACGCGGGAAGTAAACCGGCTGCTCAGCCGCATCTTTGCCGAGCGCCACAAGCGTGGAAACCTGGACTTGGAAGCTGTCGAGCTGGCCCTGCGGGCGAGCCTGCACACGGTGGGGGCCACTGCCTTAGCGCTTTGCTCGAGTTCGATCCACCCAATTCGGAACAGGGGCAGCTACCCTGCCCGTGCGGCCACACCGCCCGTTATCTGGAGTTACGCTCGAAAACAGTGCTGACCGCCGTAGGTCCTGCCACAATTCTCCGTCCGTATTACCTGTGTGAGCAGTGTCATTGCGGCCAGTTTCCCGTCGACGTCGAACTGGACGTAGAGAACACGGAGCTCTCGCCTGGCGTGCGACGGATGTTGGCTGCTGTCGGTCATGAGGCTGCGTTCGATGAGGGCCGCCAGCAGATGGAGTTGCTGGCAGGTTTGTCGGTAACCACCAAAGCCGTGGAGCGCACCGCCGAAGCCATCGGAGAGGACATCGAAGTTCGTCAGCAGCGCGAGCTGGAGCGAGCACTCCGACTGGAGTTGCCCATCCCGCTGGGCCACGCATTCCCATTCTATATGTGGAGATGGATGGCACGGGAATTCCCGTAGTGAAAAAGGAAATCAAAGGCCGTGCCGGCAAACAGGACGGCCAACCCGCCCACACCCGTGAGGCCAAGTTGGGCTGCGTATTCACGCAGACCACCGTCGATGAACAAGGCTATCCGGTACGGGATGACTCCTCGACCAGCTATGTGGGCGCTATCGAGGGCTGTGAGCCATTCGGTCGCCGTCTCTATGCCGAAGCTTGGCAGCGGGGGCAGGCACGGGCGGACAAGACCGTCGTGCTTGCCGGGAGACGGAGCCGAATGGATCTGGAATCAGGCCGATCTCCACTTCCCGGGGGTCATCGAGGTCGTCGATCTCTTTCATGCCCGCCAGCACCTGTGGGATTTAATTCCCAAACTCCTTCCCAACGATTCCCCCGCACAGAAACGCTGGGTGATGGCGGACAAAGACAAACTGGACAACGGGAAGATCGAAGATTTGGTCGCGCCGCTGCGCTCGCTGACCGCTTCTCATCCCGGTGTGGCCGAGGACATTGAGACCCAAGCCAACTACTTTGAAAAAAACAAGGAACGTATGCGCTATCCAAAGTTTCGCAAACAGGGACTGTTTGTCGGCTCCGGGGTGATCGAAGCCGGGTGTAAGACGGTCTTGGGCAGGCTCAAAAGGTCGGGAATGTTCTGGACCGTACGCGGAGCGAATGCCATCATCGCTCTCCGCTGCGCTCAGATCAGCGGAAAATTCGAAGACTATTGGGAGGCTCGCCGGGCGTGAGCCTCACTTTAAAGTCGCGCACCCTGAAGCCGAACGTCGCCCACGAGGCAGCGTCCGCCGCGCAGCGGTTTAGTTCAAACCTATTTTCACACATGACATTATTTTTCTATTGACATCCATAACTCCGCGGCCATATCGTTTTGCTGTCTGAAGAAACGGCACTTGTGTATTTCTTATTGGAGCGATCAGAGACCATGGCGGCAAGAATCATCAATGCAACTAACCAGCGCATACACTCCCCCAATTTCCGCTTTCGCGGAGCCCAACGTTGGACCGGCGCGTTAGCCTTCATCTTCTGCATATTTTCTTCGCAAGCGTTGATTGCACAAACCGCCGGAAGTGGAGGCATCCAGGGAACCGTAACTAACCAAAGCGGCGCAGTCGTTCCCAATGTGACCGTCACCGCCACGAGAGTTGAAACGAGCCGGCCTACTTCCGGGGACGGTCTCTTCAACATCGCGCCTCTGATATTTTGGGCAAAAAGAGATACGCAGCGGCGCGTTCCTGCTCCAAATGCGAGCATTTGCCAACAAACAGGCGGGTCCTAACTTGAGGAAATATCTATGCGGTAAACATTTCTGCGTGGCCATATAGTTGTAACTGCGAACAATATTGGTCATAACAATCCTGTGAGGGAGAGATATGTAATGGCTATGAATCCGGGGAGTACTCGCTGCATTGGGAAGCAATATGTCACGGGCGAGGGTCGCATTCGAGAGAATGGGTCGATGCGGAAGTCAACTATGGTAGCAATAGCCATGATTGTTGGTCTATTCCTTCTTGCCAGGGGGGCAAACGGGCAGGATGTGAGAGCTTCCCTGGGCGGTAAGGTTACCGACACCCAAGGCGCCATCGTCGCGAACGCTACGGTCTCCGTGACGTCGGATGAAACGGGCGTGGTTCAGATAACCTATACGAATGCTTCGGGAGACTGGATCGTTCTGACGCTCTTGCCCGGCCACTATCATCTTGAGGTGAAGGCGCCTGGGTTCAAGACCGAGGACCGGACCTCCATCGAGTTGCAGGTTGGCGACAAGAAGTATGTCGACACCCAAATGCAACCTGGAGCCGTAAGCCAGTCAGTGATCGTCGAGGCGACGACTCCGCTGATCGACATAACCTCGGCGGCCTCGGGCACGGTGGTCACGCAGGCAGAGCTTGACGAGATCCCGACCCAGTCGAACGCTCCGACGATGGATGTGGCGATTTTACCTGGTGTTACGGTCAGCGGTGGTGTCGGTGGGGGTGTGTTTCTCTGGTCGAACGCCAGCCTTTCCGGTACCACCGTGAATGCGGCGGGCGGTGGCGCTCAAGCCATCGAATATACAATGGACGGCGGAGTGCTCAACTACAACATAAGTGGGAACAGCTTGGCGTTCGAACCGCCCATGGATGCTGTGAACCAGATGCGCTTGGTTTCCAACGGTTATGATGCGTCGCTCGGAAGAGAGTCGGCAGGGACGGAAATGCTCTCATTGAAGTCGGGCCAGGAAAGGTTTCACGGAGACTTGTACGAAGACAACCAGGGCAATTATCTCAACGCAAACTCTTATCAGTTCGATGCATCGCACACGCCCAAGGCTCCGATCCATGTGAATGAGTATGGCGGTTCCTTCGGCGGTCCGGTATGGATTCCCAAGCTCTATGACGGCCGCAAAAAGAAGACCTTCTTCTATTTCAGCTATGCCGGCATTCGTAACCTTCAGCCTTCGGACACGGGTTTCTCGTCGCTTCCGACTGCGCTGGAGAGACAAGGCAATTTCAGCCAGTCCTTCACGGTGGTGTCGGGCGTCCAGTATCCGATACAGATCTTCAATCCTTATTCGTCGACCACGGGCACAAGGCTACCGTACGGGCCGTCCGAGACTCTTCCTGCTCCAATAGATCCAATTGCCGCAGCATATTTCGCTCTGATGCCGCTTCCCGATCTCCCTCCTGACCTTGCGGTTGGCAACAACGCTAACAACTTCGCGAAGACAGGAGAGCAGAGCGACAAGTTCCACGGCTATACACTACGTGTGGATCAAACCGAGAACAATCGAAACCACACTTATCTGGATCTGTATTACAACGTTCTCAACGAACTTAGCCTCACGGATTTTGGTACCGGGGCGGACCTTCCTCTTGATGGGCGGTCCCAGTACCGTCAGAACCGCGGCTTCGTCCTCGACCATGATATTGCCCTGAGCGAGAATTTGCTTCTTGACCTGCACTACAACGTGATGGGATATATCTCCCAACTCTTTGCTTCAGGCGCCGGGATCAATCCCTCCACTTTGGGATTCCCAGCAAGCTTCGCAGGTCAGATGCAGAAGCCCTCGATTCCATTTGTTACCGGTGTTGGTTCCAACCTGGGTATCAGCGGACTCGGGACGGATCAGGCCGGAGGAAATGCGCCCTCCGATATCAATCAGGACATCAACGTGAGCATGACGTGGACCCACAAGAACCACAATTTCCACTATGGCTGGGAATACATGATCCAGCAGGAGAGCGACAGCACTCTGGGCGACTCGGCTGGGACCTTCGCATTCGGCGCAAACTGGACCTCCCAGTACGGTACCGGTGCCGGAACAAATGGCAATGGTGTAGGCGACGCCATTGCCGATTTTGACCTGGGGCTTCCCGCCACCGGCAGCTCCAGTACAATTCCAACGAATGCCAGCGCATTCTATTCGCAGCACTACACCGCACTTTACTTCCAGGACGACTGGAGAGTTACACCCAAGCTGACCCTGAACCTGGGTCTGCGCTGGGACTTTGAACGTCCAACCACCGAGAGATTCAACCGTTTCTTCAGCCAATACAATCCTACCGTTCCGATCACTCCCGTAACGGCCGCTGCGCTGCCGGGCTATACGGCGGTATATGGTGGTGCCAGCGCAGGTTCTGCCTTGCTTCAGCAGTGGGGTGCCGCGCCGGGCACATTCCAGGTGACTGGTGGACCCGAGTATGCGGGCGTCAATGGGACCAGTCGATATGAGACTGCCCCACGCTACAAGTACTTCCAGCCGCGCATCGGCTTTGCATACCAGTTGCTGAGCAAGACCGTGCTTCGCGGCGGACTGGGACGCTTTGTTCAGGCCGACTTTAATCCGTCTGCAAATCAGACCGGGTTCAGTTCCGTCACACCCTTCTGTCCGACTGCCTGCAACAACTACGATACGGTGGGCCAGACCTGGGACAATCCTTACCCACAAGGGCTGGTTCAGCCCGTCGGCAACTCGGAAGGAATCCTGACAAACGTCGGTCTGCCCACGGGGGGCACCCCTACTTATACGGCTTATAACATTGGCCGTGTCTACGTGGACACAGCCACTCTTGCCGTGCAGCAACAGATCAAGGATTACTTGATTGAAGTGGGCGGCGTGTTCGACGCAACCCATGGTCTCGCTATGCAGGCAGGGAACAATATTGACATCAACGTTCCCAGCGCGGGCGCCTGGTTTGCAGCTAACACGCCAACCTTTGACGCAAATGACGCACCGAGCCCCACTCTGCCTGGCAATACGAACCTCGCCAATCCATTCGAGAATGTTCAGTACGTCAACGCTGCGGAGGCCGGCGCCTCAACGGTGACCGCATACCAATTGCTTCGCCCGAACCCCGCCGCTGGAGACATATATCTGAACACGGGTATTGGCAGGGACTTCTATTACGCACTGAACACGAAGGTGGAGAAGCGGTTCAATAACGGGTTCGGCGTGCTGCAATCTTTCGCCTATTCGAAGAAGATCTCGGAAGATGATCTTTATGCGAACCAAGCGGTCGCTGTGAAGATCGAGAAGCGGCTGGATACAGGCGATCATCGGTTCAATTACAGTCTCGCCCCAATCTATGTATTGCCTTTCGGGCGCGGAACCCGCTTCCTGAACCATTCCGGACGGGCCTTAAATGAACTGGTGGGCGGTTGGGAAGTCTCGGGCATCTACGCTTTCCTGTCAGGCGTACCCGTTGTGCTCCCAACGAACAGCGCATTCTTCGAGGGCCAGGATCCGTCCCTCGGCAGCAAGAAAACACAAAGTCATTGGTTCGACACAAGCAAGTTCGCGATCTTCCCCTCAAGCAACGTGACGAACGCAACGCTTGGCAACACTTCTATATATCCCGCATGGACAGGTGTTACAGGTATGCCTGGCGCCGGCTTTTCACCGACTAGCAGCTCAGGACCCCAAAACGGCGTGTACCAGGACTTTGCCAGGTGGAACACGTACTTCCCCACAACTTTCGGCAATGTCCGGCAGCCCTACACGACGAATTTCACTCTGGGCTTGCGGAAGAGCTTTGTCATTGCCGGGCCTGTCCGCTTCCAAATGCGGATGGATTTGTTCAATGCACTCAACCACCCGACGTTCGCTTCTGTCAATACAACCGTCGGCAACGCCTTCTTTGGATCGCTCGGCTCAGCGTCGGCTCTTTCGCAATCCAACGCCCCCAGGGAAGTCCAGCTTTCCGGAAAGCTGTCCTTCTAGCGGGTCTGCTTTCAAATTGCACTTACAAGCAGTCGCTCCCGCTCGGAGCCGGAGTGGAGAGAAGAAGTTTGCTACCGCTGTATATCAACGCGAGGATGGTGAATGGACCTACAGCCAATGGAATTCTGGCGCACTCATATTATTTCAGGACAAATAGTAAACGATTTGAAGAACGCTACATGCGGTACAGACTCAACACCGGATCAATGGATGAATATACCCAGTTGAAATCGGACATAATGAAGTCGTTAACACCTTACGGAATATTGGCCAACCTGCGGTGGACGAAGGGCAAACATAACCGGGTCCGCAGATCGATGGTGCTCCTACTGTGCACGGCCAAAATTATCGGGAAGTGAGGAAAGAAAAATCGAAATGAGGAGGCCTATGTCTTCGAAGCAAGTATCTCGACGTGAATTCATTAGTGCAGCCGCCTTCGCTGCAGCGGGGTTGCGGGTGGTCTGCGGAACGGGCATTTCTGCCAACGCCGCCGTCAGCGCGGGAGCCTATACTCCGCCGAAGTCACCCCGCTCCACATTAAACTTCAATTACGACTGGCAGTTCATCCGTGAAGATGTCGCCGGAGCCGAGGCGCTCGCCTTCGACGATTCCAAATGGACCACGGTCGTCACTCCGCACAGCTTCAACGATGTGGACTCCTTTCGCAAGATCATCTCCCATAGTGGCGGAGACACAGGTACTTACAAAGGGCTCTCCTGGTATCGGAAGCACTTCAAACTGCCGGCTGATCTTGTCGGCCACAAGGTTTTTATCGAGTTTGAGGGCATGCGGCAGGCAGGCGACATCTACCTAAACGGCAAGCAGGTTGGCCTGTACGAGAACGGCATTACCGCCTATGGCATCGACATCACCGACTCCCTGAGCTTCGGTGAACAGGAGAATGTGCTGGCGGTGAAGGTGGACAACACAACCACCTATAAAGAGCGCGCCTTCTGCATGGCGAATCCGAAGAACGCAGACGGCTCGCCCTGCGTTCCGACAGGGTACGAGTGGAATGCCAACGACTTCAACCCCGATCACGGCGGCATCAACCGGCGGGTGTGGCTGCATGTCACCGGCAAGATTCACCAGACTTTGCCGCTCTATTACGGTCTGGAGAGCCAGGGCATCTACATCTACCCTTCGAACTTCGATATACCGAAGAAAACCGCGGACATCACCGTCGAAGCGGAGGTGAACAACACATCCGGCGACCGGGCGACCGTTGGCTTGTCCGTCGCCATCATCGACCACGAGGGGCATCTCCGCGCCCAATTCGACGGTGATCCTGTCGATATGGTCGACGGCGAGAAGAGCGTGCAGCAAGCCACGGGCAACCTGAAGGATGCCCGCTTCTGGAGCGTGGAGGACCCGTACATGTACGACGTCTACACCGTGCTCAAGGTGAACGGGAAGGTCGTTGATGTCAACCGCCTCGAGACCGGCTTCCGCAAGGCCGAATTCAAGGGAGGCGCCGGCACCGGCGGCGTCTACATCAACGATAAGTTTGTCTACCTCAAAGGCTTCTCCGAGCGCTCCACCGATGAGTGGGCTGCAGTCGGCGCCGGCTATCCGGACTGGATGCACGATTACACGGCAAACCTGATCCGCGAGTGCCATGGCAACTACATGCGCTGGATGCACATCTCGCCCACCAAGGCCGACGCCGATTCCTTCGCCCGCTTCGGCATCATCCAGGTCTGCCCCGCCGGCGACAAGGAACGCGACGTCACCGGACGCCAGTGGGATCAGCGCGTCGAGGTCATGCGGGACTCGATCATCTACTTCCGCAACAACCCAAGCATTCTGTTCTGGGA